>Ga0180220_1002003_pt1 | contig 13854 bp, 9 predicted proteins | sample eDN5th37CBELigBY_FD_151335 | JGI IMG/M metagenome (GOLD analysis project Ga0180220, IMG submission 151335) | Enriched backyard soil microbial communities from Emeryville, California, USA - eDNA 5th pass 37_C BE-Lig BY (version 2) (version 2) | ecosystem: Environmental > Terrestrial > Soil >... | reverse complement strand
CCTACATCGAGGCGTGCGGCATCGCTCCGTCACGGGCGGTGGGCTCGCTTGGCGCAGGCGTCGGACTTTGGGAATCGGCCGAGATCCGCGTCAATCCGGTCGGCACGATCGAGGTGCTCACCGGATCGCACAGTCACGGCCAGGGTCACGAGACGACGTTTGCGCAGGTGATCGCATCGAAGCTCGGCGTGTCGATCGATCAGGTCGCGATCGTGCATGGCGATACCGACAAGGTGCAGATGGGCATGGGCACCTATGGCTCGCGCTCGGGTGCGGTCGGTGCCTCGGCCATCGTCAAGGCGACGGAAAAGATCATCGCCAAGGGCAAGCGTGTTGCCGCCGCCTGCATGGAGGTCGATGAGGACCAAGTCGACTTCGAGGCGGGCGAGTTCTCGGCCCGCGGCACGAACAAGAAGATGACCTTCGGAGAGGTCGCGCTGCAGGCCTACGTGGCGCACAAGTTCGACCCGGAGAAGATCGAGCCCGGCCTCAAGGAGGGATCGTTCTACGACCCGAAAAACTTCACCTTCCCGTCAGGCGTGCACATCGCCGAGGTCGAGATCGACATGGCGACCGGCGTCACCAAGGTCGACCGCTGGACGGCGGTCGATGATTTCGGCGTGCTCATCAACCCGATGATCGTCGAGGGACAGGTGCACGGCGGCATCGCACAGGGCGTCGGCCAAGCGCTGCTCGAAGGCACCCGCTACGACGAGAGCGGGCAGCTCGTGACGGCGAGCTTCATGGACTACTGCATGCCGCGTGCCGCGGACGTGCCGTCGTTCAACGTAGCGATGACGAGCACGCCGTGCCCGTCGAACCCACTCGGCGTCAAGGGCTGCGGCGAGGCAGGCGCCATTGCCGCTCCGGCGGCGATGATCAACGCCATCACCAATGCCATCGGCCACGAGGACATCGCCATGCCGGCGACGCCCCAGGCCGTGTGGCGCGCCATCCAGAAGATGCCGGCCAAGGCGGCCGAGTAAGGGAGGGACTGAGCATGTACGCATTCGACTATCATCGTCCGCGGTCCCTCGCCGACGCGGCGAGCGCGCTCGGCTCGGGATCGGGACGACTGCTCGCCGGCGGGCAGACGCTCATTCCGGCAATGAAGCTGCGTCTCGCGCAGGCCGACACTCTCGTCGATCTCGGTGCGATCTCGGATCTGAAGGACATCACGCAGACCGGCGACGTGCTGCGAATCGGGGCCATGACCACGCACGCCGCCGTTGCCGAGTCTCCGGTGGCCAAGCAGGTGCTGCCCGGACTCGTGGCACTGGCGGGCAGCATCGGTGACCCGCAGGTGCGCCATCGCGGGACCATCGGCGGCTCGGTTGCGAACAACGATCCGGCTGCCGATTACCCGGCTGCGGTGCTGGCGCTCGGTGCGACGGTGCACACGAACCAGCGCAAGATCGCTGCGGATGATTTCTTTACCGGTCTGTTCTCTACGGCGCTCGACGAGAGCGAGATCATCACGCACTTCGACTTCCCGATCCCCGAGAGCTTCACCTACGTGAAGTTCGCGAATCCTGCCTCCCGGTTCGCCCTCGTCGGCGTGGCCGTGGCGCGGACGATATCGGGAGTGCGCGTGGCCGTGACAGGCGCCGGAGCGTCCGGCGTCTATCGGCTGGCGGATGCGGAAGCGGCGCTGTCCGCCAACTTCTCGGCATCGGCGCTCGATGGCGTGAGGATCGACCCGTCGAACCTCCTTTCGGATATTCATGCCGCGGCGGACTATCGCGCGCATCTTGTCGGCGTGATGCTGCGTCGCGCGGTTGGCTGATCGCGCGTGGCCAGGACAGAGGTCGAGGTGGCGCAGAAGCTCTGCGCCACTATTTTTTATATGTAGCTGGACGGTGAAGGTTCAGAACCAGCCCAGCAATTGAGGCCTCACCTCTCCCCGCCAGGGTGAGGGCACAGCTTCGGAAAGAAAGCCAGTGAATTTTTTGGTTGCGCTCGCCGATCGCGAAGGCGATCTAGCGGCAGTAGCTGCCGGAAGCGCCGCGATCGGCGAGGTCGATGTGCAGGTGGTTGCGGTGTGCCTCGTTCGCCTCCGGTCCGAGCGCAGTGCCGAAGCGCTTGCAGGCGGACTCATGCACCGCGCGGAGGAAACGCTGCGCCGGCGTGTGCCCGTTGGCATCGACGATCGGTCCGCGCGGAGCGACCTTTACCTTCGCCTTGCGCGGTGATGCGCGTCCCTGCTCGGGGGCTTTGGGGCCGCCGAGGCGCGAGGGCTGGCCCCAGATGAAGACGGATCCGCTGCGGTCGTCTTCCTCCCCGTTCTTGACGGTAGTGCTGACGAAGCCGCGGAACGCGGACAATCCATCGGCGGACGGGATCAGCCCGATGCCGTGTTGCTGGACTTGCTGCTCGACCAGAGACGGCCCGACGGCGGTGATCTGCGGATGCGGCTCGGCGGGCCGGGCGACAGCCTTCGCATGGGCTTCGGTCCTGGCCTTGGCAGCGGCCTCGGCAAGCTTGCGTGCCGCTCTCTCGGCGGCGGCAATCTTGGCGGCGATGTCGCGCTCGGTCATGCCCCAGCCGGCGAGAACGTCGACCGCGAGATCGTGGTCGAACGTGAAGCCTTTGATGTCGAGGGCGTTGGCGCGGGCGTGCTCGCTGAGGCGGCCGCGCTTGCGGCCATAGGCGTTGCGGCAGGAGTAGGAGCTCAGGACCTCGATCTGCGTGATGCGCTGCCCCATGATCTTCTTGGCTGCCGATTGGACGTCGTGCTTCATCCAGTTGCCGACCGCTGCGACCAATTCGCAGTTCACGGTCGCCGGCTGGGACAGCGTCACTTTGCCGATGCGGGTGAGGCGAACCGGATAAGGAGTGCCGCATTCACCGTCGCGGATCGGATCGGCCGGCTCGAACACGGCGTTATGCTCGGCGGCGACGGCGTTGCAGCGCGCAAGGGCGGCGCCGACCTCGGCCTTGCTCCAGGTCTCCTCGGCAGCGGGAGAGTCCGCGTTCGGCGGCAGCACGGGCCACTGAGGCCCGCGCAATTCGGCCTGCGCAAGCGCCATCGCCGAGGAAACGACAACTCCGACGGCCGCTAGAGCTGCAGCTTTTCTCAATGACTTGAACGGCATAGCAGCTCCGGCTTCCGCTACGTGGCAGGACTCGCAGTCAACCGACAACGCGAAACAGCTCACGCAGCGAATCATCCGCATAATGCGTGAATCGCCGCCCGATTGATAGGGGCCTATTGCCGACCCAAATGTGGCGGAGCCGAGGCAAGCTGGCTGGATGGCTGCCGAACGGTGGACATGCTGTGTATCGATCCGCCGCCCGATATTGTACGAGTGGCGCGATCGGACGAGGGGCGGTGATGACGGGCGAGACCGGCAGACAGGATGAACAGAAAGCGAGCATAAACCTCGCACGCGAGGGTGCGCTGGGCATCGCCACGCTCGCGCGCCCGGAGCGGCTGAACGCGCTCTCGGGCGAGATGCAGCAGGCGCTTGCGGGATGGTTCCCTCCGCTGGCGAAGGATCCCGGCATCTACGCCGTGATGCTGCTGTCCTCTGTGGACGGAGTCTTCTCCGTTGGCGGTGACGTGCGCGAAATCCTCGAGCGTGCAAGCCGCGACGTCTCGTCGGCGCGGGCGGCGCTCGGGGCGGAACTCGCTCTCTGCTGGCAGCTCGAGTGCTTTTCCAAGCCGACCGTGTCGTTCATCGACGGCAAAGTCATGGGCACTGGGGTTGGCATCACACTCTACGGCACCCATCGCATCGCGGGAGAGGGCTATCGGTTCAGCATGCCCGAGACGGCGATCGGCTATTTCCCTGATTGCGGCGTCGCGCATGCCTTTGCCCGGATGCCCCATGCCATCGGCCTCTATCTGGGATTGACGGGTGCGGAGGTCGGACCGGCCGACGGTTTCGCGCTTGGTCTCGCGACACATTGTATCCCCCGCGCCGAAATCGCTGCCATCCGGGCTCACCTCGCCGATGCCGATCCCGTAGATCCGCTTCTCGACACGCGGCACACGGCGCCGGGGACCGGACCGATCATGGCGGCCGCCGATCGCATCGAACGCTATTTCGACGCGCCGTTTCTCGGCGATATCGTCAATCGGCTCGAAAAGCCGCGCGAGGTGGATCGCGAATGGGCGGCGCGCACGCTCGCATCGATCCGGGCGCGTTCTCCGCTGGCGTGCTGCCTGACGTTCCGGGCCATCGTGGCCGCTGCCGGGCTCGACATCCGCGGGACGCTGCTGCAGGACTTCAGGCTAGCCTGGCGGCTCGTCGAGGAACCGGACTTTCTGGAAGGTGCCCGCGCCGTGCTGATCGAAAAACGCGGGCGGCCGGCCTGGCGTCATGCGCGCATCGAGGACGTGCCCGTCGGACTGGTGGAAGATTATTTCGCACCGCTGGGGATGGATGAGCTTGCTTTGCCGAGCCGCTCTAAGATGCAGGCGGCAAGGGCATAGGCTTGCCCAGGTGCAAGCGTGGCGGATGGTGCGGGCCGTGCCGCCGCCCGGGGCGTCTCGATTGGCGTGAATGTGGGAAACTCGGCCGCTACGGGTGCGATTCGCGGAGTAATTTTCATTAATAGTCTGTTTAGTATGTCTTTTAGGGTAAGATTTAATTTCCTCATGTAGGTTCTCCCCATAACCCGGCGACCAGGACTGAAAAAGGCTGGGAGAGGCGTCAGCAGAACCGAAGGCAGGACACATGTCAGTTGCGTTGGATTTTGGGCGCGGGCGCGCGCCGGCAAAGGACGAGTCATTTCGCAGCGATTATCTCCAGGCCCTGCGGCTGATCGAGCGACTCCACCGGCTTCTTCTCGATGTCATCAAGGACGAATTCGATCGCCAGGGGGGCGCCGAGCTCAACAGCGTGCAGGCGCTGCTGCTCTACAACATCGGCGAGAGCGAGTTGACGGCCGGCGAGCTGAAGACACGTGGCTACTACCTGGGCTCGAACGTCTCGTACAACCTGAAGAAGCTCGTCGACATGGGCTTCCTGCACTACAAGCGCTCGGAGACGGACCGTCGCTCGGTGCGCGTCAGCCTCACGCAAAAGGGCAAGGACGCTTGTGATGTCGTGAGTGCGCTCTATCAGCGGCAGCTCGGCTCGATCGAGGCCGTGGGCGAAGTGCGTCGGGATGACGTGCAGGAGCTGAACAGGACGCTCGTGCGGCTGGAACGTTTCTGGTCGGACCAGATCCGCTATCGTTTGTAGGAGATGGGCGGCTGCGTCGCCCTTCAGTGTTGCGATCCCATGAGAGGGGCCGCCCGTGCGGTCCCTTTTTCCTTATCTTCGGTGCCGAGGACTTCTCGCAGGTACGCCGGCATGCGGCTCTGTTGCTGTGGCGCATCACATTCACGGCAGCCGTCATGCCACGGAATGTCGTGAATTGAGCTTGGCGGCGATTTCTCTCATGACATGACGCTCGGAAGCAGGGGGCACGGGAGCATTCCGGCGCTCGTTGGGCGGCGGCACGAGGATTGCCGCCGCGTTGACCGTTGCACGGCTAGAGTCCGCGTGAACGACGAAGCCCGGCGGTGTCGGCCGAGGCCGAGAATGACTTGAGCAGGACCTTCGGATGACGAATCGCATCGACGCCCGCCGGGCATTCGCTTGGAGCAGCCTTGCCTGCGTCCTGGTCGGGGTGGGGCCGGCGCTTGCCTACGACGGTCAGCAGAGCTGGATGCGCTTCGATCCCCACGATACGGCCCGGGCGTCGCTCGAGCAACCTTACGACCGCTCCTTCGCCAGGGAATGGGAAGCGCATCCGCCGAAGGGTTTTCCGACGATCGCTGCGGAAAATGTCCCTGCCACGAAAGCGGCAATCAAGCGTTACGCCGAGATCGTGGAGCGTGGCGGCTGGCCAACCCTCCCGGACACCACGCTGCAGCCCGGCTCGGGTGGGCCCTCGGTCGATCTGCTGCGGCAGCGGCTGGAAGCGTCGGGCGATCTCAAGGGCGGCTATGGCGGCGGCGTGTTCGGCTACGGCTATGACGGTGCCGTCGAGAAGGCCGTGAAGCGCTTCCAGGCATCGAACGGGTTGACGCCGACCGGCATTGTCGACAAGCGCACGGTCGCAGCGCTGAACATCCCGGCGGCGGTGCGTCTCGCGCAGCTCAAGGCCAATCTCGTCCGACTCCAGGAGCTGACACGCGGGCTTCCGAAGAAGTACGTCGTAGTCAACATCGCGGCTGCTCAGATCGAGGCTATCGAAGGCGACCACGTGGTTTCGCGGCATGCCGGTGTGGTCGGGAAGCAGGACCGCCAGACGCCGATCCTGAGGTCTACGATCCATCAGCTCAACTTCAACCCGGTCTGGCATCTGCCTCCGACGGTGATCACCAAGGACCTGATCCCCAAGGGACGCGACATGCAGAAGCGCGGCCAGGACGTCCTCGCGAAGTACGGGATCGATGCCTATGGCGGAGACGGCAAGAAGCTCGACTCGAGCAAGATCAACTGGTCGGGCGGGAGCGTTGCCGGCCTCACCTATCGCCAGAAGCCGGGGCCGGAGAACCCGCTCGGCTTCGTCAAGATCAACTTCAACAACTCGCACTCCGTCTACATGCACGACACGCCGTCGCAGACGCTGTTCGGGCGGAACTTCCGGGCGGCCAGCTCGGGATGCGTGCGCATCTCCGGTATCGAGGAGCTTGCAGCCTGGCTTGTGAAAGACCAGGGCTGGGACGCGAAGAAGGTCAAGGCGATGAAGGCGTCGGGCGAACGCCTAGACGTGAGCCTGAAGAAGCCGGTGCCGCTCTATTTCGCCTACATCACGGCGTGGGCGACCGAGGACGGCGTCGTCCAGTTCCGTCGTGACGTCTACGGCAAGGACGGCGTCGGCGCGGTGGCTTCGGCTTATTAAAGCGTGTTCATGTCAGATAGACGCATCCGATACGATGCTCATCAGTTTGGCATCGTAACCGAAACTCAAAAACCGTGTCCCCGGCCCAGCGCTGCGTGAGCAGCGCGCCGAGCCGGAGTCTTCGTCCGGTTGGGTGTGTGTGAAGCTCCGGGAAGCCCATGTTGTACGCGGTTTCCGGAAACCCGGAAGCGGGGATTTGAAGAAGGGCCAACCCCGCGGCCGCGCGCAGCCTCTATTCCGCGGGCTGCGGCGACGTCACCGGCTCTTTACTGCCCGTGCTCCCCGACCCCGAGGGGCGGCGGCGGAGCAGGCCCTGGAGCCGGTCCATGTAGAGATAGATCACGGGCGTCAGGAACAGCGTGATCACCTGCGAGACCGCCAGTCCGCCAACCACCGTGATGCCGAGCGGTGCGCGGGCTTCGGCGCCTGCGCCGTGGCCGAGGGCGATCGGCAGCGCACCGGCGAGGGCGGCGAACGTCGTCATCATGATTGGGCGGAAGCGCAGCCGGCATGCCTCGTAGATCGCTTCCTCGGGGCGCTTGCCCTCGGTGCGTTGCGCTTCGAGTGCGAAGTCGATCATCATGATCGCGTTCTTCTTCACGATGCCGACGAGCATGATGATACCGACGAAAGCATAGAGCGTCAGCGGCATGCCGGCCACGGTCAACGCAAGCAGCGCGCCGAGACCCGCAGCGGGAAGGCCCGAAAGAATGGTCAGCGGGTGGATGTAGCTCTCGTAGAGAATGCCGAGCACGATGTAGACCACGAGCACGGCCAGCACGAGCAGCACGCCCATGTTCGCCATGGAGGCTTCGAAGGCGGCCGCGGTGCCGCCGAACGACGTCGAAATGGTCGGCGGCAGGCCGATCCGGCGCTCGAGCGCGCGGACCTCGTCGATAGCGGTGCCCAGCGATACGTCCGGCGCCAGGTTGAACGAGATGGTAACGGCCGGCAGCAGCCCCTGGTGGCTGACCTGGAGCGGCGCCACCTCCCGCCGCTGTTGCGTCAGGGTGTCCAGCGGCATCAGCTTTCCGGTCGACGAGCGTACGTAGATCTCCTTGAGGCTCGCCGCCGAGCGCTGCATCTCGGGGAGCACCTCGAGAATGACCGCGTACTGGCTTGAAGACGTATAGATTGTCGAAACCTTGCGCGATCCATAGGCGGCGGCGAGCGCCTGCTCGATCTGCCGGGCGTCGACGCCGAGGGCTGCCGCGCGGTCGCGATCGATGTCGACCATGACCGCCGGACTGCCGATCTTGAGGTCGCTGGTCACGTCCTGGAAACCGTGCAGGCGGCGCATCTCCTGCGTCATCGTCCCGACCCAGCGGTAGAGCGTGTCGAGATCGATGTCCTGCATGGTGTACTGGTAGTCGGCGTTCGACAGCCTGCCGCCCACGCGGATGGCCGGAGGATTGAGCACGAAGGCGCGAATGCCGGGCACGGTGTTGAGCCTGCGTCGCAGCTCCTGGACGATCTTGTCGACAGACGGTTCCGGCCGCTCGGACCGCGGCTTCAGGGTCATCAGCAGGAAGCCCTGATTGTTGTTCGAAGCCGAGCCCGCCGCGCCGACGCGGGACATGACCTGCTCGATGTTCGGGTCGGCCTCGGCGAGGCGCGTGACCTGATCCTGGTAGACCTTGAGGGCATCGTAGGAGGCGTCGATCGCGGCCTCGGTGCGGACGATCAGGCGGCCCGTGTCCTCGGCGGGAAGGAAGTCCTTCTGGATGTTGTCATAGAGATGCACCGTGGCCCAGATCGAGGCGAAGAACGACAGCAGCACCACAATCCGGTGGCGGAGGCACCAGCGCAGGATCAGGTCGTAGCACCAGAGCATGCCATCGAAAACGGCCTCGCTGGCCCGATAGAGGCGACCGCTGCCCGCGTGGTGGCCGGAGAGAAGGCGCGAGCAAAGCATCGGCGTCAGGGTCAGCGAGACGACGCCCGACACGAGGATGGCCGCCGAGATGGTGAGCGCGAACTCGTTCAAGAGACGGCCGAGCATGCCGCCCATGAAGATCACCGGAATGAAGACGGCGATCAGCGAGATGGTCATCGAGATGATGGTGAAGCCGATCTCGCGGCTGCCCTTGAGTGCGGCCTCCAACATCGGGACGCCGTTTTCCCGATGGCGGACGATATTCTCCAGCATCACGATGGCGTCATCCACCACGAAGCCGACCGCGAGCGTCAATGCCATCAGCGACAGATTGTTGAGGCTGAAGCCGAGAACATACATCGCGGCGAACGTGCCGATGACGGAAATCGGGAGCGCGATCGAGGCGATGAAGGTTGCCGTGAGGCTGCGCAGGAACAGGAAGATCACCATGATCACCAGCGCCGCTGCGAGGACGAGCGTGAACTCGACCTCTTCGATCGAGGCGCGGATGGTGCGTGACCGGTCGTACATCACCTCGAGCGTGACCGACGCCGGGAGCTGCTGGCGGAGCTTGGGGAGCACGCGGTTGATGGCATCGACCGTCTCGACCGTATTCGAGCCGGGCTGGCGGTAGACCGCCATCATCATGCCCTGCTCGTTGCCGAACCACGTCGAGACCTTGTCCTGCTCCACGTCGTCGATGGCCTGGCCGACATCCTTGATGCGGACGGGGGCGCCGTTGCGCCACGCGATCACGATGTTGTTGTAACCATGGGCGGACGACAGGTTGCCCGTGGTCTTTATGGTCATCTCCTTCGACGGGCCGGAGAGCGAACCTGTCGGCAGGTTGGTGTTGCCACCCTTGATGGCGTTCTCGATGTCGTCGAAGCCGACGTTGCGCGTGACCAGCCGCCGCGGATCGATGCGGACGCGAACCGCATATTTCTGCTGCCCCCAGAACTGCACTTGGGCGACGCCGGACACCGTCGAGACCTGCTGCTGCAGCACCGTCTCCGCGTAGTCGCTCAGCGTCGACATGGGGAGCGTCGCCGACGACAGGCGCACATAGTAGATGGCGAAATCGGCCGGATTGATCTTGCGGAACGAAGGGGCGTCCGTCATCTCCGGCGGCAAGCTCCGCTGGGCGGCGGAAATGGCCGTCTGCACGTCGAGTGCGGCCGCATCAATGTTGCGGTCGAGGTCAAATTCCACCGTGATCCTGGTCGTGCCCGTCGAGCTGACCGAGGTCATGGCCTTGATACCGGAGATGCGGGAGAGTTGATTCTCGATCGGCGTCGCGACCGCCGAGGCCATTGTCTCGGGATTGGCGCCGGCGAGCGTCGCTGAGATCTCGATCGTCGGGAAGTCGACGCTCGGCAGCTCTGCGACGGGGAGCGACCGGTAGGCGACGAAGCCGAACAACACGATTGCCGCCATGACCAGCGTGGTCATGACAGGCCGTCGGATGCAGGTCTCAGCGGGGTTCATGGCTGGCCTTCGGACTTGCCGCGCTCTGGCTGACGGTCGGCTGGCGGTCCATCGGCGCGATCCGCGATCCCGGGAAGAGGCGGAGCTGTCCGTCGACGACGATGTTCTCGCCGGCCGAGAGGCCACGGCTCACAACCGTCTCGCTGCCGACCTCCGGGCCGATCGTCACCGGGCGCAATTCCGCCGTATTGTCGGCCTTGGCGACCCACACGTAATGGCCGCGCTGGTTGATCTGGATGCCCTTCGAGGGCACCACCACGACGTCCGGCAGCGTCGTCATTCGCACACGGGCCCGGACGAACTGACCCGGCACGAGCCGCTCCTCCGCATTGGCGAAGCGTGCCATTACCGTGATCGTGCCGGTGGTGGAATCGACGGTATTGTTGATGAAGAAGAGCTTGCCTTTCTCGGTGGTCGACTCGTCACCCTGGACGATCGCCTCTACTATCAGCGGCTCCGCCGTCTTGAGCCGTTCGCGGAGCTCGCCCACGTGCTGCTCCGGCAACGCGAACGCCACATTAATCGGCTTGATGGCCGTCAGCATCATGATGGCCTGTGTGTCGTTGGCCTTCACCATGTTGCCGGGCGAGAGCAGCATCGAGCCGACGCGTCCCTCGATCGGTGCCTTGATGGTCGCATACTCGAGGTTGAGGCGGGCAATCTCGACGGATGCCTGGGAGGCCTGGATGGCCGCCCTCAGCGCCGCGACGGAGGTCTCGGCCTCCTCGAGCTTGGTCTTGGGCGATATGCCCTTTTGGGCCAGGTTCTCGAACCGTTTCTCGTCGGCGAGCGCTTTTTCGAGATTGGCGCGATCGCGCGCGACATTCGCCTCGGCCTGACGGAGCTGGGCCTCGAACGGGCGCGCGTCGAGACGGAAGAGCAGCTCGCCCTTCTTGACCACCTGTCCTTCCGAGACGACCGCTTCCATGAGCTGGCCATCGACACGAGACTTGATGGCGATCGTCGAGCGTGACTGCACGTTGCCGACGCCCTCGAGAACGATCGGGACGTCCCGCTTGCGCGCAGCGATCGTGCGCACCGGCGCGGGTGGCAGCGACTTGGCCTTGGCGACCCTTTCAGCCTTGCCAAGCCGCTCGGTCACCCATTGACGCACGCCTGGATCATTCTCGTAGACGAGCCACGCTGACCCCGCCAGGAGAAGCAGGAGCAACAGCGGGAGAAAGCGTCGCATGCGCGGGTGCCCTCTCGTTGCGCAGATCGAAAGATGACTGGACCCTACAACAGATCCGTTTCGGAAAGAAGACCGGCCGTTATCCTATTCACGTCTTCCTCAAACGGGGTGCCGTCGCCCGATCCGTCGCAACTCGAGGGATTTAATGGCGGTCAGAGAACCTTGCACACCCAATGGCTGCGATTGCGGGTGAACGGACGGACCTCGCCGGGCCAGCGGCCTTTCTCGCCGGCCTCCGCCCATTCGGGGCTCGTCAGGACGCCGGGATCGTCGATCTCGTAGATGGCGGTATAGCGCGGTCCTTCGTGCTGCTTCTCCACGCGCTTGCCGCCCAGCATCATGGTGAACGGCTCGCCCTTGATGCGGGTTGCAGCGCGCACGCCCGGAACCTTGGAGATGTAGGGCACATGCTCGGTATCGTAGACCTCGTTGAACAGGGCTTCCTTGTCGGCGTCGACGTCCATGCTGACGATGAAGAGATACTTGGTCGAGATCGGCATTGCAGGCTCCTCGAAGCTGGGCTTCGATCAGTCTAAGCAGCCTTCCGGCGCCAAGCCAACCGACGAAGATCGGGGAGAGGGCAGTGGATCGCGACGAACTCCGGCTTCTCGCGACCGGCAACGGTGACGGCCGCGTCGGAGGCGCATCGAGACACCGCATCGACCGATGCGCGTATTCGGCGGGTTGCCACGTCAACGGCCGTGTGGCACCGAAGAGGGTAATCATTCTGTCATCTGGGAGCGGAACGCGATGGCCAAGGACGGGCACGAGGCGGGCGAGGCGGTGGGGCTTCGCAAGGGCGGCGGCGCCCTTGCCGGAGTGAAGGTGGTCGATCTGACCCGCGTGCTCGGCGGGCCATTCGGGACGCAGCTCCTGGCCGACCACGGAGCCGACGTGATCAAGCTCGAGCCGCCGCAGGGCGATGAGGTGCGCGACTGGGGGCCTCCCTTCCATGACGAGGATGCGGCCTATTTCATCGGCATCAATCGCAACAAGCGGTCGGTGGGGCTGGATCTCGGCAAGCCGGAGGGGCGCGAGGTGCTGTTGCGCCTTCTCGACGGTGCCGACGTGGTGATCGAGAACTTCAAGCCGGGCTCGATGGAGGCCTGGGGCATCGGCTACGAGGAGCTGAAGAAGCGCTTCCCGAGTCTGATCTACTGCAAGATTTCCGGCTTCGGCGCGAACGGCCCCCTCGGCGGCTTCCCAGGCTACGACGGCATCGTCGGCGCCATGACCGGCCACTACAGCGTCAACGGCTCGAAAGAGTCCGGCCCGATGCGCCTCGGCCTGCCGGTCGTCGACATCTCGATGGGCCTCTACTGCGTGATCGGCATCCTGCTCGCGATGCGTGAGCGTGAGATCTCGGGCGAGGGCCAGCAGGTCGAGGTGACGCTCTACGATGCGGCCATGTCGCTGATGCACCCGCATTTCCCGAACTACCACTTGTCAGGCAAGGTTCCCGAGCTGACCGGTAACCAGCACGCCAACCTCGTGCCTTACGGCATGTATCCGACCAAGACGGCGCCGGTGATGATCGGTGCCGGCAACAACCGCGCCTTCAAGAAGGTGTGCGAGGTGCTCGGCCGGCCGGAGCTGGCCGACGATCCGCGCTTCAAGACCAACGGCGACCGCCAGAACAACCGCGAGGCGCTGAACGCGATCATCAGTGCAAAGCTCGCCGAAGTGGATGGCATCGCTTTCGCCCTCGAGCTGCTGAAGGTCGGCTTGCCGTGCGGCCCCGTGCTCAACACCAAGCAAGTGCTCGAGAGCGAGCACACCAAGGCGCGCGGGATGACCTACGAGATGGACTGGTACAAGGGCACGGGCACACCGGTTCGCCTGTCGCGGACACCGGGCGGCCTCAAATCGACGCCGCCCAAGTTCTCGCAGCACGCGCGCGAAGTGCTCAAGGAGCACGGCTTCGACGATGCGGCGATCGAGCGTCTGGCTGCGGCTGGCGTCGTGGTCGAGAAGCGGCGGGTTTAGTCCTCCGCCGGTGGCCCGGTGTCTCGTCGTTCCCGGTATCAGGCCCCGTCGGACAGCGGCGGGGCCTTTATCGTCGCGCAGTCGGGGGCGATGGCGATGGGGGCGCCAGTGCGGGCCCTCAGCTCATCGGGAGACAGTCCTTCGACCAGTTCCCGTGCGACAAAGCCCGACGGCGTGATGTCGACGACGGCGATGTCCGTAAAGACGCGCGTCACGCATTTCTTCGCCGTCAGCGGCAATGTGCAGGCCTCGATCAGCCGCGCACCTCCCTTGCGGGTGTTGTGCTCCATGATCACCCAAACCTCGCGGGCGCAGGCAGCGAGGTCCATGGCGCCGCCGACGAGCGGACCCTTGTTCGGTACGTGCATGTCCCAGTTGGCGAGGTCCCCGTTGGCGGCAACCTCGAACGCGCCGAGCACGGTGACGTCGATGTGGCCTCCGCGGATCATGGCGAATGACGAGGCCGAGT
>Ga0180220_1002002_pt1 | contig 13854 bp, 14 predicted proteins | sample eDN5th37CBELigBY_FD_151335 | JGI IMG/M metagenome (GOLD analysis project Ga0180220, IMG submission 151335) | Enriched backyard soil microbial communities from Emeryville, California, USA - eDNA 5th pass 37_C BE-Lig BY (version 2) (version 2) | ecosystem: Environmental > Terrestrial > Soil >... | reverse complement strand
CACCCTGAAACTTACACGTTCCAGCCCGTTGAAATCGGCATTTACACATCCGACCGGGTAGAAATCATATCAGGCGTGAACAAAGGAGCCACCGTCGTCATACCGGCCAAACCTCCGGCGGACAACAGCCCCGAGAACGCCGCTTGGAGCGGTTAACAGCCGTACGCGTTACACACGCATAAGGGGGAGCATGAACATATGAAAACGGTAATCCAAATCGAAGACATGAAAAAGGTATATCATGTGGGAGATCAGAAGATAGAAGCCCTCCGCGGCGTAAACCTCGCCATTGGCGAAGGGGAATTTGTAGCGATCATGGGGCCCTCCGGATCGGGAAAATCGACGATGATGAACATGATTGGATGTCTGGACCGGCCTACATCCGGAAAATACGATCTCGACGGCTATTCGATTCTGGAGGCGAAGGAACATGAGCTGGCGATCATTCGAAACCGAAAAATCGGGTTCGTATTTCAAAAGTTTCATCTTCTTCCGCGGGCGACGGCGCTCGCCAACGTGGAACTGCCGATGATGTACGCGGGAGTTCCCGCCAAGGAGCGCCGTAAAAGAGCGATTGAAGCTTTGGTTCAGGTAGGGCTGGGGGACCGGCTGCTGAATAAGCCGAGCGAGCTGTCAGGAGGACAGCAGCAGCGGGTGTCCATCGCGCGGGCGCTCGTGAACCGTCCGGTCATTTTGCTGGCGGATGAGCCTACGGGCGCCCTCGACAGCCGGACAAGCACGGAGATTATGGAAATCTTCCAAAGGCTGAATGACCGGGGGGCGACCATATTGCTTGTCACGCATGAAATGGAAACGGCCGAATATGCCAAACGGCTGGTCGATTTCCGCGGCGGGGCGATCGTAGGGTCGAGGGACATCATGAACCGCAGACTGGCGGCGGAGGAATCGGGAAGATGAATGGAATGGAAATCGTACGCGTGTCGCTTGCGAGCCTGATGGCCAATAAGCTTCGTTCCCTGCTGACCATGCTGGGAATCATCATCGGGGTCGGGGCGGTCATCGCAATCGTAGCGATCGGCAAAGGTTCGGCGGCCAGCGTTGAAAAGGAAATCAACAGCATGGGCAGCAATCTCATCATTGTTTATTCTTATGTTCCGGACGTTGGCGCAAACGGAACAAAATCGTATGAAGCCAACCAAATGACGCTGGATGACGTTCAACGGATCGAAAAGCTTCATGCCGTTGCCGGCGTCGCCCCAAAAGGCGCCTCCGCCAGCGCAAAGGCGGCAAGGGGACATCGGAATTTCGATATTCAAGTTGAGGGGACCCTCAACCGGTTTGACAAGGTATTCAGATTTAAATTCGCGCAAGGCAGAAGTTTTACTCAACATGAGATGGAGCACGGCATGAATGTGGTCATTCTGGAAAGCGAAGCCGCGAAACGCCTGTTTTCCGGGGATAAAGGGAATGTCGTCGGCCAGACGATCCAGATCAACCGGATTCCGTATACGGTCATCGGCGTGCTTGAAAAAATGGAAGGTTTCACGACTCAAAACGATCAGTTATACATTCCAATTACCACGATGAAAAACCGCTTTGGAGCGAAAAGAATCGACTCGATGTTCATCTCGGCGAAAACCCCGGAACTAATCGATAAAGCGAGCGCGGATATCGGAGAGTCGCTCCGGATACAGCATAATTTGAAGCCAAGCGACGCCAGAAATTTCAGAATCGAAACCCAGAAGGAATATTTGGAGTCGGCGCAGGGCGTCAATCGGATCATGACCAACCTGCTTCAGGGGGTCGCCGCGATATCGCTGTTCATCGGGGGCGTCGGCATTATGAACATCATGATCGTATCCGTAACGGAAAGAACGCGCGAAATCGGGATACGCAAGGCGATTGGGGCGGGACGCGGACATATTATGACGCAGTTTCTGGCCGAAGCGGTGATCCTCAGCATGCTGGGTGGGGCGATCGGCATATTGTTTGGCATCGGATCGGCGGTCCTGCTCGAAAAATTCGCCTCGTTGCCGATCGTCATTTCGCTTCCGCCCATCCTGCTGTCTTTTCTTAGCGCGGTAGGAATCGGCATTCTGTTTGGCGTTTATCCGGCCTATAAGGCTTCGCGTTTGAAACCGATTGATGCGTTAAGTTACGAATGAATTGCGCATGGAGAATCAATTTCATAATGAACTATATCCAAGTGTTTGAACCCATCCAGCATGATTTCACACAGCAATCGTATTATGAAATTGACTTTGGATGCCGGATTTATGGTACATTAATACCAAAGTTCGAAAGATCGGGAGTTGGACAAGTTGCTCTATAAATTCGGTTTTTCCCAGTATGAAAGCAAAGTTTATGAAACGCTGGCGGCGACGATGCAGCCGATGGACGCGACGATGATCGTCAAATATTCGGGCGTGCCCAAGGCCAAAATTTACGAGGTGATCGCCCGGATGGTGGAGAAGGGGATGGTGCTGGAATCGATTTCGGAAAAGAAAAAGCAGTATACGGCGCTGCCGCTTCCGCTCGTCATCGAGAAGCTGACCGCTGAATTCCAAGCGGACATCAAGGAGCTGGAGCAGCAGAAGCCGCAAAAAGAAATCGTGGACGACAGAGTCTGGAGCCTGAAGGCCGACACCTCGATTCATGCCCAGATCAAACAAATGCTGCTGGAAGCCAAAACTTCGATCCGTTATTCGTCGTGGCAGGATGATTTCAAAACGTATTTGCCGATCCTTGAGGCAAAAGAACGCGAAGGCATCGCCGTCGAAGCGCTGTCGGTCGGGGAGGTCCGGAGCGGCTTGAAGCATCTGGTCATCATGGAGCCGAACAAGGAGCACGTGGCACTGGAACGTTTCAGGTTATTGATCGTCGACGATGCCGAAGCGATCTTTGCGGGCATGGAAGACGACTCTTGGCAGGCGATCAAAACAAGATCCCAGCCTTTCGTGCGCTTTTTTACGGATTATTTCCACCACGACGTGCTGCTCAGCAAAATCACGACCAGATATAACGAGATTATGATGAACGACAAAGAAATCATGGCCCAGCTCCTGCAGCTGCGGTACTGAATTGTCTGCCGTCAAGCCGAAAATCGGATGCGGTTTACACGGGTAGAGCCTATGCTCTATCCGTTTTTTTTGTTTCAAGGCATGGCGGCAAATTCCCAAAAATCCGATTTAAGCAGCAAAAACGCAATGCTTGCTCCCAAAAATGACGTTTTGTCCGGAAAAAATTGTGCTTGATGGTCGTCGGGATATAAGTTACTATTACGGTAGTAACCAAAAAAAAGAACGACATCCAGAGAGAAGGGAGCAACACCGGAAAATGAATTTTAAAATTTATATTTTGGCGATCGCCTGTTTCGTGACCGGCATGGTCGAGCTGATCGTCGGCGGCATTTTGGATCTGATCTCCAGGGATCTTCACATTTCTTTAAGCGCGGCCGGGCAGCTCATTACGCTGTATTCGATCGTGTTTGCCATTTCCGGACCGCTGCTGCTCACGGCAACGGCACGCATGGAGCGGAAGCGATTGTACCAATGTGCGCTTCTGGTCTTTATCGTCGGGAACGTCCTGTCGATGATCAGTCCCAATTTCGCGACGATGGTGATTGCACGGATCTTGTCGGCCGCGAGCAGCGCGCTGATTACCGTACTGTCGATTACGATGGCATCGAGAATGGCGAGCGAGGAATACAAAGCCAGAGCCATTGGCGTCATATTCATGGGCGTTAGCGGTTCGCTCGTGCTTGGGGTGCCGCTGGGCATGATGCTCGGGAATGCGTACGGCTGGCGCGCGCCTTTTGTGATGATTACGGTTTTGTCCGTCCTATCGCTGATCGCGATTCAGCTTTTAATTCCGAAAACCGAGCCGGAGGCGGCCATCCCGCTGCGTCAGCAGCTCGCTTCCCTCAAAAACGGCAAAATCATTTTCGGACAGCTGATATCGGTATTGATGCTGACGGGGCATTTGACGCTTTATGCTTATCTGACGCCGTTTTTGCAGGAGACGCTGCATTTGGGCCCGTCGGTGCTCAGCTTGTTTTATCTTCTGTTCGGCATTGCGGCCGTGCTGGGCGGCGGTTTCGGCGGCTGGGTGACCGATAAATTCGGGGCGGAAAAAAGCATTTTGGCGATCGTCTCCGTGTTTGCCGTCATCATGTTCCTCATGCCGCTTTCGACCGTGTCGATGTACGTTTGCCTGGTCGTCATGCTCGTATGGAGCGCGCTGAGCTGGTCGATTTCTCCTTCGATGCAGAGCTACTTGATCAAGTCCGCGCCGGAGTCCGCCAACATTCAGCAAAGCCTGAACAGCTCGGCGACGCATGTCGGCATCGCTGTCGGTTCCGCGGTCGGCGGCATCGTCATCGAAAGTTCTTCGGTCTATTACAATGCTTGGGTCGGGGTCATTTTCGTCATCCTGGCGCTTGCAAGCGCCGTGACATCGATCAAGTGGAAGCCTTCACGGAAGGCAGCCGCCGATGCGGCCGGGACGGCGCGGACGCTGCAATGACATGGGACGGGAGGTGGAAGCCGTTGCCTGCTGCGACGGCGGACAAATGAGCGGTTCCTATCTGTTTGAATCGGCCAAATGCATGGCTTTGACGCTGCAGCTGATGCAGGGAACTCCCGGGATGGATGGCGGGGCGGCAATAGGCTTGGAAAATCCCAAAGCCGTCTGCGAGCAGCGGGCCGATACGGCAACCGCGAGAAACTTGGCCGGGCGAGAGACTGCGGCGCGTTCCGCAGATCCGGTGCAAGGAGAAGTCTGCCGGAAGTCGCTGCTGGATTTTTACGATCAATTGGCCATGCTGCGAAGCCATCCGTTCATCAACGAGCTGTTGGCGGAGGGGGAATTCAGGCTGGCCGCGCCCGAGCATGCCCAGGTGTTTGCTTATGAACGCAGCCATTCGGGCAGGCGGCTGTTGATCGTATCGAATTGGAGCAAAGAGCCGCTCGATTTCGCCTTGGAACGCGATTTCGTCAAGGGCGAAGTGCAGGTGGCCGTTTATCCGGAAATCGTTTTGACGGAAAACATGAGGCTGCGGCCATACGAGGCGTTTGCGGTGCTGGTTTAGTTATATTCATTCATTATTGCATTACAAGCTATCCTTCATTTGCCGGACTTGCTCCTCCAGCTCTTGCTTGACGATCGCCAATGTTTTTATTTTTCTGTTGACTTCTAGCAGCATTTCTTCATATGCATGGATCATTTCCCGGCAAACCTGCTCTGCTTCGTCTTCATAATAACCGTCCGTACACTTCAAAATTTCTTCGATTTGTTTCGTCGTCAATCCCAGGCTCAAGTAAGCTTTGATCGTTTTGATCCGCTCTATGGCAGCTTCATCGAACTCTCGAAAGCCATTTTTAAGGCGGGAAGCTTTGAGTAAATTAGTGGCTTCATAGTGTCGGATGGATCGGATACTAGCGCCGGTTGTTTTAGACAATTGGCTTATTTTCACGGAAATCCCTCCTCTAAAGTGGTATGCAAGGACTAACGTTTAGTTAGCGTGCGGTTTTTCGGATCAGCTCTGCTAACCGCGAGAAGTCTTGCTTGCCGTAGCCCAAATCGATTGCCTGACGGACGAGATTTTTCGCGGCAGTCAGCACTCCAACTTCGATGCCGCGGGCTTTGGATGCATAGATAATGTTATCCATTACAGCTTTGGTGGAGATGAGGTTTGATTCAATTCCCGGGTAATGGCTGTTGTCGACCTGATTCGCAAATTCAACCATGATATCGGGCATCATGCCGATGATGTTTCGAGCATACGGCACGAGATCCGTCGCCGTGATGTTCTCTGCACCGGCAATGGCAAGGGCGTGGATGTATCCGGTCATCGATGTCCAGAAAATATCGAGTAAAGCAACATCGTAGGCTGCTGCACGACCTGGATCGACACTAAGATATGTAGCAGTGCCTCCTAGACTCATTAGTGTCCTCTGGTGTGTTAGATAGGCGTTCTCAGACCCGCTGTACAAAATAGACGCTTCCTGTTGACCGATAGCAGGGACGATAATTGCACCGTCGAGGTAGTTGGATCCGCCTTTTGCAGCCCATGCAGCCATTTGCCTCGCTCCATCCGGGGAGCCGCTGGTAAGGTTTACTAAGGTTCGCCCTTTCAGCGAAGCAGCCGAATGCTCAAGAATAGAATATACGGCATTGTAGTTGATTACACAAACGATTACTAACGGGCTTGCCGCAACGGCATCGGCAGCCGAATCTGCAACAGTCGCTCCTTGGCTGGCAAGCTCGTCTGCTTTACCAGTGATACGGTTCCATACCGTAGTCGGATGGCCGTTTCGTAAAAACGCAGCAGCCAACATTCGACCCATTGGACCAAGGCCAATGACTGTTACCGGCGAGCGATCAACAGCAGATTCCAAAGTTTTGTGATTATCATACATACAAAATATCTCCTCTCAAACTATCGTTCGGAGTTAATTGTAAAGTATGACACTGATGTAATAGCAACGGATAAGTTCAACGTAAAATATTCCCGCGAAGTGGAGCATTCGAGGTCAACCGCATCGGGCTTAGCGCGATCGGTCTGAATTCCCATTTCAATGGATTAGAGGATTAATAATAGGGCTCTTCAATTTTAAGCCCGTCTTCATCGCCAGATTCCGGGTATGGCACGAAACAGACGCCTTACCGTAAAACGACGCTCGTCAATCCTGCATAAGGTTGAAAAGTGGATTCAATCTCTGCATGTTCCTCATGCCGCTTTCGACCGTGTCGATGTACGTTTGCCTGGTCTCATGCTTGTATGGAGCGCGCTGAGCTGGTCGATTTCTCCTTCGATGCAAAGCTATCTGATCAAATCCGCTCCGGAGTCCGCCAGCCTTCAAATCGTCGAGAAACCCTGTCCTTTATACAAAGGGACCGGGTTTCTTTTTATGCTTGGGGGTGCAGTAGGGAGATTTTTAAATTCCGCCGTTTTTCGTATTTCCTGTTGACAACATCCCGGCCATTAAAGATAATTTTTATAAAACAATGTATATAAAGTCGAAATGGGCGGCGGCGAAATGCTTGATTTACAAGAAGGTCGCTCATCACCTTGACTCGGGACAGAGGTGCGGATGATGGAGATCGCCTTGTGTATAAACAAATGCCCTCCTTTATTTGGGACGCTACTCATGCGAATCCAACAAATAAAGGAGATGTTTCCAAATGAATCGATCCATGGTGATGATCTCGATTTTCATCGCCACGTTTTTGGCCGCTGCAGAATCGTCGATTGTGACGACGGCCATGCCCAAAATCGTCGGCTCTCTTCAAGGCATCGAGCTGATGAACGGCGTATTTACGGTTTATTTGCTGGCTTCTACCGTTACTGTGTTGATTTTCGGCAAGCTATCCGATTTGTACGGTAGAAAGCTGATTTTTACTGTCGGGGCCGTGTTTTTCTTGATCGGATCGGCTTTATGCGGATTGGCCCAAACGATGGAGCAGTTGATTGCCTTTCGGCTTATTCAAGGAATCGGCGCCGGAGCGATATTGCCGGTGACGCAGACGATTATCGCCGATATTTATCCCTCTGAGGAGAAGCGGGCCCGGATGATCGGACTTACCGCTTTCGTCTGGGGAGGCGCCGGGGTGGTCGGACCGTTGCTCGGGGGATTTTTCGTGGATTTTGTTTCCTGGCACTGGATTTTCTATTTTAACCTTCCATTCGGTTTGGTCGCCATTATTTTCATGCTGGTCTTTCTTAAGGAAAAAGTGGAGAAGAGCAAAAAAACGATTGATTACCTGGGCATTCTGGCTTTCTCCTCAGGGATATTTGCCTTATTATATGCCGTCCAAAAAGGAGGAGAAGGACACTGGCTGTCATGGCCGGTCCTTCTGTGCATGACCGCTTTCGTCGTTTTGATGGGGCTATTCGTATGGATCGAGACGAAAGCGAAGGAACCGATCTTGCCTTTGGCCATGTTTCGGCGACGCCCCATCGTGGCTTCCAACCTGATTCAGTTTCTCGTCAATGCAATCATGATGGGAACATTGGTATATATGCCGTTGTGGTTTCAGGGAGGACTCGGAACAGGGGCGATCGAAGCCGGACTCATGCTCGCTCCATTGGCCGTCGTTTGGGCTTTCGGTTCCTATTTGTGCGGAAAAATGCTTGTGAAACGAGGGATGCGCGTCACCTCGCTCGCGGGAAACATGGTACTCGTTCTATCCGGTGCGGGGTTGGCAGCCATGCAATTATCAAGCGGCCAGTATGGCTTTTACTTGATTTCAGCATTGCTCGGCCTCAGTTTCGGGATCACGGTTACTTTGTATACCGTTGTCGTTCAATCCGCCGTCGTACCTTCCTTGAGCGGCGTTGCGACGGCGACCAATTCGCTGTTTCGCTCGTTAGGGCAAATGCTGGGAGCATCCGTATTCGGAAGCTACTTCAATTCCCGGCTCGCTTATCGCCTGTCTGCCGAAAACATGGAGGATGTAAATATCGTTCAGATGAATCGGTTGATCGATGCGTCGGATACGAGTCAATTTCCCGCTTCGCTGCTATCCAAGCTGCAGCACATTCTCGTTTCCGGAATTCATGACGTTTTCATTGTATTTCTGGGGCTGGCTGTCGTTTGCGTATTGGCTACGCTATTATTGCCGAAATCAACTCCGAACGCAGCCAAGGAATCAGCCTAGCTTCTTTAGGAGTCATATCGAACAAGGGTAATCGGCATTTCCGGTTGCCCTTGTTTTTTTGCAATAGGTTCAGGTTGAATTTTCATTCCTAAAATAGCTTCGACTGGCTGTACGTACTTTCTCGGTTAAAACATGATCTAGCTCCTGATTTAACCAAGCAAGCGTTTTATTACGCAAAGCCCCGCGCATATACTCTTCTGCTTCTAGCATCACCAAGTTAATCGTACAATTTGGATTGCTTTGGGTACATGACGAACAATCCTCATGATCACGATACATTAAATTCGTTTTTAAAATATTTTTACATTGAAAAACAGGTTGCTTTCCTTCAACCGCTTCAATGACATCCCAAAACGAAATTTCCTCGGGAGGTTTAGCTAGTTTGTATCCCCCTTTTACGCCTGGTGTCGAACTTACAATACCAGCCCGTGACAATTTACCGAAAACTTTCGAGAGATACGTTTCCGAAAGCCCTTGAAATTCTGAAAGGTCTTTTATTCCTATCGTTTTGCCGTCTGGAGGGTCAATTAAATAAACAAGGCTATGCAAAGCATATTCGACCATGACACTATATGGCATATATCATATCACCTGCTTTCGTGTAATAGGCACACAAAAACATAGTATAGCATGCATATCATTTTGTAAATTTCAGTGATTACAGGGTAGTCATTGACATCCAAAGGGGTATGTTTTATTATCGATTATATTAATCGTCGATTAAATCGATCTTTAATTAGCCGAGATGAAGCTGCGACGAGGAGCGAGAATACAGAAGAACATATCGCTTTGTAGTGGGAGGGAAACACTCGTGGGTAAATTGCTTGTCATCAACGCACACCCGGATTTTGATTCCAAAACCTCTGTAAGTCTGGATGTGTTTCATTACTTTTTAAAATCATACAAAAAAAATCTTTCCAAGGACGAAACCATTGAACAAATAAATCTATACGAAGATGAAGTACCCCTGTTAGATAAAAATGTACTTAGCGCATGGGAGAAACAAGCAGAAGGAAAAGAATTAACAAGCTTAGAAAAAAAGGCAACAGACCGTATGAGTGGGATATTAAAACAATTCAAAAGCGCTAATAAGTATGTCATCGTTTTTCCATTGCATAATTTTAATATCCCCTCAAAGTTAAAGGATTATATGGATAACATTATGATTCCGAGGGAAACGTTTAAATATACTGAGACTGCATCGGACAATGGAAGAAAATCCGTCGGTCTTCTCAATGATGGAAGAAGTATCGTTGTCATTCAATCCAGCGGATCAATTTTCACCAATCATGACTATTATACCGAAGTGGAGTACTCGCTTAAATTTTTGAAGTCCATGTTTCATTTGCTTGGAATCGAAGATTTTGAAACCATTCGAGTTCAAGGAACGGCTGTGTTGGACAGAAATAAAGTCTTGCAAAAAGGGTATAAAGAAGCTGAGGAGCAAGCTTTAAAATTAGCGGCTAAATAGGAAAATACTCTTTGTTGAATGAAACAGCAAAACCGCATCGAAAAGGGAACTTCTGGGTTCCCGAGTCATACAAAAGCCCGAGCGTGTGATATCACTCGGGTTTGTTTTTCTTTAATATTTGCGATCAAGCATTAAATTCATTTTTGTATCCGGGCTTATTCATTTAACTGCTGCAAAATGCCGCTCATGTTGACCTGCTCGATCATATGCCCGATATTGCCTTCGCCTGCGTATAAGGTCATGTCGAAAAAGTTTTGGCCGAGGTCGGACCAGTACAGCTCGTTTTCATCGCCAACGGCCGTCACGTCGCATTTCAGCCTGCCGGCGTACACCTCGACGTAACAGTTTTGCAAATAATACGTAAAATCCATGACGTGATGAAGCGTCACTTCGTCCCTGGATATCCCGGTTTCCTCCAAAAGCTCCCGGTAAGCGGCATCCATGCCGTGTTCGCCGGCTTCGATTTTTCCGCCCACCAGATTGCTTAAGCCTTTGTACGGATCTTTCAGCCGTCGGCACATGAGCAGCCGGTCCATGTCTTTGCTATAGATCATGACGACATTGTATCCTTGCATATTCGAATCTCCTTATAAAGAACAATATATTTGATCATGACGATAGCATAAAAGAGGGGGGCGGACAATGCAAAAAGGCGTGCCTGTCGGGAGAACCCGGGTAGCACGCCTTGCTTCGTTTTATCTTGCCATCCAGCCGCCGTCCACGCAGAGGACATGGCCGTTCACGTAATCGGATGCGGAGGAGGCGAGGAAAATCGCCGCGCCCTGGATGTCCTCCGGCGTTCCCCAACGTCCGGCGGGAATCCGTTCGGTGATGGATTTTTTGCGTTGTTCGTCGGCCAAAATTTGCGCCGTATTATCCGTGATCATGTATCCCGGCGCGATGCCGTTGACCTGTACGCCGCTTGCGGCCCATTCGTTGGCCAGCGCTTTGGTCAAACCCGCGACGCCGTGTTTGCTTGCCGTATATCCCGGCACGTTGATGCCGCCTTGGTAGGAAAGCATCGAGCAAATGTTGATGATTTTGCCGCTGCCGCGTTCGATCATATGTCTGCCCGCAATTTGCGACAGCAGGAACACGGAGTTCAGGTTCAGGTCGATGACGTCGAACCAGTCTTTTTCGCTATGGTCTTTGGCAGGGGTCCGGCGGATGGTGCCCGCGTTGTTGACGAGAATGTCGATTTGCCCCGTCAACTGCAGCGCTTCGTCGAATACCGCCTGAAGCTTGCCCGCGTCGCTCAAATCCGCTTTAATGGCAGCGGCCTTGCGTCCCAAAGCCGCTGCTTGTTCGACCGCCGCCTCGGATGAACCGCGGGCCACGCATACCACGTTCGCGCCGGCTTGGGCGAGCCCGATGGCGATGCCCTGGCCCAGACCGCCGGAGGTGCCGGTAACCAGCGCTGTTTTGCCTTCCAAACTAAACAGATTCATGCTTTCATCCGCTCCTTGACTATGACTTTTTCATTCAGCGGTCTCCCGCAAGTTCGATCGGAATGCCGGCTTTGCGGTACTCCGCAAGCACGGCTTCCGGCAAACCGTCGTCCGTGATCAGACCGTGGAGCTCCTCCAGCCGGGCGAAGGTCCGGAGCGCGGTCTGCCCGAATTTATGATGGTCCGCCACCGCTATGGTTTCGCGGGCCGTATCGATGAGCGCCCGTTTGAATGCGAGCAGTTCCCCGGTATAGACCGACAGCCCATGCTCCAGGTGAATGCCGGTCGCGGAAATGAACGCTTTTTGGATGTTGAGCTGTTTGACGTATGACACGGCTTCGGGGCCGGTCAAGATGTTGCGCACCCGGTAACCGCCGGGAACCACGAGATTGATTTTGTCTTTTTTGGAAAGCTCGCTGATGATATAGACGTCGTTCGTAATGACCGTATACGGCTGATTGGGCAGCAGGCGCGCGATTTCCAGCGTCGTGCTGCCGCCGTCGAGCGCGATGATGTCGCCGGGCAGGATGCGGTGCAGCGCGGCTTGGGCGATGTTTTTCTTGATTTCCGTGTTTTTGGAAATCGGCTCCTTGGAGGGCAATATGCCGAACTGATCCGCTTGGGCCAGAACGGCGCCGCCGTGAACGCGGCGAATAAGTCCCTGCTCCTCCAGCTTGGTCAGGTCCTCGCGAATGGTTTTGCCCGTGACCTTCAATATTTCGCTAAGCTCCGCCACCGTGACTTCTTTATTTGTCAGCAGCGCTTCCATAATCTTCTCGTGCCGCAGGATCGGGTTCATGTACAAGCCTCATTTCAAATCAGGGTTAAACTAGGATGCATATAAGTTCTATTTTAATTCCTTCATGTCCACCGGGTCCATATCGGAATAGATTTTATTGTCGCCGGCCATGCCCCAAATAAACGTATAGTTGCTTGTGCCGACGCCGCTATGGATCGACCAGCTCGGAGAGATGACGGCCTGTTCGTTCCGCATGACGATGTGGCGCGTTTCGCTCGGCTCGCCCATCAAATGGAATACGACGGCGTCCTCCGGCAGGTCAAAATACATATATGCCTCCATCCGGCGCGGATGCACGTGCGCAGGCATCGTGTTCCACATGTTGCCGGTCTTGAGCAGCGTCATGCCCATCACCAGCTGCGAGCTTTGGATGCCGTTCTGGTGAATGAAGCGGTAGATGGTCCGTTCGTTGGAGTTTTCGATCGAGCCGAGGTCGGCCGATTCCGCTTCGGCCAGCGTCGCTTTTTGCGTCGGGTAGGTTTGATGGGCAGGCGCGGAATTCAGGTAAAACTTGGCCGGCTTAGCGGAGTCGGCGCTTTTGAAAACGACTTCCTTGTTGCCCATGCCGACGAACAGGCATTCCTTGTGGTCCAGCTCGTAAGACTCGCCTTCGACGACGACCGTGCCTTTGCCGCCGACGTTGATGATGCCGATTTCCCGGCGCTCCAGGAAGTAGCCTACGCCGAGTTCTTTCAAATCCACGTCCAGACGCACCGATTCGTTCACCGGAAACGCGCCGCCGATGATCATGCGGTCTTCATGCGTAAGTACTAGCTCCAGACGGTCCGGGGTAAACAGCACCGGAATATGGAACTCCTCGCGCAAACGCGCCGTATCGAACTGTTTCACTTCCCGTGGATGCGATGCATATCTTCTTTCCAAAAGAAACACTCCCTTTTTGTTCGTTTATGTTCATATCGTTCATATACGTTCACTTTAGCTCTTTTAACCGTTCTTGGCAACCACTTTTTGGTGCCGAACCAGGCAGGCTTTTTCGAAGCCAAACATGCGCATCAAAAAATATTTTGCAAATAATGTCCTTGGTGGATGTACAAAATTTAAAAAAGGTGCTACATTGAATATACATAATCACTTGTTTATAAAGGGTTTTTAACGATATTAATGTCCTCTGATTGAGGACATATGTATATTTAGGAGGGATTCGCATGCCGAGTCATTCGCTGGACCGGTTTTTAACGGAAAACATCGAGGATTTAAAAAGCAAAGGCTTGTACAACGTCATTGACCCGCTTCAAGGATCAAACGGACCGACCATCCTCATCGGAGGGAAAACGCTGATCAACCTGTCCTCCAACAACTATTTGGGGCTCGCTACGGACGAACGATTGGTAAACGCTTCCATTGAGGCTGCGAAAACCTACGGCGCTGGCGCCGGCGCGGTCCGGACGATCAACGGCACTTTGGACCTGCATTTGGAGCTGGAACGCAAGCTTGCCGAATTCAAGCACACGGAAGCGGTCATCGCCTATCAGTCCGGCTTCAACTGCAACATG
>Ga0180220_1002000_pt1 | contig 13865 bp, 6 predicted proteins | sample eDN5th37CBELigBY_FD_151335 | JGI IMG/M metagenome (GOLD analysis project Ga0180220, IMG submission 151335) | Enriched backyard soil microbial communities from Emeryville, California, USA - eDNA 5th pass 37_C BE-Lig BY (version 2) (version 2) | ecosystem: Environmental > Terrestrial > Soil >... | reverse complement strand
CCGCAATGGTTCGATTGCCTCGGGTCAGCATCTTGCGGACCACTTCTTCCTTGAAGGCCTGCGCGTAATTCGTCTTGTTCATCGCTTCATTCAAAAACTGAGGCGACAACTAGCCTGACACGGGGGGATGCCAGAGTAAAGCGTCCGATGCATTGAGAGACATGACGATCATTAGAGAGCATCTGGTGCAGCGCGCCACATGCCTCACACACCGATCCTCACGTTGTAGCCAAGCGCACGCAGCCCCTTGCTTGTACGCATGTTTCTTGGTGGAAACTCATCAGGGCGGGCCCAACCAACGATTTCACCGAGACTGCTCAGCCCGATGTGAGGGATAGCCCAATGGTCGCTGCGGATCGCGTTCCAGAGCCTTCCTGAAACACTGCCGTGGCCCCATACGACGTAGTTCAACAGCTCAAGCACCGTCCGCCCTTCGCGGGATCGCTGCCGCCATAGCCACTCGCCGAACTTCTCAACTTTGTCATCGCCAGCCTGCGGTCTGTCAGGCAAGCCCAGGTGCTCATTCTCCTGTTTGATCGCGTGATCGCGGATCGCGTGCACCCGGGAGACGGCATCGATAAACTCTTTCTCGCTCAGCTTGAGAATGCGGTCGTGTGCCAGTAGCTCACGCAACCGCGGCGACCAATCGTAAATCGTGCGCTCCTCAAAAGAATGGTCGAATTCGGCGTCATGCCACCACTCCAGCGCGTCTCGTAATGCTAGCTCCGGGTTCTTGAAATTTCGGGCGAAAAACTCCTCGTAGGGGTGACGGTTTCCGTCCTTGACCTGCTTGTAGTAGTAGGCGTGAAGGAATTGGTCAGCTTGGACTCCAGGGGCCACCGATGCATCGATCCAGTTCGGTTTGGCGCCCGGTGCCGAGACTCTGGATGCGATGGACCGCATCACTTGCAGCGTGTCGTTCCAGTCCTGCTCAAACTTCTGAAAGCGTTTCTCGGACGAACGCTTCGAGTCCACGAATACCAACCCCTGGTTCTTCGGCAACAAACGATCCTTGTCGAACTGCTGCTCAAGTCCGAATTCGCGCTTCGAAAGCTCTGAGCGCCGCTCGGCTAGGCGCAGTTGCTCTTTGTAAATCTCGTTCGTCAGCGGCCTTGCGCGGTCATCTACTTCTTCAAAGAAGCGCAAAAGCTCTCGTTCCATGCCTGTTTCAACGAGTTCATCCTGAGGCAGGAAGGTGCCCGCTTCGATGTTTGATATCCAGGCCCGGTCTGACAGATTGGCGGAGCCAATGTACGCGCCGGCGTCTACCCACCAGATAACTTTCGCATGCAGGATGTCAGGAACGAGCTTGCAGTCGAAGTTCGGGCTGGCCTTGTCCAGAAACCACTTCAGCACTGCTGGGTCGACAGCTACGGTATGGTCGTAGCGGCCGAAGAACTCCAGCGGCTTCAAATGCCTTGCACATGCCTCGAATAACTGCATGTTGTCGCGGCTGACGTACGCGACCGCCGCACGAACACGCGTACAAGATTCGATAACCTCGCCCAGTAGGTTATGTAGCAACTGCTTGTTGAGAGGGCCGGCGATGAAGCGCATGTCTTGTTTTCCTATCCGGCGTCTACTCGGCCTTCCAGCCAGTCTTGATCTGCGCAAGTACCGCGTTCACCTTGTCGATCACAGATTGCTCAACTTGACTTCCATCTCCAATCTCAATAGTCACATTGATGCGAAGTGGATGCCCAGCCGTTGCCTCACGCAATGCATCGATGTTGTCGGCAAGGTCTTGAACCTCGTGGGTCTGAAGATCAGCACTCGCTGCCTTCGATCCATAGTGCTTCGACGCCTGCGACTCCTTCACCTCGTTCTTGCTAACACGAATTTTGATCGCTGACGCCCCGCCCATGTCACAGGGCCACGACGCTGAGTCGAGGGAGCGCTCGATCAAGCCCAAACGGAACGCCTCGTCGAGCGCTTGCGCCGTGCGAGACCAAGGTAAAGGTTTCCCGAACTTAGCGGAGAGTGCCCCGTGAATCAGATGCGCATTGCTCTGACCACCCGACCACGCTGCCGCAAGTTGCTCGGGCAGTATATCCACGCTTGAGAATACGGGCGGTGGCGCAAGCAGTTGTGCAGACCCGTTGACGAATCCCGCCGGAACATCCTCGCCCAGCACGCTGATGGTGCCGTTGACCAGCCAGACACGACTCGATTTCACAGCTGCCGCCACCGCAGCCGCAATGGCCTCAGGTTCGGCTGCCGGAATTAACTCATTCTCCGTGTAGCCGCCTTTGTCAACTTCCACGAAATGCTTACCGGAGAAGTAGGCGCTGATGTCCGCTAACGTGATGGCGTCCTTCATCCACAGGCCGTTCAGAACGCCCGGCGCGAGGAGTGAGGCATCCAGATCCGTCAAGGTTACGGCATCCGACAACGCCACTTCCAGACTGGAATCCTGAGTCGCCGCATCGTCAGGCCGACTCTTCCAGAATGTCCGTACCGATTTGTCCGCCCGCGTTACACGCAACACGAAGTCGCCCGCTTCGCAGCCTTGTAGCAGGGTTTCCAGAATCGCCGAGCGGTTGAGCATCTTCGGCAGCCTGGCTGTGGCCGCAAACGCGCCGACCAAGTCCTTCACGAAACGCGCCTTGTCACCCGCTGCCCATAGATCGAACGGGCCGCCGGGCAGAAGTGCCTCGGCATTTACTGCCGTGCTTTCGATGCGCAATCGTTTGTCGGCAGCCATCTTGGCAAATAGAGGATCGTTGTCTACGTTGATGCGGTAGGCCGCTACGTCATTGGAGTCGTTCACCGTGACGGCAATGCAATACGCCATCACGATTTGCGATACCATCTCTCCGCGCGCAGCACGCAGATTGCTTTCAAGGCGGGTCGTGGACGCCGTGTCGATGTCGGTGCGCTCCTTGAGCATTTCGCGTACCTTTTCCCAGCCCAATAGGTCACGCACTTTCTCGCGAGCGACTTCGATGCCATCGCCTGAAGGCACGGCCAGCACCAGAGCATTGCGGTTCTGTGCGCGTGGCTTTTCTGGGCTAGTGGTTTCATCGATGTAACGCCTTGCTTCGGCGCTCGGCTTTCCGTTCGATGCTGCCTTGGGACCAAGCACGGCGTAGTGGAATTCACTATCGTCTTCGATGTCCGCAGGGCGTGCGGGAAGCACATGCACCTTCGCGCCCGCGCCGCGAGCGCCCTCGGTCAGCTTGCTGGCACCGCGGATCTCCTTTTCAAGCACCTCGTCGACCAGGCTCGCGCTCACATTTTGCCGAGCGTCGTGATGCATCTGCTTGAGGTTCGGTTTCGATCCCAAGCGCCAGACTTTCGGCAACCCCGCTTCACGGTCGTTCGTAAACGTGTCGTCCAAGTACCACGACATCTCAGACCAACGGGTCAGCCCCTTGTCCAGTTCGATCTTGTCAGGCGAGCCAACGCCGATCAGGACTTTCAAATCCCGGGTCGTGGCACGCTGGCCGATGGGCTGCGAGTGCAGGAAGGTAGATACCACCGCCTGTTCGATCTCGCGCTGCTGAACGCCCAGTAGCCCCTCCTGCGCCTTGCGGGCGTGGACGAGTTCAGCTTCCAGAATTGCCGTCCAGTTCTGACGGCGACCTTCGTACTGCTCCAGTAGAGCGACGTTCGCCAGCTCACGCGCTGCCACGCTCAGACCTTCGCTGTCCGGGTCACCCAAAAACACCTGGGTGCTAATCAGCGGCTGCTTATCCCATTTGACGGCGTCACGCAGTGCTGAAGCCAGCGTCTTCAGGATGCCACGGGTCTGTTGGAAACCTTCGAGCTGCGTCCATTTTTGGTATAGCGTCTCGATAAGCGCAGGATGAAAGGGATAGGCCTCCTCGTAACGCTTTTCCTCAGCGGCGCGATTCTTGGCTGTGTGTTCATCGATAGCCTGAATGCCGTTAAGCACTGCCATCACCTGACTTGGCCACTGCGATTTGTCGACATAGCTTTCCAACTTCAGCATCCGCCGCCGCAGGATTTCTGGTACGTCATGGCTTTCGACCGGCTGGATGCCTTCGTCAGCCACGCGCTTAAACTCATCGTATAGTTCCTTGCTGATCTGCTTGCCAAGGTCGTCCATCTTGTTGACGTCGGACGCCAACAGCGAGGCCACCAGGCAGCACTGCGGCACTTTAGCTACGGCCTGCGTCAAGCTGTGCATGAACTCTCGCATGCGACCGATCCATGCTGCGTCAATATCGGCCATCACGCGCACGAACCATAGCACCTCGTCGAACAGGATTAACACACTTGGCACATCCTTGCGGGCAAGCTTCAGCAAATCTTCCATCACGCCGGTGGCCGGAGGGCTGGCACGTTCGGTGCCATCTGCTTTAAGCAGCTTCAATCCGGCTTCGCCCGCAAGCTGCCATGCGATCAGGCTCCACGGCATCTTCAGCATAGCTTTCTTGCCATCTGGGGCTTTAACGTCCATGCCCATCTCGGCATCCAGACGGTCGAAGACCACTCCTGCCACGCGCGCTTTCGGGAAACCGCCCTCCAGCGCGCAATGCGCCTTAAACTGCTGCACCGCTGGAATGTCAGGCAAACCAGCCGGGTCATTAACAAGATGCACCAGCGTGATCAAGGAGTGTGTTTTGCCTCCGCCGAAGGTCATGTGCAACTGGCGCACGGCCTTTTCTGACTTGCCTGCCAGGCGGTGCATCACATCACGCGCTAGATCGCGCAATTTCACCGTGGGGTACGTCAGTGCGAAGAACTCGTGCGGATCGTGATAGGCTCCGGGATTGACGCCCATTACCACGTCGTAAAGGTCAGCGGCAAACTGCTTCTGAGACAGTTCCTGATTGGTGATGTCGTCGCGCAGTTGCACCACTTGGTGCCACGGTTTGGCGTTCGTCTTGGCCATCGTCTTCTCCAGTTCTTATTCCAGCCCGAGCGCCGCTTGGACCGTGCTGCCCACCGACTTCAGGTAATTCTGCAAACGCTCCAGAATAGAGCACTCTTCCGCACTGCCTTCGGTGCGGCTCTGTTCGATCAGCGCTTGAATCAATTGGGCGAATACCTGACTGCGGCGCAGGCCACGTGCATCCAGATAGTCGTTAACCTTCACCACATCACCGGCCACCCAGAGCTGCATCAGTTTGTGAACCTGATCAACCAGCGGGATGGTGCGGCCACTGGCGTTTTCCAGTCCGAGGGAACGGTGTTTGCGGGCATTCCAAGCCTTGAGCTTGAACTTGCCCCCACCGCCGGAGCCGCCCGAGCCTTCATCCTCTCCATCTGCTTCTTCGTCGTCGGCTTCATCAGGCTCGACGGAGCTGCCGCTCTTGGCCAGTACCTCGTACTGATCCACCAGCTCCCGCTCGGACAGGCTGCACGACACCGCGTACAGAATGCAGGGGCCAGCGGGCGCTTCCTTCAAGCCGAAATCGTGCCGGTGCAGCAGGTAGTAGGTGGTGATGTCATCGAGCGGATGGTCGCCCGGTACCGGCTCGCTTTGCCCGTGCGATAGCACCCGGCCCACGACGAAGTCCACAACGATGCGGCGCACATGGCCGAGGAACTCGCTGACGGTCATCAACTGGCCGGGTTCGGACGCTTTCTTGACAGCCGGGTAGCGGCTATACGCCTCCATCGCCGGGCCGGTAGCGGCCCACACGAAGTCCGGACCGCGAATGCCGGAGTCCCAAAAGTCGCGCAGCTTGGCGGTGATGCTGGTCTCCATCTCCTTGAGCACCTGAGCATCCCAGCCCGCCTTGACCATCGGGTCGCGCTTTTTGCAAACCAGCCAGACGGAGGACGAGAGCGCGGCGGACGACATGGCGCGCATTCGCGTGCCCATCTCAGTTTGAATCGGCCAACTGCCATCCACCACGAAGCCCGCCTTGATGATCGCGCCAACCAGCGTTTCCCAAGCGTCCGGTTGTTTGTGGGCGAACACGATGACCAGACGCCCCTCGGCGTTCAATGCACCGTGGCACGCCTTGAACGCACGTGCCATGCCTTCTTCGTAGTTCCGCTTGGACGCTTCCCTGTTTCCATCGAAGCGAGCGGCGTCATCTACAAGTTCGCCATCGTTGTTCTGGTGATCCCACTTGGGCGATAGCGGCTGGGAAAACGTTGCATCCATTTCCGCAGAAGCGCCTGCCAAGTTCCGCCTAAGCCAGACGTAAAAGAAATCCATCAAATCCGAATACGGTATCGCGTCGTAATACGGTGGGTCAGTCACAATTACGTCAATGCCGGACTCACCGACCGCGATTGCAGATTGCTTTGACAATTTCACTGTTCCGTAGCTAACGGCTTGCAGTCCGTATTCGACATATCGGGCGACCCACTCGAGTTGCGCCAACCAGCCACCGCCGACCTCGTTGAGTATTGACAGCTCGGCGATATCCCAAATCATGGGCAGTGCGAAGCGGGCGAAAGTGTGACCAATCAGCTCGCGCGAGTTGTGCCATGTGCATAGCGACGACCCGTAGTCCGCCGTCTTGTCCAGCACAATCGCGTTGTAGGATACGATAGCTTCAAGCCAATCCGCCGGGTAGCCTGCGTTTTGCAGTTCTGCTCCGACTTTTCGATTGGCCGTCACCAAACTCCCAAGCCCAAGCAGTTGTCTTGGAGTGAAGAGCTTCTGCCAACTGTCCAACCCAAAAAGCGGTGTTGTGAAAGGAGAGCCACCACCTACGCGACTTGCTCCTGTGGGAATCGGCTCATTCGGAATCCCCAAAGGGATGTCATCGAAGAATGACGCGATTTCTGCTTTGGCTTCGCCAGCAATGGAAATTTCATGTGGCGTGGGCAGCCGGTATTCCTTGCTGCCAGGACTTTCGACAACAACCGCCGTCATCACCAACCCCATGCGCCCGGCAACGCCTTCAAGCCGAAGGTTTTCAGGGGTCATGATAGTTCCGCAACACGGGCACGTCGCGCCCGCGCGGCTCATCGTCCCCGCGCCCAACTTCTTGTCGTATTCCCGCCGCTGTGCCGCATTACCGCCCTGCGGCTTGGCGTTGTGGTCGATCCCGAACTCAACGCGAGATTTGTCTTCCAACGGGCGCATGGTCAGCACAACACGCTTCTCGTCCTTCTTCGCCAGCCAGCGCGTTTTCAGCAGCGGCACTTCGGCTCGGCAGGCTTTGCAGCGCACCGTGCGCGCCCACAGGTAGGCCACCGTGGGCTTGGCCACCCAGCGTGGATTCGCGAGATTATCCAAGTAGGCTGCATCGAACCCGGCGTTCAGCAAGTCGATCTGCGGCTCACCGTTTCCGTTGAGGGGCACCAGTTTCAGCGGCTCGTCCGTATCCAGTTCGACCCGCTGGTAAGGCTTGATGGAGCAATATTCCGCATAGGTCGGATAAAAGCGTGCCAGATCCTTGCGCGCCTTGCCCAGCACCCATCGCCCCCACGCCCGAACATGCCAAGCCAGATTGGCCTTGAGTTCTTCGGCATCAACGTCAGGTAGGCCAAACAGGTCCTGGTTTTCATGACGCGCCGTCTGTGCCCGGCCTGCGACTTTTTGCGCGCGCCGCTCGGCATCCTTGGTCTTGAGGCCGCGCGCCTTGAAGTAGTCAGTGAGGAACGAAACGTCCTGCAAGACAAACGCAGGCAAGGGCCACTTCTGTCCGGCAAGCTTTTGCGGGTATTCCAACGTGCATTTCAGGACAAACCACGCAACCGGGTTGATATCGACGGCTGTCACCTCGCAGCCAAGGCGCATGGCCTCCAGCGGAATCGCCCCACCGCCCGCAAACGGGTCCAGCACGCGTGGCGCGCGTCCGCCGTAAGCCTTGCGAATCTCCCGACGGAACCAGTCCATATCCGGACTGGCCTCACGCCCCCAATGCAGCACGCCGCCTTCAGTTTCCAGCGCCTCGATTTCCTCAACACGCCCATTGGGCATCTTCTTTTTCTTGAGCGTCTTGCTCAGCGTGCCGCCCATCCGCTTAAGGATTTCATCACGCTTCTCCTTGTCGTCTGGATCGGGCAGCAGGGTGGCGATCAGCGCCGCACGGCTGGCCGCCAGCGGACGGCGGGCGGGCCAGAGGTGCAGCGTCGATATGTGACCGTGGCGCACGTTCTTCTCGTGCACCGAGTCGATGGAGGTTTGCTTCAGCGGGAACGCGACTTCGATCAGGCGTTTGTCATTCATTGTTTATCTTTCTTCAATGCAGCGTCGAAGCCCAACAACTCTCGGCTCACACGGTGCAAAGTGATTTCGCCACGGGTTTCTCTCCCGCGACCGGTAAAGTAGTCGCCGCTCAGGTGCGGCCCCCCCGAACCCGAGGTGATCGCCAGCGTGCAGACGCCGCGATGCGCCTGCATCGTCTGCACGGCGAGGTTTCTGGGTTCGGACACGTACTCGTATTTCAACCCGACGTCGCCGGGCTGGTCTTCATAAAGCGCCGACATGGTCGTGCGCGAACGCGATTGCTCCGTCTCCAGCTCGATGGTCATCCGTGTCCATGTCTGGCGCACGCGCATGACGCAAGGCACGCTGACTCCGCCGTTGTGCGTGGTGGAGATGTTCCCGACCCATGTGCCGTTAAGGTCCTTCATCGTGGACAGCCAACGCCAGCCCCAACGCTCGTACAGGAAGATCAGTCCGGCGTAGATCGCGCCCGCCGAGAGTGCGGCGGCATCTACGTGCCAAGTCAAAGACGGTATCGCAACCAGCGTGCGCAGCGCAGAAGCTGCGGCAATCGCCACCGCGCCGAAGGCGAAATACACCCTCGGGCCGCGAAAGAAATTGTCAGATGCGTACCCGTGCATACTGCTGCCCCCACTGGTTCCACATCTGGATAAGCGCGCCGATGTATGCGCGCGCGTTCTGAGTCGTCCAGCGGCCCGGATCGAACAGCCGCTGGATGCCGTTCTGGCAGACGAAGTTCGTCAAGTCCGTGGTGTTCAGCCAGTTCACGACGTTGACGAAGGTGTCGCCGTAGCTGCTACCGAACTGCTGGTCGGGCACGTTGTAGAGCAAGCACTCAATGGCGTGGGACGATGCCGTTCCGCTCTGGATTAGCCCGTTGTCCTCCATCCAGCCACGGGCATTCTTGAATACGCGAACGGTCGGCTTGTACCACTCGTTCGTTCTACCGTGTTTGGCTACACCGTTTTCGTAAGACTGTCTCGGAAAACTGGTGACTTCGTGATTGCGCTGCACGTCCCACAACCAGATGCCATCAATGTAGGTGGCATCACCCAGCAAGGTCTGCGACGGGCGATAGCGCCGGTATTCCAGACAGGGCACGACATCAGCGGGGATGTTGTTGGCCGTCCTCGGAATCTTGATGCTCTTGCCACCTTCGGTGATCGCGTGCGTGGGGAACGCGCGGCGAATGGCGTTCGAGACGTCTCGGCGGAAGTCGGTAAGTGTATAGGTCGCTGAACTAGAGCTCCCCTCGACCACGTTCCTCGTGTAGGCGTCCAGCAGGCTGTAGTCGGGCATGTAGGTGCCGTTGAGCTTGACGACCACATCTACGTCACTGTCGCCGCGAATATTCGTGCTGTTGCGATAGGAACCTTGAAGGAAAATCTCGAAGTTCTGATCCTGCAGCGCGGTGTCGTTTTGAAGTGCTATTCGGATTCGCTCGTAGAGCGCCGAGGCGGAGGCGGTCGCGCCTTGATGCGACCATGTCTGCAATTGGCCTTCAGGGATTGTCATGCCTCCTCCTCATTCCGACGCACTGCGCACGATGTCGCTATATCCGATCACGACGCTGCCGCGCGCCTTGGCAATCAGATTGGCGAAGGGGTCTTGCACCCGGAACAGCCGGGGCTGGGCGCCGCCGCAGTCGAACACCGCGTACAGCCAGTACTTGTCGCGCAGATTGCAGGCGCGCGCCCATTCGTTCTCCGTCAGTTCGATTTCGCCGACGCCGACGCGGCCCTTGACCTCGATGCCGCGCTCCTCCAGTGCATCCCCTTTGCCTCGCCTAGAGAACAGATCGAAGCCGGGGTAGTCGTTGAGGCCGGCAAGCTTTGCCCTCGGCGGCGTGGAGACATCGCGCACGTCAGCGCCGCGCGCTGCCTCGAAAGCAATAGCGACATCCATTGCGATGCGCTCGACTTCGGCGTCGCGCGCCTTGATGTCTTCCGGGTCTTGGGAGGGCTGCACCAGCGCCGTGGCCAGAATTTCGACAGTGCCCGGCTGGATCATCTCCACTTCGCGCCGAGCTTGCAGCAGCGCCTGCGTGCGGCGCTCGGCCACGGTGCGCTGCTGCTGCTTGATGCGCTCCAGTTCGATACCAGCGGCGCGGTTGCCCTCGCGCGCCTTGTCGGTGTAACGCTTGCGGGCGGCGGCGAGTTCGGATTCCTGATAGTCGAAGGCGCGCTTGAGGTAGGCCTCGGTTTCGTGCAAGCGGTTGGCCGCGTTCATGCGCTGAAGCTCACCAAGCTTAGTCGCCACCTCTTGCTGGAGGTGTTCCTGCGCGGCCAAACGCCATGTGTCGCTTTGGGCGAGGAAGACCACGCTGCCGGAGTTGGTCTTGGTCGTTTCCTTGAGCAACAGCAGGTGCTCCACGGGGGCCTCGACCAGACGACCATCCGCGAATTGCTTGAGGCCGACCAGCTTCTGTTCGATCAATTCCTGACTGTGAAAGGCAGGCACGCCCGGATCGACGCCGCGCACCACGGTCACGCGAGCCACATGGAGCAGATACGGTGCCGTCGCGCTGACGTCGGTAAAGATCGCGCCACGCAGGGCGGCGTGGCGTGCGTGTTCCATCGCCAGTGCGGATAGGTGCTCAAATACTGGCTCGCCAGGATGCAGGAAGATCGCGTCGCGCTTGTCGTCGGGCCGGTACACGGTGAAGCGATTGCGGGCCGCCTCCGGGTAGGTGTCGAGCAGGGGCAGCAGCGACTCCAACACGCCACGCTTGCGTGGGCGAAGGAAAAACTGCCCGCCCAGGTCGCCGACGAGGTCGATGCCGATCACGGGCGCCGCGTGTTCCAAATAGCGCCGGACGTAGCCGGGGAGCAAGCGGCGCAATTCTTCGATGGCCATTGCATCGCGCAACTTGGGCAGATCGGCCACCACCTCGCCGCCCGTGCCATAGATGGATTCTTCGCGCGCCGCGATGGCGCGAACCTGCTCCACAGTGAGTTCGCCCGCGAGGTCAAGCGCCTCCTTGTCGGCCTCGTTGTCCGACTCGACCGCCCGCTGGATGTATTCGGTGATGGACATGCCCTCGAAAATGCGGCCCACCACGTCGAACACTTTGTCCGAGCCGAGCTGCTTGCGGATTTCCTCCAACTTGTCGAGCAGGGTCTTGATGACCTTGCCTTCGCGCGTCTTGCCCGCGACGAGATTGATGATGGCGACGCGGTCGCGCTTCTGGCCGTAGCGGTGGATGCGACCCATGCGCTGTTCCAGTCGCGCCGGATTCCAGGGCACGTCGTAGTTGAAGAGGATTCCGCAAAATTGCAGGTTGATGCCTTCGGCGGCGGCGTCGGTGCCGATGAAGAAGCGTGCGCCCTTGGCCTCACCATCGTGCGGCGCGCGAAAACGCTCGACCTGAGCGTCGCGCTCCTCGAAGCCCAGCCCGCCGTGGATGTAGGCAACCTGACCGGCATAGCCCATACCTTCGAGCCGCCGCGTGAGGAAATCGAGCGTATCACGGTGTTCGGTGTAGATGATGACCTTCTCGTTGTGGTACTGCGGCGAGCGCAGCAAGGCGGCCATACGCTCGAACTTGGATTCGCGCCCGCTGTTGTGCACGGCTTCGGCGAGCGCGATCAGTTCCTGCACTTGACCACGCTCGACCAGCAGTTCGGCAAGACTGGTGGCGATGAACGCGCCCAATGCCTCCGCTTCGCTTTCCTCATGCTCTTCTTCCTTGCCCGTGACGGTGCTTTCCTCATCCGCCGTTTTGCTGGCTAACACATCGACCAGACGGCCCTCGCGGACTTTCCGGTTGAGTTTTTCCTGTTGGGCGCGTAGATCTTCTTCGGGGATGCGACCGGACTGGATGTCGTCGATGAGACAGTTAAGCTTATTGAAGCGGTTGCGGAAGGAGCACAGCAGCGCCCAAGTGCTGCTAGCCAGCCGCCGCTGAAACACGGTCATCGCAAAGCGGGCAGCTTGCCGGTTCAATAGACGAGCTTGGTTGTAGTAGTGGCGGATATAGGATGTCGTGCGGTCATAGAGTGCCTGTTCGCTGATTTCGCCTTGGCTTAGATCGTAGCTGACGGTGTCGCAGAGGCGTTCCGGATATAACGGCTTGCCGCGCAGATCGACCATCTCTTCCTTAACGCGGCGGATGAAGTAACGCTCGCGCGACTCGCGTGGGAATTTGGCGAACGCTGTTTTGGTACTGAAAAGTTCGGGCTCCAGCAAGCGCCAGAGGCAGTAGTACGGGTACTCCTTGCCCATGTGTGGCGTGGCCGTGAGCAACAACAGGTGGTGGGCTGCCCACGGCAGACGCCAGTCGTCGGGAAGTTCACGGACACCGGCGATAGCTTCGGCCAAGCGATAGCGGTCGGTGGGGCGGAACGATCCATCGAGGTCGCGGTTGGCCGAGAGCTTGTGGGCCTCGTCGAAGACCACGAGGTCGTAGGGCTGGACGGCAGTGTCACGCAGGCATTGGAAGAGTCGCGGAGCCCGCAAGCTGTCGATGCTCACCACGACGAGGTCGCCATCAGGACCTAAGAAGGGGTTGCCATCCTTCGTGTCTGCACCAACAACAATCTTGAATTGAAGCTGAAACAGTTTTTTCAGCTCGCGGTACCAGTTGCCCACTAAGCCTGCGGGAGCAACCACCATCACGCGCCGGATCGTGCGGCGCGACAGACATTCGCGGATATAGAGACCCGTCATGATGGTCTTGCCCGCGCCGGCGTCGTCAGCCAGCAGAAAACGCAGGCGGGACTGCGGCAGCATCCGCTGATAGACGGCGATGCGCTGGTGTGGCAGCGGATCAATCTCACTGATCTCGGTGGCAAATACCGGGTTGAACAGGTGTCCGTAGGACAGACGCTCTCCCTCGACCAGCACCCGCAGGGCGTTGGCGTCGCCGAGGAAGTCCAGCTTTAGGGTGTCAGCCTGTGCCGCGCCCACATCCGATGATGCCGCCACACCTTGGGTGACAGAGAGCTTCCGCTCCTGCTCTGCGCGCAGTTCCTTGAGCTTAGTCAGGCCCATCGCCGACGGCTTGGACTGCCCGTTCTCCCATCGATTAAGGGTGACAAACGAGACCCCCAGCCTTCCCGCGAACTGCTGTTGAGTTAGGGCAAGTTCCTTGCGTAGTTGTCGAATTTGGTCTGGCTTCATTTGTCGCGTGCCGTGTTTTCGACTTTATATCATGCGATATAAAATACCGCAAGCTGTTGTCGTAGCTCGATTTTTTGAAAAGCGATGGCCTTAAAAGGCTAGCTTAGATGTAGCACGGCGCTATGGAACGGGAGTGCCCAAACCAGGTCAAGGGTTAGAATCGTTGCCCAAACTCTCAATACCGAGACGTCATATTTGGATCAGGAAGCCGACTTTTGCATATGGGAAGTACGCAGCTCGGCAAATCACAAATAAAAAAAGGCTGCTTTTCACTTAAGCAGCCTTTTTGCGAAATCTAAATTTTGTGGGAAAAATCTAGCTTTCTATCGGATCCTACACCACTACACATCAATATTCCCCGCCTGCAGCGCATGCGTCTCAATGAATGCTCTACGCGGCTCGACGTTGTCGCCCATCAGCGTCGTAAACACTTCGTCCGCCGCGATGGCGTCTTCGATCTGGACGCGCAACAAGCGGCGCACGGCGGGATCCATGGTTGTTTCCCATAGCTGCTGGGGATTCATTTCGCCCAGGCCTTTGTAGCGCTGCTTGCTGATATTGCGGTCGGCCTCGCTGCGCAGCCAGCCCATGGCTTCGCGGAAATCTGACACGGGCTTTTCGCGGCGCTTGTCGCCTT
>Ga0180220_1001995_pt1 | contig 13896 bp, 14 predicted proteins | sample eDN5th37CBELigBY_FD_151335 | JGI IMG/M metagenome (GOLD analysis project Ga0180220, IMG submission 151335) | Enriched backyard soil microbial communities from Emeryville, California, USA - eDNA 5th pass 37_C BE-Lig BY (version 2) (version 2) | ecosystem: Environmental > Terrestrial > Soil >... | reverse complement strand
GGCACCGCGTTTCCTGTGAGCCAAGGCCGGAGCCGCGCGTCACCTGTTTGGGATCGGAGACGCGGCAATAGATGATGGCTTTGGTCGCGGTGGGCAGGGTCATGGCGGCTCGTGTCTTTCGTTAGTTACTTGGTCCTTTTAGCGCTGGCGCTTGATGGGCGCGGAGTCAGCTCCGGCCTGCGGTTCATTCGAATTGTCAGCATGAAAAGATTCTATAGAATTCAACGGCTTGATGCCAGATAAACATTCATTGTCGTTCGCAAAATGCTGGGTCGGGCAAAGCCCCCACGCTTCATCAGCGAAGCTCTCCATGATCGACCAGAGATCGGCCAGAAGCTCCAGCTTCTGTTCTTCGCTCAGATCGCAGTGTTCGACATAGGGCAGGAACTGTTTGAGATGGTCTGACATTGGCGGCGGCTCCATTATCTTATGGAAACACCATGCCCGCAGCCGCGCGTCTATTCGGGGGGAAGGCGGATGGGCGAAACAGGAAAGGCGCTCGCGAGTGCTTCGTTCACGCGATGCTAGGCAGCGCTCAAGTAGACCTAATGCTGGGCTGTCAACGATGGCGGAGCGGTGTCTTGTGCCAATGTGAATCCAAGCACTTCGCAATCGGTCTCGGTCAGGTGCCTGCCACTACCGATGAAGCCTCGGATTTGCTTGATGGCGTTGTCGATATCGTCGTGATCAATATGCCCGATCAACTTTTGGATGATGGGCGTCGGAACACCCAACTCTTCTAGGGCCTTGAGATGGCCCGGCAGCCCCCACGAGGTCAATCCGGCTAGAAACTTACTATAGTCACATACTGTTTCGTCATCGAGCGCGGCGTGGATCAATTTCTCCAGCAACCTCAGCGGATCAACGAAGGAATATTCCGCGCCCTTCAGGAAATTGAAGGCCAGATCCAAGCTCTCATCAACGTCATCGCCGTTGGCTACGGACGCAAGAAATTCCTTTAGCGTGTCGTTCGCAGCGAGCCTTGTAGCAAACAAGGCGAACTGCCGCGCCGAGTGGACGCCATGCTTTTCAAAATCGATACGTCCCCAAACAGCTTCCATGCTTCGCAGGACTTGAGGATACCGACCGATACCAGTCCAACACAGACTTCTGTCGTTCGATTCGAGTAGCTCGATCAGCTCAAGATAAATCTTCTCAATGTCTTCGATGCCAAATCGCGCAAACTCTGCGAGAATCGGTTCGGGTACGGAAAGCTGGTCAAGGAGGCGCTTGCGCCGAGCCTGATTGGTGGGGCTGAGTCTAGCTTCCGGCAGCTGCAGGATTTCTCTGTCCGAAAGTTTGTCGGGACCGGTCAGCAACGGGATGTCGAGAGTTTCATACACTTGTTCTGGAGCTGGATTGAACAAATAGACCTTGCCTACGAAGTGGCGGAACATTCGTCCGGCACGGCCCTTGATATTGTCGAATGTGAAGCGGTCGAGCTTTGAGGTGCTGATATACTTGTCGTAGATGAGCACATTTTCGGCAGCCGTGTTCACTCCCTCAATGAGCGATGAGGTGCAAAGAAGAACCTTTATATGTCCGGCGTTAAAGAGCTGGACCATAAGGTGGGCGATTGCTCTGGGGACGCGACCATGATGAATGCCGATACCGCGTTCTAGTGCGTCAGCCAGATACCAATCTGGATGATAGTTCTCCCGCAACCAGCCTGCCAAGCGACCGAGCAGGTCAGTTGATTGGCGGACGCCTCTCTCGATAAGTTGCCGCGATACAGTCCGCGCGGACTTTGGTGAGCGACAGTACACGAGCGAAGAGGCCTCGCGTTCGTCACCAAGTATGTTGGCGAGCGTGTCTGGATCTGCGCCCGGCGGCTGTACTTGGATTACATCGGCTGCGACTGGCGAATAGTGTGTCTTGATGAACGAGAAATTCGCACGGCCTTCCGCATCGACAGGATTGGCTTCGATGGATGGACCAAGCAAGTAAACTTGCTTCGCAACATCGATGTATTTGGCAAGCAGCAGGTGCAGGGAACGCGCTCTAACCTTATCCTTTGTAAGGTCTAGCTTGTAGAATTCGTCGATTACGAACAGATCAGGATCGGGCAGGTCAGCGCGTTCCAGAATTCGCTCTTGCGTTCCAACCAGAATGACCTTGTCGCCTTCAAGCGGCTGAAAGCTTTGGGTTACGACCTTATATTCTGGGAAGCGTTGAATCAGTGTGCGGCGGCGTTCTTCTAGCAGCGCAATCGTAGGGACGACAATAATCGCAAGCTTGGGTTGCTTTGCCGCGATCAATGCATCAACAAGAAGCGTCTTCCCAAAGCTCGTTGGCGCGGAGAGTACCACGTTATCTCCGGCCAGAAGCTTGGAAAAAACACTCCGTTGCTCGGCGTGGAAGTACGAGGCGGGCACAAAATTCGGGACGCGGTGAACCTCTCGGGCGAGCGCATATCCGAGCGAGAGATCGTCACTCATATACGGGAAGAGACCAGCCTCTCTGGCAAGCGAATCGATGACCTCCCGAGAACCGGGCAGGACAGCCTCGAAATCTTCGCCCCGATCAAGCAAGCGGATCGCAATTTCGGCATCCTGTGCGATTGTCCGCGCCCCATTCATCCAGTATCGCGAGGCTCTATCCAAGATCTTTACTACGTCATCAGCCGATAAATTCGGCCTGTTGATGGCGGTGAGAAGTGCGTCAGCGATCATTGGAACGCTCCCAGTTTCTTGGAGAATTCTGTCTCCAACGCTTCTTTGGAAGCGAGGGGTACGTAGATGACGACGATCTTCACTTTGTCTGCGATGGGGGAGTTTTGGAACCGTCCCCGCACATACTCATATTCTTCGATCACAATGTCCTTGTAGGTATCGCTGCAACCGCAATACTCAGAAGCGGCCCCGCTCTCGGAGGCAACGAGCACTGGGATGACCGTTCTGGAAACGATCTCATCAAGCGTGTTTCCATCATCGAACAACCACTCCAGCTTCTTATAGCCGGGCGTTGACGGTTCAATCTTTGGGCCGATCAAAATCTTGGTTTCTTCGAGGAAGCCTGCATTCAGATGCGCTGACAGGCTGCTCAATGCAGCCGCAATCGCATCCTTCGTGTTCTTATAAAATTTAGCTTCACCCAGCCAAAGCTCGATTTCGTCGGCATCTTCGTCGTAAGTGACCAGTGCTGAATCGAATCCGGTCACCTGATCATTCGTTCGCATCTTGTAGAAGAGCCGCGATACGAAGGCGTGAGCACGATACTCAGTGACCGCAACGATGTGCAAAAGCAGCTCCCCGATTTCGCCCCGGCGTGAAGCGGCATCCTCCTTGAAGACCCGGCAGGATGCTTCTTTGACAAGCTTGAAGGGATTTTCCGGTCCGATCTTTTCGATTTCTGACGGTCGCAGCGCGAAATGCGGAAGCCAGTTGATGAGATGCTCCGCCAATTTTTTGGCGCGCCATTTTCCCAGTTCGAATCCTGCACACGCGACGAGGCCGACTGTGACGGTCTCGTCATCACGGTGGATGGTAGTCAAAAATTTATCGGGCTGTTGGGGTGTCACAATATCAGCTTGTCGTCTTCAAAGTGTTTGAACTATCGCGCGGCGATGCGCCCGGTGATTGATTCCCGTAGAGCTGTGGGCGTGCGTAGGAACTGCATGCATCTCCCGGTTATGTGAGCTTGGGGCAGGCGTGAGATCCCCTTCAATGAACATTCCCATACAATCAGAACACGCCAGCCGTTCTCCTGCAGCTTGCGGATCGCGCTGTCGTCACGCGCGCGGTTGCGTTCAATTTTCTCCTGCCAGAATTCCTTTCGCGTGGACGGCCACTTGAACAGATGACAGTCGTGGCCATGCCAGAAGCAACCGTGGATGAAGATCACGGCGCGGTACTTGGGAAACACAAGGTCAGGGCGTCCCGGCAGCCTGCGGTCATGCAGCCAGTACCGGAAGCCTTTTGCATGCAGCGCGCGCCGGATGAGCAGTTCCGGTGCGGTATCGCGGCCCCGGATACGGCTCATGTTGAAACGGCGTTGTTCTGCCGTCAGGACATCCATTCCGGCACCTGCTCAATCCGGTTTCTTGCGCCTTTGGCGAACGGCTTTCATCGATTCTGACATGGCATCGCGCGTGGGCGCATCGGGATCAGGTTCCCATTCTTCAAGCTGCTCGAAGAAATCCTCGTCGCCGATTTCCGCAAGGCGCAGTTCGTGATCCATATCGACTTTCACGGCGAGCGGAAAGCGCACGACCTGTCCGCTGACGATGCCTTGTCCGGGACCAAAGCCGGGGATCATGCGCGCATCAGAATCCGTGAGATTCTCCATAACCTGACGCACGAAGGTCTGATCGCGGGGATTTACGAGGCGCAGTATCAGGAACGAATTGCACTGGGATACGATTGTTTCATCAAGACGGCTGGGGCGCTGCGAGATCAGCATGAGGCCGGTGCCGAACTTGCGCCCTTCCGTGATCATGCGGCGGATAACGGGTAAAGACACCGCGTCAGCCGTACCTTCGCGCGCGGAAGGGATGAAAGTGTGGGCTTCCTCCACCACCGTGAAAAACGGCGGAATGCGGTCGCTCAGATTGGCCCGGAACTCAAAGAGCGTTTCCAGAGTGATTGCCGCAATCGAACACTGCGTTATGTGGTCGTAGCCCGCCAGATACAGGATGGAAACCTGGCCCGGCTGGATGATCTTGTCGGGTTCCGCAAACGGGTTGGGTAACGCTTCGAAGGGCAGGCCGCTCAGCTTGGGGCTTTTTCTCATCTGCTCGCTGGTGCGCTGCATGCGGACCAGACGATCCTGAATTATGCGAAGGTTCCGGGCCACCGCGCCGATGGTTGGCCTCCAGTTGCCTGAACCCTGCACGCCGCGCGGAGCGCTCTGCTGGCGCAGATCGTCGGCTGTTTGATCGAGGAGCCTGCGGATGTAGGCCAGTGCCAGCTCGCCTTCATTTGCGGCCAGCCTTTCATATAGGGCGCGGAGATATTCGTGCTGCGGGTCTGTCAGCCCCGTTGTCATCTGAAAGATGATGCGGGTGATGAGATCCTCGCCATCCTTCTGGAGCAGCAGTTCCGGAAAGAAGAGCTTGATGGAACAATCCGGGGCATCCTGCCTTAGCAGCCCTTCACAGCGCGAGAGGCCGATATAATCGCCGTGCGGATCAAGGATTACCAACGGATAGCCGTGGTTGATAAGCTCGCGGATGATGCGCCGCGCGGCGACAGTCTTGCCGCCGCCCGTCATGGCGAGAACGGCAAGATGCCGGGCGACAAGCTTGGGGGCTGAGAGTGTGACTTCCACATCGCGCCGGGCAATCAGGCTGCCGATCTGAACGCGGCGCTCATCATGAACTTCGCCGATCAGAAGCTGCCGCACCGCATCGGCGGGCGGGTGATAAACCTTGCAGGCCGGTTTGACCGGATAGGTCAGCGGGAAGAGGCTTGAGAGATTAGTGTCTGTGGTGGCCCCCAGAATGAGGGCCGAAGCTTCAAGCTGATCGCGCGTATTGGCCAGAACGGTCGATTCCAGCGATATCCCTTCATTGGCAAGCTCCTGTCCCGCTTCGAACGGGAAGAAGGGATTGAAGCGCTGGATATCTGTGATCCGCGCCCAGACATAGATGCGCGTTTGCTCGGTGAATGAGCCATCGGGCACATCCATGCTGAGTGCAACGATGTCACCGACGCGGGCCTGAAACTGGCGAAGAATAAAAGTGAATTCGGAAATACCCGCATTACCGACGACGGTCCCGACAGGACGCCAGCTCTCTTCTGTCGTTTGCGGCGCGGCGGTCGTATCCATGCGTTAACATCCCTATCGATTGAGGCCCGGCCTCAACAGCCACTCCCGGCTTGATCCGCAAAGGACGCGCCGGAGCGCATCGAAAGTCCGCGTATCACCAGTGTCGAGAGCGCGTTTGAGGGCCTGAACGGTTGTGTAAGTATTGATGGGCCGGGTCATCCAGTTGGGGACCTTGGCAAAGCGGTCAACGATATCCAGCCCTACTGGGAAAGCGTAACGCGGGAGGAGCAAGGCGCAGTGGGTCACCAGTTTTGCAGCATCCTCGAAGCGTGAAAGATTGTTTTCAAACATCTCAAGCCGGACGGGCGAACTCCATTCGGAAACCTGCACGTAAGAAACAAACGGTGTGGGGTAGTGAGCGATATGGGTATCGCGCCAGGCAGGCGGCGCGCGCCGAAGTTCGTTGCGGTTAACCGGTACGGGTCTGAGCGCCTCGCCGGGTTCCAGCACGCATCGGAAAAGAAGAGAGTCGGTGATGCGCTGGCCTTCGCTGTCAGGATCGTCGGCAGGATCGATCTGGTGGCGGAACCAGCTTTTCCATTCTGCGGGCGGAACGGGCAGAAGACTTGCGATTTCGTGATCTTCGAGTGCGTCCAGCACGGCGCGGATGACTGATGTCGTTGTGGCTTCACGCTCAACAACGCCGCAGACAGTGGCGTTTCCGTCCCGCAGGAGCTGGAGCTGGCGCAGATAAACGCTGATGAAGTTGCGCTCGCGACCTTCTCTCGGCGGTTCACCCGGAATGAGTTCGGCCAGCGCGGAGTCGGAGAAATGCGGAAACCTGTGGCGGACGCGTCCGTCATCCATGACATCCGTGTACCGGGAGACAGGGTTAACGAGCGCCCCGTGCATTAAAATCCATTTTGCATCAGGGTGCTGCGCCACCATCTGAACAGCCCCGGCGGCCTCAATCGATATGCGGGCCGCATCACGGAGCGCGCCGATGTCAGGAAAGCTGTCGTCGTAAACGCCGCCTTCGGCATGGGAGTAAAGTTCGTCAATCAGATGCTTGAGCATCGTGAAATGTTCGCGGTCGGCTCCCGTTTTGCCTGGCGTAACCAGGTAGCCGCCGACACGGGCAGCAATCGGCGCAGCGCCCAGCGATGAGAGATTGGCAAGGCCGCCGTCTATGAAGCCAATGGGCTGTCCGGCGACTGTCGGCCAAAAATCCCGGTGGCTTTGGGTGATGGGGACAATCCGGTTTGTAGCCAGCAAAACCTTGCGAAGCTGATCGGCAAGTTCCTCGACGATCTGAAAAAAGCGTATCTGGGCGGGAGCGGAGAGATCTCCTGCCACGCGGAACATCTGCTCCATTATATGCGGGCTTCGCACCTTTTCGTGGATGGTCTGCTTGCGCGGCTCTGCCTGCGCGGGTGCATCGCGCGGCATGGGCGGAATGACAGGCGGGGGCGCTGGCGGTGCCGATTTTGCCCGCGTGCGTTTTCGCGGCGTGACCGGGGGCGTATGCACGGCGGGCGGACAATAAGCCTTAAGCGCTTCGAAGCCTTCCGAGTCCTGTTCAAACACGGCCATGCTCTGATCGAGATGGCGCTCTGCGATAGCGGCAATGCCCGCATGGGTGACGCGATCGGTGCCGCGCGCGATGAACGTAATGGATAGTGGCGCGCTGCCGTCATTTCCGGCCATCGTTCGGATGAGCACGAAGTCTTTGCTGTCGAGCGATGCGAAAGCCTTTCCTTCGATCTTCTTGCCGCCCAGCCTCCAGTTCTTGCCGGTCTTCCCAAATTTGCGAGGCTCTTTGATCGTGATGTCGCCGAATTTGACCACGCATTCGAATATTGCGCCGTCCGCGTCATAGACCTGTGGCGAGAGCATCTGGCGGGCAACGGAAGCAACGATGGCAATCGCCCTTTGCTTGCTGGCCATTCCCATGCGGTGGGCGGCAAACAAGCCGAAATCGGAGTCGGTCAGCGAACGAACAACGATGATTTCCTTGCCGCTCGCCGTCACAATTCTACACTCCGGCAAATGCCAGCTGTGCCGGTGTGGGCACGCGGGCTGGCTGCAGGGCAGCCATTACACTTTGAGCGACAGCCTTGGCCAGAAGGGGCGGAACGGCATTGCCGATCTGGCGGAATGCAGGGTTCATCGTACCGCAGAACCGGAAACCATCAGGAAACGACTGAAGCCTTGCGGCTTCGCGCACCGAAATCGTCCGCGCCTGATCGCTGTCGTAGTGGATGTGACTGTAACTGTCCTTTCCGAGATGGGCCATCAGTGTGCGCGCCGGAAGGTCGGGTTCCATCTTGCGCCATTTATTCGGGAACTTTGTCGGATCATACGGAGGTACGATGCTGGCTCTGAGCGTCTTCCACGCTGCGGAATTTCTCCTAACAGGCTTGCCTTCGGCTGCCAGGCGCTCGAGCGCCTCATCGAACATCCGCTCTGCCATCCGGAAGGCTTCGGGATACTGATCGCCGGGCTTAAGTCGGGCGAAGAGCGCATAGTCCCTGGGAAGATAGCGAATCACGTGATCGGAAATTGCCGCCGGGGCAGCAAGACCCGCCCAGTTCCGCATGGCCTTAACGTAGGCGTTCGGTCGCTTGGACTGGTTATACGGGACGGGTTGATCGAAACGCCTTGCACCCCGCTTCAGCTCTCCTGAAGCCAGAAGGGCGCGGGCATCGATGCGGGGAAGATCGCCAATGGCCTGCCTCGCGCTTACCGCCATCGGCAGCGCGCCTTGCGCTGCGGGCGGCGTCAGAAAATGCGCTTTGCCGTTGCGTACCGCGAGCGCTTCAAGATGCTTGAGGGCAACAAGCCGCGAACTCCCGTATCCAGCCGGGAGGTTTATCCTGTGTGTCGGTAGCGGGAAGGATACGTCCTCGCCGAGCGTTTCATGCAGCGCGATGAGGAACATGCGTTCGCGCATCTGGGGGACGCCATAGAAGGCGGAATTCAAAAGTGTATAGCCGCAGACGTAACCACGGCTGGCCAGAACCTCGCAGATCTCTTCCGCGATATTGTGCCCGCCGTGATTGAGCATGTCGGGGACATTCTCCAGCACGACAGCAAGGGGGTGGCAGGCTTCAACGTAGTCGAGATACTCTATGTAAAGCCGCGCGCGGGGATCGTGGCGGAACGCTTCGGGATGATCAGCCACTTCGCGCAGCTTGGATCGCCCGACGCGGGCAAAGGCCTGGCAGGGCGGACCACCCACGATGATATCAAAGGCGGCGGCGGGATTACCCAGCTCCAGCTCATCGCACAGCGCCTGCGGTGTCGTATCGGTGATGTCGCGCGCTGAAGAATGGCGCGGATCGCCCTTGTGAAAATTCAGGCCATGCGAGCGGGCGGCGTCCGGGTCTGATTCAACGGCAGCTTCAATGCGTGCGCCGGATGCCTGAAAGCCGAGAGAAAGGCCGCCACATCCCGCGAAGAGGTCGAGAACGCGCGGTGCGCCGCCAGCCCGTATTCTTCTCAGCTTTTTTTTGATCGCGGCTTCGTTCATGACACCTGGCGCGCACCGTTAATCCCGGAGCACGATGTCGACAGCGAAGCGTGATGTCGACACAGCCGGGGCCTGACCGGCTCGTTGTCCTCATCTCAAAGCGTCAATCCGTCCCCCATTGTATGCACATGGCACGATTCGAAGGATTTGTGTACCTCTTTCGTTCCGGCAAGGACGCAGATCGCCTCCTAGCGCCCGCGACGGCCCGGTCGCTGGGTAAGTGCCGAGGCGGCTGCCGACTTCGCAGCCTTGCTGGCTTTGGGATTGGATAACGTCCGCGCCGCCGCCGATGCAGCTTTAGCGCTCGTAATCTCCTTGCTGCCCCTTTGGGTGAGAGCCGAAGCGGCTGCGGACTTTGCCGCCTTGCTTGCGGACTTGCTGCGCAGGGTCTTGGCGGCGGCAGATGCTGCTGCCTTCCCGGTTTTCTCAGACTTGGCCTTCGCCATTGTCATCATGCCTCATGATGTTGGACTTGACGGCATGATGGATCGATTCGCCCGGAACGCGGACTCGGGCTTGTTTGCAGGGTGTCAGCATTTTCACCGGACGGCGTGGTGCGCCGCAGTGAAAGCGGTGAGCCACTCGCAAGCCAGCCTGTGCTGGCGCTCTGCATCCTCCCAAGAGCGGGAGCGCCATGTACGGACCGGCATAAACGCCGCTTCGTCGTCATCGCATGTGCAGCGGACAATCGTCGTTTCGAACGGGGCTTCGTCGCGGCTGCCGAGGATCGAACGCGCTTCCGTGGCGATGCGGTACGGGCCGATCCACGTGTTCGCCACCATCTGCGCTTGCCATGAGACACTGTTGTACCATGCGGCCCAGACGGCCTCATCCTCCGCAATGACGGGCGTGCGGCCATCCTTGCCGCCCATGACGACGTAAAAGCGCGGGCAGGTGATTTCTTCGGTCGCTGTCGTCATCATGGGCAGGCGCTCCTGCTGCAAGGGGCGTTTTGCCCTGTATGTCACGGCGGTTTGGGGCGCTTGGGAAAAAGTGCAGCCAAGCGCGTGCTCGCCTGCTCATGGGCTGGGGGGATGGAACGGGGGGCAGCATGCCCCCCCTTCCCGAGGCGGGCGAAAGACCGCCGAGACCAGATGGTGCTGTCATACAGCACACATCTGGCGATACGTCTTATCCGAGACCTTTGTCGTATCGGTTCTTCTTCCCGGTAACAATATTGCGGGTAACAGCATCGTCTGATGGCGGTTCGGTTGACCCCATCCTGCCCGTTTGAACCCGCGCTTATGTCGCCAAGACCTGTTTCTTGCGTTGCCGCTTCACGCGAACAACTTTCACTTCGAAATCCGGTTTCAACAGGGTGGCGCGCTCCCGGCTGCTTAGATACCAGCGTCCATCATGCGCGCGCCGTGCGTGCGGCGGCAGGGCCGCCAGCGGTAGCAATCGCGGCGACGGTTCCCACAGGCCATCCGGCCTCATCCGCTCGATCATACATATGTAGTCGCTGCCGGATGACGGGGCCGCATCGCTATCTGAAAGAAAGCTTGATCCCAGCGTCATCCCTGCTGCGGTGGTCAATATGAATCTGCGCCGGGAGATATCGCTCATACAGGCCTCGCAAGTGTTTGCCCGCTTTAGGAGAGCGCAGGATTGCGCCCTGCATGCGGCGCGTCACTGAACCTGCTCCAGCCCGGCCCATTTGAACCCGCGCGTTAGCGTGGCGTGACAAACGTCCAGCCGCTGCGCCACTTCGCCTATCGGGATACCCAGCTGCGTTACGTGGCGGTGACCTTCGAGGATGGCATCAATGCCGAGCGCCCTCGGCCTTCCGAGATTTGCGCCGCGCTGCTTGGCGGCGGCGAGGCCCAGCACCGTGTTCTCGCGGATGATGTCGCGCTGGAATTCCGCGAAGGCGGCGAAGAGATGATAGACCAGCTTGCCGCCCGGCGTTGTCGTGTTGATGCCTTCCGCCAGCGAGCAAAAATGAATGCCTTCATTCCCGAAATGCACCAGCAGGTCTGAAAGGTGCTGGACCGAGCGGCCCAGCCGGTCGAGCTTTAAGACCACCAGCGCGTCACCGCGCTTCAAGGTCGTAAGCGCCTTATCAAGACCGGGGCGGCTGGCCTTGCCGCCTGAGATTCCCTGATCCTTGAAGATGCGATCACACTGGGCGCTTTTGAGCGCATCCAGCTGCATGCGGAGCTTCTGATCTTGGGTGGAAACCCGCGCATAGCCTATGCGCCTGCCCGTCACTTCGATGCTTGGGAAAAAGAGGTTCGTCATGACGTCACCTCGTCAAAATCGATCCTTTTTGCCGAGGTGCGATACGCGCTAGTGCTAGCGCTATCAGTTGGCGGAATTCCGCCGGTTTGCAAGTGTCGTTCGGTCATTCTCGTGCTAGTTTTTCCTCCTCTACAATAACGATCGATTATGTTGAGCAGGAAAGCACTAGCCCTAGCAAGCCTGTGTACCATCGTATGCGCGCAAGCCAGCAGCGCCGATGAAGCGTTCAAGAGTTCGAAGTTCCTCACCTACCCGGCGGAATCGCAGACGAGCTATATCAACTCATCCGTCCTGATGGCGGGGCTTGTCGCGGCTCAGAACTCTGCCGACCAAGCCAAATGCATTGGCGATTGGTCCGGCAAACATCTTTCGGGCGGATACCAGCCTGTCATCGCTGCTATGCAGCGCTTCCCGGATCACCATCCGACCGGCGTCATCATCGCCGTGTTGCAGAAGGCCTGCGGGTCGTTCAAGTACAAATAGGCTTCTTACATTGTGGGAATATCGTGTGATGTGGCAGGTGCGGCGGTCGCTAGAACCGGGGGTTGCCGGGGCATTTCTGCTTGCGCGGCTTCGGGCATGTTTTCTTGAATATCCCGCTTGAACTGCTCGATCTCCGGTGCCGATGGCGGGTTGTCCTGATCGCTCATGCGGTCGCGGATGCGCCCCAGCGTATCGATGCGAAAGCCTTGAAGCGCTTCAAGGCGCGTGACTCTGTTTGTCACAGAATCACGCTCTTCTAAAAACTGCTCGTAAGCGGGTTCATCGCCGCGCCATTCGATGGCGGCGGCGTCAAGATAGCTGACAGGCTCCCCGCGCTCGTTCCAGACTTGCCCCTTTGCATCGCGGAATACGCGGCTGCCATCAGGCAGCTGAGCGGCGCGGGATAGCGTCTGTTCCAGTTGGACTTGCGCTTCCTCCAGCGCTGCTTGCGCTTTGGCAATGGCGCGGTCGGTGGCGTCTTCCGCATCGCCCAAGAGGGCAAACGTGTCGTTGTAAAGTCTGGCATAGGCGGCATTGCTGGCGAGCAGGGTTTGCAGGCGGGTGAAGCTCTCACTGCGGCGGCGTTCGCCCTCGCCCGTATGTTCGGCCCGGCGCTTCTCACGGTCTTCGGCGCTTAGAAAGCGGGCCGCCTTGCCGTTGCTGATGCCGGAGACTTCCGCTGCAAAATCGCGCTCATCCTCGCGGCGCTCAAGCTCACGCTTGGCCTCTTTGAAAATGTCGCGCAGATCGTGCGTGTCGTAGCTCAAATCCCTTCCACACCCCGTTTTATGACTATTTTACCGTACGCGGATGACCGGGGTCAAATTTTGAAAGCCGCAATACACCCGCATGAATTTTCTCCAGAGGCTCTTTTCCTGCTTGTGGCAGACACTATGTCTTTCCGCAGGCGGCATCGAGGGGGCGTTCCTGCCGAGTTTTTCCCAAACCCGACATGCCTTGCGCCTAGCTTACGAAGCATGACGTGCGGGCAATCATTGCCCCGCAGTCGCCACTGATTGGAGGAGGCCAATAATTGAAGCCTTGCGCTGCGAATGAGTTGAGCATCGCCGGGCAGTCTGACGTTGGTTGCCTTCATCGCATGTGTCCCGCCCCGCAGGGAACCGAAAGGGTTCTCCGCGAAATCGATAAGGGACCAATGCGATGGACAAATATCTTGAGGCAACTTCGTTCGACCTGCCGCGCGCGGCTCTCAGCAACACCGTTGAGAGGGTTGTCACTTTAGCGTCTGACTATCAGTTGAGTCGTCAGTCGCATGTCCATCGTCTCGCTATCGCAACCGTCGAGCGCGAGATTCCACGAAGGAGGCTGGCAGACTGGATCGCCACCGTCTTGGCCCATTATGAGGGCCGGATTGTCTGGGCTACGGGCGTGACGTTCGAGTTCAGCGAGTTGGCGATTTATGATGCCTTTGGCGTCCGGAAAGACCCCAGCCAGCGATGGGTGGGCGATTTCTACAAGTTCGCCGTCAGGCCCCCGGCGCAGCTTGCTCAAGGGAAGGTCGTTGAGCGGCTGCGTTACATCGACCTTGCGTTCCGTATCGCCTATCCCGAACGGGCGAAGTGGATCGCAAAGTAACAGAAAAGTTGAGCGCCCGGCCTCCGAAGGCCGGGCGCGATTTTTTGCGTTAGAACAGCGCCAGTTGCGGCGTCCGCTCATCTTCCAGCAGCGATACGAGCTTGCTTGCCTCTGCCGCCTCCGGTCTTCCGATAGCTGCGATATGGCGGAACAGCTCTATCAGCGCGTAAAGCCCGGCGGCTCTGGCATCGTCTTCGCTCAAAAAAGCAATGCCGTTCCAGATCGAGGGCGAAGAACCGTTGCCGCTGGTAGCTGTCATATGGCTGGTATCCATCGCCCAAAGCCCGGACGGGGAGGCGGCATAGTGGATTTCCGCGCGGCACGACCCGGCGCGA
>Ga0180220_1001994_pt1 | contig 13901 bp, 8 predicted proteins | sample eDN5th37CBELigBY_FD_151335 | JGI IMG/M metagenome (GOLD analysis project Ga0180220, IMG submission 151335) | Enriched backyard soil microbial communities from Emeryville, California, USA - eDNA 5th pass 37_C BE-Lig BY (version 2) (version 2) | ecosystem: Environmental > Terrestrial > Soil >... | reverse complement strand
GAGGCGCGGCGGATGGTCTCCGACTACGTGATGACCCAGCACAACTGCCAGGGGCGCGAGGTCGCCGACGACCCCGTCGGGCTGGCCGCCTACACGATGGACTCGCACAACACCCAGCGGTACGTCACCAAGGACGGCTGGGCGCTGAACGAGGGAGACGTGCAGGTTGGGGGCTTCCCCCCTTATCCGATCGCCTATCGGTCGATCGTCCCGAAGGAGACCGAGTGCTCGAACCTCTTGGTACCGGTCTGCCTGTCGGCCTCGCACATCGCCTTCGGCTCGATCCGCATGGAGCCGGTCTTCATGGTGCTTGGCCAATCCGCGGCCACCGCCGCGGCGCAGGCCATCGACCAAGAGCGGCCGGTCCAGAAGATCGACGGCCAGGCTTTCCGAACGCGGCTGCTCGAAGACGGCCAGGTCCTTGAGTGGACCGGCCCCCGCCCCGCGCCGCCGATCTTGGCCGCCTCGCTGCCCGGCGTCGTCCTCGACGACAACCAGGCCGAACTGGCCGGCAGATGGGGCCACAGCTCCGCCATCTCCTCCTTCATCGGCTCGGGCTACCTCCACGACGCCAACACCGACAAGGGCGCCATGTCGGCCCGGTTCGTTCTGAAGACCGACAAGCCGGGCCGCCACGAGATCAAGATCTCGTACACGCCCAACCCCAACCGGGCGACCAACGTCCCGGTGACGATCCAAGACGCCGACGGCGCGCACTCCGTCGTGGTCAACCAGCGCGAGAAGCCCTCGGCCGACGGCCCCTTCCGCTCCCTGGGCGTCTTCCGCTCCACCGCCGACGCCCCCATCGAGGTCGTCGTCTCCAACGAAGCCACCAACGGCCACGTCGTCGTCGACGCCGTCCAAGCCCTCCCCGCCCCCTGATTGGGTTCGTTCGGCGCGGCCCGCGAACGCGAATTTCTGGGCGCAACCACCTGAAACAAAGGTGGTTGCGCCCGATCTAGTAGTTACGCCCGCACCGAAAATTGGGTTCGTTCGGCGCTTTTTCCGCGGTTTCCCCCCGCGCCGCCCCTCTTCCGAATTATCAAAGACCCACCGCGCGAGACCTCTCCACCTCATACGATCCGCGGGCGGGGCGTTGAAATTTCAGGTTTCGAGAAAAACTCGGGGCGGATTGGGGCGAGTGAGGCGGTTGCGCGGCTCGGCGCCGAAATCCCCTCTCACCCTCGGGAGAGGGTGGTCCGAAGGGCGATTCTGTTCGGCACGAGGTTTGAGCGACCTAAAAACCGGGGCGAGCCTCCCTTCTCCCGCGAGGGGAGAAGGGAAAACCCGCCTTCGTCCGCCGGGCATGCAAGCCGCGCCGAATAGGATTGGTTGGCAGGGGCGTTGGGTTTACGGAACGAATTGGGCGAGCGACCATCTTGGGTGGGCGAAGTCTCGCCCCGCGCCTCTTCCGCAAACCCCTCGACCTTCATCCAACGGAGGCTCTCCTCACCACGTCTCCTTTCGATAAGGTACAATGCTCACAACGAATCATTTCAGCAATTAGGCGGGAACCGGGCCGGCATGAGTCAGACTGAGCTTTCCAATACCGAATCGTCGACCGTCGCCGACTTCATCGCCTCGTGGAGCAAGTCGGGGGCGGCGGAGCGGTCGAACTATCAGGGCTTTCTTTACGAGCTTTGCGACGTGATCGGCGTCCCTCGGCCCGAGCCAGCCCAGGCGGATAGCGCCCGCAACGCCTACGTCTTCGAGCATCCGGTGCGGTTTGACGAGGGGACCACGCGGTTCATCGATCTGTACCGCCGGGGCGCGTTTGTCTTGGAGGCGAAGCAGGGGAGCGACCGGGAGGAGCGGGAGGACGAGACCGGGCTGAGGCTTCCGAAGCGCGCCCGGCGCGGGACGGCGGTTCGGGGGACGGCGGGGTGGGACGACGCCATGCTCGCCGCTCGGGGGCAGGCCGAGATGTACGCCCGCAACCTTCCCGAGACCGACGAGCTTCCCCCCTTCCTGGTCGTCGTCGACGTGGGGCACTCGATCGAACTCTACGCCGACTTCGCCCGCGCGGGGAAGACCTACACCGCCTTTCCAGACGCCAGTTCGCACCGGATTCACCTGCGCGACCTGGCCGACCCGAAAATCCGCAAGCGGCTTCGCCTGGTTTGGACCAACCCTCTTGAGCTTGACCCCAGTCGCAAAAGCGCTCGGGTGACGCGCGAGGTTGCCTCGCGCTTGGCGGAGCTGGCCCGGTCGTTCGAGCGGTCGGGGCACGAGCCCCAGCGGGTCGCGCATTTCCTGATGCGTTGCCTGTTTACGATGTTCGCCGAGGACGTGGGCCTGCTGCCCAAGGCCAGCTTCACCACGCTTTTGAAGGGGCGCCGGGGCAAGCTCGACACCTTCGTCGGCATGCTCGGCTCGCTCTGGGAGACGATGGACAAAGGCGGCTTCTCGCCGATCCTGGAGCGGAAGGTGCTTCGGTTCAACGGCGAGCTTTTCGCCGACGGCGAGGCCCTGCCCGTCACCGAGGCCCAGCTTGAGCTTCTGATCCACGCGGCCGAGGCCAACTGGGAATCGGTAGAGCCGGCCATCTTCGGCACGCTGCTGGAGCGGGCCCTCGACCCGGTCGAACGGCACAAGCTGGGCGCCCACTACACGCCTCGGGCCTATGTCGAACGGCTGGTCTTGCCCACCATCATCGAGCCGCTTCGCGACGACTGGGAGGCCGCCCGCGCCGCGGCCGTCACCCTGGCCAGAGGGGGGAAAATGAAGGAGGCCCGGGCCGAGGTCCAAACCTTCCTCAACCGGCTTTGCTCCGTCACCGTGCTCGACCCCGCCTGCGGGACCGGCAACTTCCTCTACGTGACGCTCGAACACCTGAAGCGCCTGGAGGGCGAGGTCCGCGACGTCCTTCGAGGCTTCGGCGAGATGCAGGAGGGGTTCGAAGGACTCGGCCGAACCGTCGATCCTCACCAGCTTCTGGGCATCGAACTCAACCCCCGCGCCGCCGCCATCGCCGAACTGGTCCTCTGGATCGGCTACCTCCAGTGGCACTTCCGAACCTTCGGCGAACGAATGCCCGCCGAGCCCATCATCAAGGCCTTCCACAACATCGAATGCCGCGACGCCGTCCTCGCATACGACCGCGCCGAGCCCGTCTTGGACGACGACGGAAACCCCGTCACCCGATGGGACGGCCGAACCACCAAACCCCACCCCGTCACCGGCAAGGAAGTTCCCGACGAATTTGCCCAAATTGCCGAATTGCGATATGTCAACCCCCGAAAGGCGGACGAATGGCCCAAGGCGGATTTCATCGTTGGGAACCCGCCGTTTATTGGGGCGTCGAAGCTGCGCGAGGCCCTGGGCGATGGATATGCGACCGCAATTCGCAAAGCGTATTCAGAACTGAATGAGTCCTGCGATTTCGTCATGTACTGGTGGGACAGGGCCGCTCATCTCTTGCGCGGTGGCGGCGTGGAACGATTCGGTTTCATCACGACGAACAGCCTTCGCCAAACTTTCAACCGACGAGTGATTGAGCCGCATCTGTCGGCGAAGGATCCGGTCTCTCTAATTTTCGCCATTCCCGACCATCCGTGGGTTGATTCCGCGGATGGCGCCGCCGTGCGAATTGCGATGACCGTCGCCGACTCTGGAAGTCTTGAGGGCGATCTCTATCGCGTCGTCGCCGAAACGCCTCTAGCTGACGGCGCGAGCGAATTAGTATTGAGCGGCAGGCGCGGGCTGATTCACGCGGATCTGACGATCGGCGCGAATGTGGCCGCTGTCCAATCTCTCCGCGCCAGCCAGGAGTTGACTTGTCCGGGGGTAAAACTCCACGGTGCCGGCTTCATCGTTACGCCTGATGAAGCCGAGAAGCTGGGACTGGGACGTGTCGCCGGTCTGGAGAACCATATCCATCTCTATCGCAACGGTCGTGATTTAACCGCCACAGCGCGCAATGTTATGGTAATCGATCTCTACGGGCTGACTGCCGAGCAGGTCCGAACCTCGTTTCCGGAGGTTTACCAGCATCTCTTCGATCAGGTCAAACCCGAGCGCGATCTAAATAATCGTCCCACCTATCGCGAAAACTGGTGGATTTTCGGCGAGCCACGCGGGAAGTTCCGACCAGCGTTGAAAGGGCTTCCTCGCTATATAACCACTGTCGAGACTATGAAGCATCGTGTGTTCATGTTCTTCGACGCGTCGATTTTGCCTGACAATACGCTGATTAACTTCGCCTTCGACGACGCCTATCATCTCGGCGTCCTCTCAAGCCGGGCGCATGTCGTTTGGGCGTTGGCCGCGGGTGGGCGGTTGGGGGTGGGAAACGATCCTCGATACAACAAGACGAGATGCTTCGAGACGTTCCCATTTCCAGAACCATCAACCGACGTTGTTTCCCGCATCCGTCAGTTGGCCGAAGACCTCGACGCCCACCGCAAGCGGCAACAAGCTCTGCATCCGGAATTGACGATGACGGATATGTACAACGTTCTGGAAAAGCTTCGGTCGGGGGAGGCGCTTTCGGCCAAGGAGAAGGTGATTCACGAGCAGGGTTTGGTGTCGGTGTTGAAGCAGATTCACGACGATCTGGACGCGGCGGTGTTTGAGGCTTACGGGTGGCCGGGGACGTTGACGGATGATGAGATTTTGACTCGTCTGGTGGCGTTGAACGCGGAGCGGGCGGAGGAGGAGGCGCGGGGGATCGTCCGCTGGCTTCGGCCGGAATTTCAGAACCCGGAGGGTCGCGCGGCGGCCTCGGAGTCGCAGGGGACGCTCATCAAGGAGGCCGGCGCCGTCGCGGCCGGGGCGGCGGGTCGGACGCGGAAAACCCCCTGGCCGAAGACGCTCGCCGAGCAGGCCCAAGCCGTCCGCGGCGCCCTTTCGGCCCATCGCGGGGCGGTCTCGGCCGACCAACTGGCCAAAACCTTCGCCCGCGCCCGGGTCGACCGGATCGAAGAACTTCTCGAAGCCCTCGCCTCGCTCGGCCAAGCCCGCGAGCTCCCCGACGGCCGCTTCGCCGCCCCCACCACCGCCCGTTGAGGATTCGCAACAGAAGCTCGCGGCCGTCCCGAACCGCGCGTCCAGCCTCGCGGAGGCCAGCCACAAAAGAGCGCCCCCGAGGCCCATTCGCAACCCCCTCGACCCTCTTCCGGCCGTTCCAGCCACCTGATCCGGGGGGAGAAGGATGCTGGGTGGCGGGCTCGTTTTCAACATGCGAGAATCGCCCGGTGGCGGTTTCGCCGATCGCGGGGTCAGGACGCGGCCCCACCCGGCGCGGTTGTTTTCGCGCTCGAGATGGCGAGGGCGAACGCAAGGCTCCTACCGGGGCTTTTGGGATGGAGCAGGCCCGCCACCCGCACGCGCGTCCCGTCGTTGAGCGCTTGAAGGACATCCTCCAGGAGTTCCTCGTCGAAAACGAACCTTTGACTGGCGGGTGGGTGACCTATGTCTCTTAAGTCGAAGCTCAACTGATCCACGTCCGCTCTGCCCACTCGGCCTTCGAGGTTCACTAGCTCGGGCTCAAGCTCGCGAGCGCGAATCGCCTCGTTGACTCTAAGTCGCGCGTCTCGCTTCAGTTCGATTGAAGTCCGGCCGAAGTTGATCAGCCTGCCTTTGATCTCCAACCGACGAATCGCCCCCTGGGACGACGGAGTGATTTCCTTGAGAGCTCGAAGCACGGCGGCGCTCTCTTCCGGATCGTCGGGTCGATACAGACCCGCCTCGGCGGCGGATGTGGACAACCACTTCAAGCCTTTGGTTAACAAGCTTCCGACTTCCTCGAGCGTTTCCGCCTCGCGACTTTTCTCTCCGAGCGGCGAAAAAAGATCGGCCGGTTCCAAAGGCATTCGATAGGAAATCTCGAAGCTCGCGAAGGCGACTCGTTGAGTCGGCAGGTCGATCAGACGGCGCACAAGATCGTCGGGCCGTCCCGGTTGGCCCGCGTCGCGACCCAGCACATACTCGGACAGAATCTTGAGAGATCGTTGCACGCCCTCGACACAGGCGCGGATGACGCTCGCGGGGATGCGGCCGGGGACGATGTCGGCTCCCATCGCGCGGAGCGTCAACATTGGCTCCAGACTCGGCCAGAGCATGGTTCCTCGCGAGGGGAGGGCGTCTTTGGGCACGTCCTCAAAATCGACGAGCCGACAGCGGGGCGGGCCACCTTGGCGGCCAATGTCGTAGATCCAGCACCGGGGCTGATTCAGGGCGTCGTAAACGCTCGTTTCGCCTTTCCGAAGAGATTCCACGATCCGGTCGCTTGTCGGGGCGATCACATAGCGCGTGGTTTCATCGTCCTCATCCGACCAGTAGACGAGAACGAGGCCGCCGTCGCCGTCCTTAGCCAGGAAGATCTTCGGGCCGTCGAATTCGTACAACACCGCGTCCGCGTCCGGATCGGCGATCGCGAAGCGTTCCGCGTTAATCTCGACGGCTTTTTCATCAATCTCCCACATGGCTTAGCCTTCATCCGGCTCGATCGCGAATCGAGCGGCTCGATTCACGTCTTGGTAAACCCACCAGGTTGTATGCGTCGGCTGGCTGCCTTTCGTCGGCTTCAGCTTGCCGCTATCCGCCGCCAGATCGCCCCGAGCGATAAAAGGCCCGAGCTTCGGCAGCAATCGGCGCTGATGGATTGCATCCTCCAGTTCCCGGAACACCGATAGTCCGCGACGAAGACACTGGTGGGCGTTGGGCATTCTTCCATCCTCATGATGAGTTCGGAAATCTTGCTCCGTCGGCGGCGAATTCTTGACCACGCGGAAGACGACGCCCGAAGCGTCGCTTGCATCTTCGGGCGGACAGCCCAGGGGCCAATCTTCGGGGAACCGCATTCTTAATGCTCGCCATTACATACGATCGTCGTGGAATCCGTCATGCTCTGAAACTTCTCGTCTCATGATAATCGGACGCGAGCGAGTCCTTCCAGATAAATAGGCTCCACCACCCCACTTCCGGCCTTCGCCCGGGGTTTGGGGTATGATTTGCTCCATGAGAACGATACGGAAGGCCACGCCCTTCTTGAAGTGGGCGGGGGGGAAGCGGGCGTTGGCGGGGTGGTTGGTTGGGCGGTTTCCCGGCGACTTTTCCAGGTATTACGAGCCCTTCCTCGGCGGGGGGAGCGTGCTGCTGGAGCTTCGGCCCGGAAAGGCGGTCGTCGGCGATCGCAATGATTGGCTGCTCGACGCCTACGAGGCCGTTCGAGACGATCACAACCGGGTCGCCGAGATCCTCGACGGTCTGGCGAACACCCGGAAGGAGTTTGAGCGAGTCCGCGCGATCCCGCCCGAAGACCTCGACCTCTTCCAACGCGCGGCGCATCTGATCTACTTGAACAAGACCTGCTTTCGAGGGCTTTTTCGAGTCAACCGTTCGGGCGCGTTCAACGTCCCTTATGGGGCTTATGACCGTCGCTATTACGACCCCGAGAACCTTGAGGCCGTCGCCCGGCGCCTGCAAGGGGTGGAGATCCGTCGGGGCGACTTCGAATCCACTCTCGCCGACGCGACCGCCGACGACTTCGTTTATCTCGATCCCCCCTATTACAAGCTGGGCGGATATTCCGACTTCGATCGCTACACCAAGTTCAAGTTCCGCGAGGACGACCACGCCCGACTCGCCGACCTCTGCCGCGAGTTGGACGACCGCGGCGCGCGCTGGGCTCTCAGCAACAGCGACACCCCATTGGTCCGCGAGTTGTTTGAAGGCTTCCGGATGCTCGAAGTCGCCGCCCGCCGCGAGATCAACCTAAATTCGCGCGGGCGCGCCGTGAATGAGTTGTTCATCACGAATTACGAGGCGGAGATGAATTGAAAAGCGACCGTCGCCAAGCATGCTTCTCCCCCCGCAAGATTATTCGCCGTCGACGCAACCCCATCCATCAGACCGGCCAACGCGCGGGAGAGCGGCCGAAAGCCCCTTCGGGGCTAAAAGGATCGACCTTCCCAACGGCCTCGCGCGCGGCTTTCGGCGCGCCGGACGCCCGTCGGATACGGAGTTGCGTCGGCGGTGAATAATCTTGCCCCGGGAGAAGGTGGCCGGAACGGCCGGATGAGGGTCGACGGGTTTGCGGAGACGCCTTAGCGATCGTTCCTCGCGCCCCCATTCACCTCAAAATCCGACGACCCCCGCCCGGCCCTTCGGGCCACCATCTCCCGGGAGAGGATGGCCCGATATCGCGATGCGCCAGGCGTTACTCTCCGAGCCAGGTTTTGCGGTGGGCTTTTTGGGCTTCGGAGGGGGAGGGGAGGGCTTCGAGGGTCCAGTCGCGGGGGGGCTCTTCGCCGAAGACGGCTTCGAGGCGTTGGAAGCGGTCGCGGCGGGCGATCAGGATGGAGACCTGGTCGCCGGGGCGAAAGTAGTCCATCCGCTTGGACCACTGGCCGGCGGGGATTCGGTCGTCGCCGATGCCCAAGATCTCGTCGCCGACGTTGAAGCCCGCCTCGTGGCCGGGCGTTTCCCGCTTGACCTGACTGACAATCAAGCGGCCGTCCTCGTTCTTGGTGACCAGGCCGAGCCAGGCCTTCGAGGACTTTTTGGAGTTGGCCGAATTGCGGGCCTTGTCCTTGGAGAACTGGAGGCCGAACCAGTCGAGCGCCTCGTCGTAGTCGAGTTCCTCGGTGGATCGAAGCGCCCGGTCGAAGAAGACCGAGAGGTCGGTTCCGGCGACTTCGGAGGCGAGGGCCTCGAACTCGTCGGCGGTGAAGCCCGCCTCGCCCGAATAGCGCTGGTAAGCCAGCCGCATCACGTCGTCGAGGCTCTTGGCGTCGTCGGTGGCCTTGCGGATCTTGGCGTCGAGCAGGAAGGCGACGACCGCCCCCTTGACGTAATAGCTGATGGACATGTTGGGCGTGTTTTCGTCTCGCCTGTAGAGCTTGATCCAGGTGTCGAGGGACGAATCGGCGAGCGATTGAACGAGCCGGCCGTGGGTCGTTTGAAGCCGCTCAACCTCGCTGAGCGTCTTGTCTTCGCCAAAGGCCGGAGGGTCGCCGGCCAGAAATTCGGCTTCGGTACAGAGGCCCGCCCGGCGGACCATCAGCCGGTCGTAATAGGAGGTGATTCCCTCGGCGATCCAAAGGCTGGGGGTGTAGACCTCGTTCTCGTAGTCGAACGGGCCAAGCTCCACCGGCCGGAGCCGCTTGACGTTCCAAACGTGGAAAAACTCGTGGCTGACCAGGTTCAGCCAGCCGAGATAACTGGCCCGCGTTCGGGTGGCCCATCGGCTGGCCATCAGGACCGTCGAGTTCTTGTGCTCGAGCCCGCCGCGGCTCTCGCCCAGGATGTTGAAGAAGACGTACCGCTCATAAGGCAGGGAGCCCCAGAATTCCTTCTGGGCTCGGACGATCGCCTCCACGTCCTTCGCCGATCGAGGCCCGTCCCAAAGCCCCCCCTCTCCCTCGTTGACCAACAGGTGGGGAACGCCGTCGACGGAGAACTCGTACACGGCGGGGTTGCCGGCGTAGATCGGGCCGTCGACCAGCTCATCGAAATCGGCGGCCACGAAATGGTTGGGCTTGCCGCCGGGGGCGTCGGGAAGGCCCGCGATGACCGACTTCCAGCCCGGGGCCGGGTCGACGGTCACTTCGTGGGGGCGCGAAACGCCGTCGGCCAGCGTGATGAACGTCGGCGCGCCGTTGAGCAGGGCGAACGAATCGTCGATCCAGTTCATCTGCACCGTCATCGTCCGACCGTAAACCCGATACGAGACCCGAACCTCGTCGGCCCCCCCGGTCGCCACCCGCCAGCGGTTCTTGCGGGTCTTGCCCACCGCGAGGTTCTTGCCCTCGGGCGTCTTGGCCGTCAGGTCGTCGACGTGCTTGGCGTACTCGCGGACCAGATACGAGCCCGGCGTCCAAACCGCCATCATCAACTCGACCTCGGCTTGGCCCGCGGTCGGAACCCGCGCCTCCACCTCGACATAGTGCGTGTGGGGAGCGGGGAAACTTACGAAATAACGGATCGGCTCCACCGGCCGATCCCCAGCCTGAGCAAGCGTCGTCATGAGGCACCCAAAAAGCATCGTGAGGAAAAACCGGTAGCGCTGATTCATTTTCACATCCACCCGCGGCTGTCTCCCAAAATCAACACGCGCTCGCGCGCGGGCTGCGATTCTAAAACACCGGGGGATCTGAGGGAACCGGGCGGACGGAAACTCCTCGATGGAGAGATTCGATTCGAAAGGATAAGGAGAATGGTTGAAATCCAGAGATCCCGAAGTTACCTTTGGTTTTGATCCCGTCGTCCGGATAGGCATGTCCTTTGTCTATAATTGATGGAGTGATATCACCATTAGTTCTTGAGGGAGCGGCGCCGCGTCGCGTCGAGTTTCAGCGTTCGAATTCCTTCGGCCTTTGAGGTTGCTCATGCGCGTTTCCCGCGTCATATCCTGTTCACTACCGGTCCTCTTTCTCAGCGGTGTTTTTTTGATCCTCTCGGGCTGCGACGGCGGGCCGGAGCCGGGGACCATGGCGGCTCCGGTCCAGCCGGAACAGGCCGCGAATCAGAACAAAGCCATGAAGGATTTCTACAAGAGCAAGGGCAAGAAGACGAAAAGCCTTCAGACTCCTTGACGCCCGCCGCGCGGCTTCGCTTCCGCGCAACCAACGATTTGAGGCCGTCCGACCACCGATGGCCGGGATGTCCCTCAACCTGGATCCGATCCCGCTCGACAGTCGCTTGTTGCTCCATCTTGCGTCGACATTGTCTCGGTGTGTTCAGGAGGGCTCCATATGAACCGTTCACGTCATGGGTTCACCTTGATCGAATTGCTTGTGGTCATCGCCATCATCGCGGTCTTGATCGCCCTGCTTCTGCCCGCGGTGCAGGCCGCGCGCGAGGCGGCCAGGCGGTCGCAGTGCGTCAACAATCTGAAGCAGATTGGTCTGGCGATGCACAACTACCACTCCGCGACCAACAGCTTCCCGCCCGGGGCCGCGAAGAACCCCAAAGACTGGCCCGGCGACAGCAACTTGATCTGGTCGTCGTGGAGCGCCAACGCCCTGCTTTTGCCCTACCTGGAGCAGTCGGCTCTCTACAGCGCCGCGAACTTCGACTGGGGCATCAACCCCTACGGCGACCCCTGCTACCAGATCAACAGCACGGTCGGCAACACGGTGTTGTCCGAGTTTCTTTGTCCCTCGGACTCGAACGCCCGGAAGCCGAACATCAACAATTATTACGCCTCGGTCGGCACCACCACCGACTTCATGACCTTCGATTGCTGGGGCGGGATCAACCCGAATTGCAAGCCCACCGGCAGCACCGGCGTCTTCACCTACTTCATGTCCTACGGCTTGGCCGACATCCCCGACGGCGCCTCCAACACGATCGCCTTCTCCGAGTCGCTGACCGGCAAGGCGAGCGGCGTCGATCAGAATGGCAACCCGCTCGCCGATCCCAACTTCCGGGGCAACGCCACCCGGGGCGTCACTGATCCCGGCGCCACAATGCACAACGCCGCGCAGAATCCGACCGTCGTTCTCCAGGGCCTGCAAAACTGCGCCGACGCCTTCAGAGACAAAATGAACATCGCGAGCAACAAGGGCCAGTTGTGGGCCTTCGGCGCGCGGGCGTACGCTCTCTTCCAAACGATCCAGACGCCCAACGACAGCCAGTACGAATTCGGCTCGTGCCAGTTCGGCTGCCCTGATTGCGGCCTTGACCAATCCTGGGCGGTCGGCGTGAGCAGTTTCCACTCCGGCGGCGCCAACGTCCTGTTCGCCGACGGCAGCGTCAAGTTCGTCAAGGACTCGATATCCCGGCCCACCTGGTGGGGCCTGGGCACCCGCGACGGCGAAGAAGTCATCAGCTCCGACAGCTATTAACAGCCATCGATCCGCTCGCTCGCTTCGCGCGAACGCCTCCGGCGCGGGCTCGGCATCCCCGACGCCCGCGCCGCTCCCTCGGTCGATATCCCACAAAGGAGAGAATCTGGATGGCCTCGAGAAATCTCATCCCGGGGAGGTGGCGTCGGCTATAGTTGAATCGAGGCGCGGGGGATTGTCCGCGCGGCTCGGCTCAACTTTGATTCGACACCATTGATCTGAGATGAGGGGCGCTCCCCGATGAAAACATCGTTGATCGCGATGGGCGTGGCCGTCGGCCTTGTGGTTTGGTCGTCCTCGGCGGGGGCCCAGCAAGCGGTTGAGGCTCCCAAAGCGTCGGCCATCCCCCCCGGGCAAGGCGTCGTCGACGCGCCGGCGGGGCTTCAGGGCGTTCAGGGCGTTATTCAAGGCGCGGTGGACGGCTCGTCGGTTCATCCGTATCCCACGGCGCCGGTGGTGGGCTCGGCTCCGCTGGTCGTTGAAGGCCAGCCGATTCAGGCCCACCCCTACAGCTACTACATTACGTTTCCGGCCCCGGCGCGGACCTATGTGGAATATGGCCCGATGGATCAATTCCCATTCCAAGGCCGGGCCTACGGCCATCCCGGCGACCGATGGTCGTGGACCGGCATGATGGGCAACCGCGCTGCGGGACTGGATCGGTATTATTACCAGCTTTTGCCTTGATGGATCGCGGAGGGGCCGTCCGCCGGGCCGCGCAACCGTCCCAATTGTAGCCGGCCTCTGTGAGGCCGGGACCGGCGTCGGATCGCATCGGCTCGCGTCTTGGGGGCGCGGCCCCACTCCGCGACGCGATGAAACGCATGCGGGATTTTATGAGTGCAAGATCGCGCATGGAAATAGCAACTGTTGGTGAATTGCTTCATTGGTCTTACGCGAATCTCGCCATGGCGCATGCGGCGGTCACGGCGAAGGCGGAACGCTACGAGCGTGTTCAATTCATGATCCGCTCGCGTCTGTATGCGGGCCTAAATAAGGGGTCGATGAGCGTTGGGCCGATTGTGGACGACGAGCGTTTGAAACTGGTCCTGCCTCGGGCGTGCTGCTATTGCGGCGATCGCGATCGCGATCGCCTATCGGCCGATCATCTTCTTCCCACGAAACGGGGAGGACCGGACACAGGCGACAACCTCGTTTGGGCCTGTCGTTCGTGCAACAGCTCAAAGGGCGCTCGTGATGTTCTCGAATGGCTTGCGGGAAGGAACCAATTTCCGCCGATTTTGCTTTTGCGACGATACCTCAAGCTCGCCATCGAAATCAGTCGGGGAAGGGACCTAATGAGCGCGCCACTTTCCGCGGCCCCCGAGCTTCCCTTCTCCTTGGTGGCCATCCCCAAGACGTACCCCGCGCCTGATCAATTGCGCCTTTGGGTAGTTGATTTGGACTGATGTTGTTTCGTGGACGATCTCGTGATGTGACATAGGAATTTCGTTCGGCGCGGATTTTGCGGCTCGCCGTCGCGTCACTCCCTTGTGTCGCCCCAGCGCTCCCGCAGGGCCTGGGCCAGGGCGATCCATTGTTGGATTTCCAGGGCCTCGGCGCGGAGGGTTCCGTCGATCTCCAACGATTGGAGCAGGGGGGGGATTTCATCCTTCGGCCAAAGGTCGCGGCCCAGGTCGGTCAGGACGCGCCTCAGGTTCTTGCGGCGGTGAATGAAGACGTCGCGAACGAGCCGGTGGAGCCAGTTTAGGTCGCCGATCGCCGCGCGCTTGGCCGGGTCGGGACGAATCACCACGACGGCCGAATCAACCTTGGGGCGGGGCCAGAAGACCGAAGGGGGGAGAACGCGGGCGATCTCGATATCGGCCAGCGCCTGAACCAAGACCGAGAGCGCCCCGCGCGTCGGCGAGCCCGACGGCGCCATCATCCGCTCGCCCAGCTCCTTCTGGATGGTCACGACCAAAAGCGACGGCCGAAAATCGTCGTCGACCAGCAGGTTCATGATCAGCGGGGTGGCGACGTTGTAGGGGAGGTTCGCCACCAGCTTGAACGGTCGGTCCCCGCCGTCGCGCGCCTCGCGGAGCGCCTCAAGCGCCCGAGGGTCGATCCGGTGCTTGCCGGCCAGGGCGTCGAGGTTCAAGATTCGGA
>Ga0180220_1001991_pt1 | contig 13917 bp, 11 predicted proteins | sample eDN5th37CBELigBY_FD_151335 | JGI IMG/M metagenome (GOLD analysis project Ga0180220, IMG submission 151335) | Enriched backyard soil microbial communities from Emeryville, California, USA - eDNA 5th pass 37_C BE-Lig BY (version 2) (version 2) | ecosystem: Environmental > Terrestrial > Soil >... | reverse complement strand
GATGCGGGCGATGTCATGGGTGCGCATGCGCGTCGCCAGCAGCGACTGGTGGGCGTCGCGCATGGTGGTGTCGGTGATCAGGACCTGCTTCTGGGCGCGCATCCATTTGGCGAAGCCCTCCGGTCCCAGCGCGTCCAGCCGGTTGCGGGTGCCTTCGGGGATCGGGCCGGTGAACCATGGCACCATCGGCTCGGCCATGCCCGTCTTCGGCTGCGGCCGGCCGCGCGTCTCGGGATGGCCGTTGACGCTGACATCGGCCAGATAGGTGAGCAGCTTGGAGGCGCGGTCCTGCCGCCTCACCTGGGTAAACAGTTCCGGCGTCGTGTCGATGAACTTGGTGGTGTAGGAATTGTCCTGGAATTTCGGATGCGTGATGATCGCTTCCAGGAAGGTGAGGTTGGTGGCGACGCCGCGAATGCGGAATTCGCGCAGCGCCCGGTGCATGCGCTGGATCGCCTCGTCCGGGGTGCGCCCCGAAGCCGTCACCTTGACCAGCAGCGGATCGTAGTAGCGGGTGATGATGGCGCCCGAATAGGCGGTGCCGCCGTCCAGGCGGATGCCGAAGCCGGCGGCCGAGCGATAGCCGGTGATGCGGCCGTAATCGGGAATGAAATGCTGCTCGGGGTCTTCCGTGGTGATGCGGCACTGGAGGGCATGGCCCTGCAGGTGGATGTCCTGCTGGGCCGGCACGCCCGATTCCGGCGTGCCGATGGCATGGCCGTCGAGGATGTGGATCTGCGCCTTGACGATGTCGATGCCCGTCACCTCCTCGGTGACCGTGTGCTCAACCTGGATGCGCGGATTGACCTCGATGAAATAGAACCTGCCGGTGTCCGCGTCCTGCAGGAACTCGACCGTTCCGGCGCCGACATAATCCGTCTCACGGGCGATCTTCAGCGCGTGGCCGCACAGTTCCTGCCGCAGCTCGTCGCTGAGATAGGGGGCCGGCGCGCGCTCCACGACCTTCTGGTTGCGGCGCTGGATCGAGCAGTCGCGCTCGAACAGATGCACGGCATTGCCATGCGTGTCGCCCAGTATCTGAACTTCTACATGGCGGGCCCGCTCGATCAGCTTTTCGAGATAGACCTCGTCCTTGCCGAAGGCGGCCTTGGCCTCGCGCTTGCCCTCCATCACCTCGCGGGCAAGCTCGGCTTCCGAGCGGATGACGCGCATGCCGCGCCCGCCGCCGCCCCATGACGCCTTGAGCATCAGCGGATAGCCGATCTCGGCGGCGAGCACCTTCACCGCCTCGATGTCGTCGGGCAGCGGATCGGTGGCCGGGATGACCGGCACGCCCACCTCGATGGCGAGGTTGCGCGCCGCCACCTTGTTGCCGAGCCGGCGCATGGTCTCCGGCTTGGGGCCGATGAAGGTGACGCCGGCGGCCGCGCAGGCGTCGGCGAATTCGGGGCTCTCCGACAGGAGGCCGTAGCCCGGATGGATGGCGTCGGCGCCCGAAAGCTTCGCGACGCGCAGCACCTCCTCGATCGACAGATAGCTTTCGATGGGCCCGAGATCGCGCGCCAGATGCGGGCCGCGCCCCACCTGGTAGCTCTCGTCGGCCTTGAAGCGATGCAGCGCGTATTTGTCCTCTTCCGCCCAGATGGCCACGGTTTTGAGGCCGAGCTCATTGGCCGCGCGGAACACGCGGATGGCGATTTCAGACCGGTTGGCGACGAGGATCTTCGTGATGGCCAATGACACACTCCGCTGTCTGGAAGAAGGCGGCGCATGATTACCGCGAAAATGCTGCATCGCAAACAGGAATGACGCTGCGTGAGGCGGCAAATGCATGAAACATGCAAAAAGGCCCGGCGTTGCACGCCGGGCCCTTGGTCGTCAGGCCGAAGAGCCTGCTGGTCGCATCTGTGCAGCGCCGGGCGTTCCGTCCGGCTGCAAGGCTCTAGTCGAGCTGGAAGTAGTTGTACTTGCCGTCGTCGCCCTTGCGCCATTCGTAGACGACATAGTCGGCGTCGGTGCGGTCACCCTTCTCGTTGAAGGACAGTTCCCCCAGCACGGTCTTGAAGGGGCCCTTTTCCCGGATCGCCTTGGCCACTTCCTGCGGATCGTTCGAGCCGGCCGCCGCGGCGGCCTGCGCGATGATCTGGGTCGAGGCATAGGCGTAGAGGGTATAGGCTTCCGGCTCGAAGCCGCCGGCGCGGAACTTCTCGACCACTTCCTGCGCAGCCGGGTTCTTGCGCGGGTCGGGGCCGAAGGTGTTCAGCGTGCCCTGCACCGCGTCGCCGGCGATCGAGGCCAGCTCGTTGGAGACGATGCCGTCGCCCGAGAACAGCGGCGCCTTCAGGCCCTGGTCCGACGCCTGGCGGATGATCAGGCCGGCCTCGGTGTGCAGGCCGCCCCAGTAGATCAGGGTCACGCCGGCTTCCTTCATCTTGGCGATCAGCGCCGAGAAGTCCTTGTCGCCGGTGTTGACGCCTTCATACATGACTTCCTGGAAGCCCGCGGCATTGAGCGCCTTCTTGGTTTCGTCGGCAAGGCCCTGGCCGTAGGGGGTCTTGTCGTGGATCACCGCGATCTTGGCGTCCTTGTAGTTCTCGGCGATGTAGGCGCCGGCCACTTCGCCCTGCTGGTCGTCACGGCCGCAGACGCGGATCGTGTTCCACAGGCCGCGCTCGGTGAAGACCGGGTTGGTGGCGGCCGGGGTAACTTCGAGAATGCCGTTCTCGGCATAGACTTCCGAGGCCGGGATCGAGACGCCCGAGTTGAAGTGGCCGACCACGAATTTCACGCCATCGGCGACGAATTTGTTGGCGACCGAAATGCCCTGCTTCGGGTCGGACACGTCATCGCCGATCGACACCTTGATTTGCTCGCCATTGATGCCGCCGGCGGCGTTGATGTCGGCCACGGCCTGCTCGGTGCCCCGCTGAATCTGGGCGCCGAAGGCGGCGTTCGGACCGGTGATCGGTGCGCCGATGCCGATGAGGACATCCGCCCAGGCGGAACCGCTGAAGATCAGCAGCGCGCCGAGCGACACGGCGGACAAGAGTGACTTCTTCATTTATACGCTCCCATTTCCAGAGTGGGCGACAGTTATACTTTCATGCGATGCCCACCCATCTCGCAGAAAGCCAACCTTGCCTATTTCCAGGCAGTTGTCACGTCGATTCATCTTTGGCGGAAATGCCGTTGCGGCAGTAGCTTCCAGGCGCGGCAGCCGGGCCGCCGCTGCCGTTCCGGCCCGGATCGAACCCGTCCCAACCGCCTGCGCTGGCATGGAATTTACCGGCATCCGCCCGCCCTGTTCCCGACCGATCCTAGCCTTTCGAGCGCCAGCTCAGCGGCGACACCTTCTCGTAGAGCCAGCTGTACTGGGTCACCATCTGGTTGGTGCGCGTGTAGCGATAGCCCAGGAAACCCAGCACCATCAGCACGACGGTGTCGACGAGATAGTATTGCGGGCTGAACATGGTGCCGTTGAACAGCGCATGATGGATGAAGCGCACGGCAAGGCCGAGGCCCATCAGATAGAAGAACAGCGCCAGCGGCGGCCGCCAGGTCTGCGCGCAGGCCCGCCCCGTCATCCACGCCGCCCAGCCGCCGAGCAGGCAGGTGACGAAGAAGAACTGCCAGATTGAGGGTTCCTCGTAGAGAATGCCCTGCATGATGCTGCCTCCCGACTTTGCGGGACGCCGCCCCGGGCGCCCGCATAACGCGTTCTTCCAGTGTTTCCGGCGCGGCGCCGGGCCGAAGCCCGCCGGCCGGCCTTGTCCTAGTGGCGGCCGCCTTCCAGATAGGCCGCGCGCACTTCCGGATCGGCCAGCAGCTCCTTGCCGCTGCCGCTCATCGTCACCCGGCCGTTGACCAGCACATAGCCCCGATGGGCGAGCTTGAGCGCGGCGAAGGCGTTCTGCTCGACCAGGAACACGGTAAGGCCCTCGGTGCGGTTCAGTTCCCGGATGGCGTCGAAAATCTGCTTGACGATCAGCGGGGCGAGCCCCAGCGACGGCTCGTCGAGCAGAAGCAGCTTCGGCCGGGCCATCAGGGCGCGGCCGATCGACAGCATCTGCTGCTCGCCGCCCGAGAGCGTGCCGCCGCGCTGGCTGAGCCGCTCCTTGAGACGCGGGAACAGGGCGAACACTTTCTCCACGTCCTCGTTGAAATATTTGAGGTTGTCGAGGCTGGCGCCCATCTGCAGATTTTCCAGCACGGTCATGCGCGGGAAGATGCGCCGCCCCTCCGGCGACTGGGCGATGCGCAGTCGGGCGATCTCGTGGGTCGGCAGGCGGGTGATGTCGGTTCCGGCGAAGGTGATCATGCCGGAAGACGCCCGCGGCGTGCCGAAGATGGTCATCATCAGCGTCGACTTGCCGGCGCCGTTGGCGCCGATCAGCGCGACGATCTCGCCTTCGTTGACGCTCACATCGACGCTGTTGAGGGCCTGGATGTTGCCGTAGAAGGTCTCGACGCGCTTGACGTCGAGCAGCGGTGCCTTGGACATTACTTGCGCCCCCCGCGCTTGGTTGCCGGTGCGGATGCGGCCTTTCTGGCCAGCGCCTTGGCCTGGCCGATCCAGTCTTCGCGGGCGATGCGGCCGTCAAAGGCCAGATAGGCTTCCGCGGCCGCTATGTCGGCCTTCTTCCAGGCGGCGATCTGGTCGAAATGATAGATGCCGTGGGCATTGAGCTTCTTCTCGTTGACCGGGCCGATTCCCTTGACGAGCTGGAGGTCGTCGGCCTTGCCGCCGCGCGGCGCCGGCAGCCGGTTGGAGATTCCGGCCGCCTTGCCCGATGCCGGAGCGGCCTTCGCCTTCGCAGGCGTGCTCGTCGCGGGTGCAGCGGCGGGCGCGGCCTTGGCCGCAGGGCCTGCCTTGCCGGTTTTCGCCGCACCGGCCGGCTTGGAGGCTTTCACCGGCGTTTCGGCCTTCGGCGCAGGAGCGGGCTGTGCCTTGGCCGGCTTTGCCGCCTTGGCGGCAGGCTTGCTCACGACAGGCGTGGCGGCGGCCGGCTTTGCCGTCCCGGCCCTTTCGGCCTTGCCGGCGCCCTTCTCGACCGTCACCCGCTCGCCATTGCCGTGCACCACCGTGTCGCTCACCGGCCCGGCCAGCATCGAGGCCGACGCCTCCGGCCCATGCTCGGTGTCGGGGCCGGTATCGAGCTGCTCGATGACCTCCTCGTCGCCGACCTCGATCAGCACTTCCTCGACCTCCTCGTCGTCAACGCCGAGATAGGCGGCGATGACGCGCGGATCGGTACGCACCTCCTCCGGCGTGCCGTCGGAGATCTTGCGGCCATATTCCAGCACCACGATGTGGTCGGAGATTCCCATGACCACCGACATGTCGTGCTCGATCAGCAGGATCGAGGTGCCGGTGTTGGCCTTGATGTCGTTGAGCAGGGCGTTGAGCGCCAGCGACTCCTTGGGGTTGAGGCCGGCCGCCGGCTCGTCGAGGCACAGCAGCTCCGGCTCGGTGCACATGGCCCGCGCGATCTCCAGCCGGCGCTGGGCGCCGTAGGGCAGGTCGCCGGCGGGATCGTCGGCCCGCTGGGTCAGGTCGGCCTTGTCCAGCCAGTATTTGGCCTTCTCGATCGATTCGGCGGCCGCCTGCGGATAGCCGCCGACGCCGAACAGGCCGAGAATGGTGTAGCCCGAGGCCTTCATCAACTTGTTGTGCTGGGCGACCAGCAGGTTCTCCAGCACCGTCATGCCGGAGAACAGCCGGATGTTCTGGAAGGTGCGCGCCACCTTGGCCTTGGCGGTGATCTGGAAGTCCGGCATGCGCTCCAGCAGGAACTCGTTGCCCGCCCGGCCGGTGAAGCGGATCATGCCCTCGGTCGGCTTGTAGAAGCCGGTGATGCAGTTGAACACCGTGGTCTTGCCGGCGCCGTTGGGGCCGATCAGCGCGGTGATCTCGCCGCGCCGGACGTCGAAGGACAGGTCGCCGATGGCGACCAGGCCGCCGAACTTCATCGACAGATGCTCGACCTGGAGGATCGGCATCGCTGCAGGGGTCGTCGCATTCATCAGCCGTGCCCTTCCTTGGTGAACGAACCCGAGACAGCCTTGCGTTCCTTCAGGAAGGCGGTCGGCTCGCGACTGCCGACGAATCCGCGCGGCTTCCACACCATGACGATCACCATGGCGGCGCCGAACAGCAGCATGCGGTAGAGCTCGGGCGTGAAGTCCGGCCCGAAGATCATCTTGAGGAATTGCATCTCGCGCAGGATCTCGGTGCCGCCCACCATCACCGCGGCGGCCACCGCGATGCCGCCGAGCGAGCCCATGCCGCCCAGCACCACGATGGCGAGGATGATCGCCGATTCCAGGAAGATGAAGGATTCGGGGCTGACGAAGCCCTGCCGCGCGGCGAAGAAGGAGCCGGCGAAGCCGCCGAACATGGCGCCGATGGCGAAGGCGGTGAGCTTGGTCGTGGTGGTGTTGATGCCGAGCGAGCGGCAGGCGATCTCGTCCTCGCGCAAGGCTTCCCAGGCGCGCCCGACCGGCAGCCGGCGCAGGCGGATGGTGACATAGCCGGTGAGCATGCACAGCGCCAGGATGAGGTAGTAGAGGAAGATCTTGTAGTAGGCGCCGGAGGTGGCGATATCGAACACCTTGGCGATGTAGTTCGGGTCGGAGACGTTGAACGAGATCACGCCGAAGAAGCTGACCTTCGGAATGCCGGAAATGCCGGCGGCGCCGTTGGTGACCTCGCGCCAGTTGATCAGCACCAGCCGGATGATCTCGCCGAAGGCGAGCGTGACGATGGCCAGATAGTCGCCGCGCAGGCGCAGCACCGGAAAGCCGAGGATGATGCCCCACATCGCCGCCATGGCGCCGGCGGCCGGCAACAGGATCCAGAACGACCAGCCGAACTGGGTGCCGAGCAGCGCATAGGAATAGGCGCCGACGGCGTAGAAGGCGACATAGCCGAGGTCGAGCAGGCCGGCGAGGCCGACGACGATGTTCAGGCCCCAGGCCAGCATCACATAGATGAGGATCTGGATGCCGAAATTGTCGACCCACTTCAGCGAGCCCTGGAAGCCGAACAGCGACACCATGACGATCGGATAGAGCACCAGCACGGTGAAGCCGAGCGAATAGGAATAGGCGCTGATGAAGCTGCGGAAGTAGAAGATGCCCCAGGCGATCACATAGATGATGGCCGCGGCGCGCAGCAGGCCGAGCCAGGCGCCCCAATAGGGGCCCACGGCCGCCTGCAGGCTCGTCCCGAACAAAAGCAGGCCGCCGGCCAGGATCACGCCGATGACGAGGTTGCGCGTGTTGAAGACGCGCAGCGCCACGCTGGTCGGAAGCAGGCCGGTCTTGACGTCGGCCACCTTCTGCGCCGCCAGGAACGGCGTCAGGTAGACGACCTGCACGAAGCGCACGACCGCCGCCAGCACCACCAGCCCGGCCAGCAGGTAGGGACGCGGCACCAGCACCAGCTCGTTATGGATGTTCTGGTCGGTCTTCACCCCGACCAGAAGCACGAACATGAAGAAGGCGATGACGGCGGCGTAGAAAGCCTCGCGCAGCCCCGCAGCGACATTGGCAGTGCCGGCGGTCTTGGTTGTTTCAGCGATGGCCATGGGTCAGACCTTTTCGACTTCCGGCCGGCCGAGAATGCCGGAGGGCATGAAGATGAGCACGATGGCGAGGATCGAGAAAGCCGCCACGTCCTTGTAGTCGATGGAGAAATAGGCCGACCAGATGCTCTCGATGAAGCCGATGGCGAGGCCGCCGACCACGGCGCCGGGAATGGAGCCGATGCCGCCCAGCACCGCCGCGGTGAAGGCCTTCACGCCCGGCACGAAGCCGTCGGAGAACACCACCACGCCGTAATACATCAGGAACAGGGTACCGGCGACGGCGGCCAGCGAGGCGCCGATGATGAAGGTGATGGAGATGGTGCGGTCGACATTGATGCCGAGCAGCGCGGCCATCTTGCGGTCCTGCTCGCAGGCGCGCTGGGCCCGCCCCAGGGCCGTCTTGTTGACCACGTACCAGAAAATGACCAGCAGCAGCGCGGTGACCACGACGATGATGATCTGCTTCAGCGAGACCGAGATGCCGTAGATGTTGTAGACCTGGCTCACCATGGGCGGGATCGGCTTGTTGCGCGGGCCCTGAGTGACCTGGACGAAGTTCGACAGCACGATCGACATGCCGATGGCGGTGATCAGCGGCGCCAGCCGGAAGGAGCCGCGCAAGGGGCGGTAGGCGATCTTCTCGATCACCCAGTTGTAGAGGCTGACCAGCAGCATGGAGATGATCATCATGATCAGAAGGGCGGCGGCCACCGGCACCGAATAGAACATCGCGCCGAGGATCAGGAACACGATCAGCGCAGTGAAGGCACCCACCATGAAGATGTCGCCATGCGCGAAGTTGATCATGCCGATGATGCCGTAGACCATCGTATAGCCGATCGCGATCAGGCCATAGATCGATCCCAGCGTCAGCCCGTTTATAAGCTGCTGGATGAAATATTGCATATTTAAGCCGCTCCCCTGGAATGTCGCCGGATCGGGCGCATTCCTTCTCGTATTTCCCCTAGTGGTACGGTTTCAAGTCCGGATTGCAACTCCAATTTTTGTTCTGTTGCGCGACTTTGGGATGAGATTGCCTTTGATCGCGGGAGATGCATCCTGTCGGTAGGTCAGGGCGGAACCTAGCATCGGCCCAATGCAATGTCATTGACGTTTCCGAGCTTTTACACGCCATTCATGCAAGAAAAATTTAACATCAACATCAATATTGGGTGATCCTTGCGTCTTGACTTTGGTCAAGAGCGCGCCGATCGCCTCTCCTCACAGCCCGGCTGCCGCATCCCGCACCTATCTGACCACAAATCCGTGAGCGAAGGGATCGCGCTCGTCGATGAAGATGGTGTTGAGGCCGGTCATGCGCGCCCAGCCGCCGATGGAGGGCACGATCGCCGGCCGGCCGGCCACTTCGGTTTCGCTTTCGACCCTGCCCTTGAACAGCGAGCCGATGATCGATTCGTGGATGAAGTCGTCACCCGCCTTGAGGCGGCCCCTGGCCGCGAGCTGCGCCATGCGGGCCGAGGTGCCGGTGCCGCAGGGGCTGCGGTCGATGGCCTTGTCGCCGTAGAACACGGCGTTGCGCGCATGCGCCTCCGGGTGCTGCGGCGCACCGGTCCACAGGATATGGCTGAGCCGGTCGATGCCGGGATTTTGCGGATGGACGAAGCTGTAGCTCTCGTTGAGGCGCTGGCGCAGCACCGGGCTCCAGGCGACGAGGTCCGTGGCCGTGTGGTCCGCCATGTCGCGGTAATTGTCCTGCGGCTCGACGATGGCGTAGAAATTGCCGCCATAGGCGACGTCGACCGTGAGCCTGCCCAGTTGCGGGCACTCCACCGCGAGCCCTTCGGCATAGAGGAAGGAGGGCACGTTGGTGATGCGCACCTCCTCGACATGGTCGCCGACCTGCCGATACTCGGCAACCACCAGCCCGGCCGGCGTGTCGAGGCGCAGCACGCCCGGCACCCTCGGCCGCACCAGCCCATGCTCGACCGCGAAGGTGACGGTGCCGATGGTGCCGTGGCCGCACATGGGCAGGCAGCCCGAGGTCTCGATGAACAATATGGCGACGTCGCAATCGTCGCGCGTCGGCGGATAGAGGATGGAGCCCGACATCATGTCGTGGCCGCGCGGCTCGAACATCAGCCCGGTGCGGATCCAGTCATATTCGGCCAGGAAATGGGCCCGCCGCTCCATCATCGTGTTGCCTTCCAGCCGGGGTCCGCCGCCGGCGACCAGCCGCACGGGGTTCCCGCAGGTGTGGCCGTCGATGCAGAAGAAGGAGTGACGCGCCATATGTTCCTCCGTCAGAAGCGCTGGGGCGAAAAGGGTGCGAGGTCGATGGGAAGAGACTGCCCCTCGGCAAGGCCGCGCACAAGCCTGGCCGTGGCCGCCGCCTGGGTGAGGCCGAGATGGCCGTGGCCGAAGGCATAGAGCACGTCGGGCGAGCGGGCGGACCGGCCGATCACCGGCACCGAATCGGGCAGGGACGGGCGAAAGCCCATCCATTCGCGCCCGCCGCGCGGATCGAGGCCGGGCAGGAAACGCTGCGCCTTGGCCAGCAGCGCCTTCGAACGGGCATGGTTGGGCGGCCGCTCCAGCCCCGCCAGTTCCACCGCGCCGCCGATGCGCAGGCCGGTGTCGAGCGGCGTGATGACGAAGCCATGGGCCGGGAAGACGATCTGCCGGCGCACATCGAAGGCGCCGGGCGGCAGCGTCGTGTTGTAGCCGCGCTCGGTTTCCAGCGGGATGCGATCGCCGAGGCCGGCGGCCAGCCGATGCGACCAGGCGCCCGCCGCGATGAGCACCTTGGAGAATGCCCGGCGCTCCCCGCCTCGCAGCAGGATGGCGGGGCCTTCGCCAACCGTCTCGACGCGCTCCACGAGCCCGTTCTCGAACCGGGCGCCGAGGCGCTCGGCATGGGCCCACAGCGCCTTGCCGAGCAGCTTCGGGTCGGCGACCGTCTTCCAGCCGGGCACGAAGGTCGCCTTGACGAAGCGGGGCGACAGGCCCGGCTGCAACCCGGCGAGTTCCGCGCCCTCGACATGGCGGTAGGTGATGCCGAAGCGGTCGCGCGCCGCCCAGCCGGGAAGTGCGGCGCGGAATTCGGCCTCGCTCTCGTAAAGCTCCAGCGAGCCCTCCTCCCGCAGCATCGGCAGGGTGCCGGAACGCTGCATCAGGCCCGCCCATTCGCGCTCGGCCAGTTGCATCAGCGCCGCCTGCGCCGACAGCGCCGCCTCGTAGCGGGACGGCGCGCCCGCCCGCCAGAAGCGCCACAGCCACGGCAGGAGGGTCGGCAGATATGCGGGCGGAATGGAAAGCGGTCCGAGCGGATCGGCCAGCCAGCGCGGCAGGTGGCGCATCATGCCCTTCTGGGCCAGCGGCAGCACATCCGAGAACGCGAAGGCGCCGGCATTGCCGGAGCTGGTTTCCTCGCAGATGCCGGTGCGGTCAAAGACGGTGACGGAAAACCCCGCCTCGGCCAGGCAGGCCGCCGCGGCGATGCCGACGATGCCGCCCCCGACGATGCCGACATGAGGCGACGATGGCCGGGGAGCGGAAGGCTGGTTCATGAAATCCTCCGCCCCGGCATTGCCCCTTTCCTCAGAACTTCGGCAATTCGGGGCGCACCGCGATCGCCGCCTTGATGATCTCTTCGACCGCGGCCCGGCGCTCGCCGGACAGCGGCTGGCGCGGCATGCGCACCCGGTCGCTGGAGCCGATGGCGTGGACCTCGGCCAGCTTGATGTTCTGCACCAGATAGGTGGAGACGTCGAGGTCGAGCAGCGGCCGGAACCAGCGATAGATGGCCAGCGCCTCCTCGCGGCGGCCCTGCTTCATGAGCTGGTAGATCGCCACCGTCTCGCGCGGGAAGGCGACGACCAGACCGGCCACCCAGCCGACCGCGCCCACCGACAGCGCCTCGAAGGCCAGATTGTCGACGCCGGTGAACAGATCGAAGCGGTCGCCGAAGCGGTTGATGATCTCGGTCGAGCGGCGGATGTCGTCGGAGGATTCCTTGATGGCGACGAACAGGTCGTCGCGGGCCAGCTCTTCCATGTCGTCGACGGTGACGTCGACCCGGTAGGCGATACGGTTGGAATAGATCATCACCGGCAGGCCGCCGGCGCTCGCCACCGCCTTCAGCGCGTCGACCGTTTCCTTCGGGTTGGTGTGGTAGATCGGGCTCGGCACGATCATCAGCCCGTCGGCGCCCTCCTTCGCCGCGCGCCTGGCGAGGCTCGCCGCCTCGCGGGTCGCCGCCTCGTTGACGGTCATCAGCACCGGGCGCGAACCGGCCACCTTGCGGGCGGTACGGAACACCTCGATCTTCTCGTCATGCGACAGCATCGGCCCTTCGCCCAGCGAGCCGGCGACGATGATGCCATCACAGCCGGCGTCGATCTGGACGCCGAAGCAGCGTTCCATCTCCGCATGGTCGAGGCGGTCGTCCTCGGTAAATTTCGTCGTAACCGCCGGAATAACGCCTGCCCACATCGCCTTGTTCTCCATCTGATATATTTGAGATATATCTGTGGACTTGAGAGCTGTCAAGCCGTGCGGTCTGGTGATATATCAATTTCTCGCCCAAGGAGATGCGTGTGATATCCGCGTCGAACGACAGCTCCGAACCCGCCACCGCCAGGGCCTACCACGCCCTGGAGCGGATGATCGTCACCCTCGAACTGCCGCCCGGCAGCTTCGTCACCGAAGGCGCCCTCATCGACCGTCTCGGCCTCGGGCGCACGCCGGTGCGTGAGGCGATCCAGCGGCTGGCATGGGAAGGCCTGCTCGAGGTGCGGCCGCGCGCCGGCATCGCGGTGGCGCCGCTGCACGCCGGCGACTGGCTGCGCGTCATCGACGCGCGGCGCGGGGTGGAGATGGTGCTCGCCCGCTCCGCCGCCCGCTTCGTCACCCGCGAGGCCGCCGACCGCTTCCATGACGCGGCGCTGTCCATGCAGAAGGCCGTCCTCGCCGGTGACGTGTTCGCCTTCCTCGCCGCCGACAAGGCCATGGACGAGGCGCTGGCGCTGGCGGCGGACAACATCTTCGCGGCCCGCGTCGCCGCGCCCTTGCAAACCCACAGCCGCCGCTTCTGGTTCCGCTATCGCGCCCAGACGGGGCTGGCCGATTCCGCCGCCCACCATGTGGCGCTGATCCAGTCGATCCTCGACGGCGACGAGGATGCCGCCGCCGCCAACGCCGACCGGCTGATGGACCTGCTGCGCGGCCTGGCCGAGGACGCCGCCACCCGCTGAGCATCACGCCGGTCTTGCCACCGCCGCCCGGCTGTGAGAACCTCGGCCTGTCTGAAACAGGTTAGGTCGGTGCGGTTGGCCCGGCCCCCGCCGGAAGCGGTTTCCGCACAATGCGAAATCTCCAGGCGGGTCCTTCCGTCGCACATGCGGCGGCCCAAGACCTTCAACGCCTTCGCAATTATGCGGGGCGAACAAGAGGACTTGGACATGCAACAGCAAATTTCCATCATCACGCTCGGCATCGCCGATCTCGCCCGCTCCCGCAGCTTCTATGTCGAGGGGTTCGGCTGGCGCCCGGTCTTCGAGAACGACGAGATCATCTTCTACCAGATGAACGGTTTCGTCCTCGGCACATTCAGCAAGCCGGCCCTCGAGCAGGACATGAACCGGACCGGGCTTCTGGCTCCGGGCGCCTTCTCCCTCGCCCACAACGTGCCCGATCCGGAAGAGGTCGAGCCCGTCATGAAGCGCCTGCTGGCGGCGGGCGGCAGGTTGCTGCGGAAAGCCGACGCCCCGACACATGGCGGCTTCCGCGGCTATGTGGCCGATCCCGACGACCACGCCTGGGAAATCGCCTGGAACCCGGCCTGGACCATCGACGATCGCGGACAGGTGACGTTCGGCCTGTAAAAAAGGCCCCTGCTCCCGTTTTGACGGGAGCAGGGGCCGCGTGCCGGAATCAGCCGAACAACGTCACTTCATCGGCGGCATCGAGAACTCGGTGCCTTCCTTGACCCGCGCCGCGCGCCCGCAGCCGAAGGCGAGGACGCACAGACAGATCGACGTCCGGTGCTATTTCATCAGCGGCATCGAGAACTCGGCGCCTTCCTTGACGCCGCGCCGCGCGCCCGCAGCCGAAGGCGAGGACGCGCAGACAGATCGACGTCCGGTGCTATTTCATCAGCGGCATCGAGAACTCGGCGCCTTCCTTGACGCCGTGCCGCGCGCCCGCAGCCGAAGGCGAGGACGCGCAGACAGATCGACGTCCGGTGCTATTTCATCAGCGGCATCGAGAACTCGGCGCCTTCCTTGACACCGGACGGCCAGCGCGTGGTGACCGTCTTGGTCTTGGTGTAGAAGCGCACCGCGTCGGGGCCGTACTGGTTGAGGTCGCCGAAGCCGGACTTCTTCCAGCCGCCGAAGGTGTAGTAGGC
>Ga0180220_1001989_pt1 | contig 13920 bp, 15 predicted proteins | sample eDN5th37CBELigBY_FD_151335 | JGI IMG/M metagenome (GOLD analysis project Ga0180220, IMG submission 151335) | Enriched backyard soil microbial communities from Emeryville, California, USA - eDNA 5th pass 37_C BE-Lig BY (version 2) (version 2) | ecosystem: Environmental > Terrestrial > Soil >... | reverse complement strand
AGACGCTGCCGGAATCTATCCGCGGCATAACCCATTTGATGCACTACGCGGACAATAAAGACGATTTTATCGGCAAAACGGGCGGCATGGCCTTTATCGAGCAGGGCCGCATTTATTCGGTTTAAGGAGCTTACGAGCAACAAAAAGCCGGTACAGGCATGAATCATGCTTGCACCGGCTTATCTAAGCTCATCCTTATTCGATCATCCTATTCAAAACGGGGCAGATTATCCAAATTGTTGGATGGATCGCCATCCGCGTCGCCGCGGATATACATTTCACCGTCTCTTCCTTTAAACACGTTGACGCCGGCAATCGCTCCGGCTTTGACTTCCTGCAGCGCTTCCTCGTATTGCAAAACGCGTCCGGAAGAGGTTTTGAAAGCCGTCAAATCTCCGTCACCGTTTTTTTGCACCGCGATAAAATGTTCACGGCCTGGATTTCCCATTGTCATCCGCTCCTTTGCAGGTGAGATGCCCATGATGCGGGCTTCGCTTAGCATCCCCTGACAAAAGCGCCTATATTCGCCTTACAGCGTTTTTTTCATCCGGACATGGGGAATGCCGGCATCGTCGAAAGGCTCTTTGGAGATCGTCTCGTAACCCAGTTTACCGTAAAAACCTTCGGCCCGGCACTGCGCGTCCAGGATGGCGTACATAAGACCAAGCTCGCGTGCGCGGTTCTCGAGCGCCATCATCAGAATCCGGCCGTATCCTCCTTTGCGATGCTCCTTGAGCACGGCAATCCGCTGCATTTTGGCGGTTTCGTTATTATAGTAGATCAAGCGCCCCGTGGCGACGTAATCCCCTTTTTCATCCTGCACCAAAATATGATGCACGTCATCGCTGATCGTATCGAACTCGTCGATTTCAAGGTCAAGGGGAACGTTCTGCTCCTCGACGAACACCTTTTTCCGGATGTCCAGCCCCTGCTGCAGCTGTTCCGGCGTCGTTGCTGTGATGATTTCGGCAGCCATGTTGAAACCTCTCCTTCGTCTTTCGTCGTTTCCGTTATACCGCTTCCATTTGTCGAAAAGCACGGTTCGATTATTATACAAAAAAATGATTTTCATGTATAGTGAAGCTATATATCACGGAGAGGAGCCGAAAGGGCTGTATGGGAATGGGATTTACGATTTTTCTTTGCGCGGTGATGTCCGCCGTATTGATCTTCTCTTTTATTTACGTAACGAAAAAGGGATACTCCCGCAAATGGGATGAAGAGTGAAAAGAGGCAGCGTCCGGCTGCCTCCCGATATGCTGCCCGCATCGCTATGGGGGCGTGATTTCCCCTTTGGAATACACGTCTTCCGGAACCGAAGGGTTGTAGATATCTATCATGACCGGAGAGTCGTCGCCTAGATCCGCGCTGGACTGGAACGTCGAACAGCCCGACAACAGAACGATCAGGCAGCAGCCCAAGATTTTATACCGCCGTGTTTTTGGCATGTGATGCCACTCCTTTAACCGGTTTACTGACTTATATAACCTTTTTGCCCGTTTCGAAACGCCAAAAGCTGGAAACAGGCTTTACCGATCATTTTGCCCGGATCATGCCATGATGTATTCATGCACTTCGAAAATATGAGGATCAATTTCGCATCTTCCGTTTCAAAAAAATGTTGACACACCCTACGTTCCCTGATAATATATTAATTGTTCTCCGATACGATCTGCTAGCTCAGCTGGGAGAGCACCATCTTGACAGGGTGGGGGTCAGTGGTTCGAGCCCACTGCAGATCATCAACGAAAAGTCCTTGATATTCAAGGGCTTTTTTTGTTTTAGAAAATTCCTCACTATGTAGTCGGGGCCGAAACGATACCTCCTATCCATTGAACAAGCGGTTCCATTACGGTACCACATTTTTTTATTTCTTCTTAACAAAAGCCGACTAAACGCAGCATTCCCAAACGTTTTCGCCCAAAGAATTAAATTATTATCACATAGATTCCACATGTGATCTCGAACTCCATATTTTGGAACTCAATAGTAATTTTTGCGTATCCCTTATAGAAGGAAGGAGATGATGAAATGATAATGATGATATTAGGTGTTATCATGATTGTTTTCGGCATCTACGATTACAAAAATCCAAATTCAAAACTGCTTAGAATATTTAATCGCAGCCCAAAGAATGATACGGACAAACAAGAAATACGCTCAAATGGTTCCGTCGGAATCGTTAGCGGAATACTTTTTATATCGATTGGAGCCATCGCCTTCTTTTTAAGAAATTAGGATCGTTCTATCATTTACCCAGTACATATTTTTCATCAGCAAACCCTTGGGCAACAGGATTATGGAATAGAACATAAAAAACGGCAAGGCATGAACTCGGTCAAAGAAACTGCGGCTTGTCGGGAAGGGTATATCGTCTATTTTTGCCCCACCATTGTTGTTCGCAACTTAATTTTTATATAACTTATTGCCCCTTTTTGCGTTTTATATCAAAAGGAGTCGATTAGTATGCCACTTATACTGCTAGGTGTTACGGTCCTCGCTTGCGGCGTATTTACGATCAAAAGACCCGATACGAGGAAGTTTGGCGGATTTGGCGATCCCTACGTTACCAGCAGGAGATTACGGTTCACCCGTGTTTATGGAGTATTAACATTCATCATGGGTTTATTTTTTGCTTTGTATGGTTTATTGCAATTCCTTTAATGGCGAACCATAGCCCCATGGGCCATCAAAAAAAACGGCCGCCCCGGGTTGAATTCCCGCAGGGCAGCCGCCGGCCGGACTTCAATGTCAGCCTGACTTTTTAATTCGCTTGTTTGAAGTTTTCAAAAATGGAAGCAGGAAGCCACAACCGGTTGTTGATCAATTTCGTTTTGACGGAAGCGATGCTGTCGTTGATCTTGATCTTGTCTTGGTTCAGCACATATTCCACTTTGGTTTTTCCTTGCGTCAACGTGACGGTTTTGCTTTTCGGTTCATAGCCTACTTGAATGCCGAGTGCTTTTGCCTTGTCGCGGGCCGGAACAAGCTCATCCGATCCTTTTGCCGGTTCCTTTGCAGGTGCAGTGGGCTTAGCCGCGCCCTTCGATATATCCAAGGTGAACTTGGCAAAGCCGTCCTTCTCCGTTGCGATATATTTCATGCCGCCAAGTTTGGCCGCCGCTTCTTGGGCTTTCGGAGAGGTTCTGAACGTAATGTTGGCCGCTCCTTGAATCGGCACGAAAGACCAGTTGTTGTCCGCGGAAGGATTGATCTCCTCATGCTGGGCGATGTAATCGATAACGACCTGACGGGTTTCGTCCGGCGACGAGATGGCGATATTCGTTCCGTCCAGGTTCGGGAAATGTCCGCCGCCGCTGGCGCGGTAGTTGTTGGTTGCCACAAGGAATTTCTGATCTTTCGTTACGGGTTTGCCTTCATACTGCAGATTGACGATGCGATGCGAATCCGGATGGACGAGGTTTCCTTTCCGGTCATACCGCGCAGGTTTCGTAACGTCGATCTGATAGGTCACCCCGTCGATGACGTCAAACAAATAAGTAGGAAACTCTTCGTTGATCAACGGCTGTTCTCCCTTTTTGTTCGGGTCGATCTGGTTGAATTGCCCCGCGGAATGCTCAAGCCATTCCCGTACCTCGTCCCCGTTGACGAGCACGACGTTGACGGTGTTCGGGTAAACGTATAAGTCCGCAGCGTTTTTCACTGCCAACGTGCCTGCCGGAATATCCGTGAAGTAACTGGCGCCCCAACGCCCGCCCGCTTTGAACGGCGCTGCCGCGGACAATACCGGTATGCCTTCGTACGATGTTCCTTGAATGTATTTTTCCGTATACCATTTTTGCGCGTTGGACACGATTTGCACCGAAGGATCGTCATGAACGACGGAGAAAAAGCTGTTGATCGGCGCGGTTGTTTTTCCGATCGGTCCGCGTGCGTAATTAACGGTTGCTTCATGTTCTTCTTTCACGGCGTCAACGACTCTCTGATCGACCTGCGCCAGCGGTTTTTTGTTTTCGGAATCGTAGATCGGACGCGCTTCGGTTTGGCCGTCTACCACGGTCCAATTGCCGCCTTTTTTCTCCAGCGTCAAGTCCACCACCCCGAGATGGTCGCCCCAAAAGCCCGGCATCACCGACGGAACTCCGTGAATGGTGCCCTTTTTAATGTCGACGCCTTCAATGTTGTCGAACTCCTTGCTCGGAAATACTTTATGGTCATGCCCGAACAAAATGGCGTCGATGCCCGGCACTTGCGACAAATAATACGTCGCGTCGCTTGCCTTCGCTTTCATCGGTCCGCTGTCGAATCCGGAATGCGGAACGGCGATGATGAGATCGGCTCCTTCGTCCTTCATTTTCGGCACGAATTTTTTGGCGGTTTCGATGATATCTTTCGTAATGACTTTGCCTTCCAAATTGGCTTTATCCCATTCCATGATTTGCGGCGGTACAAAGCCGATGACGCCGATTTTCAGCGTGACCGGATTTCCCTGCTCATCCTGAAACGTTCTCGTTAAAATTTCGTATGGCGTAAAATAGTTTTTGTCGTTGTCGGGGTTGTCGTCATGGTCATCTATGTAAACGTTTGCATTTACATGCGGAAATTTGGAGCCTTTCATGCTTCTGTCCAGGAATTCGAGTCCGAAATTAAATTCGTGGTTCCCGATGCCGCCGGCATCGTATTCAAGCAGATTCATCGCTTTAAACACCGGGTGAACCTGTCCGTCCTTCAGCGGATTCACTTTTGCCATATATTCGCCCAAAGGGTTGCCTTGGATCAGATCGCCGTTGTCGAACAGCATGCTGTTTTTGACCTCTTGGCGGGCTTTGACGATCAGCGAAGCGGTGAGCGCCAGGCCGAACTCCTCGGTCGATTGATCCTGATAATAATCGTAATTCATGATATGCGTGTGGATATCGGTCGTCTCGAGCAACCTCAGCTTCAGTTTGGTTCCTTCATCCCCCGCACTCGCGAAAACGGATCCCGAAAATGCGCTGCTTAACAACGCGGCAGCCAAAAATCCTTTGAATACCTTCCTTTTCTTCATCGTTTAGACCCTCCTGTTTTTTCTTTATGAAGGTAAGCGTTTTCAATCATTCGAAAAACAAACCATTCACTTTTGTTCACACTTTCCCAGTAAAATTGTTCATCATGACTCCTGTTTTTAAGCTTCACCTCCTCATATTTATATTTATGCATTCAATTATGAACTTTTTCCATTTTGATTTTAACTTTTGTTCATGCATTACGCAATATATTTTTACAAAAAAAAGACAACCGCGACGTCTGACCCAGACCTTCGATCGTCCATGATGAAGATGATTCATTTTTCCCCTGCCTTCGGCTTATGCCCCGTCCGACGCGGCGATGACGTCCAGCGCCAGCTCGATCATGCCGGTGAACGTGCTTTCCCGCTCCTCGGCCGACGTCATTTCTCCGGTCAACACATGGTTGCATACCGTCAAAATCGACAACGCGTCGACTTGATATCTTGCGGCCAGCGTATACAGCTCCGCCGTTTCCATTTCAAGCGCGAGCATCTGATAATCGGCCCATAACTTAATTTCATCCAGATCGTTGATATAAAACGTATCCGTCGTCATCACATTGCCGACTTTCACGGGCATCCGCTTGTTCTGCGACAAATCGTAGGCTTTTCTCAGAAAGTCAAAATTGGCCGTCGGCGCATAATCCACGTCCCTGAACCTCCGCCGGTTGATGGAGGACGTCGTGGAGGCGCTCATGGCAATGACGATGTCCCTCATTTTCACATTATCTTGAATCGCCCCGCATGTTCCGACCCGTATCATTTGCTTGACGCCGTATTCGTGAATTAACTCATGCGCGTAAATCGACATGGACGGAATGCCCATTCCCGTGCCCTGTACAGAGACTCGAGCCCCTTTGTACATCCCGGTATATCCGAGCATCCCGCGCACCCCATTGTAGCAGTGGGCGTCTTCGAGAAAGGTCTCCGCAATGAATTTCGCCCGGATCGGATCTCCCGGAAGCAGGATCGACTCCGCGATTTCGCTGGGCAGTGCCCCGATATGTACACTCATAACCTTCATTAAACCTCCGTCGTATGTCTGGCCGCCGTTCTAGTAAAAAGGAATTCCCGATAGCGGAAACGCATCCGACAGATTCCCCCTGCTTCCCTTCGGACCCGCAGCCTTTTCAAGCAATGATTTTGCCGTATATTGATCCGTGATCAGCACGTTTGCATATCTTCCGCATAATGCGCCGTAAATCGCTTCCACTTTTTTCGCCCCTCCGGCGACGAGGATCGAACGTTCCTTTCGGTGAAGGCTGTCCAGTTCGATGCCGATCGTACGGGTGTTCAGATCCGGCAAGCAGATCCGTCCGTCCGTGTCGTAAAAGCGCGAGCATATATCCCCGACCGCTTTTTCGTAAATAACGCGCAGCTCGTCTTCGGAAAAGTACCCCATTTGCAAAAACAGCGATTCCGGAGCGGGAACGCCGACGGTAAACAGCGCGATGTTCGCCCGCTCGCCCATCTCGAGAATTTTCCGGATATGCCGATCCGACTCCATCGCCTGTTTGACGAGCAAATGGTCGACGATGGCCGGCAGCGGCAAAAAATGAGGATACGTGTTATACGCCTTGCCGAACATGTGAAGAATTTCGGAATTGTACGTATTCGTCTCCAGATGGCTTACTCCGCCTTTCAGCTGCACGATGCTGACATCGCTGACATGTTTGTGGCTCAGCTTCTTGGCGACCTGATACATCGTCGAACCCCAAGTCACCGCGATCGTATCTCCGTCTTTAACGATCTCATCCAAATATAACGCGGTGTCCTCGGCAAGGTATTCCTTGATCAAATGTTCATCGTAATGAGGGACCGGAACGACGATCGCTTTTTTCAAATGATATTTTTGCTTCAGCTGGACTGCCAGCTTCTGCGTGTCCTCCGACGGGTCCATGATGCGGATTTGGACGTATCCTTCTTCTTTCGCCTGCTGCAAAAACCGCGAGACGGTCGGCCTGGAGACGCCAAGCCTATCCGCGATATCCTGCTGGCTGTAATCCATGAAGTAATACATTTTTGCAGCTTCGATCATTTTTTTCGTTTTGTCTTGTTCCATGACAGCCACCCTATCACCGTAGTCTGTTTCTGATAGACCAACAAAATTCCGCCTTTGAAAGCGATCGACTTTTTTATTAATGTATCATAGTTTGGCGGTCTTTTCTAATTCGCTGTCGCCGAAACCAAAAGGAACCGGCACTTCGCGCCGGCTCCTTCAAGGTCAATCATTCTTATTTTTTCTCGACGATGCGGTTTTCCGTTTTCGGATTGATCACTTTGACCTTCTCCAAATACTCTTCCACGACGTCATAGAACGTATATCCGGTGTTCAGCACTTCATCTTTTTTCAGCATCGAATATCCGTCCCCGCCCGACGTGATGAAATCGTTTGTCGCCACGGTATACGTTTTGTTCGGGTCGAGCGGCTGGCCCCCGATTTTTACTTCCACTACGCGCTCTCCTACCGGTTTCGTCACGTCATAGACATAAGACATGCCGCCGATCTGCAGGAAGGAGCCCGGCAGGTCGTCCTTTTTCTCCACGCCTTTTACCGATACCTCAAGCGCCGCCTTGATGTCCGCTCCCGTCGCTTTCACGATCGTCAGCGTGTTCGGGAACGGAAGAATCGAATAAAGATCCTTTTTCGTCAAGTCCCCGGCTTTTTTGCTGGCGCGAATGCCGCCGCCGTTCACCAAAGCCACGTCGGCTTCGTAACCTTTGATCGTTTTGGTCTTATCTATGATGGCGTCCGCGATGAAGTTGCCCAGGTTCGTTTCGATGGCACGCACTTCGGTTCTTTCGCCGTGAAGATCGACTTCGGTTTTCCCGATGGCCACGTTCATCGCCTCGTCAACCTTTTTTACGACTTCCTGAACCAGCTTTTCGATCTCGGGATCGGCTTTGACGCTTTCGTCGTATTCTACCAAACCGCCGCTGAATCCTACCAAATCTTTATTATAATAATATAAGTCCACGCGTCCGAGCGACTTTCCGTATTCCCAGTCTTGAACGATGTAGGTGCCGTTCACCTGTTCAGGCGTGCGGAGCGGCGTATGGGAATGTCCGCCGATGATCAGGTCGATGCCCGACACGTTTTTGGCGATTTCGCGGTCTTTTTCAACGCCGATATGCGATACGACGACCACATGATCCGCCTGGGCTTTCATTTCTGGCACCAGCTTCTTCGCGATGTCGACCGGATCTTTGAACGAAAGTCCGATGACGTTGTTCGGATGGGTAACGATCGGCGTTTCTTCCGCCACGAATCCGATGAAGGCGATTTTTTGGCCGCCGACTTCAACGGTGTATGTAGGAATAAGCAGGTTCGTGCCGTCCGCCTTGTACACGTTCGCGTTAATCATCGGGAAATCGAGCTGGTCTCGCAATTTGAGCAGCTGCTCGTAGCCGAAGTCGAATTCATGGTTCCCCGCGGTCATCGCTTCATAACCGAGTTTGTTCAGGATCGGGATGATGGACTCCCCTTTGAATTGATTGGAGTAGATCGTTCCTTGGAACGTATCGCCCGCATCCATCAGCAGGAAGTTTTTGTTTTCTTCGCGCCACTGTTTAACGAGCGTAGCGATTTTGGCATAGCCGAACTCTTTGTCTTTCGAATTTTCCTGGATATGCCCGTGCACGTCATTCGTATGCGCGATCGTGATATGCTCCGTCACGGCTTCGCCGAGGGCATTGATGAAATCGCCGCGGGTCACCTGCGTCCCGGAAGCGAGCTTCAAATCGATTCCAAGCGCTTTGGCGATTTTCGTCAATTTTTCGGAGGAAGGATACGTTCTGCCTTGAGCGGTTTCTTCTGTGGCAATGGCGCCTTTTTTAGCCGCCCAATTCAAATAATCGGCCGCCCAGTAACCTTTCGGCGCGCTCACCTGCTCGCCTTGGATTCTGGCGAACAAAGCGACGGCTTCCCCAAGGGAAATATGCTGCGCCAGCATCAGATCCCCTTTTTCGAAACCGGTTACAATATGTTTCTCTTGCATCCAATCGCTGTGCTGAACCGGATGCAGCGGCGCAGCGAACGCCGACGTGGCAAACAACGTGGACAGCAGTCCCGTTACTACCATTGTTTTCGCTTTCATTTTAAAATTCAAAAACAACACTCTCCCCTTTTTGTTATCGATGAAGCGGTGAACAAATGTTACGAGATTGAGAACATTTGTCATAAAAAAGTATACACAGGGGACTTAAAAATGGTCAAGCATGAACTTATCCGCGCGCCCATTCTTTTTTTGCCGCGATTTCAGGCGGTTTCGCAAAAAGGATAGTCGGGTAACAGGAGGGATTCACCGGATTTGTACGCATCAAGGAGAGCCTATCGAGGCATTATTTAAACGTTTGTCATGAATATGTAAGACACCGATACCAATTTAGGTCTATTTTCTCAAAAAACATGAAAAAATAGCTTTATATCCGGCAGCGTTTCTCGTATGATAGAACTAGATAGTGATTCTATAGTCTTATTCACAGGAGAATAGTCGCATGGAAAAGGTTATCCAGCTTGCCATTAAACACGGGCATACGATTTTCGTCAAAAGCGTGGACGGCAGTACATTAACAGGCATTCCCGAGCCGTCCGACGATCCCGCCAAATTAAAAATGCGCACGCCGCTGGGACATTTTTGGATCCCCTTGGACGAAGTGAGCCACGTATCGCGCCTGATAGCATTCAAATAAAACCGAACCGTAAACGGCTTCGCCGTCTTCGACAGCGGAGTTTCCGCTTCGCGGATGACATTTAAGCCTCCGATATAAGCGTGAAACTCATAAATTCTTATATTTGAACCAATAGCGCTGCCGCAGCGATATGCAGCAGCGTTTTATTTTGACCTTGCGCTTCGCGGGCCTATGTTTCATCTCCGGCCTACCCGGTTTATCGTTACATAAGACGCAAATATATAGATCGTACACCAACCACGTATAGGAAAACCTTTTTGGGAACATCCTATGACCCTATTCAGTTCGAAACCAAGCAAAGGAGCGGATTGGAATGGATCAACATCGCAACCGCAACGAAGAAGAAAGATTCCCAGGGGTCGATCCGATCCCGGATCCCGAACGCGAAAATCCCTCTTCCACCACCATGATCGAGGAAATTTTGGAAGAGGCGTCGGAAGAGGCGGCCAGACACAAAAAGGAAGATTCGTGAATTTGTGCGCAGGTTCTCCCCCTCAGGCGGCAGCTACTTCGCCACATTCCCTAAAAACGAAAATAAACCGGGTCCGCGGATGCCGGTTTATTTTCATGCGATTTTTATTTTCCTTCCGCAAGCAAGGCGGCAAGCTGATCGGGATAGTCCGTTATGATGCCGTCCACGCCGGCCTCTAGAAGCCTTCGCATCTCGTTCGGGTCATTGACGGTAAACGGATGATACGCCTTTCCTGCAGCTTTGGCGGCAGCCACGAACCCGGGCAGAACCGCATGGTGGTAGGCATGCAGCGCGTCGGCCTGAAGCGTGCCGGCATAGGCCCAAGGCTCGTAAAGACCTTCCATGTAGAGAATGCCGGTTCGTATTTCAGGCGCAAGTTTTTTGCAGAGCAGCAAAGAGTAATGATTAAAGCTGGAGATGACGACCCGGCTGCTCAGCCCGTGATCCCTGACCCGCTGGATGACTTTCTCCTCGAGCCCCTCGTAAGGTACGACCCCGTTTTTCAGTTCAATATTGACGATGGTTCCGCGATCCTGAACCAGTTCCAAAAGCTCGTCGAGATGCGGAAGGCGCTCTTCCCGAAAGTCGGGATGAAACCAGCTTCCCGCATCCAGCTCCTTCAATTCGTTTAACGTGTGGTCTTTTACCCAGCCGGTGCCGCTCGTCGTTCTTTTCAGCGTTTCATCGTGAATCAGTACCGGTTCCCCGTCTTTCGTCAGCTGTACATCCGTCTCGATGCCGGTCGCTCCCTGCTCCAGCGCTTTTTTGAAAGCCGCCATCGTGTTTTCGGGACAAATTTTGGAAGAGCCCCGATGCGCAAAATTAACGACGTTTCCCAAGTCCTTCAGCCTCCCCGATCTACCTTCTTTTAGTGGTATTTGGAAAATTAACATAACTCGCTGCTCCATTTCACGGCCTGTTAACAACCATATTCTATCATGATTACAGACCCGGGAAATAGAAATCTTTAGGAGCTGAAAAAACATGATCGTATTTGACGTTATCGTGCACGGAGAGAGGTAAAAGAGACGATTCGGCCCATGAGCGGGCGCCTTCACGCGATGCTTGTCCAGGTAACGGAGGAAGCGCGCCGCTTAAGCCGTTTGTACGGGACGCCCGTTCAAGTGAATCGGCGGATCATTTATTGATGCATGAAATCCGGTGGTTTGCGCTTTTCTCCCGCTCTTGCTGACAATCCCCCGCCAAAACGCGAAAACACCCTGGCGGCATTGCGCCAGGATGCCAAAACGCCAAGCCATTAGTACACAAACGAGCGAGTAATAATGACAAGCAAAATGAAGAGAACCAGAATTGCAGCCGTAGAACCGAATACTCCGCCAGGGTATCCGTATCCTCCGCCAACCACTTCACCCATCGAACTCCCTCCTTCACCCTTTGCTCACCCCTATCGTATGAGGCCTTTTGGCCAATGGTTTGGACGTTAGCACCTATTTTTCAGCCCCCATGGAATATTTGCACCGTCAAGTAAGCTGTGTATGAATAAAAGGCGTCCATATTGGTTAAAGGGAAATAGATAGGAATAGGCTTTTTTCACGTCTGCAGAAAACTGGGGGGATTCGTTTGCCGCAAAGCAAATATTTTCGTACTTGCCTTGGGGTGATCTTTGCGCTGCTTATCATTTATTTAGGCTCGAAGGTCAGCTTTATTTTCAATCCGATTGTTCTATTGTTCAATATTACGATCATTCCGGTCATGCTTGCAGGGTTTATGTATTACTTGCTGCGGCCGATCGTCAACTTTTTGGAAAAGCACCGCTGGCCGCGGGCTTTGTCGATCCTGATGATTTACCTCGTGTTTGCGGGACTGATCGCGTTGTTCAGTATCCTGGTATGGCCGACCCTGCGGGAGCAGGTGATCAATTTTGCGGATAACGCGCCGTTTTTCGTGGAAAGGATTCAAAAACAGCTCGACCAGCTGCAGCATAACCGTTTCGTCGCCCGGCTCATTCCGAGCGAATCCGATCTGATGAACCGGCTGAGCCAATACTTGAACAAGCTGATCACGGCCGTAACGAATTCGGTATCCGATTTTATCGCGGTGTTGTCCAATGTCGTGGTCATCATCGCGACCGTTCCGATCGTGCTGTACTACATGCTGAAAGAGAGCAGCAAGCTCGGGCCGATCCTTCTTCATTTGGTGCCCCGGAAATACCGGCAGGAAGGCCGCGAAGCGCTTCAGGAAATCGATTCGGCCCTCAGCAATTTCATCGTGGGGCGCGTGCTCCTGAACATCATGCTCGGCGTGCTGATGTACATCGGCTTTTTGATCATCGGACTGCCTTATTCGCTGCTGCTGGCGCTGATCTCGATCGTGCTGAACCTGATCCCGTATGTCGGTGCCGTCATCGCCGCCATTCCGGTCGTGATCGTCGGATTTATCGACTCGCCTTCCGTCGCGGTCTGGTCGCTTGTCGTCATCATCGTTGCGCAGCAAATCCAAGACAATCTGCTGACTCCGATCATTTACGGAAAACGGCTGGACATCCATCCGCTCACGATTATCGTGCTGCTGCTGATCGGCGGCGACATTTCCGGCATACTCGGCATCATTTTGGCCATTCCGGCTTATATCGTCGCCAAAATCATCATCATCCGGCTGTACAAGCTGTTCCTTTCCGAAAAGGTCGAAGACGTAATGGAATGAAAAAAGCGGGCTGCTGCCCGCCGGAAAGCGTCTATAGATTCGGTATCGACCAATCGATCGGTTCCATGCCATGCGACTCCAAAAACGCGTTCGTTTTGGAAAAAGGGCGGCTGCCAAAAAATCCGCGGTGTGCCGAAAGCGGGCTCGGGTGTACCGATTTCAGCACCTGATGCTTGCCGCGGTCGATAAAAGCCCCCTTCTTCTGGGCGTGGCTTCCCCACAAAATAAACACGACCGGCTTCTCCCGTTCGTTCAGTTTTTCAATGACGGCATCCGTAAATCGTTCCCAACCGAGATCCTTATGGGAATTGGCTTGTCCTTCGCGGACGGTAAGCACCGTGTTGAGCAGCAGCACCCCTTGGTTCGCCCAAGGGACGAGATAACCGTTGTTCGGAATCGGAACGCCGAGGTCGCTGTGCAGCTCCTTGTAAATGTTGACGAGCGACGGCGGGATTCTGACTCCCGGCATGACGGAAAAACTAAGCCCGTGGGCTTGTCCCGGCCCGTGGTAAGGATCCTGTCCCAAGATGACCACCTTTGTGTCTTCATAAGGCGTCAGCTTCAAGGCTTGAAACAAATTTTCTTTGGACGGATAGACCGTATGCAGTTTATATTCCCGGGCCAGCGCGTATCTCAAATCGTTGAAATACGGCTTTTCGACTTCTTCCTTCAATTGCTGATCCCAATCGTTGTTAAACATTCCCCATTCTCCTCTCCGAAGATGCTTCTATGAATCTATTAACCTTTTAAAAAGCGGCCGCCTACACAGCTAAATACCAGATTCGAGTGTACCGCGGCGCGGGAAAAAGGATCAAATCAAAACCCGGCCCTGGGCGATCCATACAGAATTTTAAGTCCTGCGCGCTTGCTCAAAAACCAGAAAGTAACGAGAGACCACACTCTGATTTCAATATAAAAAAAGTCCTCACACGGCGTTCAGGGCCATGCAGGACTTTTTCTATGTACGAGCTATAAAAATAGCGCCTCAGCGCAAGGCTGAGGTCTGTGATGCCGAGGACCGGGCTCGAACCGGTACGGTAGTCACCTACCGCAGGATTTTAAGTCCTGTGCGTCTGCCAATTCC
>Ga0180220_1001988_pt1 | contig 13921 bp, 13 predicted proteins | sample eDN5th37CBELigBY_FD_151335 | JGI IMG/M metagenome (GOLD analysis project Ga0180220, IMG submission 151335) | Enriched backyard soil microbial communities from Emeryville, California, USA - eDNA 5th pass 37_C BE-Lig BY (version 2) (version 2) | ecosystem: Environmental > Terrestrial > Soil >... | reverse complement strand
ACGATTCGGTCTCCAGATCGAAGTCGGTGATCGGATACGCGAGGACTTGAAGGGCGATCGAGGGGCCGCCGCGGTCGCGGGCCATCAGCGAGGCGGCGGCGGCGAGGTTCCCCCCCGCGCTGTCGCCGCAAACCGCCAGCCGGGCGGGGTCTCCACCGATCTCGGCCGCGTTCGACGCCAACCAAACCGCCGCGGCGTGGGCGTCTTCGGCGGCGGCCGGAAACGGGTGTTCGGGCGCCAGGCGATAATCGACCGAGACCACGATCGCGCCGGCCTCGTTCGCCAGCGCCCGGCAGACGCCTTCGTGCGAGTCGAGGTCGCCGGCGACCCAGCCGCCGCCATGATAATACGCGACGACCGGAAGCGGCTCGGCCCCGGCGCCATCGGGGGTGATGGCCCGGATCGCCAACTCTCCGCCGGGCCCGGGAATTTTGAGGTCCCGCACCCGCTCGACCCGGGGCGGCCTGCCCAGGAAGCGCGTCGAGAGGACCATCTGCGAGCGGGCGGATTCGACGGTCTGCTCATTCAAGGGGGGCAAATTGGCCGCGGCCAAACGGTCGAGAAATTTTCGGACTTGAGGATCGAGCGTCATTCCATCAGACCTTTCCCCGCGGCCGATCGTCGGTCGCGGCCGACCCGGGGAAATCCACGGGAATCGGTTGGGCGTTCACGATTTGGGGTGGCTCAACAGGTAACGGACGTACCCACCGCCCAGATTCGAGGCGTCGACCCCGGCGTGTTGCAAAATCAAGGTCGCCATGTAGCCGCGCATTCCGACCCGGCAGAAGGCGACGACCGGGCGGTCGCGGGGAACTTCGTCGAGCCGCTCGCGAAGCTCCTCGATCGGGATGCTCACCGCGCCCGGGATCGTGCCGGCGGCGAATTCTCCCGGAGTTCGAACGTCGAGCAGGAAGGCCGAAGACGAGAGGCCGCCGTCCCAGTCCTCGACGTGGATCTGGCGATAGTCGCCGGCGGCGATGTTCGAGGCCACGAAACCGGCCATGTTGATCGGGTCTTTCGCGGAGCCGAACTGAGGCGCGTAAGCGAGTTCGGCCTCCTCAAGATCCTGGACGGTCATGCCGGCCTGGATCGCCATGGCCAGAACGTTGATACGGTTGTCGACCCCCGCCTCGCCGACGATCTGAGCGCCGAGGACCTTGTGGCTCGTCGAATCGGCCAGGAGCTTGATGGTCATCGGCGTCGCGCCGGGGTAGTAGCCGGCGTGGTGATTGGCGTGGACGTAGACCTTGAAGAACTCGGTTCCGTCCCGACGAAGCATCCGCTCGGTTCGTCCGGTGGTGGCGGCCGTGTGTTCGAAGAAGCCCACGATGGCCGTCGCCTGGGTTCCCCGGAAACGGCTGTCGCGGCCGAAAATGTTGTCCGCGGCGATGCGTCCCTGGCGGTTGGCCGGGCCCGCCAGGGGAACCTGGGTTGGCCGCCGATCCGGGAAGTCGAAGGTTTCGACCGCGTCTCCCACCGCGTAAATCGACGGGTCGCTTGTCCGCATGCGGTCGTCGACTCGGATTCCCCCCCGAGGACCGACCTCCAGCCCCGCCGCCGTCGCCAGCGCGTTTTCGGGGCGAACGCCGATTCCGAGCACGACGAGTTGGGCGGTGAGCGATCGTCCCGACTTCAGATCGATGGCCAAGCCGCCGTCGACCTCGCGAAACGCCTCGGCCGAATCGCCGAGCACGAGATCCGCCCCCCGGTCGCGCAGCGCCTGGGCGATCGGCGTCGCCATCTCGGGGTCGAGCACCGGAAGCACCTGGTCCTGAAGCTCGACGATGGTGGTCCGGAGCCCGCGTCTGAGGAAGTTCTCCGCAAGCTCGACGCCGATGAACCCCGCGCCGACAATCACCGCGTGATCGACGCCCCGGTCGACCACCTCCTTGATCCGGTCCATGTCTCCCAGGTCTCGGAGCGTGAAGACTCCCGGGAGGTCGATCCCCGGAATCGGTGGACGCAGGGGCGCCGCGCCGGGGGCAAGGATCAGGGCGTCGTAGGATTCCTCGGACAACTCGCCGTCGGCCAGTCGTCGGGCCGTGATCCGCTTCGCCCGGCGGTCGATCTTGACCACCTCGACGCCCGCGCGGATGTCGAGCCGGTAACGGTCTTTGAGCGTCTGGGGCTTGGTGACGAGGAGCTTGTCCCGATTCTCGATTTCGCCGCCGATGTGGTAGGGAAGTCCGCAGTTGGCGAAAGAGACGTCCGGGCCTCGCTCAAAGACGATGATCTCGGCCGATTCGGACAGCCGACGCGCCCGCGCCGCCGCCGAGGCCCCTCCCGCGACTCCTCCAATAATGACGAGCTTCATCACTTCCCTCTCCAACATGGGACCGGACGCGGCTCCCCACGCGGGAAAGCGCCACTTGGGTTGCCGTCGTCGCTCCCGAGTTTATCCTCCATGTCGACGGATTGCCACGCGGAGAGGGTCGGGGCGCGGAGTCCCCTTCTGGAATCGAGGTGGGGCGGAGAGGCGCTTCGCGCGCGAAAACCGGGTGGGTCGGCCGTTCAACACGGCGCGGCCCACCCGGCTGGATTGCGATCGTGGTTTGAGGAGGCGCGACCACGTGGGTCGCGCCTTGAGTTCCCCCACTCAATCGGATCGCGCGAACGGTTTTCAACGCGCTCCCGCTTCAAGCTGGGAAGCTTGTCATTGGGGCGGCGCGGGCCGCGGCGCGGGCGTGGTTGGCGCCGGGGCGGGCCTGGTGGTCGCCGGCGCGGGTGTGGTGGTCCTCGGAGCTTGAGCGCCGTTGGGCGCCTGGCCTGGCGCGCTTTGGATGGCCCGGTCGATCTGCTCGGGCAACGTCGTGGCCGGCTCCTGAACCTCCAGGGCCCTCACTTCGCGGGCGATCAGACGGATGCCGTTGTTAAGTTCCTCGGGAGTGATTTGGCTGTCGTTGTTGGCGTCGAAGACGCGGAAGGCGACGTTGGCCGGCTGGACGATCGCCTTGGTGAATTCGTCGCGGCTGATGGCGCCGCTATTGTCGGCGTCCGCCGTCTTGAAGGCGGCCTGGATGCCCGCCCGGCCCATCTCCACGATCGCGACGTTCAATTCGCCGGGGTCAAGCTGGCCGTCGCCGTTGCGATCCCCGGTCAGGAAAAGGCTCTGCACGGCCGTTTGAACGCCCTGGCGAAGCTCGGTCGCGGCGAGGGCGCCGTCGCTGTTGCCGTCGAGGGCCTTAAGAACATTCTGTCGAACTTCTTCAACCGGGTTCGGTTGGCCCTGGGCCGCCGTTTCCTGCTGGGCCCTCTCGAACACGAACCGAAGCAGCGGGCGCTGGGCCATGAGGTGCTCCCTCGCCTGATCGGCCTCCTCCTTGGTTACCTGCCCATCGCCGTTGAGGTCGGCTCGGAAGAAGAACCCTCCGACCAGCAGATTGCCCGCGTCGACCGCCTCTTGCTGAGAGATCAGCCCATCATTGTTGGAGTCGGCCAACTTGAACAACATCTTCCCCGTGTCTTGCAGGTCGCCCAGGCTGTCAATCGGGCCGGGCGCGCCGTTGTTGTCGTCGTCAGCGGCCCGGGTCGCCGGGGCGATCGCGACCGCGAGAGCCAGTGATAGGGCGGCGATCAGTGTGTTGCGCACTCGTGATGCTCCTTTAATTCGTCTTGAACGCGACGAAACGCTTCCCGAGCCTCGCCGCGCGACTCGCCTCCGCGACGCGGCTCGTGGTTCGGGAACCCAAGTTTCCTACGGGGAGACGAACGGTTCGCAATCGGAATGCCAACCCTCGCCTTCGTCCAGCGGAGAAACATCGAAGGCGCAAGGGGGTTATGATTTAAGTTCGTGTGTCCAGAGATCTTATGCTGATTCGTCCTGGTCGGAAATCGCGACGAAATGTTCGTTTGGGCGGGGAGCGCGGCGTGGAGGTGATGAAGTTCGCTTCCCGAGGTGGGTGGAGTCCGACGCGGGCCGAGGCGGCGTTGCTCGGCCCGCGTATCCGCCGGCTCGGAAGACTCAGCGAGTCAGAGACTTGTACTTGATTCGGTGCGGCTGGTCGGCGTCGGTTCCGAGCCGCTCGTGGCGCTGGGCCTCGTAGGTCTGGTGGTTGCCGTCGCACCAGACGACTTGGCTGTCTCCCTCAAACGCCAGGATATGCGTGGCCACGCGGTCCAGGAACCAGCGATCGTGACTGATGACCACGGCGCAGCCCCCGAAGTCGTTCAACGCTTCCTCCAAGGCGCGCAGCATGTCGACGTCCAGATCGTTGGTCGGCTCGTCGAGCAGCAGAAGGTTGCCGCCGCTTTTCAAAAGTTTGGCGAGGTGAACGCGGTTCCGCTCGCCGCCGGAGAGCGTGCCGACCTTTTTCTCCTGATCGGGGCCCTTGAAGTTGAACGCGGCCACATACGCGCGCGAAGGCATCTTTCTCCTGCCGAGGGTCACCTGGTCCAGTCCATCCGTGATCTCTTGAAAGATGGTGTTCTCGGGGTTGAGGGTGTCTCGATTCTGGTCGACGTAGGAGACGACGACCGAATCGCCGACCCTCAGCGTTCCCTGGTCGGGTTTTTCCTGACCGACGATCATTCGAAAGAGGGTCGTCTTGCCCGCGCCGTTGGGGCCAACCACGCCGACGATCCCGCCGGGGGGGAGCCGGAAATTCAAGTTCTCGAACAACAGACGATCGCCGAAACCCTTGGAGACCCCCTCGGCCTCGACGACCAGCGAGCCGAGGTGAGGACCGGGGGGAATCTGAATCACGACGGCCTCGTCGCGCTTCTCGTACTCCTGGGCCGCGAGCTGCTCGTAGCGCTGAAGACGGGCCCGGTTCTTCGCGACCCTCGCCCTCGGCGACATCCGCGCCCACTCCAACTCGCGGGCCAGTTGCTTGCGCCGGGCGCTTTCCTGTTTCTCCTCAAGCGCCAATCGGTTCTGCTTCTGCTCGAGCCAGGAGGAGTAATTCCCCTCCCAGGGAATCCCTCGACCGCGATCGAGTTCGAGGATCCACTTGACGACGTTGTCGAGGAAATAGCGATCGTGGGTGATGAGGATGACGGTGCCGGGATGCTCCTGAAGATGACGCTCCAACCAGGCGACGCTTTCGGCGTCGAGATGGTTGGTCGGCTCGTCGAGCAGCAGAATGTCATGGTTTTCCAGCAGGATCTTGCAAAGCGCCACCCGCCTGCGCTCTCCGCCGGAGAGGGTGGAGACGTCGGCGTCTCCGGGGGGAAGCCTCATGGCGTCCATGGCGATTTCCAGGCGGCGGTCAAGATCCCAACCGTTGGCGGTCTCAATGGCGTCCTGCACGTCGGCCTGCTCGGCCAAAAGCGCGTCCATCTCGTCGGCGTCGGGTCCCTCGCCGAGCCTGGCGTTGATCTGGTCGAACCGGTTGAGCAGATCGCGAACCGGCTTGACCGCCAACTCGACGTTCCCGCGAACGTCATACTGGGGGTCGAGGTCCGGCTCTTGGGGCAGGTAGCCGATCGAGATCCCCGGCGCGGGGCGCGCGGTGCCGACGAAATCGGTGTCGAGCCCCGCCATGATCCGCAGCAGGGTGCTCTTTCCAGAGCCGTTGCCGCCGATCACGCCGATCTTGGCCCCCGGATAAAACGAGAGCCAGATGTCCTTGAGGACTTCCTTCTTGGCATACGCCTTTGACAATTTTTCGATGGTGAAGATGTACTGTGACGGCATGTCCTGAAATTCCCGAGGGTCGATCTCGAAGCGAGTCGCGAATTAATTCCTCCAGCCACCATCTTAGCCGAGGCCCCCAATTGGCGCCGAAAACCTCGCGCGAAACCTCGACCCGCTTGAACTCCCTTTCGCCGTGTGCTACTCTATCACTCGGTCGTGGATCCGCGCCCGGAGCAACCCTCCGAGGACCGCCGCGAACCACGCCGGGGTAGCTCAGTTGGTTAGAGCGGCGGTCTCATAATCCGCAGGCCCCCGGTTCGAGTCCGGGCCCCGGTACTACTTTTTCCCTCCGTCCGTAAGCGTCTGGATGCGGCAAACCCCGTCTTTTCAGCCTCCAAACGCTTCATCGTCGATTGCTCATCAGAAGACGGCATCACGTCAGGATGCGGCCGTTTGCGGCACGAAACGGCACCTCCGATGGGCAAATAATGGGCAAGATTTTCCCGGCCTTTCGGCGGTTTCGCGGCTTCCCGGCCGGCGTCGGCGACGGTTTTCGCTTCGGCCCCGCCCGCGGGCCGATGGGCAAAATCGCCCGATCCGGTCCCGCTCGCGGCGAATCCGCCCGACGTTCCGGCGGCCCCGCGCTCCGGTTCGTCCATCGGCCGACGGGCGAAATCGCCCGGGGCGGCCACGTCGGCGGCCCCGCGGGATGGTTCCGTTCCGCCCGCGGAACGGCTCGGTTTCCGGGGCTTGCCCATTATTTGCCCATCGGTTCCGGTCGCCCTCGCGGCGTCGGGCCCGTCGGCGGCTTGGCCCAGCGTCGGAATCGCCAGCGCGGCGGCCTCCACGTCGACGGCCCGGGGGCGCGTGTACTTGTCGGTCAAGCCCGGCGTCGAATGCCGCATGACCCGTTGGGCGACCCGGGGCGAGACTCCCGCGGCGTCAAGCAGGGTGGCGGTCTGGCAGCGCAGCGAATGGAAGTCGAACACGCGGCCCGCGGCGTCGACGTAGGGAATCTCGGCGGCCTTCAAGTCGGCCCTCAAGAGATTCGCCCCCTTGTCCTTGGGCAAGGCGAACACGGCCGCGGCGGGCGGCATGGCGGCCACCAGCGCCCGCAAGTCGGCGGCCAGGTCGTCGGGAAGGGATTGCAGGGCCTCGCGGCGGTTCTTGGCGTTGGCGGCCTCCACGCGAACCACGGCCGGGCGCGCCGAGAAGTCGAACGACTCGGGCTTGAGAGACCGAATCTCGGAATATCGAAGCCCGGTCGCGACCGCGAGGCGATAGACCAGCGCGCGGGTCGGCCCATCGACGCCGAGAACGGGCTCGCCCGCGTTGGCGACGGCCACCAGGCGGCGTAGCTCCTCAAGCCCGATCGTCCTACGGTCTCGGCGAACGTCCTCATCGGCGTTGTAGCCGACGACGAACGCGAAGGGATCGGCGGCCACGCGGCCCGACCGCCACGCCCATTTCCCGAACGCCTTGATGGCGGTTCGGTAGTGGTTCGCGGTCGACGGCCCGGCCCCGGCGTCCAGAATCGCCCGCAAGGCGGCTTGAACGGAATCGGCGGTCAAGTCGGCGAGCCGAGCCGATTCCAGCCGACGGACCAACTCCGCCTCGTACTTCGCCAAGTCGGCCCGGCGAGCGTTCTTCGGCGGGACCAGGTCGGCGAACGCCGCGCCCTTGACGACGGCCGCGAGGCGACGGACCCGGCCGATGGTCAAGTCGACGTGCTTGGCCGTCAGCCCCTTCGCGTTCATCGAATCCCGGAACGCCGCGACGTGGTCGGCGAGCGGCGTTCGGGCGTGTTCCAGCCGTCGCAGGGTCGCCGGGTCCAACAGCCCCTCGCGAATCTTGGCGGCCTCGCTCTCGGCGGCCCGGGCCAGTTCCTCAGTCGCCCGTTTGTCGCTACAGCCCTTCCGCTCCTTCGCGACCCCGTCGGCGTCGACGAACCGGAAGTACCAGACCCGTCCGCGCTTTCGCAAACTCGCCACGGTTCAACCTCCAAAAACTGAACGAAGGCGTCGGCCCGCTCGCCCTCAGGCATGGTAAACCTTCGGGGCGCCGACGACTACGCTCGACAAAACGAAGAAACGGCGGGCCGACGACCAGGATGGCCGCCATGCCCGCCGCGCGTGGAATAACGCTATTCCAAGCCGGCCCCGGGCTTGGCTACTCGGCGGCCTGGTCGATGTCGGCCGCGGGCGCGTCGTCGGCGCCGGGCTCGGCGTCGGCGGCCTCGCCCTTGGGCGTTCCGGGCAGCCACCAGAACCAGGCGGCCGTTTTGCCGGCCCCTTCGCGATGGCTTTTGACCTTAAGCCGCGACTTGGCCCGTTTCGCCTGGTCGATGGTGAACCCGGCGGCCTTGGCCAACGCGGGCATTTCGCCAGCCGCCACCATGCCGCCGGACAGCGTTTCCTTCAGCCAATCATCACACGCGATGGAATCATCGTTTTGGCCCCGTCGGCGATCTTGCGACCGCGCGGCGAAGGCGGCCATGTCGTCGGCGGTCGTCTCGACGGCCTCATCGGCCCATTGGACGACGGACCCGTTCATCGTCTTAAGCATCCGGAACGGCAACGTCTTGATGTCGACGGCCCAATTGCAGCCGTTCTCTGCGAGCAGGCAACGGCCCGGGTCGTCCGGGTCGCGATCCACGAGGAAATTCGCCCGGCAGGTGTAGTTGTACGCGCTCGACCCCATGACGGCGTGCTGCGCGTTGGACCACTTGCCTTTGTTGGTGTGCGAGACCAGAACGACCGCGACGTTTTGCCGTTCGGCCATCTTCGCCAATTGCGATAGCAGCCCGCGGACCTCGGAATTTTTATGGTCGTCGATGCCCTCGACGTAGTTGGTGATCGGATCGAAAACGACCATCCGGCAATCGCCGATGGATTCGATGGCGGCCTCGATCTCGGCGATGTCGGCGGTCAGCGTCGGCGTCGTCTCGCGGCCGTCGGGTTGCTCGATGACCGGCAGATCATAGACGCGGTCCATGTCGGCCCCGGCGGCCCTCAACCGCGGCCCGACTTCGATCTCCATGCTTGACTCAATCGACAATAGGACGACCGACCCCGGCCCGCCGGGGTCGCGGCCGTCATGCGGCAACGGTCGGCCCGTCGTGACGCGGGCGACCAGGTCGCACACGAGCGTCGACTTGCCGCGCTTCCCGGGGCCGGCAATCATGGTCATGGCGCCGAGCGGAATCCGATCGGCCCACAGCCATTCGGGTTCGCGAAGCTCGTAGGTGCTCAGCTTGCGGAGAACGGCCCGTTTGGGCCGCCTGGTCGCCGACCCGTTGGCCCCGTTGGCGGTCGGCTTGACCTTCTCCCACGCGGCCCACGCGGCATCGGCCGGCGACGCGCTCGCCCCGTCGGTTCCAAAAACCGAAGCGAAGGCGTCGGCGGCTTGGCTCGAATAATTCATGGTGCTAGCTCCTTCGTTCAGTTTTTACGGGCTCCGCCCGCGAGCCCCTTGGCCAAGCCGCAATTAATCTGTCTCGTCACGTCGCTAGGCCGCAAACCCATGTCGAGCCCGGCCTCGTACAACAAGGCGTGCGCCAAGTCGTCCGGGCATCCGAACTCCGCGAGGTTGGCCGCCGCGCGCCACAGCCGCTCATGCCGTTCACCAACGTCGACGGCCCCTCGGATGACCCCGATCGTCGCGGCTTGAAGTCGCGGCCCGCCCGCGTCGTCGACGAACCGCCGACGGGCTTCGGCGTGGTCGTCGGTCGCGACCTTGGCGGCTTCCCATGCCGCTTCGGCGGTCGGCGATTCGGGCGGCCCGGCCGGAACCTCAAACGGCGCGGGCTCGGCGGCCATATCGAAGATGTCGGCGACGGACAGGCGGGAGAACTCGCCCGGCGGTAGCCACCTTTTGAAGCGGCCGGTTTTGGCGTGGCGGCTGTTCGGCGCGCGAAACAGACGGGTTTTCGAGTAGACGGCCTGGTCGACGACGACCCCGGCCTTGTCGGCGACCGCGAGGCAGAACCGTTTGGCCACGGCGTTGAAATCGACCGACGGCTCGGGTCGCCAGACCAGCGGCAGGCCGATGTGGAAGCCCTTCCCGCCGCTCAGAAAAATCAAAAGGTCGGCGGCCTGGTACTCGGAAAACGTCGCGAGGATCGTCGCCACCAGCCGCGAGGCGTCGGCTAGGGCCTCGGTGGCGTCGCCGCGGTCGATGTCCCAAAACAACCAGTCGGCCCCACACTCGCCGACGTAGCCCTTTTCCGACCCGGCGGCCTTTTCGATGCTGGCGTCGGGCGTGGCGAAGTGCTCGCGGAACGCGACGGGAAACGAGAAGTGCGATAAAAACGATTGGCGGCTAAGGTCGGCCAGCGGGTCGCATCGGGCGTAGGCGGCCAGGGCCGCGCGGTGGTTGGTGATCCTCCGCGCGTCCCACGCATCGCCGACGACCCTTAGAGCTAGGGGCGTCGTCGTCATTGGCCGACTCCTTCGTTCAGATTTTGAACGGCTTCGGCGTCGATGGGCCCGGCGGCCTGGTCGTCGTCGTCGTCAACGTCGAACGGGTCGGGCTCGGCGGCTTGCGGGGCGGCTTGCGGGCCCCGCAACTCGCTGAAACCGATGAACCGCACGCCATCCTTGATCACTTCATTGAAGAACACGCCCTTGTTGTTCTGCCGCCGGGCGACTCGAACCGCGGCGATGATCGGCGGCAGGTTCTCGACCATTCGCGCGCGGTCAGTCAGCCCCAACGCGCGTAGCTCGCGTTCGCGTGCCGCGAGCGCGGGGCCCGTCAGCCAAAAATCGAGCCAGATTCGCCGGTTGGCGAACTCGCCCTCGATGACCTCGAAAGCGACCTTGAAGCCGGGCGTACCGCGGCTTGACCGGCCGAACTCGCCCCGGATGACCCGACAGACGTACTCGCCGCTCGGGACCGGGCCAAACCGCGGCGCGCTGGCCATGCCCTCGAAGGCCGCGGCGATCTCCTCTTGAGAGACGACGGCGGCCGACCCGTTGGCCTGGTGGCCGCAGCCAACGCCCGGGCCCGTCGGCGGCGGCGGAATCGGAGAACTTGCCGAAGGCGTCGGCGACGCGGCCCCGGTCAGCCGCTCGCGGGCGGTCTTAAGGGCCATCGCGTCGACGGCTTCCGGCGTCATGCCGGCGGTCGCCCCGGGCGTGGCGGCCCAGCCGGCTTTGAGCCTCGCGGCTTCGGCGGCGAGCCGGTCCTCAGACGGCTCGGCGTCGGGCTCGGCTTGCGCGGCGTCGGGCTCGGCGTAGTGGGCGGCAAGCTCATCATCGGACATGGCGATCAGCCTCGCGGTTTCGGCGGCGATCGGGTCGCCGACGGGCTCGGCAATCGGGTCGTCCTGGTCGACGGCGGCAACGGAATCGGTCAGATTATCAAAGTGCGACATGGTAATACGCCCTCCGCGAGCGTATAATTGCGCAAGGGCGTGGCGGCCCCGGCGACAGGAAACAGTGAGCATTCGGCCCCGGTCGGCACGTCCGATCGGGGCTTCTCTATTTGGTGGCGGTGGTCGCGTTGGTGGCGGTCTTGGCGATGACGACGGCCCTTGCCAGCCGCTCGATAACGGCCGGATCGGCGTTGGTCGACTTGGCCCGACGTAACGCCTCAACGAGCACGGCCAGCCTCGAGGGCGGCTTGGCGGCTTCGTTTCGTGGCGGCTTCGGGGCCGCCGGAACGCGAGCCGCGAGCATCCGGCGCCAGAGCGCCGTTAGCAGCTTGCGGGCTTCGTGGTCGGGCATCGGACATGGCCCCGGCAACCACGTCCGCGGCGGGGCGATGGTCCGCTCGCGCCGGGGCTTGCCGATCTCGCACTGATATTTGTAGGCCAGTTCGTCGGCGATTTCCGGGGCGTAACCGTCGGCGATGTAGCCGCGGCGGGCGCCCTTCCACGCGGATCGGATGAAGCCGGGCCACGTCGGGATTTGGTCGACGATCAGCCGCGGCGGATTTTGCAGGTCGAACATATCCGCGGCGCGGTCAATCGGCGGCTCCGGTGGCGGGTCGTAGACCAGCCCCTCTGGCCCATGCCGAAAGTTGAAGACGGCCAGGCGCGGCTTAGGTGGTTCGGGCTTGATTTTGTCAGCCACAACTCCTAACCTGATTTGTAGGCGTCAGGGCGAGCGGCAACTCGCCCCGGCGCCGCGGTTTGAAATCGGCGCTCGAACGCCGACCCCTTCGTTCTCGTTTTTTTCTCTTAGACAGCTTGGGCCCGGTCGCCTTCAGCCGACGACCAGGGCCGCCAAACACGCCACCAGCCGCCATCGGGTAGCGGCCCCTCGACGGCGTCAAACCCGGCGTCGGCGATTGCCTTGATTCCGTCGGCCATGGCCGCGAGCACGTCGGGCGGGTAAGCGTTCGCGGGTCGGCGACCGTCAAACTTCCGGGCGGGCTCGACTCCGCCGCTACGACAGCGCCGCGAGGCCTCATGACCGATGCTGGCCAACTGGCCGTCGGCCATGACGAAGCCGCGGCCGACGGCGAACTCGCGAACCGTCAACCAGGCGTCAGCGTCGGCCGGGTCGTCGATGAACAGCGAAGGCGTCAGCCCGTCGATCGTCAGCCCGGCGGTCGCCAGATCGTCGCGCCAAGCGGCCAGCGTCGCGCCGTTCGCCGGGTCGTCGTCGTCGTCGGCTTCGCGGGTCGCGAGCACGGCGTCGATCATCGCGTCCACCGCGGCGGCCATGTCCGGGGCCTCGCGGGTCGGGCCCGGGTCGGCGGATTCCGGTTCCTGGTCGGGCGCCAAGCCGCAAACCCAATCGAGCACTTCCACGGCCAGCGCGTTGATTCTCGCCGGGTCGGCCCCGGCGGCCACGGCGTCGACCAGGTCGACGGCGACGTGACGGGTCCACGCCCGATACTCGCTCCAAAGCAAGCCGCCCGGAATCGGCCCGCTCTTAGCGCCGGGTCCGGCGTCGGCCATCGCGAGTAGCCCCTCGTTCAGCCCCGCCAGAATGGCGACGGCGTAATGGTTTTTGCGGTTGTTGCCGCTCCGCCCGAATCGGATCGGCGCGCCAACGGCTAGGCTCCGCTCGCGGGCCTCACGCCCCGCGCTCGCCAATTGGCCGACGGTCAACGTCAGCCCCAACGACTCGGCGTAGTCGCCAATGGTCATGTCCTTTCCAGCGTCTCGCATCTTTGGTGATCCTCCATGATGCTGATGACGATCAATCTTGGCGGGCGTCGTTGCCCGCCCGGTTGCTCCGCCGAGCCCAGCGGCCGGCGGCGGGTAAGTTGAGCAGCAGCGCGGCGACGGCCAAGCCGACGAACGGCGTCGGGTCGGCCGCCACCAGCGCCGATACCAGGGGCGTCATGATCGCGGCCCCTGGTGCTGGTCGACGGCGTCCAACGTGTAGAAGCGGCAGCGTCGATTGATCTCCGCTTCCAAGTCCGCGGCGGTCATGTCGCGAATCTCCGTGGTGGGCTTGCCGTCAACCACGGTATCCACAACCCGGACCAGCTTGCCGTTGCGTTGAAAAATCCGAGCCGACCGACGGGCCAGTACGGCCAACACGTCGTCGGCGACGGCGGCCTCATTGTCGGTCAGCAAGATGTCGACGCGACCGGAATCGTCTTGCATGGTGCAACCTCTTAGTTGGTGGCCCGGCCCGCGGCGTCGGCGAGCCAGGCGGTAATGGTCGTCGCCCGCCAACGGGGGGACCTCCCCAACGTCACGTCGGGCTTGGGGAATCGGCCCGCGGCGCGAAGGCGTTCAAGTTTGCGCCGCGAGACTTTGAGGGCGGCCGCCACGTCCTCAACCGAATGAAGTTGCGGCAAGCCCTCGGTTCGCCCGGGCGCGCTCATTGGTCGGCCCCGTCGACGGACAAGCCCGCGACGAACGCGGCGATGTCGGTCGACCGCCAGCGGCGCATGCCCCGGACGCGGACGCACGGCGGCAGGTCGCCCGATTCGAGCATCCGGTATACCGTGCGGCGAGAGACGCCGAGCCGATGGGCGACCTCGTCGACGTTGAGCAGGTCGGGCGCTTGCGTAATCATGGACATGGTGGTTTCCTCCAAAGGTTCGGCGACGGGTTGTATTCTCCCGTCGCATCTACCTTTGATTAGAAACCACGATCCGGACAATCCCCGCGGTTTTTAGGGGTCTGTCCGAGATTGTCCGGTCGCATGCCACGGCGAGCCGGCGAAACGCTAGGTGTAAGTGGCCGTAGCAGCGCGGCGGATAATCCCGGACAATCTCAAGCAGTGGTCGAATTGTCCGATGCCGCGGCGTTTTTCCGTTTTCGTCGCTGGTTGCGCTGGTAGGATTCGTAGATTCGCGCGGCTTCAGCGACTTTCATGCCGGGCGGTAGATTTTCGGCGATGGCGAGTTTCCGCGATCCGTGCAACCGAACGGCCGCCT
>Ga0180220_1001985_pt1 | contig 13931 bp, 11 predicted proteins | sample eDN5th37CBELigBY_FD_151335 | JGI IMG/M metagenome (GOLD analysis project Ga0180220, IMG submission 151335) | Enriched backyard soil microbial communities from Emeryville, California, USA - eDNA 5th pass 37_C BE-Lig BY (version 2) (version 2) | ecosystem: Environmental > Terrestrial > Soil >... | reverse complement strand
CCCCGACGACGTCGCCGGGACGGTGCTAATGCCGACAGCAATCGTGCTGGACGATGAGGAGGTCAGCAGGCACTCCCCGTGAGTCCCCGGTGACGCTCCTGTCGCTCCACGCGAACGGGGCGATTTTCGTTCCCAGGATCGTCGGTTCGGATTCCGACCGAATCACAAGGAGCGTCACCCATGACCAGGCGAATTCACGATCCATCACCCATCGGCGATCGAGGCTACCTCTCCCGCCGCCAGCTGTTGCAGGCGAGCGGTGCGCTCGGGTTCGGCGGGGCTGCACTCGCGGCCACCGCTGCCTCGGCACGTCAGGCAACACCCCAGGCGACTCCGACCATCTCGTCGGCGCGACGTCCCGACGCGGGTACCGAGAACCAGACACGAGGAGCGGGGGACGAGCTGCGGCTGCTCGTGTGGCAGGCACCGAGTGTCGCCGCGCCGCACAGCGGCGCCGGCGACAAGGATTTCCTGGCTGCCGCGCTGGTGCTGGAGCCCCTGCTCCACTTCCTGCCCGACGGCACGATCATTCCGAACCTCGTCACCGAGGTGCCATCGGTCGAAAACGGCCTGCTGGCACCCGACCTGTCGACTGCCACCTTCCGGCTGTTGCCGGATGTCGTCTGGAGCGATGGCGAGCCCTTCACCTCGCGCGACGTCCAGTTCACCTGGCAGTGGATCACCACGGAGTCCAACGCCTCGGTCAGCATCGCGGTATGGGACACCATCGCCAACATCGAGACGCCGGATGAGCTCACTGCCGTCGTCACCTTCCGGAATCCGTCCGTGACCTGGTTCGAGCCCTTCACCGGCTCCCATATCGGACCGATCTACCCGGCGCACCGCTTCGGCGACGACCCGACCAACCGGAACGAGGCCTTCCTGACCAATCCGATCGGCACCGGACCCTATGTCGTCGAGAGCTTCGCGGTCAACGACCAGATCACGTACGTGGCGAACGAGAATTACCGGGAGACGACCAAGCCGTACTTCAGCCGCGTCCTGCTCAAGGGCGGTGGCGATCCGGCCTCGGCGGCGCGGGCCGTGATCCAGACCGGCGAGTTCGACTTCGCGTGGAACATCCAGGTGGAGCCGGAGATCCTCGCCCAGATCGAGGCAGATGGGGATCGGGGCAAGGTCTACACCTTTCCCGGGGTACTGATCGAGTACCTCAGTCTCAATTTTTCGGACCCCAACACGGAGGTCGACGGCCAGCGCTCGCAGAAGGACACGCCGCACCCGATCCTGAGCGACCCCGCGGTACGACAGGCCCTGAACATGTCCATCCAGCGCGACGTCATCGCCGAGCGCTTCTACGGCGAGGGACAGCCGCCCACCGCGAACGTGCTGAGCGGCCTGGAGTCGTTCACCTCACCGAACACGTCGTGGACCTTCGACCCCGATCGGGCCGGCCAGATCCTGGGGGAGGCGGGCTGGATCCTCAACGGAGACGTGCGCGAGAAGGACGGGGTCGAGCTGGCGCTCACCCTGGCGGCCCCGACGAGTGCGGTGCGCCAGAAGGAGCAGCAGGTCATCAAGGAAAACTGGGAGCAGATCGGCGTGAGGGTCGAGTTGCTGCAGGTCGACAGCACGGTCTTTTTCGACGGCTCGCCGGGCAACGACCAGAACCCGGGACACAAGTACTGGGACATCGACCTGTCGGCGAACGGCCCCACCTCGCCCATCCCGACGGCATACCTGAACAGCTGGTACGCCGGCCCGAACGGTGAGAACATCGCGCAGCGGGAAAACGACTGGCAGCGGGACAACACCACGCGCTGGCAGAACGACGAGTACGACGCGCTGTACGAATCGTTGCTGCAGGAGACCGATGTGGAGCGGGCCAACGAGACCCTGATCGCGCTGAACGATCTCGTGGTCGAGAACGTCGTGGCGATCCCGCTCGTCCAGCGCTGCGACGCCCCGTACGCCCTGAGCAACCGGATCCGGCAGGAGAATGTGGCGATCGGGCCGCGGTTCGCGCTGAGCTTCTGGAACATCGCCAACTGGAACCTGGCCGATTCGTAGCGCAGGGGCAGGGATCTCCCGCGGCGGTTCCTGACCGCGGGATTGGCGGATGCGGGCCGGCACGAGATCGACCCTTGCGATGGCCAGCAGCGGCGGGTCACGGGCACGATCCTGCATCCGTGATCGGGGCAGAAGACCCGGACGATATGCGGGAAAGGCCGATCCGTCGACCACGCACAGGACAGGCGCCAGTCTGCCCCGACGAGCGTGGCGCTGGTCGGTCCGCGGAGCAGGCGTCGGGCAGGTCCTGTAGGCGGATGACGGTACAGCACGAGGATGATCCGATTCGCCTCGGCAGTGCCAACAGCGGGCTCGGCTCCGTACCGGGTCAGGTGCCGATCGGGAATCGAGACGACCAGCCAGGAGATCGGCGATGAAACCACGGATCGAGCTGCCGCGATCCTTTCTCGAGATGCCGCGCTGGTGGCACGAGGGGCAGGCATGGCTGAGAGCCCTGCCAGCCACGACCGAGGCGACCTGCCGCGCCTGGGAGCTCGCCATCGACGGGGCGGTGATGCATGGCTCGAACGCGATCGTGGTGCCGGTCTGCCGCGACGGTGTGCCACTGGCCTTGCGCATGGCGCCTCCCGACGAGCGCAACGCGAGCGAGGTCGCGGCATTGCGCTTCTGGGATGGGCGGGGAACGGTCCGGCTCATCGACGCCGATCTCGGCACCGGTGCTTCCCTGCTCGAGCGTCTCGACGCAGGTCGATCGCTGTCCCACCTGCCGCTCTCCGACGCGATACCGATCATCGGGCGACTGATGCGACGCCTCGCCGTGCCGGCGCCGCTCGACGCGCGCTCGACTGCGGACGTGGCTCGCGAGCGGGCCACCACCATGCCGGGTGAATGGCAGCGGCTGGGCACGCCGTTCGATCGCGCCACCCTCGACGTCGCCATCGAGGCGGCCGGCCCGCTCTCCTCCACCACGTCGAACCTGGCCGTCAATGGCGATCTCCATTTTGGCCAGGTGCTGGCCGGAGTGCGCGAGCCGTGGCTGGCGGTCGACCCGATGCTGCTGCGCGGTGACATCGAGTACGACCTCGCCCGCATTCTCTGGGCCCGGCTCGACGAGATGGCGACCGATGCCGAGGCGCGCCGCTGGTTCGACGTGATCGCTCGCGAGGCCGCACTCGACCCCGACCGCGCCCGGGCGTGGGTGCTGTTCCGGACCGCCGACTACTGGCTGTGGGGGGTCTCCTGGGGACTCACCGAGGACCCGGTGCGGTGCGCCCGGATCGTGCGGATCTTCAGATAAGACAAAACGGGGTGGGGACGCGCCCCGCCCCAATGCGCCTCGACCCGATCAGCCCGCAGCTGCACCACAGCGAACGCGCTCCACCTCCGAGCGGGCGAACCGCGCCTCCGGCGAATCGTGACCGTCCGACGCGCCGAGCGCCTCGGCAAGATCCGACGCCGCCTCGAGCACATGCCGTGCCATGCGGCGATCACGGTACCCATGGGCGCTACGGATGAAGCGACGACGCTCCCTGCCCGACCCGACCAGGGCGTCCAGCTCCGCCTGGGTGATCGTGCCGCGGTCGACCTCGGGGGTCAGGATCTCGCGTAGCCAGGCACGCTCGCCCCGGGACACGCGGCGGCCGATGAGCAGGATGACGACCAGCTCGATGAGTCCGATGCCGGCCATGACAGCGAGCGGCGCAACCCCGATCTCACCGGCGATCGCCGACCCGGCATCCCACGCACCGTGCATGAGCATCGCGGCCAGGATATAGCCGATCCCACGGATCCGATGGACAGGGATGACGGCCGTGCCGATCAGATAGACCAGTCCGGCTCCGTACACCGCACTGTAGAGCGCATGCGAGAAGATGCCCGTGGCGCCACGGAGCATGAGCGTCTGCATCACCGCATGCACCTGATCCGCGCCGAACCCGGAGATCGCCTCGTTCGCCGCGTACAGCACGTCCTCGAAGATCTGGAAGCCCAGTCCCACGAAGGCACCGACGATGAACCCATCGAAGGGCAGCCGGATGATGCGCGGGGCGATGAACATCAGCAGCAGGATGCCGAGCCCCTTGCCGGTTTCCTCGGTGAACGGTGCCGCCAATGCCGCTCCCCAGTCGTGGGCGAACTCCGGCGAGACCGCCTTGCCGTAGATGCTCATCAACGAGTCGTTGCCGGGCAGGGCGATGAGGAAGGCCGCGGTCAACCCGCCCCACAGGAAACCGACGATGAGCACCTTTGCCGGGATGGGCGTCCGGCGATCCTTGTGCCGCAGGAACCAGAGCCACGGCAGAAGATAGAGGAAGAACAGGACGGAGGCCCACATCGTCGCCGTGCCCACCGCGATCGAGACGGGCTGGAACCATCGGAACGCCGCGACGGCGCCGAAGGCCAGGCCCCACAGGAACACCCATGATGCCAGGTTCCGCGGCTGGAAGATCTGGACGGACCTCCCCTTGCCGGGCATGTCGGGCGAGAGCTGCCTTGCTGCCGGTGACGCGATGGTTGCTGCCGGGTCACTCATCGGGCCACCTCCGGACGGTCAGCGGCGAGACTGGCGATCATGTCGTTGATCGCATCCGTGTTGACGTCCAGGCTGCCCGGCGGCCCGCTCACCACGAACTCGATCCCGACACCATCGATGACGAAGGTCGTGATGACGCCATCGACGTTGACCCCGGTGAAGCTCTGCGCGACCCCGGTGGCCCCACCGTCGGTGGTAGCCGTCACGCGCTCGCTTCCGTGGGTGCCGCTGTCGACGCGCTTGAACGCCTCGTTGAGCGAATGCACCCGGTCGAGAAGCTCGTCGGGCGTGCCCGTGAAGGCACCGGTGGTGACCGTGAAGGTCACTCCGCCATGGACGAGTGTGGCGCCGAGATGCGAACCCTCCTCCACCCTGCTGACCGTGTCGTGACCGACAAGCAGGCCATCCTTGAGACCCCAGCCGACCTCTGGCACGAACGTGATCCCTGACCCGAGGTTCACGACGTCGCCAGCCTCGATCTCACGCTCGTGGTCGATGGACCGATCCAGGGCTGGCAAGACGAGGCTGAAGAGCGCGATGAGCACGATGCTCACGATGGCCGGGGGAATGGTGCGCCTGTCCACCCCCATCCACCGGCGCTCCACAGGCACCCAGGTATCCGGCACACCTTCAACTGCAGCAAACCGCGTGGACACGTGACCCCTCCACCCTCGACAGTTCCGTCAAGGACAGTTCAATGTCGGCACGGAGGCGCAGGGAGACGGTCCCGTTGTACCGGAAGCTGCCCACCGCAGATCGCCGCGCCGAAACCGGCGAAACGCCACTTCGGAAATCCAGAATGGCTCCAGTTCGGATGATAGTGTCGCGATGAGTCGCGTGCAAACCCGCGATGAATGCGCCGGAGTCGACCTCATCGGCCCTCCGGTGCGTCCCCGGGCACCGACTGCTCCTCCCCGTACCAGACCGCCTGCGCGCGGAACATCCGGGCATAGTGACCATCACGCGCCATCAGGTCAATGTGGTGACCCATCTCCACGATCTGCCCCGCATCCATGACGATCACGCGATCGGCGAAGCGCGCCGGACCCAGGCGGTGGGAGATCGTCAGCACCGTCTGCCCCTCCGCCACCGACGCGAGCTGCTCGAACAGCCGTTGCTCGGCGAGCGGGTCGAGCGCCGCCGTCGGCTCATCCATGACGAGGAAGCGCGAACGTCGGAGGAACGCCCGCGCCAGGGCGACGCGCTGCCACTGACCCCCGGAGAGATCACGCTCGCCGAACTCCCGTCCCAGCCAGCTGTCAAGCCGCTCCGGCAGTGCGTCGATCAGGTCGGCGATGCCGGCCCGCTCGGCCGCATCGAGCAGGGCCCGGTCATCGTCGATGCGCTCGAGATCGCTCATGCCGATGTTGTCCCTCACAGTCATCTGCCATGGGACATAGTCCTGGAACACCGCACCGATCTGCGATCGCAGCTGGTCCGCTCGCTCCGATGCGATGCCGACGCCGTCGAGCGTGACGGTGCCCAATTCGGGCACGTAGAGACCCGTCAACAGCCGCACCAGCGTGCTCTTGCCCGGTGGCCCCTGACCCTTACCCGAGAGGCACACACGTCAACCCGCACGTGCCGAGCGCCCACCGGGCAAGAGCAGCCGATGCGAGGTCGGCCGCTACGTGGTTCGTGGGGTCGAGATTCGAAATGCCCCTGAGACGAGACCTCGCTGGCTGGGCGTCCGAAGGTAGGCCACAGGCGTCAACATGACCATGACGCCGTGGATCGCCGCCTCGGCAAGGATGCCAGCATCGATGGACCGCACGGGCGCGATGGCTCGCGTCGCACTTGCGGGGCGGGGTCGCCGGGTGGGATGATCGTGCGAGGGAGCTCATTCCCCGACCGTTCTCGACCCGAGCGCAACAACGCATGCCCACCCAACGCCTCACCTGGTGACCATGACACCGTGGATCGTCGCCGCGGTCGTATCCGCGACGCTGCTGCTCATCCTGATGCGCCCACGGGGAATCACCGAGGCGTGGATCGCACTCGGCGGCGCGCTCGCCCTGCTCGCCACCGGGGTCGTCGACCTCTCGGAGCTGCCGGACATCGCCGGGGAGAGCCTCGACGTGCTCCTCTTCCTGCTCGGCATGATGACGCTGACCGGAATCGTCGAGCGCGCCGGCATCTTCGATCTCCTTGCGGAATCCTGCGCGAGGGCGGCCCGCGGGAGTGGTCGACGGCTGTACGTGCTGCTGTTCCTGCTCGGAGCGGTGGTGACGGCACTCCTCTCGCTCGACGTGACCGTGATCGTGCTCACGCCGATCGTCTATGCGGTCACCCGGCGGCGCGGGCTGGACCCGCTGCCGTTCCTGTTCGCCACCGCATTCGTCGCCAACACCGCCTCGCTGGCCTTGCCGGTGAGCAACCTCACCAACCTACTGCTCTTCGACGCGCTGGAGCTCTCATTCGCGCAGTTCGCGGCCACGATGTGGCTACCCAACCTGGTCGCGGCCCTCACCAACCTCGCCCTGTTCCTCTGGCTGTTTCGCGACCGCATCCCGAGGCACATCTCGCGCATGCCGGTGGTGCAGGAGTCGGGGCCGCTGCTGCGGGTCGCCACACGTCGCTGGCAGGCGGTGACGAGTGTCGCGCTCGTGGTCACCCTCGTTGTCCTCCTGGCCTTCGGGCTGGCCGGACTGCCACTGTGGTGGGCTTCGATCGGTGGTGGGGCAGCCCTGCTCGCCGCCGCGGCGCTCGCGGGGCGGATCACCGTCACGCAGGCGGTCTCCGACGTGTCGTGGTCACTCGGGGTCTTCGTAGTGGCGATGACGGTGCTGGTGCGCGGGGTCGAGTCGACCTGGCTGACCGACATCCAGCCGGAGCTGCCGGGGTCGACCGGTGCGACGATCGGCGCGGGCGTGGTGGCGGGCGCGCTGGGCAGCAACGTCATCAACAACGTGCCGATGACGATCCTCGCGCGGTCGGTGCTGGAGGGATTGCCGCTGGCGGACCGCGCGATCGCCGCGTGGGCGGTGCTGGTCGGGGTCAACATCGGTCCGGCGCTGACCACCTACGGCTCGCTGGCGACGATGCTCTGGCTGACGGTGGTCCGGCGCAACGGGATCGACGTGACCACGGCCAGCTACCTGCGGGTAAGCCTCATCACGGTGCCGATCGTGCTGACGACGACGTCGCTCGCCCTCTGGCTGGTGCTGGCACTCTGACGTCATCTCGTGGTCGATACGGGCGACCACATGCCGCCGTGGTTGCACGGCCGCCACAGGGGCGGCAACACACCGAATCTGCAGACGAGCGGTCCCGGCGTTCCGAGCCGTTCGCCACTGCCCGCGGCCTGAACGTCAGATCTCCCGCTGCCGTCGACGATCGCGCCGCTCAGGCGGTCGCGTCGACCGGCTGGAGCGTGCTCGCCTCCTCGTCTCCCCAGCTCCCCAGGCGTGGCACGTCGGCGAGCAAACGGCGCGTGTACTCGTGCCGCGGGTTGCCGAGGACCTCGTCGACCGTCCCCTGCTCCACCATCTCGCCCCGGTACATCACGAACACCCGATCGGCGACGTAGTTCGCCTGCCCGATGTCGTGGGTGATGAAGAGCACGGTCATGCCGAGGCGGTCCCGCAGCTCACGGAGCACGTTGAGGATCGTCACCCGCAGCGAGGCGTCCAGCGCCGAGGTCGACTCGTCGGCGATCAGGATCTTCGGGTCGACGAGCAATGCCCGGGCGATCATGGCCCGCTGCAGCTGCCCGCCCGAGAGCTGGTGCGCGCCCTTCGGGAGCACGTCGACCGGGTCGAGACCGACCGTGCGCAGCGCCTCGGAGAGCTTCGCCTGCTCCTCATCCCGGCTGTACCGCCTGCCGGTCAGCTTGAGCGTCTTCCGCAGCACCCGCCCGACCGAGTAGAACTGGTTGAACGACGCCACCGGATTCTGGAAGATGCCCTGCACCTCCCGCCAGTAGGGCTTCAGGTTGCGCGAGCCTCGGATCTGCGTGACGTCCGTGCCGTTCATCAGGATCTCGCCCGAGGTCGCGTCGGTGAGCCGCAGCAGCATTCTCGCCAGGGTGGATTTGCCGGAGCCGCTCTCCCCCACGATCGCGACGATCTCGCCGCGCTGCACGGTGAAGGAGACGTCATCGACGGCCCGCACCTCGGTCTCGCGAGAGCCGAACACCTTGGTGAGGTGACGGACCTCAAGAAGCGGTTGCGACGCGTTCACCTGTGACACGGTCGATCCCTCCGGTATCCAGTCCCTTGTCCGCCTGCTGCTTCACCCACCAGCAGGTCGCGTGGTTGTGTGCGGGGCCCATCCTGGGTGGCGCCTCGCGGGTGCAGATGTCCATCGCGTAGGGGCAGCGCGGGTGGAAGCGGCAGCCCTGCGGCGGGTTGCGCATGTCGGGCGAGCTGCCCGGCAGTCCCTGGATGGTGAGCTTCCGCTGCTGGGGGTCCGGCTCGAGCGTCGCGCCGATGAGCGCCTTGGAATACGGGTGCTGCGGGCGGCTCACCACCTCGCGGGTGGTGCCGATCTCGACGATCTCGCCGGCGTACATCACCGCCACGCGGTCGGCGATGTTGCTGAGCAGCGCGAGATCGTGGGTGATGAACATCACCCGCGAGATCATGCCCTCCTCCATCATCTTTTCCAGCAGGAGGATCAGGGCCTTTTGCGAGGAGACGTCGAGGGCGGAGGTCGGCTCGTCGGCGATCAGCACGGTCGGGTTCAGCAGGGTGGAGATCACCGTCACCACGCGCTGGCGCATGCCACCGCTGAGCTGGTGCGGGTAATTCTGCAGCACGCGGGCAGGCAGGCCGAGCTGGACCATGCGGTCCCCGGCGAGCTCCAGCGCCTCCCGCTTGCGCAGCTTCGAGTTGTGTGCCCGAATGACGTCGTAGGCGTAGTCGCCGATGCGGGACGTCGGGTTGAGCGAGTTCAGTGCGCGCTGGGGCAGCAGCGAGATGACGTCGCCGCGCCACTCCCGCGGCGTGCCGCCGGATGTGGCGAGGTCGACCGTGGCCCGGTCGTCGAGGGTGAGCTTGCCCTTGCCGATCCTGAGGTTCGGCGGGCCGCTCGCCGAGAGCGCCGCCGCCAGGGTCGACTTGCCGCAGCCGGACTCGCCCACGATGCCGAGGATCTCGCCGTGGTTCAGCTCCAGCGAGACCCCGTCGACCGCGCGGATGGGCCCGCTCCGGGTTTCGTAGTACGCGTGAACATCGGTAACGTGCATGGTTCTAGCTCCGGCGCAGGCGCGGGTTGAAGACTTCGTCGAGACTCGACTGAAGCAGCAGCAGCGCGAACGCGATCAGGGTCAGGAAGAGCGTCGGCGGGATGAACGCCCACCAGGCACCCGTCCGGACCGACTCCCAGAGCAGCGCCCAGAAGAGCATGATGCCGAGCGAGATCGAGTTCGACGGACCGAGTCCGAGCATGGAGAGCGCGGACTCCTGAAGGATGCTGCTGGTGAGCTGCAGCACGAAGGCCATCACGATGTACGAGAGCATGTACGGCAGCACCTCCCAGAACATCAGGGAGAAGGTGTTGGCGCCGTTGAGGCGCGCCAGATCGACATGCTCCCGGGTGCGGACGCTGCTCGCCTGCGCCCGGACGGCGCGCGCGGTCCAGGGCCAGCTGGTGATGCCGATGATCAGGGCGATCGCGTAGATGGAGCGGGAGTCGATCGCGATCGACAGCAGGATCAGCACGACGATCGAGGGGATGGTGATCACCACATTGGTGACGCCCATCAGCGCCTCCTCGACGATGCCGCCGTAGAAGCCGGCCGAGAGGCCGATCACGACCCCGATCAGCGTCGCGATGGCGCCGGCGGTGACACCGATGATGAGCGAGGTACGCGTGCCGTAGATGAGCTGCGTGAAGACGTCCTGCCCGAAGTTGTCGGTGCCGAGCCATGCCTCGGCGGACGGCTCCATGTAGAGACCGCCGACGATGTCGTCGGGGTCCTCGACGCCCGTCAGGTACGGCCCGAGGAAGCCAAAGCCGACGACGGCGAGCGTCAGGGTCAGCGCGAACCAGAATCTCGGCGAGAACTGGCCGGGCAGGGACCGCAGCCGCCCGAGAATCGGGCTCTTCGCGTCGGTATCGATCGCGGCGTCGGGAGCCGCAGCGGGAAGTGTGCTCATGAGACCCTCCTAGCTCCCGGTCTGGGCCGCGCGGATGCGCGGATCGATGAAGCCGTAGGCGATGTCGACCAGGAAGTTCGCGAACAGCACCGCCGCCATGATCAGCAGGGTGATGCCCTGGATCACGGGGTAGTCGTTCTGGCGGATCGCCTTGAAGAGCAGGCTGCCGATGCCGGGATAGGAGAAGACCACCTCGGTGATCAGCGCGCCACCGACCAGCGACCCGATCGAGAGCGCCAGGCCCGTGATCTGCGGCAGCATCGCGTTGCGGAAGATGTACCGGGTGATGCGACCGTCATCGATGCCCAGCCCACGGCTGAAATCGACATAGTCGGCACCGAGCTCGTAGATCGCCATCGAGCGCATGCCGATCGCCTGCCCGCCGACGAAGATCAGCACGAGCGAGAGGAAGGGCAACAGGTAGTGCTCGGCGGCGTCGGTGATGAAGGACCAGGAGAAGCTCGGCTGGGTGCCGAACGAGTACCCGCCGGCCGCGGGCAGCAGATCCCAGCGCACCGCGATGAGGTAGAGCAGCAGGATCGCGAAGGCGTAGTACGGCATGCTGGAGAGGAAAAGCGAGGTGATGAACCCGCCCCGGTCGAACCAGCCGCCCTTGTAGGCGGCGATCGCGCCAAGCCCGTTGCCGAGGATCCACCCCACGAGAATCGCGGGGAGCTGCAGCGCGATCGTCCAGGGGAGCGCCTCCGAGATCAGCCCGCGCACATCCGCAGGGTAGAGCGCGAAGGAGGTGCCGAGATCCCCTCGAAAGACGTTGCCCACATAGGTGAAGAACTGCAGCGCAAGCGGCTCGTCGAGCCCGAACTCCTTGATGTAGGTGTCGTAGATGTTCTGCATGGACGCCGAGTCGGCACCGCCGCTCGCCATCTGCGAGATGATCGCGTCGACCGGATTCCCTGGCACCAGGCGCGGCAGGTAGAAGTTCAGGACGAGCGCGGCGACGAAGGCGGCGAGGAACCAGCCGGCCTTCTTGAACACGTAACGTTGGAACTGGGTCATGGCTGTGCCCCGGAGCGTGCTAGGTGATGTCGGATACCGGCAGCATACTCTTCCATGCCGGAACATGGAAGCGGGACCGGGCGCGGTTGCTGCCCGGTCCCGCTCTCCGACCTCCGGGGCTAGTTGCCGCCGGCGGGCTCGAGGTTGTAGAGCACCCTGATGCCGGAGCCGTAGTGCATCGGCGGCGCCGTCGGGTTCTCCTCGGTCGGGAACCCGGTCCAGACCGACTCGTTGAACTCGTAGAACTCCAGCGGGCGGTACATCAGCGGGATGACCGGCACGTTGGCGCGGAAGATGCCGTCGAGCTGGGTGTAGATCTCGACGAGCTCGTCGCCCTCGGCCGTGGCTGCCTGGTCGAGCAGCTGCTCGGCCTCCTCGCTCTTGAACCGGTTGTAGTTCCAGAACGCGGTCTGGCCCATCTCCGGCACGCCGCGGTTGTCCATGACGTCGCGGAAGCGCATCCACGGGCCCGCCGCGCTCACGCCGGTGACACCCCACATGATGATGTCGAAGTCACCGTTCTGGACGTTGGTGGTCACCACCGGCGCCTCGGGGAACTCGGTGGAGATGTCGAAGCCGGCATCCTGCGCGCCCTGCGCGACCAGCTCCAGCGCCGTCATCCAGTCGGTCCAGCCGTACGGGCACTGCACCGTCCACGGACCGAGCCGGGTGCCGTCCTCCAGCACGTAGACGCCGTCCTCCTCGGTCGCGCCGAGATCTTCCTCGAGGATACGACGCGCCTCATCCGGGTTGTACTCCCAGGCGTTCTCGTCGCTCGCCACGGCGTCGGCGTTGAAGAACTGCTCCTCCGCACCGAGCGGGATGATCAGGCTGGGCTGGACGACATCGGAGTAGCGCGACATCGCCACCTCGGCGATCTGGGCGTACGGGATGGCGTGGGCCAGCGCGCGGCGCACCGCCGGGTTGTCGAGACCGGGCCGGGAGACGTTGAGGTGGATGATGGGGATGCTGCCCGGGACGTAGTACGGCTCGGAGCTGTACCACGTGCCGACCGGAGCGCCCTGGTCCTCCCACATCTGCCAGATCTGCGGCACGAACTGCTGGGAGAGGTCGACCTCACCGCGCTGCAGCGCGAGGTTGCCGGCGTCGTTGGAGTCGAAGATCGGGTGCACGATGTTCTTCGGCACCGGCATGCCGAGCACGTCCGCACCCCAGTAGTCCTCGTAGCGGACGAGCACGACCTGCTCGGCCGAGGCGATCGAGACCTGGTAGGGGCCGGAGCCGACCGGCTCCATGTCCACCACGCTGGTCACACCTTCGGCCTCGCGCGGCTCCCAGATGTGCTGCGGGAGGATGTGGATGTTGTTGAGGTGGTGGCGGATGCGGGCGGGGTGCAGGCGATCCGGGTTGTAGGTGAGGCGGATCGTCACGTCGTCGACCGCTTCCACCGCCGTCACGTACTCGAGGAAGTCGGCGTAGCGGATGCCTTCCTGCCGCTCGGGAAGGGTGAGCGTGTAGACGACGTCCTCGGCGGTGAGCGCCTCGCCGTCCTGGAAGGTGATGCCCTCGTGGAGGGTGATGGTCATGCCCTCGGCGTCCTCGACCGGCTGATCGACGGCCAGGTGAGGATCACTCTCACCGGTGAGCGAGTTGAAGGTGTAGAGCGACTCGTAGATGTGCATGAACTGCGGATCGACCGGGTACGGGGGATCGGCCGAGAGCGGGTTGAAGGTCGTCGGCGGGCCCCACTGGTGACCGGCCACGTAGAGGGTCTCCTCGCGCGCGAGCTGCGCGGCCGACGCGCCGGGCGCGAACCGCTGGAACGAGGCAGCGCCGACGGCGGCCATACCACCGAGCACGGCCCCCTGCTTGATGACATCACGACGTGACGACGTATATCGACCGGACATGAGCACTACCTCCTGCGGCTACGCAAACATCGCGCGACAACGACGAGACACGGGCACATTCCTCGGGAGGAATCTCCCGATCTCTTTTCACCTTGTGGTACTTGGTCGGGACTATAGCACAAAACGCGCTGTGCGCGGGAGCGCTCCCACGAATCGTTCACGGGGAGTTGCCCGAAAGCGACGAAGCCGCGGGTCGGCGCGGACCCCCACTAAAAAGTGCCGCAATTACGGGAAGTTTCCGGCACGGCGAAGCGTCAGGGTCTCATCGGACGGCGACGTGCGTCGCGCGTGCACGAGGGTCAACCCATCCTTGCCCGTCTCCACCGAGGCGGTTCCGGCGACCACCTCGACACCGTGGCGCAGCGCGACCCGATCCTCGTCCCCGGTGAGCCGAAAGGTGACCGTCCCGTCGGTGGCGTCGGC
>Ga0180220_1001983_pt1 | contig 13938 bp, 9 predicted proteins | sample eDN5th37CBELigBY_FD_151335 | JGI IMG/M metagenome (GOLD analysis project Ga0180220, IMG submission 151335) | Enriched backyard soil microbial communities from Emeryville, California, USA - eDNA 5th pass 37_C BE-Lig BY (version 2) (version 2) | ecosystem: Environmental > Terrestrial > Soil >... | reverse complement strand
CCGGGTGTGGGACGAGAACGGAAAGGAATACATCGACTTCGTGCTGGGCTCGGGGCCCATGCTGCTGGGGCACGCTCATCCGGATGTCGTCGCGGCGGTACAGGAGCAGGTGGCCCGCGGCTCGACGTTCTTCGCGAACAACAGCGCAGGCATCAGGCTTGCGGAGGCGATCGTCGAGGCGGTGCCCTGCGCTGAGAAGGTGCGTTTCGTTTCGACCGGCACCGAGGCTACGCACTACGCCATGCGGCTCGCGCGTGCCTACCGCAAGCGCGACAAGATCATGAAATTCGAAGGTGGTTTCCATGGCATGGGTGACTGGGCGCTCATGAGCATGGCGCCAAAGCGGCCCGGCAATTTTCCGCAGGCCATTCCCGATTCGCCCGGCATACCGCGCTCTCTCACGCAGGAAATGCTGATTGCGCCATTCAACGATGCCGATACGGCCACCGCACTGATCGAGGAGCACGCGGACGAGTTGGCCGGTGTCATCCTGGAGCCGTTTCAGCGGCTGATCCCGCCGAAGCCGGGCTTTCTGCAGGCCCTTCGTGAGGCGACATCGGCTCACGGCATTCCGCTGATCTTCGACGAGATCGTGACGGGCTTCCGCTTCGCCTATGGTGGTGCGCAGGAGTACTACGGCGTCGTTCCCGATCTGGCAGCCTTGGGAAAAATACTGGGTGGCGGATATCCGTTGGCAGCGATTGCGGGGCGTGAAGAAATCATGCGCCAATTCGACAAATCCGTCGTCGGCGAGGATGATTTCGTACAACAGACAGGAACCCTTAGCGGAAACCCTGTGGCGGCAACGGCAGGGCTTGCCACCCTCGAGGTGCTACGCCGTCCGGGCACATACGAGAAGCTGTTCGCTACCGGCCGCGAGCTGATGGAGGGACTGCAGAATGCGTTCCGCAAGGCGGGCATTGTCGCGACGGTGCTCGGCGAGCCACCGCTCTTCGAGGTCTTCTTCACGGATGGCGATTTATCCAATTACCGCGCGACATTGCGCTCGGACATGAACATGCTGCGCCGGTTCAACGCTCTGCTGCTCGAGCGCGGCGTACTCAAGCCTGAAACGAAAATCTATGTTTCGCTCGCGCACGATGCAGAGGCTGTCGCCAAAGCGATCGCCGCGTTCGAAGATGCTGCCCTGGAGCTTGCGCGGGGATCGCGATGAGGCGGATGGCGATTTTTGCGCATTCTGCATCATATTCGCGCCGCGCGAGCCGTTGACGCACTACTTGCGCGTGATACTGTTTTGGCAAATGGGTGATTTCGTTCCACAAATCTGAACGATGGAACGAGACGATCCCGTGCGAAAGGAGGTGCGAGCGCTTGAGTCCACGGCGCTTTGTAAGCTCGATCACGAAATTTGCCGATCAATTTACCGATATGTCGTCCAGGCTACGCCCAGGGGAGTGAAATGAAAAACGATATCAAGTCGGCATTCAATGGGAGGATCCGCCGCTCTATAGGTGCGGCTGCCATTGCGGCCGGTTTCATGCTTGCGGCTGGAACTGCGGCCAGTCCTGTTCTCGCGGCCGACTACACCATGGCGATTGCCCACCTTCTGCCCGAGGACATGAACAACGAGGTTCAGCCCGCGCTTATTCACTTCAAGTCTCTCGTCGAATCCGGGACCAACGGTGCCGTCGAGGTGCAGATTTTTGGCGGGGGTCAGCTGGGGTCCGAGGTCGAAACCGGCAAGCAGTCGCAGGATGGCAAGCTCTTGCAGTCGACGGTCATCTCCTCGGGGGCCATGTCCTCGTTTTATAAGAATTATCAAGCGGTCACGGCGCCATTTCTATTTCCGAACTTTCAGGTGGCACACGCCTTTTTCGATGGCGAATGGTTTGCCAACTTCATGAAAGGCAGCATCCAGGAAGCCAGGCTGCGCTATCTCGGCACGTTCGACGACGGGGGTGGCTTCGTTGCCTTCACCACGAACAAGCGCCTGATCCGGACTGCAGACGACATCAAGGGCTTGAAGATCCGGGTCGAGGAGAATCCATCGCACGTGGCGGTCATGCGTGCGCTCGGCGCATCCGCGACGCCGCTGCCGTGGGGCGAGGTCATCACGGCACTGTCGACCGGTCTCGCGGACGGGCAGTTCAATGCGCCGGGGGTCAGCAAGTTCTTCAAGCTGTGGGAAGTCAACCAGTACACGACGCTGAGTCGCCACGTTTACAACTCGCAATCCTGGCTTGTGAGCGAGGACTGGTTCCAAACGCTTCCCGAAGAGCACCGGAAGGTCATCATCCAGGCGGCGCGGGAATCCATTGAGCTGGCCCACGGCATGTCGGCCCTGCAGGCGATCGACGGTTGGAATGAATCCTGTAAGATGTTCAAAGAGTGCTACATTCTGCCGGCGGCAGAACGGGAGAAAATGGCTGCGATCGCCCGTCCCGCCTGGAAGGAATGGATCGTCAAGGATTTCGGCCTCGAGGAAAAGCTGATCGACGACCTGTTTAGCGAGGTCGCTCGGGTCACGGCTGAGGTCGACAAAGCCAACCAGAATTACGCGCAGTGAGGGATTGCGCTCTGGAGCCGGCTTTCGCGCCGGCTCCATTGCTATCAGGGCCTGGGGCCGATCAGCCCCCGCCGTCTAGAAACCCGTCGCATCCAAAAAGAAGTTGATCGACAGTGACGCCTCGCCTTTCGCGGATCAGCGACGTGCTGGACATGGCTGTGACGATATTTTGCGTCGGCTGTGTCCTCGTCATGCTGGGCATTTCTTTCATCGGCTCTTTCTACATGTTCATCACCGGGGATGCGCTGAGCTGGACCTATTCGCTCGCGCGCCTGTTCATTCCGTGGATCGGCCTGCTCAGCATCACGGTAGCCTTTCGGCGGGGCGAACACATCGCGATGACGTCGCTCAGGGACATCTTCCCGCAGCCCGTCGTTCGTACGCTTAAAGCGGTGAACTACGTGGTGGTCGGCATCTTTGCCTTGCTGTTGATCTGGTACGGCACCGATTACGCGATACGGTCGCGTGATCTCTATATGGTCTCCGATCAGATCCAAATTCACGCGCGTTGGGTGGCAAGCGCAATTCCCGTGACCGGAATTATCCTGCTCATTCACGTTCTATGCGGGGTCAACCTTTTTGATCCGCCTGATGTGCTGGATGATGTCGATCTGAACGTGACCCGCGAACAGCTAATCGAAGCCGGTCTGGAACCCCGCGCCGGGGACAGCAGGGGGGCTTCGGCATGACTTCTGCCATTTCGGTCTTCCTTGTCCTCCTTCTGATCGGCACGCCGATCGCCGTAGTCATGGTCATGTCGGGGCTCGCCGGAGCGATGGAACTCGGCGGCACAAATTTCCTCGGCATTATCGCAGAGCGAATGTTCTCCGGCGTCGGCAGCTACCTGCTTATGGCGATCCCGTACTTCATTTTCACAGCCGAGCTGATGAACCGCGCCGGCCTGACGGAACGCCTGATCGCTTTCAACAACGCGCTGCTAGGGCGCATCCGCGGCGCGCTGAGCCACGTGAACATAGCCGCAAGTCTGTTCTTCTCTGGGCTCACGGGCGCCGCCATTACTGACACCGTGGCGCTCGGCAAAATTCTGATCCCCGCCATGAAGCGGGAAGGCTACACGGCGGAATACGCAGCCGCCGTGACGGCCTGCTCATCCATTATTGGGCCGATCATTCCGCCCAGCATTGTGATGGTGGTTTACGCATCCATTTTGCACAACGTGTCTGTTCTGCAGCTGTTCGCGGCGGGTATTCTGCCGGGGCTCCTAATGGCGGCTGCCTTGCTCGTAACGAGCGCAATACTAGCGTGGCGCCACGATTTCCCTCGTCACGGCGACACCAGTCTTCGCACTGCAGCCCGCGCGTTCCTCCCGACCCTTCCGGCGCTGCTCGTGCCGATCATCATCCTGGGTGGCATCCTGGCCGGGCTGACGACAGTAACCGAAGCCTCGGCCTTTGCCGCGGTTTACACCATCGCGCTGGGTATCTTCGCCTATCGCACGCTGACGCCACGCGCCTTATGGGAGTCGCTCGTCGCAACCGTCCAATTCAGCGGTGTCGTGTTCTTCCTGCTCGCCGCCTCGACGGTCCTTGGATGGTTTGTCACCAGGTCCGGCATCGCTCGCGAGGCGGCGAGCATGATCGCGACGGTGAGTAAGGACCCGATCGTTCAGATCATGCTGGTGAACGCGCTGCTGATCGCGATCGGCATGGTTATCGACGTGCTGCCGGCCCTTGTCGTAGTTGCGCCTGTGCTTGTGCCGGCGATGGTGCAGCTCGGGTTCGATCCGCTCCACTTCGCCATGGTGATGATCCTGACGCTGAACCTGGCCAACATCACGCCGCCCGTTGGAATGACGCTGATGACAGCGACGCAGATCGCGGGCGTCTCGTACGAGCGCGCGATCAAGGCTTCGGTGCCGTTCTACATCTGCCACTTGGTCGTGATCATCATCGTCTCGTTGTGGCCGGGGTTCATCCTTTGGCTGCCCAATCTGCTGAAGTGACGACGCGGCGGAAGGAGGGAAGCCGTGCAACTGAGGTGCGTCGACTGTGGCCACGGAATGCCAGCCGACGTTCATTATGCTTGCGAAAAGTGCGGGGGCATTCTGGAGGTCGACGCACCGGTTGGGACGAGCATCGGCGGCGATCCAAATTTGCAAAGGACGATGTGGCGGTATGCGCACCGCCTGTCCGTGAGCGACGCCGGCGCCATCGTCTCCTTGGGCGAAGGCTGCACGCCACTCCACAGGGCGGAACAGCTCGAGGCGAGCATTCCCGGTTTCAAAGGCAAAATCTGGATCAAGGACGAGACGGTCAATCCGACCGGCTCCTTCAAGGACCGCCTGATCAGCGCTGCTGTGAGCCGTGCCCGGGAACTCGGCTGCCGGGGCATCGTTTGCGCGTCCAGTGGGAATGCCGGCGCATCAACGGCAGCTTATGCCGCGCGCGCCGGCCTCAAGGCCATCATCGTCGTCCCGACTCATACGCCCGAAGAGAAGCTGACCCAGATCGCTGCCTACGGAGCGCTGCTCGTCAAAGTGGATGGACATTACAGCCGTTCCTACGACGTCGCCATTCGGTTGTCGCGCGAACAAGGCCTGTTCAACGTCACGACAACATTTCTCAATCCCTACGGCGTCGACGCACTAAAGCTCGTGGGTGAGGAGCTCGCGGAGCAGCTTGGAGGCCGGGTGCCCGACTATGTGCTGGTGCCGACCGGAGCGGGACCGCTGGTCAAAGGTATTGTTCAGGGTTTTGCCGAGCGCGAGGGAGGGAAGCTGCCTAGAACGGTTGCCGTCCAGGCCGTCGGCTGCGCTCCGATTGTGCGCGCCTTCGAGAGAGGCGAAGAGACCGTTACTGCCTGGGGCACGCCGGAGACGATCGCGTCGGGCATTTCCGATCCGCTGATTGGCTACGAGCGCGACGGGAGCTACACGCTCCGGCTCGTGCGGCAGTCTGGCGGACTCGCGGTGGCCGTGACAGACGATGAAATACGTGCCGCGATGTCGGATCTCGCTCGCCTGCAGGGCCTGCTTGCTGAGCCGACCGGCGCCAGCTCCTTCGCTGCGGCCCGGCAGCTCGTCAAGTCGGGCCGTATCCCGCAGGACGCGGTCATCGTGTGCATGGTCACGGGGCACGGCTACAAAGATATGAAGATCTTCCGTGCGCTGCCCACCCGCGTCCGTCATCTTCCAGCGGAGCCCGATGCAGCACAGCTTGCCAGTATTTTCGATACGTATCCCACTTAGCTCGATATGGCCGGCTTCGCGTCAATCGGCTAACGAGCGAGCGCTCGCTGCCGTTCAAACATTAGGCCCGCGCAAGATATAGGCGCGCATAGGACCCTTTCCGGTCAGCTCGACCGTGCCGCGGGCCTCGAAGACGTAACGTTCGCGAAGCAGGCCATAGACCGTCTCCGTCACGTTGATTTCACCGGGAAGTCCGTGGGATTCCATCCGGCTCGCCGTATTAACTGTGTCGCCCCAGACGTCGTAGATGAACCTATGAGTTCCGATGATGCCGGCGACGACCGGGCCGGTGTGAATACCGATGCGTAGCTGGAGGGGTAAGCCCAGGAGGTCGCTCGTGCTGCTCGAGACTTCCAGCATCTCGAGCGCCATCCTCGCGACATTGCCTGCATGGTCGGACGATCGGTTGGTCAGCCCACCGGCGACCATGTAGGCATCGCCGATCGTCTTGATCTTCTCCAATCCGAAATCGAGGGAAAGGCGATCGAAATCGGAAAAAAGCATATTCAGCAGCTTGATCAGCCGCGTCGCCGAGAGCTGGGCCGAAAGGCCGGTGAAGCCGACAAGATCGGCGAACAAAATGGTGGCCTCGGGAATGTGATCGGCAATGATCGTTTCACCGAGATTGAGCCGCGCGACGATCGGCATCGGCAGGATATTCAGCAGGAGAGCCTCCGACTTTTCTTTTTCGGCTTGCAGTTGCTTGATGAACATCTGCTCCCGTTCGCGCAGGCGTTTTTTCTCGATGCTGGCGTTGATCCGCGCGCGGAGTAGGACGGGATTGAAAGGTTTCGGCATGTAATCTTCGGCGCCGGCTTCTATGCAGCGCACGACGCTGTCGATCTGATCCAGGGCCGAGATCATGATCACAGGAATGTCACGAAGCCGGGGGTCGCGCTTCAGCCGGCCGAGGACCTCGTAGCCGCTGATGCCTGGCATGATGAGGTCGAGCAGGATGAGGTCGAACGGCTCGGTTTCGGCAAGGCGCAGAGCTTCGGCGCCATCGGCAGCCACGGTGACAACGTGGCCATCCCGTGTCAGTCGCCGCGAAAGCAGATCGCGGTTCGATTCATGGTCGTCGACGACGAGAATTCGGCACGATCCTGAGACCTCGCCAGAATCGTGCTGCGCGGGCTTGGTGATCAAGTCGATCGCGTGACTTCCGGCAAGTATTTCCGGACGGAGCGTCCGGGCTTCGGTGCTCGGGCCTGTTGCCAGAGCAGCCAAATCGTCAATGCGCCCAAGCAGCCTTTCCACCTCGTGGAGAAGCTTCTGCAGATCGCGAACGAAGGGTTCGGGCAATGCCTCCTCAAGCAGCATTTCCGCGTAGCCTTTGATGGCATTCAACGGTGTGCGCAGATCGTGCCGGAGCCGGCTGCCAGAATTGTGCGCATCTTGGCGTGTCGCATCGTCGAGAGATGCCACGTCTCCTCCGTTGAGGACACGCGCCACGAGCTGTTGGAGAGAAAACGCCGCCCGCTGCATCCTGGCAATATCTGAAACGAACGCGTCCAGGTCGCATTTCGGAGCATCTTCGGCCAGGAGTTCAACGTAGCCGACGATAGCGGCGACCGGCGCTTCGAAGTCTTGGCGGATGTGGGCAAGGAGGACGGCTTCCGATTGACTTTCAGAGGATTGGGAACGAATTGGAGCCATTTGAGTCTCCGCCCCAGGGATTGCCGGTTCAGGTTTGTTTGGCGGCCAGCAGACCTTGAATTTTGTCCAGGAGCCTCGGCAACTCGATCGGCTTGGTGTCGTAATCGTCGCAGCCGGCTTCGAGTGCCTTTTCGCGATCTCCGGCCATGGCATGGGCGGTCAGCGCAATAACCGGAATGGAGCGGGTCGACTCGGCGGCTTTGACGCGGCGCGTTGCTTCCCAGCCATCGATCACAGGCAGGCTCATGTCCATGAGAATGAGGTCTGGATTTTCGGCAGAGGCCATACGCACGGCCTGCTCGCCGTCCTCCGCCATGATGACTTCAAATCCCTTTCGGATGAGCCGGCGCGAAAGCATGTCGCGATTTGTTTCATTATCTTCGACCAGGAGAATTTTGGGCATCGTTCCTCATCCCTCTCAGGGTGTCGCCGGTTCAGGCGAGCTCGTTCCCGGTTCTACCCTTTTCATGACGTTGCCAAGACATTTGCGGATGGCGGCAACAAGCTCCTCGTTGCTGCCCGGGTGCTTTTTCAGGATTTTCTCAGTCGATCCGGTGAGTGTCTCGACTTCCTCGGGGCTCAACTCTTTCGCGGTGAGCACCACGATCGGGATGCTGTGCAATTCTGGCCGCGCCTGAAACTCCTTGAGAAACTCGAACCCATCCATCACCGGCATCATGAGGTCCAGCAAAATGAGGTCCGGCATGGGATTATCCGCCAGCCAACGAAGACCCTCGGCTCCGTTGACTGCTTCTGCAACGCTTAAATCCAGCTGCTGCAGAACCCGGCGTGTCGAATCCCGGCTTGCCGGGTCATCCTCCACCAGGAGCACGGTCGATGGTGCTCCGGAGGGAACATAGCGGCGCAACAGGGCTTTGAGCGCGGCGCGATCGACGGGCTTGGTCATGAAGTCGGAAGCGCCGAGAGAAAACGCCATTCCGCGTTCCTTGAGGACGGTAACCATGATGACCGGCGTGTCGCGCAATTCCGGGTCGGCCTTGATGGCCGAAAGTACCGACCAGCCGTCCATGTGCGGCATCAACACGTCCAGCGTGATGGCGGCGGGACGATGTGCCAGTGCCTGCTCCAGAGCCTGCTTGCCCGTCTGAGCTTTAATGACTTCGTAGCCCTCCGAAGCCAGCGTTTTGCTCAAGAGTCGTAACGCTGCGGGGTCGTCATCGACGACGAGAATCTTCGCTGGACCATCCTTGCGGTCCTCCCGCAAGGGCTGTTCGGCCACCGCCTCTGTTGCGGTGCTGGCCTGATCCGGGAGGGAGATCGTGAACGTCGAGCCTTTTCCGGCTTCGCTCTCGACAATCACATCGCCGCCCAGCATGAGGCAGAAATGCTTGGTAATGGCGAGCCCAAGGCCGGTGCCGCCGAAGCGCTTTGTTGTCGTTGTGTCGGCTTGCGTGAAGGTTTGGAACAGCTTCTTCTGCTGCTCCGGCGTCATGCCGATGCCGGTATCCCGGACTTCGAAATTCACATTGGAGCCGGATGGTGTTACATCCCGCCATATCTTCAATGCAATTTTTCCATCGCTCGTGAATTTGGCGCTGTTGCTCAGCAGGTTGAGGAGACTCTGCTTGAGCTTCGTCAAATCCGTCCGCATGTGGCCAATGTCTGGCGGGCAGTCGACCTGCAGCTTGTTGTTGTTCTTGGCCACCAGGGGGCGGATGATCGACTGTATTTCACAAACGAGCGCCGCGACATCGATGTCCTCGACATAGATGTCCATGCGGCCTGCTTCGATTTTCGACAGGTCGAGGATGTCGTTGATGATCCCGAGCAGATGGCGACCTGCGGCTTCGATCCGTTCGATATCGGGCAGGAGATCGTCCAGCCCATTGTCGCGCGCATCCTCTTTCAGGATTTCGCTGTACCCGATGATCGCATTGAGCGGCGTTCTCAGCTCATGGCTCATGTTCGCCAGGAATGCGCTTTTTGTCCGGCTGGCTTCGTTCGCCTGATCGCGGGCGACCTCCAGCCGCGCAACGAGATCCGCGAGCTCGAGCTCGCGATGTTTGAGCGTGCTGATATCGGCCCACGTCGTCACTCGACCGCCCTCCTGAGTCCGGCGTGTTCCGACCCTGAGCCAAGTTCCGTCTTCGAGCTGGATCTCCTCATCGCTTTCGCCCGCGCGGTGCAATGCGATTTGGCGGGAAATCCACGCTTCGGTTTCGTCGCTGGATTGATGATCCTGAGCCCGCCGCTGAGCCAGGTCGCGGACCAATGCTTCGAACTCTAGTCCGCAAACGAGCGGAGTGGCGAGCTTCAGAAATTCCCTGCAGCGATCGTTGAACGTAATTAGTCGATCTTCAGGATCCCACAGCGCGAAGCCATCCGAAATGCTCTGGATGGCATCGCTCAGGCGATTGCGTGCGAGGACGATCTCCTTCTTCGCTTCGACGTGTCGGGTTACGTCCGTGTACATCGTCACGAACCCGCCTCCCGGCACGGGGTTTCTCTGGATTTCTAGCACCCGGCCATCCGGCAACGTGCGATGACCCACGAACGGCTGATCGAGCGTCTTCAGGCGATCGCGCAGCATTTCCTCCGGATCGCCTGGACCGAGATCTCCTCGTTCAGTCAAAAACCGGATGAAGCTTTCCGTCGTGGTATTTTCGTTGAGAATTTCATCGGGCAAACCGAGGAGCTCGTGGAACTGCCGGTTCCAGGCGAGCAGCCGTCCGTTTCCATCGAACATGGAAACGCCTTGCGCCATGTGGTCGAAGGTGACCTTGAGAATACGGTTTGCTGCGGTTACCTCGTCTCGCGCGATTTCGAGCCGCTTCACCGCTTGCTCACGTTCCTCCGAAAGGCGATTGCGTTCGATAAGCCCGTCGCGGAACATCGCAAGCGTGTGCGCCATTTGGCCGAGCTCGTCGTGGCCGCCAGGCGGAATGTCGATGTCGGTTTTGCCACTCGTCAGCGCGCGCATGGCATCGGTGAGGCGTGAAAGTGGCGAAACGATCGAGCGGAGGATGAGAAAAGTCAGCGCAAGTGCCAGTGCGCCGGCGGCAAGCACGATCGCCCAGGACACGCCGACAGCGCTTGCAGCGCGCCGCCGCGCCGTCTCGCTCGCGGTCGCAGCGTCGTGCCTCAGCTTCGTGACGAGCTGTGCCAGAGCTTCATCGACGGCTGCGATATGAACTCTGGCCTGCGATGACAGCATGTTGCCGATTACGCGCCGATCATCCGCATAGGCGTTCACCGCGTCTAACGAGCGGCTCATCACTAGCTCGATTTCTCTGCGGATGGTGTGGACCGCCTCTGGGTCGTGCGGCTCGAGGGCTGCCAATTCGCTATCGAGTCGGGTTTTGGCTTCTCGAGCGCGCTGTTCCGAGAGATTGAGAAGGCTTACGGCGGCATCCGTAAGCCAATACTTCAGGTCGCCGAAGGCTTTTTCAGCATCGCTCGCGGTGCGAAGATCCTCGACATACCGTGCTTCTGCGACGAGCGCGTCCGCTCCGAGCCGCAGCTGTTGGTTCATATAGACATTCGTGCCGACCAGAGCCGCTATGAGCGCCGCCGACAGCAGGACGAGCCGAAATGTAATCGGAAGGCGGGACAGGCCTGGCCAAGCAAATTCTTGAGATTGCTGCCTGGGTGTCATTGGCTGGTGCGGAACAGGGTGATGCTGATGACGCCCCCCAGGTCGCCTTCACTGGCTCCTTCCTTCGGATAGCCGGTGATGTCGATCTCGCCCTTCGGGCCACCATGGCATGAAAGACAGGATGCGGAATAGTATTCGGGCACCATGACGCGGAAAGCGTTTTGGCCACCATTCTTCTGCGCTTCAGAATAAATCTGCCCGCGTGTCCAGTCCGGCGAAAGGAACTTGGTTTCGATGATTTGCTGTTCCCACTCGTCGGGCCGTGATTTCCGGTTGCGCACGAGGGGAGGCGGGGCCGTAACCTTAATCTGAAGTTCGGTTGCGACTTTGTCCCTCAATCGTTCCGTTATGAGGCGGCCGAAGACGGCTGGTATGAACCCTTTGAAAGCAAGCCCCTTTTCATTAATGAGGCTTTGGCTTTCATCCACGACTTCCTTGATCGAGTCCATCTCGGCGCGCATCAGCCGCCCTTCGCGCGATTGAGGATCGAGAGCCAAGGGATTCTGACCGGTTTCCTTCTTGTACTGCTCGACGGTTTCAGCCAGAACCCGATCGCCCGTCAGCCCTTTATCGGCGCGTTCCGGGTCGTTGATGAGGTTCTGATGGTTCGATATGACCGTACGTGCGGCCTGCAGAAGCTTGGCGAGGTCCAAGGCCAACTGCATTTCAGCCTGCTCTTCCGTTTGGGTTCGGCCTGGAACGGAAATCAAGGCGGCGAACGAAAAGATGGCAACGATAACGGCTAGGATGAGGATGATCGCTGGGCCGGCTCTCGTCAGTGAAACCACGGCGGAAACTCCTTTTCAGACGACGTTATGACAGCCGGCCGTCCATGAGCCGCTGGAAACCAATTTGTTCGTGCAACTCGCTTCAATCCGCCGTGGCGGATACCGCCTTGGCCCCTGCGTGCCGTTATCCAGTGCAAGTCAGCAACGCATGCTGAAGGTCACTGCTACTTTTACCGCTCGCGAATAGAGCTTGCAACGAGACTTGAACAGGCGAGGGATGCTGGTTCACCTTGGAATCTCACAGGCAAGCCGCGGCTGCGGTCTCGGGGGAACTATTAACCATTTTACCAGCATGGCGCCGGTCGGAGCGGCGAGTTTCGAGGTTCAATGCGGCCGCTGAGCGAACGCGCGTTCTGAAGACGCCAGATCCGCTTCCTCGAGGTGAACGGAAGGGTTGTCGCGAGCGGTCGCGAGCGCCGATCCGACACTGGCCTCGCGGTATAAGGCGGCGATCGCGAACGCCAGCACGACCGCGGCTGCTGCGCCGGCTGCCAGGCTCGCCGCAGGGCCCAAGGTTGGGCGGGCAGCCGTTTGGGCGGGCGCCTTATCTTTCCCAGACTCGATCTCGTCGTACCAGAGCTGGTGATGCTCCTTCGCCCAATTGCGGTCGACGCGTCCGCTCCACATGGCCTCAAATGCGCCCTGCATCCCGACGGTACCGATGTAGATGTGCCCGATGATGAGGCCGATCATCAGCAGACCAAAGGTGGCGTGGAGGGATTGGGCGACCTGCATGCCCGTATATCCCGCCCAATAGAATGGGAAGAGGAGGAACAAGCCGGTTACGAGAAGCGCAAGTCCGCCCAGAACGACGCCCCAGAAAACCAGCTTCTGACCGGCATTGAACCTGCGCGCTGGTGGGTGTTCGCCATCCTTTTGCAGGAAGCCGCCGAAATGTTTGAGCCAGTTCCAATCGGTCCGCTCCAGCAGGTTCTCTCGCGTCCAGAGCACGGCCATGACGATAACGCCCAGCACGAAGGGCACAGCGAGTGTCGTATGGGCCCACGCGCTGAACTGAGCGAGATCGCCGAAGGCATCTGCTCCAAGCCAGGGGCGGATCAAGCTGATGCCGTACAGAATGACGACGCCTGTCAAAGCCATCAGCAGGAAGCTCGTGGCAGTCATCCAATGATTGGCCCGCTCGAGGGCCGTAAATCGTCGGACCGTCTCGCCACTTTCCCCTTCGGCTATGCCAATGCGCCCGCGCCAGGCAAGGAATAGCGCAATCAGCGCAGACAGCCCGAAAACGTAAATTGCGCCGCCGTAGAACAGCTCGTTGTTGCGAAACTCGCGCCACGTACGGCCCTGAGGCTGAACGAGCACGCCGCGCTCGTCGCCGGGAATTGTCGCAAGGCCGCTTTTGAACTGGGGCTCCTGCAGGATGCCGGTCGGCCGGTCAGCCAACCACGATTCCGTCAGCTCGCGGCCAGGTGGCGGGAATTCGCCGGATTGCGGCGCCTGGGGCTGAGCCTCGCGAATTACGCTGCCCGGCCACGCCTGCTCCCTCGTGCGTTCTTGCAGCTCCCCGAGCTCCGCAAGGCCGCCGGGATTGTCGACCGGGCCACCAGCCGTTACGCCATTCGTCGGCACGACGAGATCGCCGTTGCGGAAGGCGAGAACGGCTACGGCAATCAGCAGTAGCGCCATAACCAAGGCTGAAACCAATCCGGCGATCCGGGCCCATGTCATGATCTAGCCTCCTCAGCCCGATTGCTCGGCGTAGTACGCCGTTGTCCAACCCCAGGCTCCCGTGCCGTAGCGACGGCGAAGTGTGCGGGTACGATAGATCTCGGAAATTACATCGCCGTCGCCGGCGAGCAGCGCGCGCGTGGAGCACATTTCGGCGCACAAGGGAAGCTTGCCTTCGGCAATGCGGTTGCGGCCGTATTTCTGATATTCGACCGGCGAATTGTCCGGCTCAGGACCACCTGCACAATACGTGCATTTGTCCATTTTCCCGCGCGAGCCGAAGTTCGTCTGCTGCGGGTATTGAGGCGCCCCGAACGGGCAGGCGTAAAAGCAATAGCCGCAGCCGATGCAGATATCCTTGTCGTGTAGGACGATGCCAATTTCTGTCTGGTAAATGCAGTTGACTGGGCACACGGCAATGCACGGTGCATCCGTGCAATGCATGCAAGCGACC
>Ga0180220_1001982_pt1 | contig 13940 bp, 15 predicted proteins | sample eDN5th37CBELigBY_FD_151335 | JGI IMG/M metagenome (GOLD analysis project Ga0180220, IMG submission 151335) | Enriched backyard soil microbial communities from Emeryville, California, USA - eDNA 5th pass 37_C BE-Lig BY (version 2) (version 2) | ecosystem: Environmental > Terrestrial > Soil >... | reverse complement strand
TTGATCGCCAGCCAGATGGTGTCTTTCATGTGCGGAAACAGCGCGCAGATCCGCCAAGGCTTGTCGGCCTTGTCTTGCGGCGTGTAGGTGATCGCCTCGGCATTGCCGCCGCTCAAGTCCTGAAGCTGGGCGGACCAGCTTTGGTTGGGCGATTGGGCCAGCGCAAGCGCCGGAAGCATCAGGGCACTGCAAGCAAGCAATTTTTTTATCATGATGTCACCTGTATTAAGACGGCGTATGCGCCATGCGCGCTCAGTCCGGATTGACGGTAAAACCTCAATTTACTACGTGATTAATTCTAATGGATTCCGGCGAAGCGCCTGCGGCGCTCCGGCCGGCTAGCGCTCCGGACCATTCCTGCGTCTGCCGGGCCGGCCCGATGCCGGACCGTCGTGCATCCGGAGCAGCTTGCGCCAGCCGCCCGATTGCCGAAGCGAACTCCACCAACGCAGCAAACCGTAAGAAAGATAGATCTTTTCCTGGCCAAGAGGCATGTCGGGCCGGACACGCATCCACGAGGTCTTGGAGTACGCGACGAGCTGGTCCGGGTAGACGCTGCGGTGCCCGATGATGAGGTAAGCGGCAATGCCTGCGCCGGCGATGTAGGCGGTGCCCAGCGTGCCGCCGAACAGCTCGACACCCATCAGTATGGCCGCGATGGGAGTGTTGGAGGCCGAAGCCACCACGGCGACCAGGCCCACGGCGGCGCCGAGCGCGGGGTCGATGCCCAGCATGGGCGCAAAGGCGTTGCCGGCGATGGCGCCGATGACGAACTGCGGGGTGACGATGCCGCCGTAGAAGCCCGAGCCAAGGGTGATGGCCACCAGCAGCGTCTTCCACAAGAAACCCAGATAGGGCATGGGCTCGCCGGCCAGGGCGCCGTCCATCATGGGCAGGCTCAGGCCGAGGTAGCCGGTGGGAATGAGGGTGATCAGGGCGGCAAGCAGCAGGCCGCCGATCATCGGCATCAGCGGCGGCCAGAGTGCGAATCGCTGCTGAAGGTGCGCAAAACCTTTGCGCGCGATGGCGATGGCATCGACGAACACCCAGGCCGCCACGCCGCACAGCACTCCGATGACGATGGTCTTGAGAAACAGCAGCTCCGAGAACTCGGGCAGCGTGAACAGGGTGTAGAAGGTGTACGGCACGCCCCACCACTGGCTGATCTCGTAGGACACCACGCCGGCCACGATGGCGGGAAAAAGGAAGTCATGCCGGATGCGGCCTATGGCCAGCACCTCGACGCCGTAGATCGCGCCGGCCAGGGGCGTGCCGAACACGCTGGCGAAACCGGCGCTGACGCCGCAAGCCACGATGCGCTTCTGCAGCTCGGCGTTGAGCCCCAGCGCACGGCCTATGCCGGAGGCCAGCGACGCGCCAAGATGCGAACAAGGCCCTTCTTTGCCGGCGGATCCGCCCGAAGCCAGGGTGATGATGGCGGCGATGGGCTTGATGGCCAGGGTCTTGAAGGGCATTTTGCCGGACTGCTTGTGAACTGCCGCGATGACCGAGTCCTTGAGCCCGGTCTTGTTCATCTTGTAGCCGTAGTACAGGAGGAGGCCGTTCAATAGCCCGCCCACGGGCAGCAATACCATTTGAAGCCACAAAGGCACGGAGGCCGTGCGGTCTATGAAGAAGAACAGCCCGTGCAGAAAAAGGCTGGTGCCGCTTCCCACGATCGCTCCTGCAATCGTTGCCAGCACCAGCCACTGGACGACCGTCGCCAGCATGACGAGCGGCTCGACAAGGTTGAAGCGCGGCAATCGCATGGAGGCGTTTCCGTTAGGGTCTTGGTTGGGAAGGCACAGACGGATTTTAGCGCCCGCTTTTGCCGAACAAGAAATGCCCCCACGCTGCGCAGGCTGGCGCCTGCTTGCTATCCACCTCGCGGCCTGCATGCCGCTCGGATTCGCCAGGCGCATAACAGGCCGCAGGGACTGTTATGCGTCCGGGCTCATCCCCAAAAGGGGGCGTTTTTTTGCCGGGGGCGCCGAGCCTTGGGGCGGCCCGGCAGCAAAAAGCCGCAGCTCAGCGCCTTGCGATGAGGGCGCGGACGACGCCGGGCAGACTTTCTTCCAGTGGACGCGGCCCGAAGCCAAGCGCGGCCATTTTGCCGCAATCCAGTACCGAGTACTTGGGGCGGACGGCGGCGCTGGGGTAGTCGCTGGAGGCAATGGGACTGAGCAGCGTCAGGTAGCTGCCGGGCTGACGCTCGTCGGCTGCAAGCGCGCCCGCCCGGATGCAGTCGGCCGTCTCAAATATGGCGTGGGCAAGGTCATGGCGCGTGAGGGCGGTGGCGCCGCTGTAGTGGTAGATGCCGCCTTCCGGGTGAACACCTTCTTCCGCGCTGGAGAGGCCGGCCAAGCCGATGATGGCTTCAGCTAGGTCGCCCGCGAAAGTGGGGGCGCCGGTCTGATCGTCCACGACGCAGTGGGGGCGCCGGTCTGATCGTCCACGACGCGCACCGGCCGCCCCTGCTCGGCCGCACGCAGCATGGCGGCAACGAAATTCCGGCCCACCGCGCTGTAGACCCAGGCGGTGCGCACCACCAGGGCCTGCGGCTGTTCCCGCAGCACCCACTGCTCGCCCTGCAGCTTGGATTCGCCGTAGGCGTTCAGGGGGTTGGGGGCGGCCTGTTCGCCGTAAGGCCGATCGCTGCGGCCGTCAAAGACATAGTCGGTCGAAACATGAACCAGGCGGGCGCCCGCTTCGTTGGCCGCCCGCGCCAGGTTCAAAGGGCCTAGGGCGTTGACCGCGAACGCCCGCTCCCGCTCCTGTTCCGCGCGGTCCACCTCGTTGTAGGCGGCGGCGTTGACAATGAGATCGGGACGCAGCGCCCCGACCCGTTCGCGCACGGCCGGCGCGTCGGTGATGTCCAATTGCCCCGAACCCAGCGCCGTCACCGTCCAGTGCAGCGGGCTCAACTGCTGAAGGGTGCGGCCCAACTGCCCCTGGGCGCCGGTGATAAGAATTTTTAAATTCATATGATTCGAGCCATAACTCGCCAGGTAATCATAATCAACCAGTATGCCCTAGCCTATGCAACTCAATGCCCAGGACCCTTATCTGGTGTCCCATTGGCTGCGCAGTATGATGATTTTCGCCAAGCAACCTTGCCAAATTTTGCCAAAAACAGTAGCCTCAAAATATGAGCACAATGAATATCTCCCTTCCAGAGTCGCTAAAAGGATTCGTTGACGAGCAAGTCCGCCAGCGCGGCTACAGCACAAGCAGCGAGTACCTGCGCGAATTGATTCGCAAAGAGCAAGACAGACAGCAACTGCGTGCTCTGTTGCTGGATGGTGCCGCGTCGGCGCTGGGCCTCGAAACGGATGAAAACTATTTTTCTGGCCTGCGGCAACGGGTAGAAAACCATAAGGCGAATGACTAAAAGCAGTGGCACATAAACGTATTCTTCCGCGAACCAAAGCGCTTGAAGACACTGACGAGGCCATTCACTACTATCTAAAAAATGCCTCGCCACGCATCGCCCTGGGGTTTATCGACGCTTTGGAAAAAGCGTATGCCCACATCGGCCGCCACCCTTCCTCAGGCTCATTACGCTATGCCTATGAATTGAGTATGCCGGGGCTGCGTTCCTGGCCTCTTAAGCGTCATCCCTATCTCGTTTTCTATATAGAAACGACGGAGCACATCGAGATTTGGCGCCTGCTGCATCAAGAGCGTGATATTCCGGCGTGGATGCAATCGCCAGAATAGAGCTCGGCACATCTATGCAACGGTGGGGCAACGGCCCGCCTCGAGCAGCTCTTTCAGTGTCTTGCCGCCGCGGTCTTTGTCGGAAAGCAGGGGCGCATCGCAGGGCCAGTCTATGCCCAGGTTCGGGTCGTTCCAGCGCAGGCAGGCCTCGCTTTGCGGGGCGTAGTAGGCGGTGCATTTGTACTCCACCAGGGCCTGCTCCGACAACACCAAAAACCCGTGCGCATAGCCCGGCGGGATCCACAGCTGCCGGGGCTCGTCGCCGCTCAAGACAAGCGCCTGCCACTGCCCGAAGGTGGGCGATCCCTCACGCACATCCACCGTGACGTCATAGACGCTGCCCTGCAACGCGCGCACCAGCTTGCCCTGTCCGTTTGGATTCTGGAAATGCAGGCCCCGCAGCACATCGCGTTTGGACTGCGAGAAATTGTCCTGCATGAAAGGGCCGTTCTGCCCCGGCAAGCCTTGATACTCCCGCTCTCGGAAACTCTCAACGAAATGCCCCCGCTCGTCGGGAAAGACCCGCAAGGCGATGAGCTTGACGTCGGGGAAGGCGGTGTCGATAAGTTGAAGGGACACGGAAGGCCTGCAAACCAAATGATGATGTGGAACCGATGTAAGACCGCCTTGCCCGACGAGCGGAGCTTTCGGCTATCCGATGCCGGGAATTCCAAGATGGCTGGAACGGTATCGGACAGTTTAGATCATGGAAAAGCTTAGCGGCTGTCTGTACTAATACCCATGGTCTGAACTATCCAAAAAGCAATTCAAGCAACGGCCGCCTTACTACCATGGAAAAAATAGAAACTTATATATGTTTAATTAAACTTATAAATAGCATATACTTCCATGAACGCAATCCATTGGACCGTCCGGGCCGCGAAGCAATTGCGCAAGCTCGATCGGTTGCGCCAAATCGCCATCCGCGACGCGGTGTCCCTGTTGGCAGGCATGCCCGCCTGTACAAACGTTAAACGCCTAGTCAATCACGATTACGAATATCGGCTTCGCGTCGGCGATTACAGGGTCCTGTTCAACTGGGAGCGATCAATCAAGATAGTTCAGATCGAAGCAATCAGGAAGCGCGATGAACGCACCTATTAATATTCAGATCATCAACGACGCTGCCGGCAAGCCTGCCTTTGTGGTGATTCCTTACGATGACTATGTAGCTCAGCAAAGCAGCACGGACCAGGAGCTGATTCCACATGACGTCATCAGACGCTGCGTCGACGGCGCAACGCCGGTCCGCGCCTGGCGCGAATATCTTCAGCTTACCCAGGCCGAAGTCGCGACCCGTCTGGGCATTACGCAGCCCGCCTATGCCCAGCAAGAAAACAGCCTGCGCCTGCGCAAGGCCACGCGTGAGAAAATCGCCGCGGCGCTGGGCATCTCGGCGCATCAGCTCGACTTCTGACCGGCCTTCATCCGGCTGGACCATTCCCGCGCCGGATCGTGTTTCAGGCGCCGGTTGATGCAGGCGATGATGATCACGGCAACGAGGGCGCCGAGGCTGGCCAGGGCCATGTCCTTGTGGGCGTCCCAGACGTCGCCTTGCGTGCCCAGGTAATGCATGCCAACGTCGCCCCCGAACAATTCGGCGGCGCCCCATTCGATCAGCTCGTACAGGGCCGAGGTGCTGAGCGTGACGTCCAGCGGCAGGAAATAGCCCCAGAAGCCGCGCACCTCGGCGACCCGCAGAAAGAATTCTCGTATGGGATAGGCCAGCAGCAGGCCGTAGCTGAAATGCACCAGGCGATCGAAGTGATTGCGCTGCCAGCCCAGCGCCTCGTTCAGGCTGTGGCCGGTAAGCGCCCGCCACCAGGCATCGTAGGGCACTTCGGAATAGGTGTAGTGCGAGCCGACGGCATGCAGCGCCAGGAAAAGCAATATCAGGTAAAGCGAAGCATCCGAAAACCGGAAGGCCCGCCGGGCGCACCACAGCAGCGCCACCAGCCCGACGACCAGGGCGTTCTCCAGCAGCCAAGCGCCTCGGTCGGAGGGCGCGATGCCCAGCGCCGCCCAGAAGACGAGATAGACCGCGCCCGCGATCCGTACGCCGCGTCCAGGCAGCTTTTGAGTGGGAGCCAAGATATCCATTTTTCGGAGTATATCTGCGTCCGCGACGTCGCGACCCGACATACGCCCTAGGCCGTCCTGTCCCGGGCCGGCGGCTATTCTTTCGTCCGGACGGCCCGGAAAACTTCGCCTGGCTCCAGCACTGCTTCCATGCCGCCGGCGACGGGGAACCACCGGCACACCCCTCGACGCATCGAAACGAACGATTGAGTTTTGGTCATGCATGGCGGCCTGATAAATCGCTTGTCCATGTTCCACCGGCTGCCCTACATTGAGCTCGAACCAGTAAATGGTTTCTTCGGATGCCACGCCCCCTCTGATGGGACGCGCATCGTCAAATTTCAAGGAGAGAGAACGGTGGGACAAATCGAGAAGCAGGCCGGGGTAAGGTTTTTTCAGCCACGCCGCCTTGGCCACGTCAACTTATTCGTAAGCAGTTATGAGCGCGCCGCCGAGTTCTATCAGGACATCGTCGGGCTGGAAGAGGTCTATCGGCAGCCGGACAACCGCGCCAGCTTCGTCAGCAATGGCAACACCTATCACGACCTGGGCCTGACCGACGTCTCCAGCCACTATGCGCAGAAGGGCCAGCAACCGGGCCTGAACCACATCGCCTTCGAACTGGAGAACGAAGTGGACCTGGTCAAGGGCTACAGGCTGGCGGTGGATGCCGGCGTCAAGTTCATGTCCACCCAGGACCACGACGTGGCGCACTCCATCTACAAGCTGGATCCCGAAGGCAACGCGGTGGAAGTCTATGCCGACGTGGTCGAGGACTGGCGCACCGCGCGCCATGGTGTGTTCGAGAAAGTGAAGCCCGAATGGATACCCGGCGTCACCAACGAACCCAGCAGCGAACTCCGCTACCCGAAGAATCCGCCCATACACGTGGTGCCCAGCTCGGTCTTCCGGGCGCGCCGCGTCACCCATGCGGGCTTCGTGGCGGAAGACTACGAAAAACTGTACGACTACTACACCGACCTGATCGGGCTGACTCCCTTCGCGGGCGATCGCGACAGCGACTATTGCGTGCTGCGCGGCACGAGCAGCACCGAAGGCATTTCGCTCTTCCGCCACCCCGCCGGCGTGCCCCGCGGCATGCACCACGTGGGCATAGAGGTCAAGGATGAAAGCGAACTGGACCGCGCGCTGAAGAAAATGGCGGAAAAAGGCATCGCGCTCGACCGCGAAGTAAGCCACCCCGCCCGGCGCACGGTCTGCATCCAGGACCCAGACGGCATACGGCTGCAGTTTTATGTGAACCGCCGGTGGGAGCCTGCAGCCTTGAAGGGCGTCGCCCTGGAAGAGGCGCTTTACCTGCTGTAGCGCCCAAGGTGCCGGCCGCGGTCGCCCCGCTTCAGGCCGGCACGCTTATGGCTTGTACGTGCGCAGCCTGCTCTTTGATCCATGAGCAGAACGCCGCGCACTGCGGTTCATGGGCCCGGTCGGCAAGCATCAATAAATAATAAGAGCCCGCGCTGGGCGTCTCGGACCTGATGGGCGTCACCAGCTCCTCTGGGCTGAAGCCGGAAATCAGCACGCTGGGCACCAGGGCGACCCCCTGCCCTTTGCGGGCCGCCTCGATCGCCATGAAAAAATGGCCGTACTCGATTCTTTCCTTGCCCGGCGGCTCGTGCAGGCCGTATATGCCCAGCCAGTCGCGCCATGCATGGGTTCGGCTGGCGGTGTGGATGAGAGGATACCTCAGCAGGTCTTCCGGTGTATTCAACGGGCGGTTCGAGTCCAGCAGCCTAGGCGAGACGATCGGAACCAGCACGTCGTCGAACAGCGGCTCGGCATTGACGCCGCGCCAATTGGACACCATGTCGAGGTCGATGCGCGGCTGGCGCGCGTCGTAGATCTTGCCCGGCAGCGCCCCTACCCGGATCGCCACGTCAGCTTCGTTGGCCTGCAGGTCGACGGCGCGTATGGACGTGAGGATGCGGGTTTCGATACTGGGGTTACGCTGGGTGAAGCTGTCCAGCCGGGACATCAGCCAGAACGAGGCCACCGACGGCAGCACGCTGATCGTCAGAATGGAGTGGCGGCTTTCGCGTGTCTTGAAGTTGACGGTTGCGCGCTCGACATGGTCGAGCGCCTGCTGGATTTCGCGCAGGTACATCTCGCCGGCGGGGGTCAGCTCGACGCGCCGCGTAAGCCGGATGAACAGCTTGGTGCCCAGATGTTCTTCAAGCCCGCGTATCTGGCGGCTGATCGCCCCTTGCGTGACGAAAAGCTCTTCGGCCGCGGCGGAAAAACTGCCCAGGCGGCCTGCGGCTTCGAACGCGCTAAGAGCGATCATCGAGGGCAGAACACGGCGCATGGCTTTCCTGTATGAGGGGTAGGCGGGCTGCAAATCGACTCTTGAGTTTATCTCATGCATATTGCTCATTCAAATCGTTTGTCCGCCGCAAACCGGTCCCATAAAGTGAAGACCAAGGCTCACGAAACAGCCGCAAGGCAAGCGTGAGGCACTCATAATTTCAAGAGGGACTGACATGGTAGTTGTTTCTGAGTCGCGAGTTGCGATCGCCGGCCTGGGCGCGGTGGGCAAGGTCATTGCCACGGAGCTGGACAAAGGGATTCCCGGGTTGAGGCTGACGGCGGTATCGGCCAAGAACAAGGACAAGGCGACGGAGTTCGTCGCGCAGCTCGGGCGCTCGGTGCCCGTCGTCGATCTCGATGCGCTGATCGACCACGCCGACGTCATCGTGGAGTGCGCGCCGCCCGAGCTCCTGCCCCGGATCGCGGCGCCGGTGCTCGCCGCGGGAAAGAAGCTGGTCGTGCTTTCCGTGGGAGCGCTGCTGGCGCATCCCGAACTGAAGGAAGCCGCCATCGACAACGGCGGCTCGATCCTGGTTCCCACGGGCGCCCTCATCGGCCTGGACGCCGTGGTGGCGGCGGCCGAAGGCACCATCCATTCCGTGCGCATGACCACGCGCAAGCCCTTGCAAGGCCTGGCCGGCGCGCCCTACCTGGTCGAGAACGGCATCGACGTGGGCGCCATCACATGCCCGACCAAGATATTTTCGGGCACGGCGCGCGAAGCGGCCAAGGGCTTTCCCGCCAACCTGAACGTGTCGGTGGCGCTGTCGCTGGCCGGCGTGGGGCCCGACCTCACCATGCTGGAGGTCTGGGCCGACCCGACCGTCACGCGCAATACGCATCACATCGAAGTGGACGCCGACACGGCCAGCTTCAACATGACGATCGAGAACATTCCGTCCGAGAACCCCAAGACCGGGCTGATCACGGCCCGCAGCGCGATCGCGCTGCTGCGCAAGCTCGGCGCGCCCATCAAGGTTGGAACTTAAGGAGGCCTGGCCACATGAATTTCGGCATCGAAGGAAAAGTTGCGCTGGTGACCGGCGCGGGAGGGGGCCTGGGAGGCGCCATTGCGCTATCCCTGGCAAAGGAAGGGGCCCGGGTCGTCGTGGCCGACGTGCATCAGCCGTCGGCGCAGCGCACCGTGCAGGCCATTGAGGAAGCCGGCGGGCAGGCCATGCCGCTCGACCTGGACCTGAACAAGCTGGACGAACTCGACGCGCACGTCGAGACAATACGCTCGCGCCTGGGCAAGGTGGAGATCCTGGTCAACAATTCAGGCGGCCCGCCGCCCTCCCAGGCCTCGGGAGTGCCGAGCGAAACCTGGGAGAAGCATTTTCGCGCCATGGTGCTGAGCCTGATGCGTCTTACCGACCTCGTCCTGCCCGACATGCGCGCGCAAGGCTGGGGCCGCATCATCACCAGCACGTCTTCCGGCGTGGTCATACCCATACCCAATCTGGGCGTGTCCAACGCCCTGCGCCTGGCCCTGGTGGGCTGGTCCAAGACGCTGGCCAAGGAAGTGGCCCGCGACGGCATCACCGCCAACATCGTGCTGCCCGGCCGGATCGCCACGGCCAGAATCCAGCAGCTGGATGAAGCCCGCGCCGAAAGAGAACAGAAGCCGCTCGAGCAGGTGATTCAGGAAAGCACCAACACCATACCCATGGGGCGCTACGGGCGCGTGCAGGAATACGGCGACGTGGTCGCCTTCCTGGCCAGCACCCGGGCCTCGTATTTAACCGGTTCCGTCATTCGCATCGATGGCGGCCTCATTCCCAGCATCTAAGGAGATTTCGCACTATGGCCAGTTTCACGGCTGAACAACGCAACGACATCCGCACCCGCTTCCAGCGCGTCGACACCTCCAACGTGGCGGACGTCCTCGACACCCTGGGCTATATGGACCAGGGCCTTTCGCCCGACTTCCTGCCCTACCCGCACACCGCCGGGCGCCTCGCCGGCTGGGCCTACACGATCCGGGGCCAGATGACGCCTTACGAACTGGGCGGCGATGCCGAGAAGATGAAGGCCTGCCAGGGCCTCTCGGACGGCGACATCAGCGTCTGGAGCGGCGATGGCCACGGCATCTGCTACTTCGGCGAACTGATCGCCATCGGCATGAAGGAAAGAGGCTGCCTGGGCGCGCTGGTGGACGGCGGCGTGCGCGACGTGCGCTGGATAGGCGCGCAGAACTTTCCCGTCTATGCGCGCTATCGCACCCCCGTGCAATCGATCGGGCGCTGGAAGGTGACCGGCTGCCAGGTGCCGGTATATATGCGCGGCGCCACGACCCCGCTGGTTCAGGTCAACCCCGGCGACTTCATCCTGGCCGACGAGGACGGCGCCATCGTGATTCCGCAGGCGGTAGTGGAGCAGGTGCTGGCCGAAGCCGAGGCGCTTACACAAAAAGAGGAAACCATACGGGCGGAACTGCAGAAAGGGCTTACGCTTGCGGAGGCCCTGGCCGAGTACGGCCACGTTTGAAGCAACTCATGAATTCGCATCACCATCAAGCAGCAAGGAGTCTCGACCTTATGTAGAACCCCATGGACATGTCGCGGCATGTCCATCCCCATACCACCAGGAGGAAACATGACAAGCAATCAGAACAGAAAACACGGCGGCAGACTCATCCGTTCGGCTTTTGCCACGCTGGCGGGCGCCGCCATGATCGTTGCGGCAGGCGCCGCGCATGCGCTCGAAAAAGTGACGGTGCGGCTCGATTTCTCGCCCATTGGAATCCACACGGCGATGTATCTGGCCAAAGAAAAGGGATGGTTCGAACGCGAAGGGCTCGACGTCACCATCCAGGACGGCAGCGGCTCGCTCAACACCATCCAGCTGGTGGCCGCCGGCCAGGCCGACATCGGCCAGGTGCAGCTCGGGCTGCTGGTGTCCGCGCGCGACAAGGGCCTGCCCCTGAAGTCGTTTGCCGGCTATGTGCGCGGATCCGACCTGGCGGTGATGGTGCCGCGCGATTCCAACATCAACAAGCTGGAAGACCTCAAGGGCAAGAAGATTCTGTGCTTCACCGCCAGCCCCTGGGCGCCCTTCATCGACAGCTTCCTGGCCAAGGGCGGGCTGGACCGGAAATCGGTCGACATCACCATGGTGGCCCCTTCCGCCATGGCCGGCCTGTACAGCTCCGGCGAGGCCGACGGCTTCATGTCGGTGGCGCCGCACCAGGTTCCCCTCCTGGAGAAGACCCGGCCCGCCAAGACCCTGCGCATGGCCGACTATGGCATCCACTTTCCCAGCTATGGCCTGATCGCCACCGAAGAAACCCTGAAAAACCGCAGGGAGATGCTGGAGAAGTTCAACAAGGTGCAGATAGAAACCTGGGAATACATCTGGGACGGCCATGAAGACGAAGCGGTGCAGGCCATGATCAAGCAGCGCCCCGGCGTGAACCTGGACCCGGTGTCCCTGAAAGGGCAATTGGACATGAACCGCCCCCTGTTCTTCACCGAAGCGACCAAGGACAAGCGCATCGGCTGGCAGTCCGAGGCCGACTGGAAGGCAGCGCTCAAATCCATGGAAGACGCCGGCATCGACACCGGCGGCGTCAAGCTCGAGGACCTGTACACGAACGACCTGATGCCCGCCGCCAAAGGAGAGAGCTGATGATGAGCACCTATCTGGACATCTCCGACTTCACCAAGGTCTACCCCTCGCCGCGGGGCGACGTGCATGCCCTGGAAAGCGTGAACCTGGGCATCGAGGAAGGCCAGTTCGTCAGCATCCTGGGGCCCAGCGGCTGTGGCAAGAGCACTCTGCTCAAATGCGTCGCCGGCCTGGAGTCGGGCACTTGCGGGCAGATCCGCTTCGACGGCCAGGTGCTGGACGGCCCGCCCAGCGGGCTGGGCATGGTGTTCCAGCGCGACCTGCTGGTCGACTGGCGCACCGTGCTCGAGAACGTGATGATCACCGCCGAGTTCCTGGAGCTGGATGGAGACGTGGCGCGAAAAGAAGCCCTGCGCCTGCTCGAGCTGTTCGGGCTGAAGGGCTTCGAGCACCACCATCCCTGGGAGCTGTCGGGCGGCATGCGCCAGCGCGCCGCCATCTGCCGTGCGCTGGTGGGCAACCCGAGGCTGCTGCTCATGGACGAGCCCTTCGGCGCCCTGGACGCCATGACCCGCGACGAACTCAACATCGAGCTGCAGCACATCTGGCTGCAGTCCAAGAAAACGCTGCTGTTCGTCACCCATAGCATCCAGGAAGCCGTATTCCTGTCTGACCGGGTCATCGTCATGTCGCGCAACCCGGCTCGCGTGATCGAAGACATGACCATCGATCTGCCGCGGCCCCGAACGCTGTCCACCCGGGGCTCGGCCCAGTTCGGCGAGTATGTCATCGAGTTGCAGGCGCTGTTCAAGCGGGTCGGCATCTTCAAAGGAGAATAGGCATGTTACGCATTTGGCAGGCGACCGAGGCCGCCCGCACTTTCACGGCGGTGATCCTGGGGTGCATCGCGATCTGGGCGGTATGTGTATGGGTCTTCGACTTACCGGTGTTCCTGGTGCCGTCTCCCATGACCGTACTGAAGGAGTTCATCGAGAAGCCCCAGTTCTACTTCGCCAACTCCTTGTCCACGCTGTGGGTGTCGCTGGGCGGCTTTGCGCTGGCCGTGCTGGCCGGGCTGATTCTTTCCATCGGCATCATCCGTTCGGTCTGGCTGGAGCGCACGCTGTACACGCTGCTGGTCGGCCTGAACAGCCTGCCCAAGGTGGCGCTGGCGCCGCTGTTCGTCATCTGGTTCGGCACGGGCGCCATATCGAAGATGGCCGTGGTGATCAGCATCGCCATCTTTCCCATCGTCATCGGCACCGTGCTGGGCCTGCGCTCGATCGACCCGGAGCTGATCAACATGGCCCGCGCCATGCGAGCCCCGCAAAAGCGCATTCTATGGAAGCTGCGTTTTCCGCAGGCGCTGCCCAGCCTGCTGTCGGGCATGAAGGTCAGTATCTCGCTGGCCCTGGTGGGCACGGTGGTGGGCGAGTTCATCGCCGGCAACAAAGGCCTGGGCAGCACGATACTGGCGGCGCAAGGCACGTTCGACACCACCCAGGTCTTCGTCTGCATCGTGCTGCTGGGCGTACTGGGCGCCATCCTTTTCTATGCCATCGATCTGGTGGAGCGCTATCTGATCCCGTGGCATCCCTCGCATCGCGGACACAAACAGCAAGCGGCCAACCCGCAACGCGCGCCCCAGCATCAGGGCCGCGCAGGCGTAGCACACTGATCGTAAGTCTCACTCAAGGAAATGAATTGATGATTCAGTATCCATGCGCCGCACACGGCCTCCAGACCCGCGTGCTGGAGGCCGGCGCGGGGCCCGCCCTGGTCTTCATACACGGCTTGGGCGCACGGGCCGACCGCTGGCGCCACAACCTCGAGCCGCTCGCGGCGGCCGGCTACCGCTGCATCGCCATCGATCTTCCCGGCCACGGCTTCGCCAGCAAGGCGGACATCGCGCCGTTCAGCGTGCCCCGATGCGCAGACTGGCTGTCCGATATTCTGCGGCAGATCGGCATCGAACGCTGCGCACTGGTCGGCACGTCGTTAGGGGGCTATATCGCGGGCACGATGGCCTGCCAGGCTCCCAAGCGGGTGGGCGCCCTGGTGCTGGTCGGGGCGGTGGGCATCGTGCCCATGGGCGACGAGGCCCGTGCGGCGATTTCAGCGCGCTTCGGCACGGTCACCCGCGAAGGCATAGAGCGCAAGCTGCGAACCGTCTTGTTCGACGCCAGCCTGGCGACGCCGGCCTGGATCGAGGAAGAATGGCGCATCAACAATTCGATGGGCGCCCCGGG
>Ga0180220_1001981_pt1 | contig 13951 bp, 13 predicted proteins | sample eDN5th37CBELigBY_FD_151335 | JGI IMG/M metagenome (GOLD analysis project Ga0180220, IMG submission 151335) | Enriched backyard soil microbial communities from Emeryville, California, USA - eDNA 5th pass 37_C BE-Lig BY (version 2) (version 2) | ecosystem: Environmental > Terrestrial > Soil >... | reverse complement strand
CCCTCACCCCCCGGCCCCCTCTCCCAACGTTGGGAGAGGGGGAGTTATGGAGTCGCAGTGTTTGAGTGCCGATCCCCGGTTGGGAGGTCGGCACCTTTTTATGCAGCGACGAGGGATCGGCGGCGGGCGACGGCGAGGACGTGATCGATGATGCGGGCGGGGATGTTGACGCCGGTGGTGTCGATCGAGTTGCGGAACTCCATCGTGGCGTTGATCTCGTTCACGAGCAGACCGCGGTTGGGATCCTCAAACAGATCAACCGCGAGGATACCGCCGCCGACAGCCGCTGCGGCACGACTGCACAGGTCGGCGAGCTCGGGTGTCACCACGCAGTTCGTCGCCTGCCCACCACGGGCGGTGTTCGTGATCCAGTGGCTGCTGGAGCGGTAGATCGCGCAGATCGTTTCGCCACCGACGACGAAGGCACGGATGTCGCGGTCCGGCTTGGCGATGTGCTCCTGGATGTAAAACGTCTGGTGGTGGAATCCGCCGAGCACCTGCTTGTGTTCCAGGATCGCTTCGGCTGCATCGCGATCGTTGATCCTGGCCAACAGCCGCCCCCACGAGCCGACGGCCGGCTTCAGCACGACCGGATAGCCCAGATCATCGATGGCACGCAGGGCGGCGTCCGGCGAGAAGGCGACGCGCAGCTCCGGCTGCAGTACACCGGCACGCGCCAGCGCCGCCGAGGTGCGCAGCTTGTCGTTACAGCACTCCAGCACAGCCGAGGCGTTGACGACCGGGATGCCGGCGGCTTCAAGCATGGTCGCGAGGTGGAAGGTGCGTTGCTGGCCAACACCGCGGGCGAGGACGGCGTCATAGGGCCAGGCGGTGGGATCGGCGAGGGAGACGGTCAGTGAGCGATCGTCGATGGCGTCCCAGGCGACACCGCGGCGGTCAAGCTCGGCGAAGAGCAGGCGCTCTTCAACGCGGAGCGGTCCATAGGTCAGGGCGATGCGGATAGTGGCGGTCATAGCCGGGCTGTCCTTCTCGTGTCAACACAATCGTCCGAGGTAGCGTGGCAGCGACGCTCTGTTTCGAGCGGCCACGTTTGGACGATTTGGACGAGCGGACAGCACCGCAGGTCGGCAGTGCCTGGCTGATGATCGTGGTAGCGGTGTAGTTGGCGATCCGGCGTTCCATCGAGCGAGGTCCCTTTCGCAACGATCATCGAGCGCTGCCGTCGGGCCCGAGGGCACAAAAAAACCGCTGCCCCAAGGCCAGGGGACGAGCGGCATCTGCCTCGTGGTACCACCCCACTTCGCCGTGCCTGCATGCGACACGACCTCTACCCGATCGACAATTCTGCCGACCGGCCAGCCTGCTAACGGTGGCCCACCGTCGCCGCCTACTGCGAGGAAACCCTCGGTTCGGAGCGCAGCTCGGGGGTCTTATTCACCAGCGTTCGCAGTCCCGCATCTCAGCCCACGCGGTTCTCTGCCCTGGTCCCGCTGGGAACCTGTCCCCGTCATCGCCATTGGTGGGGAGTGTACGGCGGGCGGGATGGGGGTGTCAATTTGCGACGGGGACTGAAAGGATTTCTACTCGCGTGCCTGGAAGGCACACCTGCTCCGAGACTGCGCTATGATCCACCTATTCGCAGATTAGATTCAAAGCCATCATTCTCTAAAATCTCGCATCCACCTCTCTGAAACTGAAAGGGAATCCTGTGTCTTATGAGAACGGGCAGGTCGAAATGTGGTCGCCGGATGGACCAAGCCTTGCAGATCTCGCGGCTATGTTCAGGGCGGCGGAAGCAGATGTCGTGTACCTCAAGCGCCTTGCAATCAACGATAATTCCAAGAATCAGATCTATATCAACTCGGGTAATCTAAGCGATTTGAATATCCTGCCGTCGCTTGGACTAAGTCAGGGTGAAGGTCCCCTGAAAGCGCCCCTCGATTTCTACTGGCTGAGTCTGGATGGCTCATTGGAGCGGGCAGCCGGGGCGCAACTGATACTCTACGACCAGTATCCAGAGGTTCGCCTGTCCGGTTTCTTGCGCGGGACCCGGACGGCACCGAGCCATCTCTTTCGCTTGGATAGAAAGTCCAGTGCAGGCAGGCTCCTCTTCCTCGGAGTCACCTCAACTAAGAGTATCGTTGCATATGCCGCGTCCGCTACTAGCAGGATTGCACAGGAGATATTGCCCGAAGGTGCATATTCTGTTGTTGGTGCTTTTGAAGAGCTTCCGTTCACGGATCCGGTTGGTGAGCTACTTCAAGAGCTACAGGAAATCCACAAGGCGGGACCTGTATCGGGGATACGCTTTGGGCCCGAAGGGCACATCATAGAGAACACAAACCGCAACGCTGCCGGAGTAACACTGGAAACGATGCTCGGCATTGCTGCTAACTCGAGCTCTTCACCTGATTTCAAGGGAATAGAACTCAAGGTATTTCCAATAGGCGGCGGGCCAGTAACACTCATGACGCCAGAGCCAACCGGAGGCTTCTATCGAGACGCCGGGATTGTTCCCTTTATGCGCCGATTCGGAAGGCTTGATGAATCGAGGGATCGGCTCGATTTCACTGGCCGACATGTAGCGAATATTCTGAATGCCACAACCGGACTGACTCTTGGCCTAACCGGCTACGAATCCCAGAAACATGTCGTTGATATCGAACACGGCGCAGTAGAGCTTGTCACTCCGTCAGGTGAAAATGCAGCTATATGGGCGTTTTCGAAACTATTCGGCCACTGGATGAGGAAGCATCCCCGAGCCATATATGTTCCATACAGAAAGGTAGACGGCAAATTTCATTACGGACCGTCTGTGTTTTTCGGCGAGCAAACCGACTTTCTGCTTGTGTTGAGAGCAACATATGATGGCGCAATCTATTACGATCCGGGAATTAAGCTGGAGAATGTTTCCTCAATGCATCCACGTGCCAAGAAGCGAAATCAGTTCCGCATGAACAGAGCAGAGCTCCACCGATTGTACAAGTCATTCAGAGAAATCGAACTGACCTGAAACACTGTTATTTCAGGGCCGCCGAGCGAGCAGGCCCACCTGCTCAAGGTGCTCAGGAAAAGACCCGTCGCGTACCTCGCACTCCCAGATAACGATCGGACTCCAGCCTAACGCTTCTAACGCAATGCGCTGTCTGTTATCGCGTTCGACGTTCTCCCGGAATTTCGCCTGCCACCGTTCAACGTTTGACTTTGGGTTGTAAGAGAGTCGGCATCCCGCGTGGCGGTGCCAGAAGCAGCCATGAACGAAGATGGCGATCCGACGACCCGGCAACACAATATCCGGACTTCCCGGCAAGTCTTTTCGATGGAGGCGAAACCGATAGCCATTCCGATGAAGCCAACGCCGCACCACTAGCTCCGGACGAGTATCCCGACTCCGGATACCGCTCATCATCTGGCTTCGCTTGGCTGGGGGAACGATATCTGTCAATCGGTCTCCAGTAGCTGGAGCTGTTTGTCGCGCTTTCCCGCGATGCTGCCTTCAGGCAGCGCCTCTATCAACGACGCTGCGAGCCGTGACACAAGTGGAACTACTACGGCATTTCCAAACTGCTTGTACGCCTGCGTATCACTAACAGGAATCTTGAAAGTCTCCGGGAATCCCATCAACCGGGCGCACTCGCGCGGTGTCAGGCGGCGAGGATTCTTGCCATCCTGAGGAATCAGGATCTCTGAACCATCCTTGTAATACCGTGCACTGAGCGTTCGACTCACGCCATCAAGGTCCGCAAGGCCAAATCCAAAGCCGTTTCCGGCTCGGCGATGTTTTGCTGCGTAATCCTGTAGGTACTGCCAGAGATGATCCGTAAGGGTGTACTTCTCATCGACTTCGGGATCGAGGATATTCCTGAGGCAAGGAGACTCGTCTTCGATTTCAGGCCATTCAAATCGATCGAAGGCAGGCTTGTCTCTGAATCCGACAATGAACACACGTTCGCGGTGCTGCGGAACCAGCAGCCGAGCATTGTAGATGCGCTCATCTACCCAGTACCCAAGCTCACGGAGCGTCGCATAAATCACCTGCCACGTGTTTCCGCGGTCATGCGACTTCAGGTTCTTAACATTTTCCAGCAGGAAGGCTACCGGACGGTGATGGTCGAGAATCCGGACAATGTCAAAGAACAGAGTCCCTTTTGTCTGGTGTTGAAAACCGTGGCCCCATCCCAAGCTGCCGTACTTAGAGACTCCAGCAATCGAGAATGGCTGACACGGGAACCCGCCTATGAGAACGTCGTGCGGTGGTATTTCGCTAACGTCAGTAGTGGTGATATCTCCATCGGGCCACTCTTTGAAGTTGGCGTTATATGTCTGGCAAGCGAACTTATCGATCTCGGATGAAAATAGGCACTGACCGTCTAGGCGATCGAAACCGATACGCAACCCACCAATGCCAGCAAACAGATCGATGAACGTGAAATTGGGTTCGTCATACAACGACGTCTGTTCGTGAGCGGCTTGGGCAGCCAGAAATGTATCCAGAGCCTCGATCTGATACCACGCATGACGACTCTCGCGATCGATGCGCCGTGGAACCAGCTTGCCATTCTGCCGCCATCGCTCCAGCTCTTTAACGGAGACGCCAAGATATTCAGCTGCCTGCTGACTGGGGATCAGCACCTGCCACGTCTGATTCATAGTCCCATTTGTATCCCACATCGAACAACTGTACGAGATGTACGTACATACTAATCGTAGCGCTCGTTGTCAAGATCTTCGGGTATACAGCAGGGTGCTCGCCTTGTCTGATATTTGGAGAATGCCTCCCCTGCCTACCACACCCGCCACTGGTTCGTGCCCTGAATCTCGTTCAGCGGATCGCGGGCGGTGGTTTCGTTGGAGCCGCGGCCCCAGCGGCGGGCGATGGCTCCGCTGAGCAGGACGAGGCCGGTGACACAGCCGACGACCAGTATCCAAGCCCACATAGTGTGACTCCTCTCAGTGTGTTATGTCCACTATACCCGATTGCGAGAGAGATTCGGTGTGTTGGCGCTTGTAGATCGAGCGACGGTATTGATTGCGGCGCTGAAGACGTCTACCAGTATTTCCATGGATAGGTGCCCTGGATCTCGTTGAGTGGGTCGCGGGCTGTCGTTTCATACGATCCGCGGCCCCAGCGCCGAACGATGGCGGCGCTGAGCAGGACGAGTCCGACGAGACATCCGATAAGTGCCCAAGCCCACATGGTGCGTCTCCTTTCGAGGGTTTCTGTCTACGACAATCCGTGATCCGCGAGCGATTCGACGAGCGACCGCAACACCTCCTCGTTCCAGTCAGCCTCGTCGGTTGGCGAGGCCGTCAGTTGGAAGCGGTAGCGGCCGTTGTCCCAGATAGCCAGTAATGGGAGTGGGTCATCGGGCGTTGATAGCCAGGTGACACTGCCAACAGCGGTTTCGAGCGTGTGGGCGATGTTGCCGGATTGTGCGGCGTCGGCCTCAGTCTGGCGCGGGTCGAAGCCGCCACGTGAGGCGGAAATGTCGACCTCGACGTCAATGCCGAAGCCGCTGATGTCGAGCTGCTCGATAGCGCCGAGAGAATCGAACCAGTGACGGTCGAGCGTGAAGCCAGCTGGCAGCGCCGCCGGTGGGGTGTACTGCATCTGGCGCTTGTCTGAGGCAGCAGCGGGGATGGCGAACTCGGCGTCGCTGATCGCCGTGGCATCGGTGCGGACGAAGTCTTCGAACACCTGGCGGTAGAGTTCGATCTCTGTTCCAGCTTCATCGATGTTGACCCAGCGAGTGAGCAGCACATGACCGGGCGGATCGGCGGACTGACGAATTTCGTAATACCTGTCAGCGACGGGTGGGTTCAATCGTTCGTTGATGTTGCGCGTGTTGTTGCGGTAACGCGTGATCACGATATCATCCTCGGTGAACTGCTCGATCTGCACCGGATCGGTCGTTGACAACATCTGGACAGCGGTCTCAGGCTCGAACATCCCCGCGCTCAAGTCCAACCACATCGGCGCGATACCGGCCGCCAGGCTGCCGGATTCGATCCAGCCACGCTGGTTCCACCACCAGCGTTCGCCATCGTTGATGAGCTCAGCGACGACGGCGCCGGTATCGTCCCACGCGATGATGTGCCGCTGGCGGGTGCCGTCCGGCAGGACACGCTCGATGCGCTCGACTGTCCAGTGCGATAGCGCGCCGGCGTCTTCGCGCCAACCAGAGGAGACCTGGTAGCGAACGAGCCAGCCCTCGCTGGGGTCGAGCGGGCGCAGGTTGTCGAGCGTGGCCGGTGTGGGCGTGCCGAGAGCGGTCGCGGGTGGGTCGACCTGTAGCCAGACGACGCCGGCGCTCTGCTCACCGGTGACGTTGAGCTGCCAGCAGCCGGGCGTCGGGAAGGTGATGAGCGTGCGCCAGATCGGGCCGTCGGACTGGCTGCCGCTGCCGACCTGCGGTCCCCAGTCGGGTGCAAGCTCCTGCGCGCCTGATGGGTCGGTGGCCGTGATGCTGAGGCGGGCGATCCCGGACTCCGGCATGGTGATGAGGAAGATGCCCTGCGCTCCAGCGGTGAGATTCCGGTTGCCTTCGCCGACACCGGCGATTTGCACAACCATGTCGCCTTCGCCAACGAGCATGCGACCGACGATCTCCGGCAGACCGGTGGCGTCGATGTCCGCTGGCGTTGCCTGACAACCGCGCTGGTCCTCGGGGAGAGTGGCGAGTGCGGCGCGGAACCGGTCGGTGAGTGTGACGGCGGTTGGCGAGGCGGTCGGCGGCGATGGAGCTGCGTCGACCGGGAGCGGTGACCAGGCTGGTTGTGCGCCAACGGCTACATCCTCGGCGAGGACCCGGCGGTTTGTGCCGTCGCGATCGATAACGACGAGGCTAGCGCGGGCGACACGATCGTTCGAGTCGACAAACATTTCCATAAACGCGAGCTGCTGGCCGTCTGGTGACCACCGCACACTGTGTGGCGCGGTGACCCCATCGAAATCGACGATCGTCTGCTGTGCCGTTCCGTCGGGACGCACGACGCGGATCGAGCTGCGGGTGTCGGTCGACGCGACATAGGCAATCCAGTTGCCATCCGAGGACCAGTCTGGTGAACTGGCCCAACTGTCGTCGGTCGAGATAGGTCGTGACTTCCCGCTGGCGATGTCGGTGACATAGACGCGGCTCGTGTCGGTCGTGCCATCGTCGGAATGGACCCAGGCGACCCGGGCGCTATCTGGCGACCAGGTCGGAGAGAGATTCCATCCCGAAGATGTTGAGAGTTGCGCGAGGCCAGTGCCATCAGCGTTGACGACGAAGATGTCGCCATCGAATCCGTTATCTGACTTGTGCTGAGCTACGAAGGCGATCCGTGCGCCGTCGGGCGACCACACGGCCATCCCCGCAGTCTCATCCTCGCCAAACTCATTGATGGCGAGTAAGCCAGATCCATCCGCGTTCATGACCATCAGGTCTGTTGGCCCCTGCTCCATGCTGCGAGTGTGGAAAAAGGCGATACGCGAGCCATCCGGCGACCAGACTGGCTCTGTGTCGGCCATCATAAATTCTGCAACGGTCAGGCGCTGGAGGTCACCTCCGTCAGCATTGGTCGTGTAGATGCTGAACGAGCCGTTCATGCTGCGGGCGAACACAATCCGCGAGCCGTCCGGGGACCACGTCGGCCACCAGACGTTCGCACCGTCCCCATCCAGAAGTAGTCGTGGCTCGCCGCCATCGGAACGCACGGACTGGATGGCGCGGCGGGTGTCATCGATCTGGCTGACATACAGGATGTCGCGGACCTCGCTGCTGGTGGCAGGCGGGATCGGCGCGGCGGTGCGGGGGCCGTCGTCCTGCTGGCCGCGGAACAGCACGACGAGCAGCGCCCCAACCAGCGCGAAGGCGAGTGCAGCGGCGGCGAACGCGAGCCACTGGCGCAGATGGCTGGGGCGCGGCTGCTCGCCGGACACGAGCGGACCCCACCCCTCTGTCCGCGGCCCAGGGGGCGCCCCGCCTTCGAGGAGAGGGGGAGACGAAGGCTGGACGGACGACGTGCTCGTCGGCTGTGCTAGCAAGCGGCTAAATGGCGTGGCCGCACGCTGCGGGACGGGCGGGGCATAGAGCGCGTCGAGATCGGCGAGCAGCGTGAGTGTCGCCGGGTCAGCGCCGGTGTCGAGCAGGTCTGCGTAGTTAGTGAGAATGTGCTCAGGCGTCACCGTACTGCTCCCTCAACTGCTGGATGATGCGGGTGAGCTGCTTCTTGACTGCTGCCTCGCTCTTGCCGACGACGGCGGCGATCTCACCTGAGGAGAGTCCAGCGGCGAAGCGCAGGCCGAGCAGCTCGCGCTTCGCCGGATCGAGTGTCGCGAGGTGCTGGCGCAAGCGCTCGACGCGCTCGTTCGCCAGGGCGGCGGCTTCGGGGTCGTCGTCGCTGATGCCACGCAGGCGTTCCGGCACAAGATCCCAATCGAGCGCCGGACGCCGACGGCGGTGGGCATCGGTCGCGACGTTGCCGGCGATGCGGAAGAGCCAGGCGGCGAATGGCAGGCCACGCTCACGGTATTTCGGCAGCGCGGCCAACGCCTGCAAGAAGACCTGCTGGGTCAGGTCAGCCGCCTCCTCGACCGTTGCAGTGCGCAGCCGCAGGTAGCGATAGACGCGCGGGTGGTAGCGCTCATAGAGCGGCTCGAACGCGGACGGGTCGCGCCGGGCGGCATGCACGATCGCCGCGTCGTCCTGCGCGCCAATCCGCTCGCCCACACCCCGCTCGACCGGCGCATCCGATCGCACGCCGCCTCCTCTCGGCTGTTCGTCTCTACTGGTTGTAACGGATGTGCGGGGTTTTGGGGACATTGGGGAACCTCACCCCCTGCCCCCTCTCCTCCGAGGAGAGGGGGAGACTAGCGCGACGGGGTTGCCTGCCGTTTCGATACGACAGCCGACGCGCCCGAACGAGGACACCCCCTCTCCCAGCATTGGGAGAGGGGGCCGGGGGGTGAGGGCCAGCCTCCATCTATGCCATCCTTGCAGCGACAATAGTCGCAGCGGGAAGGGGCGTGCTGTGGAGCGAGTAGAAGTTCTCATCATCGGGGCAGGGGCGATTGGCTGCGCGATTGCGGCGGAGCTGGCGGAGCGCGGGCAGGGCGGCGTGGTGGTCGTCGATCGTGGTCGCGCGGGGAGCGGGTCGAGCAGTCGAGCGGCCGGGGGACTGCGGGCGCAGTTTTCGACGGAGCTGAATGTCCGGCTGACGCTGCTGTCGCAACCGTATTTCCGCGAGGTCGCCGAGCAGATCGACTGGCGTGAGGACGGCTACATCTTCCTGGCGCGTTCTGCGGAGCAGGCCGAGGCGTTTCAGCGCAACGTGGACTTGCAGCGCTCGCTGGGCGTCGAAGCCGAGTGGCTGACGCCGGATGAGCTGGAGAGCCGCTGGCCGTGGCTCAACGCCGAGGGGGTCGTCGCCGCAACCTGGTGTCCGACCGACGCCGTCTTCGATCAGGTGAAGTTCATGGGCGTGCTGGCCGAGCGCGCCCGCGCTGCCGGAGCCGAGATCCGCGAGGGGATCGAGGTGACCAGCCTGCGGGTGGAGGATGGCCGCGTGACCGGCGTCGAGACGGCGAACGGACCGATCGAGGCGGGCATCACTGTCCTGGCGGCGGGGGTCTGGTCGCCGCAGGTCGCCGCGTCGATCGGGCTGGAGCTGCCCGTCTCGGGATTGCGCCGTGAGATCTTCACTTTCACCGGCGCACCGAGCCTGCCGGACGGCATCCCGTTCGTCGCCGACTTCGACATCGGCAACTACATCCGGCAGGACGAGAACGGCCTGCGCATCTCCGGCACGCTGACATCGGGCGACGATCCGGATACGCCGGTCAACCCGGCCGACGGCGAGACGGCGCTGAATTGGGCGGCGACGCTGGTGCCGGCCGTGGCTGGTGTGGAGCAGACCGGGGGCTGGGCTGGGCTGACCGAGATGACGCCGGACCACCACGCGCTGCTCGGGCCGGTTGATGGCTACGAGGGTCTGATCGTCGCAACTGGCTTCTCCGGGCATGGTGTGATGCACGCGCCCGCGACCGGCATGCTCGTTGCCGAGCTCATTCTGGATGGCGCAGCCAGCTCGATGGACATCGCGCCACTCTCACCGACGCGGTTCGCCGAGGGGCGCGGACTGGTTGAGACGATGTTCGCGCGCCGCCACGAGCAGGGCGACATCACCACCAGCGGGAACGACGAGAGCTGAGTCTGGAGCTGCGCATACAGGATCACTGGCGATGAACGTCGGGCTGGCGCTCGACCTGATCGGCACATTCGTCTTCGCGCTCTCCGGCGCGCTGGTTGGCGTGCGCCGCGATCTCGATCTGTTCGGCATCGGCGTGCTGTCGGTCGCAGCCGGGATCGGCGGAGGCGTCGTGCGCGACCTGCTGCTGGGCATCGCGCCGCCCGCTGCCCTCACCAATCAGCTGTATCTGCCAGTGGCACTGGCGGCGGCCGGGATCGGCTTCCTGTATCACCCCGGCATCGGTCGGCTGAGCGCCAGCGTCCGGCTGCTCGATGCGGTCGGACTGGGCTTCTTCGCCATCGCCGGCACACTGAAGGCGCTCGACGCCGGCCAGGGCGCGGTTGTCGCCGTGCTGCTCGGTGTGCTGACCGGCGTCGGTGGCGGCGTCATTCGCGATGTCCTTGTCGCCGAGGTGCCGGTCGTCCTGCGTCAGGAGATTTATGCGCTGGCGGCGCTGATTGGCGGCGTGGCGTTCGTCGCGATGCGCGAGGTCGGAGTCGGCAAGCCGGTCGCGGTGCCGGCTGGTGTCGCGCTGGTAGTCATCCTGCGGATGCTGGCGATCCAGCGCAACTGGCAGGCACCGCGACCGCGGCGCTAGCGATTGAGGGCTAGTCGGCGGCAGCCTCGTCCTCGGGGCAGGGCGCATTCGAGTAGCCGGAGCGGAACGCTGCGACGGTGCCAGCCTCCGGCTCGAACTGGTGCCGCCAGACGCAGGCCGTGTCGTTGGCCAGCAGGTGGATCGAGACGGACGGCTCGTCGGAAATCGTCGTGACCTTGTGGATGTCGCCGTCCGGCGGCAGCAGCGCGAAGAACTCGCCGGTCTCGACCTCCTGCTCGACGACAACCTCCAGCGTGGCGCGCTGCGGATCGGCGCCGTCATCCAGCCGCCGATAGACCGTCTCGCCCTGCCGACCGCGATAGAGACCGATCAGGCCCCAGGCGAGGTGGTCGTGGACCGGTGTCGTCGCACCAGGCGGCACAACGAGTGAGAAGAGCGCCAGCGAACCATCCTCGGCGCGATAGAGCGCGTACTGCCCGATGCCGCCGCCCATGCCGCTCGTCTCGTCCGGGCTGGCGAACTCGTTCGGTAGCCAGCCGTCGGCGGCCAGCAACCGCGAGAACGCTGGCTCCAGCGCTTTCACCCGCTCGGTATCAGTCGGAATCTCGGCCATCAGCCGCCGCGTCTCCTCGACGAGCGCCCGAATCTCGGGTGTGTCCACGATGTATCCGAAGGGCGTGTCGTCACTGACATTGCTGAAATCGCACATGATGCACCTCCTTGTTGAGGGGCATTATGCGACAGACCTCACCCCCCGGCCCCCTCTCCTCACAGGAGAGGGGGTGTCATTACCCTGGCGTGTTGGCTGCCGTTCCTAGCTCCTCTCCCCTCGAAGGGGAGAGGCCGGGAGAGAGGTTCGCCGGGAGACACCACCTCATCCCGGCACCCAAACCCCACCGCACCATCACACCCCCTCTCCTCAGAGGAGAGGGGGCCGGGGGGTGAGGTTCCTAAATCAGATGCGTCTTGCGCACGCGCACGGCGTATTTGCCGGAGCGCAGGCCGCGCAGGCGGGCGGCGCGTTCGGGCTGGTCGGCGGCGAGGGTCGCGACGGTTTCGGCAGCAGGTGCTGCTTCGCGACATTCGGTTGTTTCAACGACGATCTTGCGGATCACCAGCCGCCCGTCGGCAAGGTCGACGTGGCGGCGAACTGCCGTCCTGGTCATGGCTGCCTCCTGGTCCATGTGCCTCGGCACAACGACACAACGATGTTGTCGAGACCGAGCCCGGACACAAATCACCCCCGGCGTACCGGGGGCGGAAGCAGATCACCAGACAGTGGATGCGTCTGGGAGGTAGCCTATCCGGTTCCCCCGAATTGCCGGCAGGGTTCGGCCGGCTCGGTTGTGGTACGGGACGAACTACCGTCCAACCAGTAACACCTCCACGAGGATCGAACACGCAACTCCCGCGAGCCGCGGCGCTGTCCCATTGGCGGGAAATCAGGGCACATCAGGGTGTCTGACATACCCTCAGCATCGTCCATCATACGTCCGTGGGGAACGCTATGCAACCCCTCGGACCAGCGCGCGAGCCATTCTCGCCACTCACCTGGACGCCGCCCGCAGGTCGCCGAAGCGGTAGCGCATCCACAGATCGCCGCTGATTCTGTTGGCGTCGGTCACGATGCCCTGACGCCGGGCCCAGGCGCAGATATTTGCGATATCGCGGGCCAGCAGCTCCTCGCCGTGCGGATTCAGCATCGGATCAACGGCCTGTGGCAGATCGATGATGGTCGCTTTTCCTGACCAGTAGAGGATGTTGTAGGGAGAGAGGTCGGCATGCACGCGATCGTGCGCCAGGAAGAGCGCGACGTTGTCGAGCAGGCGGGTGAAGACGAGCTCGGCGACATCGCGCGGCAGGCGAGCGTGCTGCAGCAGCGGCGCTGGGCCGTCTTCATCACCGATGTACTCCATCAGCAGGGCACTCTCGCCACGAATGATCGGTCGCGGTACGTCTGCACCGGCTGCCGACAGGATCTGGAGCGTTTCGAATTCGTGGGCAATCCACGAACTGAACTGGGCCGCTCGTCCGGCGCGCGACTTCTGCTCAAATGCGCGCTGGATGCGCTTGTCACCGCTCCAGCGACCGTGCTGATAGACCGCGTCGTTCTTGAAGCCGCGTTCGACAATCGGTCGGTACACCTTGGCGACGACCAGACCGCCGCCGATGCTCGGCCCGCCGCGGCAGACCCAGGCAGTTGCTTCCTTGCCGCTCTTCAGCTGCTGCATGATCTCAACGATGAGCCGCTCCTCCAGGAGTGCTTCCAGCTCAGGAACCAGCGCGCCATCGCGCTGCATGGATGTCTCGACTGACACGATGATCTCCTTGTTTGCGATCGTCTGTTTTCGGCATCAGAACGCCTTTGATGTTCATCATTCAGCACCTCCTTAAAACGTCTGCACGGATGCGCAGACATGAACCAGCAGACCGGCAGCACACCGGTCGCTCGTGACCCTGGACAGGTCATCACGACACGTGAGAGATGAGGATTGCAGCCGACCAGATCGCAGACGCTAGTCGTCCACGCGCCCGAACATACGGACGCTACGTCCGATGCTGGCGCACCTGGTGCGGTTCAGTTCTGTCTGAGTGGCTGTGGCCTACTGGCCAATCGACTGAAATCCGCGCAGCTGAGTTGTGGTGGCGGTGGCACGATTCGCGCCCATAGTGTTGCTCATCTTCGGCCCCCTGTTCCACCATCGATACCGCGACACGAGGCGTCGCGCGCTCCGACGGACCGCACGCAGAATAGCGGTCTGCTGCCTGCGCGTCAACCTGCGCTGTTCGTTTCGGTTCGTCGGCCCTATCCTGCATCTATCCGATCGGTGATCTCGGTTGAAGGGAGCTGCGCGATGAGCCTGCTAGTGATCCACAACGCCCGTCTGTTCGATGGTGAGGATCTGCTGAGTGGTCCGCACAGCGTCGTTGTCCGTGATGGGCGGATCGAGCAGGTCGCCGAGCCGGCACAGATTCCTGAGGCCGTCCGTGCCGAGGCACGCGCCGACAGCACACTCATCGAGGCTGCCGGTGCGACGCTCCTGCCCGGCCTGATCGATCTGCACGTCCACCTCATCTGGGATGGCAGTGACGATCCTGTCCGCTCGCTCGCGCTGGAGTCGCCGGAACAGACGCTGCTGAAGGGCGTCGGCTTCGCTCGCCAGACGCTTCGCGCCGGCATCACCACCGTGCGTGATCTCG
>Ga0180220_1001980_pt1 | contig 13952 bp, 8 predicted proteins | sample eDN5th37CBELigBY_FD_151335 | JGI IMG/M metagenome (GOLD analysis project Ga0180220, IMG submission 151335) | Enriched backyard soil microbial communities from Emeryville, California, USA - eDNA 5th pass 37_C BE-Lig BY (version 2) (version 2) | ecosystem: Environmental > Terrestrial > Soil >... | reverse complement strand
ACAACTTCGACGTTTTGCCCGGCGGCTTGTTCATCCTCAAGCTCGTCATCATCGCGGCCGTCATCATGGCGTTTGCGTTTATGCTGGCCAGCTACGCGGGATTGCCGAACATTCTGATTCTGCTGCTGGCGCTTATCCTCATCTATTCATTCGTCATGAACAAAACGGTGATGGGCCGCCATGTTTACGCGATCGGGGGCAACGAAAAAGCGGCGGGATTGTCCGGCGTCAAAACGAAAAAGGTGACGTTCTGGGTGTTCGTGAACATGGGCGTCATGGCAGCGATCTCCGGCCTCATCTTCGCCGCGCGCCTGAATGCGGCCACGCCAAGAGCCGGCACGAACTTCGAGCTGGACGCGATCGCTGCAAGCTTTATCGGGGGCGCCTCGGCGACCGGCGGCATCGGAACGGTATTCGGGGCGATCATCGGCGGCCTGGTCATGGGCATCCTGAACAACGGCATGTCGCTGATCGGCCTCGGCATCGACTGGCAGCAGGGAATCAAAGGGCTTGTCCTTCTTGCGGCCGTCGCCTTCGACATCTACAACAAAAAGAAAAGCAGCGTATCGTAAATCGGCGCAAAGACGGGGGCTTTCGGTCCCCGTCTATTATTTTGCTAGCATCACGAATTCATGGCCGCCATGTTTGATTTTTCTCCGGAATGGGTATTACATAAGTATGCCGTTTCGATAGCGATGGCGGCAGATTTGGCGATATCCAAGGAGGTAATGCTAGATGTCACATACACTTGCGGCTGAGCCGAGAAAAGATACCAAGCATTCAAGCTTGCGCAAGCTGAGAGAAAGCGGGCGCATTCCGGCCGTCGTGTACGGCTCCCAATCGGAAAGCATTCCGCTCAGCGTCGATGCCAAGGAGCTGATGAAGGTAGCCCGGACCGGGCGCACCGAAATGTTTAAGCTTCAAGTGGAAGGTTCCTCGGATTTTAACGTCATCATTAAGGATTTCCAGAAAAAAAGCGGGGCCGTGAGCCACGTCGATTTCTTGCAAATATCCGCGAATAAGCGGCTGAAGGTTCGCGTACCGATCGAATTCCTCGGAACCGCGGAAGGAACGAAAGCCGGCGGCGTGCTGCAGCATCAGGAAACGGAGCTTGAGGTCGAAGCGCTGCCTGCGGATTTGCCTGCCGCAATCCAGGTGGACATTTCCCATCTTCAAATGGGCGACAAGCTGGTAGCGGGAGATGTCAAGCTGCCTGAAGGCGTAACGCTGCAGGCGTCCCCTGAAGAATTGATCGCTTCCGTCACTGCTCCGCGGGCCGTTCTGCAAGCGGAAAGCGAAGCTGAAGCCGAAGGCGAGGCAGCGGAAGCTCCGGAAGAAGCCAAGGAATAGGCTTCGGCAGGCCCGAAGCCCGTTAATGCTTCGCGAAATGCCGATGAGAATCGGTATAACGAAGCCAGCCCGTCTCATTGAAAGAGACGGGCTGGCTTTTTTTAGTTGCATGGGCGTGTGCCGCTTACAAAAACCGGGCAAACGCCCTTAATAAAAATAAACATTGCGTTTCGAAATCCTCTTCCATCAGAACCGTTTCATTCTCATTCGGAAAAACGCAGCCATTCCTCATACAACCGGCGAAGATGTTCCTCCAACCGTTCGCGGTTGCCATGAAGTTCCGCCAACCGGGAGGCATCGCAGGCTATTTCGTCGTCCATCATTTGCGAATCGAGGTTTTGCAGCTCCTGTTCGGCCATTTTGATCTCCTCTTCCCAGTTTCTGAGCGCCGCGTTCGGAGGGGATATGCGCTGTTTTCCGGGTGCCGGAGCGGAAGGGGCTTCGATTTCGCGGGCGGCTTTCGGTTTTTCCGAAACGGCGCGCTGCCGGTACTCCTCCAGCCCTCCATGGATGACCCGCAGCCCGCTTTCACTCAGGCTCCAAATCGTATCGGCAAGCCGGTTGATAAAGTAGCGGTCATGGGATACGGCAAGGACGGTTCCCGGAAAATCCTCCAGCGCTTCTTCGAGCACCTCCCTGGAATCGATGTCCAGGTGGTTGGTCGGTTCATCGAGAATCAGCAGATTCGGCTTCAGCTCCATTAAAACGGCAAAGCGCAGGCGCGTCCATTCCCCTCCGGAGAGGGTGGATACGCTTTTGAAGACGTCGGGACCGTAAAACAGGAAACGCGCCAGCTTGCCGCGGGCCTCGCCTTCTTCGATGCCCGCCTGCTCGCGGTAAAATTGAAGCACCGTCTGCCGGGTGTGTTCCGGATGCTCTTGTTGGGCCAGGTAACCGATGACGACGCGCGAGCCTAAGGCGACCGTCCCCTCCGTGACCTCTTCGCGTCCCAACAGCATGTGGAGCAAGGTGCTTTTGCCGCAGCCGTTCGCACCCAGCAGCATGACGGTTTCGCCGTAACGGAGCAAACCGTTCGCATGCCGGAACAGGAAGCGGCCGCCGAATTTTTTGCCGACCTGATCCAGGTGAACGACCTGTTTGCCCGATCGGTCTTCCTGCCGGAGTTCAAGCCCTATTTTTTTGCGTTCGAGCACGGGCCGCTTTACCTTCACCATGCGATCCAGCGCTTTCTGCATGGAAGCAGCCCGGCGGTGAAATCCGGCGTTGGGCGGATTGGACTGATTGCCCCATTCGATCAGCTGCTTGATGCTTTCCTGCATTTTTTTGATCTTTTTCTGCTGTTCCTGATACTGGGCGAATTGCAGCAGCAGGCGTTCTTCCTTTTCTTTTTGATAGCCGCTGTAGTTGGCATGGTAGATGAAGGCTTCGCCGTCTTCGATTTCGATCACCTTAGTGACGAGCCGGTCGAGGAAGTAGCGGTCATGGGAAATGACCAGCACCGTCCCGGCGTATTCCGCCAAAAACTGCTCCAGCCATTCCAGCGCCGCCATGTCGAGATGGTTCGTCGGCTCATCCAGCAGCAGCAGATCAGGTTGTTCGAGCAGAAGCGCTGCGAGGCCGATTTTCGTTTTCTCCCCGCCGGAGAGGGAAGCGAAGGCTTGAGGCAGCTGCTCTGCCGGAATCCCCAAGCCGGCCGTGATTTTGGCGATGGAAGCTTCGATCTCATAACCGCCGGCGCGCTCGAACCGCTCCTGCAGCTTGCCGTATTCGTCGAGCCAGCCTGCCAGCGCTTTGGGGTCGCCGCTTTTGATGGGGTCGGACATCAGCGTTTCGAGCGTCCGCATGCGGTCCTGCCATTCGAGGACAAGGGCAAACGGACGAAGGAGCACGTCATGCACCGTCTCCTCCGCGGCCGCCTCCGGAATTTGGGCGAGCAAGCCGATTTTCGTCCCTTTTTGGATGGCGATCCGGCCTTGATCCGGGGCCTCTTCCCCGTGCAAGAGGCGGAGCAGAGTGGTTTTGCCGCTGCCGTTGCGGCCGATGAGCGCAACCTTTTCCCCGCGGGAGATTTCGAAGCTGATATCGGAGAGCACCAACTGGGCGCCGTGGTATTTTTGCACGTTTTTGCATTGAATCATCATTTGTTTTTCCTCCATAGATGCCGGGACCTACAGAAAAAAGCCGCAGGGAAATGTCCCCGCGGCTTGAACGTTCAACGCGTATTCATCCGTTGAAGTTAAGGTAGGAGCGGCATTTCGCAATTTTTTGAAGCAACCGGATATCTAAAAATGGACAGACTGATCCCGCGAAATGCCGCTGCATGAAAAATTCCGGACAAGGTCATCGGTAATTGATTGATCCGGTCGTTCGAAAAATTGCGCACCACTGCTACCTCACCTCCTCAAAACATAGATAGGTTTATTTTAGAGCGTTCGGACGCAAAAAGCAATAGGCTATGCAACGATCCGGATTGATCCCGCCGGCATCGTCACAGACCATCCTTTGGGATGTATAATGAAAGAAAACACTGCTCTAAGATTCAGGGGGAAATGATGAACAAAATTATGTTTACCGGCGGAGGCTCCGCAGGACATGTCACCGTTAATCTGGCGCTGATGCCGCTTTTTTTGGAGGAAGGCTGGTCCGTAGAATACGCGGGTTCCGCGGCGGGCATCGAAAAAGATCTGGTGGGAGCCCTTCCCGAAGTCAAATATTTTCCGATCTCGACAGGCAAGTTAAGACGTTATTTCGACATTCAAAACGTAAAGGACCCGTTTAAGGTAGCCAAGGGCGTGTATGAGGCTTACCGGTTGATCAAAAGGCGCAAGCCGCAGGTCGTGTTTTCCAAAGGCGGTTTCGTGTCCGTGCCCGTGGTGATCGGGGCCTGGCTGAATAAAGTGCCCGTCATCATCCACGAATCGGACATCACGCCGGGCCTCGCCAACCGTATCTCGATTCCGATGGCATCCGTCGTCTGCACGACGTTCCCGGAAACGGCCGAACAAATGAACATGGACAAAAGCCGTTACGTGGGCGCGGTGGTGCGCAAGGAGCTTCATCAAGGCAGCGCGGACCGCGGCAGGGATTTTTGCGGTTTCGAGCGGAACCAGTTCGTGCTGCTGATCATGGGGGGAAGCCTCGGAGCCCGCAAAATCAACGAAGCGGTGAGAGCGGCGCTGCCCGACTTATTAAGATATTTTCAAATCGTCCACATCTGCGGAAAAGGCCAGGTCGATCCGGGTCTGGACAGACCCGGTTACCGTCAGTACGAATATATCAACGATGAATTGCCCGACGTATTGGCCATGGCGGATTTGGTGGTTTCCCGCGCCGGCTCCAATTCGATTTTCGAGTTTTTGTCGCTTCGAAAACCGATGCTGCTCATTCCGTTAACCCGGCAGCAGAGCCGGGGAGATCAAATCCTGAACGCCCGCTCGTTCGAAAAGGCGGGATACTGCAACGTTTTGGAGGAGGAAGACCTGGATCGGTTTTCCTTGGTTTCGGGGATCATGGAGGTGTTCAAAAACCGGAAAGAAATCGTTGAAAACATGAAAAACAATCCGAGTTCCGATGCGTTGTCCACCGTTTTCCGCTTAATCAAAGAGACGGCCAACCGCAAATGACGAGAACAGGAGTTCTTGATTCCGCCGAATTTATGGTATATTGGTAAGACAGAGACCAAATATGGAGATTCGGAAAGGACACAATCATGCTGGCATTTACCGCTGAACGAATCAGGACCTTGTGCGGCGTCACGGGCTATAAACGCGGCGAAACGATGGCGGAGAACGGACAGGTCATGGTTGCGGAGCGCGACGATGAGGACCGCTGCAGCCTGGCCGTCGTGCAGGATCATGAAGTTTATCGCGTGCATATCGACATTGACGGAGCGGACTTTCATGCAGAATGCGAATGCGGCGCTTACGGCGGATATTATCCGTACTGCAAGCACATTGCGGCCGTGCTGATTCTGATGCTGGAAGAGGAGAAAAACGGGATTCGGGAGGACCGGGGCAAGGGAGAGGTGGTGCCGCTGCCGACGCCCGGCGTGACCTCCCGCGATATCCGCTTGACCGGCGGTTTGATCGATTTGTTCGACAAAGCCGCGGACCAAAGGCGCATCAAAGCGGGCCAAAGGCTTGCCAACGCCTTGAAGGAAACCCTGAGCGTTGAATTCATATGCAAGATTACCGACGAATACCAGCCCGATCCCAAAATCAAAATCGAAATGAAGATGGGACTCAAGCGGCCGTATGTCGTGCAGAACATCAGGCAGCTGCTGCTGCATATCGAAGAAGGCAGGCCGCTGCCGTTTACGAGGCTGTTCACGTACGATCCGGCCGAGCACACGTTCAGGGACGAGGACTGGGCGGTCATCGAGCAGCTCATGCGCATTGCCGCCAGCGAATTCGCCTATGACGAAACCGGAAGGTATTACGCCGGATTCGCCCCGTCGGGAAACCAGCGGCTGCTGACGATTCCGCCTCTTGCATGGGAGACGCTGCTGCCGCGATTGGTCGCCGCAGGCGCTTTCCTCGAGCGGGATTTCGGCGAGCCTGCGCGGATGGAGGCGGCAGAGGGGAATCTTCCGGTCTCGTTCGAAATCAGCAGCGGCACGGGCGAGGCATACGGCTTTGAAATCAAGGGCCTCAAGAGGGTAACGGTGATGAACGCATACCACTGCGCCGCAATCGAGGGGAAAATTTACCTTTTGCGGGAACGGGAGCTTTACCTGCTGTCCGAGATGAAGTCGCTCCTGCACCGTCACGACCATACGAAAATCCAGGTATCCCCGCATCAAATGGACGCGTTGATGGAGAAGGTCGTCCCGGGATTGCGCAGCATCGGCAGGGTATCCGTGGATCCGGCCATCCGCGATCGCATCGTTCAGCCCGCCCTGTCCGTCAAACTCTACCTGGACCGGGACGAGGCAGCGCTGCATGCGAGAGCGGAATTCGTATACGGCGGGATCGTGATCGACGCGCTAGCCGACGATTGGGAAACGCGGAAAAACGCCGACCTGATCCTTGTCAGGGACTCGGAGAAGGAGAAAAAGCTTCTCGATGCGCTCGGCGAAAGCGACTTTATCCGTCTGGACAAGGAGTGGCAGCTGGATCTGGCGGAGGAGGACAGCGTATACGACGTGCTGTTCCATTTGCTGCCGAAGCTGGATTCGTGGGTCGAGGTCTATGCCACGGACAGCGTCAAGCAGATGATCCATACCGGCCGTAAGGCTCCCAAAATCAAGGCGGATACCGATGAAACGACCAATTGGCTGGAGATCAGCTTCGAACTGGACGGCATCAGCGAGAAGGAAATCCGCAAAATATTGCTCAGCATCGTGGAGAAAAAGAAATTTTACCGGCTTGCGGAAGGTTCGTATTTATCGCTGGAGGGGGAGGCCTTCCAGTTGTTCGGCGAGCTGTACGACGAGCTGGGGATGAAAAAAGGGGACATTGCCGGAAGCCGCTTGGAGCTGCCCATGTTCAGGGGACTTCAACTGCGGGACCGGGAAAACGGCAGCCTGAAGCTCGGAAAATCGCTGCGCGTTCTGCTAGATCACATGCTGCATCCCCAGCATGGGGAATTCGAGGTCCCGGCCGAGCTGTCCTCCGTGATGCGCGATTATCAAAAAGAGGGTTTCCAGTGGCTGAAAACGCTTGGCTCCTACCGTTTCGGCGGCATTTTGGCGGATGACATGGGGCTTGGGAAAACGCTGCAAAGCATCGCCTACCTGCTGTCGGAGGCTCGCGGGCAGGCAGCGCGGAAACCCGCGCTGATCGTTGCCCCGGCGTCGCTCGTATACAACTGGGAGCAGGAATTCCACCGGTTTGCCCCGTCCCTTCAAGTGGAGGTGGCCTTGGGCGCCAAGAAGGAACGAAGCGAAATGTTAATGCGCATGGCGGAGGCCGAAACGGACGTTCCGGACAGCGCCGAAGGCGGCCCAACCGAGTCCGAGGCCGACGTCATCATCACCTCGTATCCGTCGCTGCGCAAGGATATCCGGATCTACAGGGAAATGGCGTTCAGCACGCTCATTTTGGACGAGGCGCAAGCGATCAAAAACGCTTCGACCCAAACGGCCCAAGCGGTCCGCGAAATAACGGCCGGGTGCAGATTCGCGCTGACGGGCACGCCGATCGAAAATTCGGTGGACGAGCTGTGGTCGATTTTTGACGCCGTTTTCCCGGGGCTTTTTTCGGGCCTGAAAAATTTCCGCGGGTTGTCCCGCGACCGGATTGCACGGATGGTGCAGCCCTTCATTTTGCGGCGCCTGCGCGCCGACGTGCTCGAAGAATTGCCCGAGCGAATCGAAACGGTGCGCCAGTCCGAGCTTTCCAGGGACCAGAAGAAGCTGTATGCCGCTTACCTAGAGGAGTTCAAGGAGGAAACGATCCGCGACCTCGAATTCGAGGGCTTCCAGCGGAGCCGGATGAAAATTTTGGCCGGCATCACCCGGCTGCGCCAGCTGTGCTGCCATCCCGCGTTGTTCGTCGACGGATACGAGGGGGAGTCCGGCAAGCTGCAGCAGCTGCTTGAGGTGGCGCAGGATTGCCTGGAAAGCGGCAGGCGGATGCTCATTTTCTCCCAGTTTACGAGCATGCTGCGCATCATCCGCAGCGAACTCGGCAAGCTGGGCATTCCGGCATTTTACCTCGACGGGCAAACCCCGGCCAAGGAACGGGTGGATATCTGCAGCCGCTTCAACGCCGGCGAAAACGACGTGTTCCTGATTTCGCTCAAGGCCGGGGGCACCGGACTGAACCTGACGGGAGCGGATACCGTCATTTTGTACGATCTGTGGTGGAACCCCGCGGTCGAGGAACAGGCGGCGGGCCGGGCACACCGGATGGGACAAAAAAACGTGGTACAGGTTATTCGGCTCGTGACGAAAGGAACCGTGGAGGAAAAAATGGTCGAGCTGCAGCAGCGCAAAAGGGATTTGATCCGCGAAGTGATGGAACCCGGGGAAGAGAGCCAAACCGCGCTGTCGGAGCAGGAAATCCGCGAGCTGTTGGCACTGTAACCGGAATTTGTCATCTGGAACGAACGGGAAACGCTTGGCACGAGCCAAGCGTTTTTTTTTGGATTGAAATGGGGCCGGCGGCTGACCGCGAAACGGGATTCCATTTTTTCGTACCCTGTGTTTTATTTTCATCATATCATCATGACCGCCGTTGGTTGATTGAATGAAAAACAAAAATTGATATACTTTTAAGGGATTTATGAAGGAATTTCGGAGGATATGGCGAAATGTATCTGCATGAATACTAGTATATTTGACCTATTATCTGTGATTCAATCATGGATTTTGATATGAGGAGAAAAACGATATGGGGTACAAAACCAGAACCGTTCTATCGACAGGACATGAAACGACGTTTATGCAGCCTTTTTTTCATCGGCAGATGACAAGCGAAACGTGCCGCAGGCGCGAGGAGCTTTTGTCCCGGAACGCCTGGAGGCAATGCGAGGCGGATTGGAGCGAAGCCGAGAGGACTGCGTTTGAAGCGGAGCGATACCGCCATCGGCTGGAACTCATCGAATCCGTCCATCACATATGCGGGGAACCGGTCGATTGGGGCCTGATTGCCGCTTTGGCGCCTCCGTTCCGCAGAGGGGAAAAAGGTCCGCGCGAGCAGCTGGCCGAAACGCGTTATGCGGAATTCAAGCCGACGCGGCTGCAGAAGCTTCTGAAGCAGGATGCCGCCATCCGGCAGGAACTGGAGGAACAGCTTGCGCTGGCGAGGGAGCAGGACCGGGACGAATACGCCGCATGGAAAAACGCGACCGATTTTGCCCGCGACATTTTGGAAGGCAATCGTACCGCGTATTTGCGGGTGCTGGAGGAGTTCGTCCCGCTGGATGACCTGCTGGCCCTCGGAAGCGGATTGGAGTTCATTGTTACGGACCCGAAGACGGTCGCAGTCGAATTGGACGTCAATTCGGGGCAGATCATCCCCCATGAGTCCAAACGGCTTACGGAAGAGGGGGATTTGGCGGCAGCCCCGCTTGATGCGGAGGCTCGAAACGCTCTGGAATACAATTATGTATGCGGCTGCGTACTGCGGATTGCCCGCGAGCTGCTGGCGATCTTGCCTCTCGAAACGGTGCTTATCCATGCCCGCGACACGAAAATGAACCGGGACTCGGGACAAGAGGAGTATGTGACGGTATTGTCCATCCGGCTTGACCGGGACGGGCTGTCCCGCTTGAATGTGGACCCGGGGTCATATCCGCGGCTGTTTGGGCATTTCCTTCATCGTATCCGCTTCGATCCGGCCGGCGGTTTTGCTCCGGTCGAGCAGCTCGAAGCTTTTGCATAGGCATCCGGCATAAGCCGTCGCCCCTGCCGCCGCCCTGCTCATGCCGGGGACCGGCGCGGCGGTCGACGGTTTTTTTGGCGCGCTCATCCCCCGTTTTTGGGCCCCTGCCGTCCCAAGGAAGATTGGTACATTTTCCTCTTGAAGGACCGCCCGGAGTATTTGTTAATATATAATGAAAACGCCCGGAGATAGAAAATAAGGGCAGTTCCAAAAGAAGCGGATGGGAGTGAGCGGATGAAGAAATGGATGCTGGCGTTGGGGGCCCTCGTTTTTGTCATCGTGATCGCGGGGTGCGATAAAAAGTCCTATTCCATGGACCGCGTCGATTCGAAAGCTTATATTACGCCTGACGGGGATTTATATGTGGAAGAATTGTTCACGTATACGTTTAAGGGCGATTTTGAAGGAATGACCCGATCGGTTTCGCCGGGAGGAAATGACGGGATCGAATTTTTTGAAGCTTATGTCCCGCCGGAAGGCAAAAAGCTCGGCGATTTTTCATACGAAAATTTGGAGCGCCTGAAAACCGAGTGGGATGGCGAAAAAGAAACGTACTACGTTTATGATGCCGCCAAGGATGAAACGAAGCAGGTGTATTACCGCTACCGAATCGATAAGGCTGCCGTGAAATACAGCGACGCGGGAGCGCTGGACTGGAGTTTTTTCAAAAACAACAAGCAAAAGCTTCATCATGTCACGCTCGATGTGTTTCTGCCTTCCGGTTACGACAAATCGGATGTCCATGCCTATTTGCTGGACCGCACGGGCGGGAAAATTACGACCGGCGGCGATTCGGCGGTCCACTACGAAAACCCGGAGTTGTCCGAACGCGGGGATGCGCATCTGTCGATTCTTTTTCCGCAGGAGCAGCTATCGCAAATGACGGCGAGCGAAAAAAAGGTTTCGCCGGGGGAGCTAATCAGTAAACAGCAGAAGTTGGAAAAGCGGCTGGAGGCGCGCGACGCGATGATGCGGCAGGCCGGCAGCGCCCTTCACGTATTGACCGTCGTCAGCCTGCTGGGCGCCCTGATGTACAACGTGCTGTCCTTCAAAACCTTGTCGGCCTGGTTCGGGCGCGGGAGCGTCACGAAGCATGATCTGGAAGACCTGGATCCCCTGATGAAAACCTATGTCATGCGCAAAGGAAAGCTGAAATCCAAAGATTTTATCGCGGGCCTGCTGTCTTTGCGAAAAAGGGGCTACGTGACGGTAAAAGAGGTCCAGGCGTCCAAACGTTTTTTGGAGGAGCCGACGGCTCCCGACACGACGCTGGAATTTACGCTTCGAGGAAACGTCGATACACTGAACGCCGCCGATCGGCAGCTGGTCAACTGGCTTTTTGCTGACAAAAAGATGTTTCGCTTGGATTCAGTGGCTTTCCCGACCTTCAAGGAAAAACAGGACGAGAAGCAGATCGTGAATTACCGCAAGCAGGCTGCGAAACACGCCAAAAATTTTCAAAAATGGTGCGGGATCTTGGCAAAGACGGAGCCATACGGGCAGGAGGTTCGATCCAATAAGCTTCTCAAACTGCTTGTGCCGTTAACCGTGATCGTTCATTACGCGATGCTCCTTTATCTGTTTTACGCCGATGTCGCCTCCGTTTCGGTTATAATCGTGGTTGCCGCGTTGGTCGGAATCATCGGCATCTTTGCCTGCATCAAATTTAAAAACAAATGGTGGCTTGCCGTCTATCTGATCGGCTGCTTCATCGCCGGCGCTCAGTTGACGCATGAGCAGGGGATGGACGATTACCTGGTTTTCGTGCTTAGCTCGGTTCTGTTTGCGGTCCTCCTTCCGAGAGCGATCCTGTCGGCAGAGATGCTGAGGTACCGTTTCGCGCTCAAAAAAGAAAGGAAAAAGCTGGCGAAGGGCGGATACGCGCAAGCCGGGGACATGGCGAATGCGGAGCGGGAGGCGGAAGATGCGGTTCTGCTTGGCGTCGTGCCGAAATACTTGAAGAGCATGGAGAAAAAAGGGGCAGCCGGCACGGTTTTATCCACCGCAGCTGTACCGATGCTGCTGAACGCCGAATTGCTGTCGTCGCTTGCATACACGCAAAGCCACTTGAATTTCATCCCTCCGCGTCCTCCTTATAGTTCTGTTGACGGAGGAAGCGGAAGCTACAGCGGCGGAGGCGGCGACGGCGGGGGAACAGGGGCGTTCTAGGCATGGTAAATGACCCCATAGAACTTCTCGATCCAGAAAGGCGAGAGTACCCATCCCGCAATGCAGGGACGTTTGTCCCTGCATTTTTGTGCCAAAAGTTTGTGCTTTTCCTCACATCGAATGGCATGTATTCGCGATTCCGTTTATAATAGAGGTCAGAAATAAAAAGACACTATAATTGGTTGCTTTGGGAGGATTCTATGAAACAAATTACGGTTGGTATTGTAGGATACGGAAATCTTGGGAAAGGCGTGGAGAAATCGATCCGGCAGAACCCGGACATCCGGCTTGAAGCGATCTTCACCCGCCGCGAGCCGAACGGCGTAGAGGCTAGCGTGCCGGTTGTACATATTTCCGAAGCTGAAAAATACATCGGCAAAATCGACGTGATGATTCTGTGCGGAGGATCCGCGACCGATTTGCCCGAACAAGGACCTCAATTCGCGAAATGGTTCAATACCGTCGACAGCTTTGATACGCATGCGCGCATTCCCGAGTATTTTGCGTCCGTCGATGCGGAAGCGGCAGCAGCCGGCCATGTCAGCGTCATTTCCACGGGCTGGGACCCGGGCCTGTTCTCGCTGAACCGGATGCTGGCTGAAGCGATTTTGCCTGAAGGAAAAGAATACACGTTCTGGGGACGCGGCGTCAGCCAAGGCCACTCCGACGCGATCCGCCGCGTGGAAGGCGTTAAAAACGGCGTGCAGTACACCATTCCGGTCGAAGAAGCGGTTGCCAAAGTGCGGGCAGGGGAAAATCCGGAGCTCAGCACCCGTCAGAAGCATCTTCGCGAATGTTTTGTCGTTGCGGAAGAAGGCGCGGATCTTGCCCGGATTGAAAAAGAAATCAAAGAAATGCCGAACTACTTTGCCGATTACGACACGATCGTGAACTTCATCAGCGAAGAAGAGCTGAAGGCGAACCACTCGGCGATGCCTCACGGCGGCACCGTACTGCGCAGCGGCCGCACCGGCGAAAACAGCACCCAAATCATCGAGTTCGGACTCAAGCTGGACAGCAACCCCGAATTTACCGCCAGCGTACTGGTCGCTTACGCGCGTGCCGCAGCCAAGCTGTCCGCGCAAGGAGACAAAGGCGCAAAAACGGTATTCGACATCCCGTTCGGCCTGTTGTCGCCGAAATCGGCCGAGCAGCTTCGCAAAGAACTGCTGTAATTATTCGGACAAGCCCATATAGCAAGGGCATCATTCCTGCCGAAGTTTCAGGGCGGGTGATGCCCTTTTTCTGCAAGGAAAGGATCGGGTGGAAGGGAGGGCTGAAGGCCGTATGCTGGATCCGCGTTCGCTGTATTTGCGAAGCATGATGCTGAAAAGGGACGAGGTCCCTTCTTTTCGTACGTACCCCTTTAATTTGCCTGCGGTTCACGACTTTGTCAGCCTGTCGTTCCGGAAGCCGGTGACGTTCATCGTCGGCGAAAACGGCTCGGGAAAATCGACGCTGCTTGAAGCGATGGCGATCGCCTGGGGATTTAATCCGGAGGGCGGAACGAATAATTTCGCCTTCGAGACGATGGCTTCCCATTCGGAGCTGTACCGTTATTTGCGCCTCGTTCGCGGCGCGATGCGGCCGAAGGACGGATTTTTTTTCCGGGCGGAAAGTTATTACAACGTGGCGACCACGATTGATCGGCTGGACGAGGAGCCCTGCGGCGGCCCTCGCATCAAAGAATCCTACGGGGGCAAGTCGCTGCATGAGCAGTCCCACGGCGAAAGCTTTTTCGCTACCTTCATGCATCGTTTCGGGGGGAAAGGACTTTACCTGATGGACGAACCCGAGGCTGCGCTTTCGCCGCTGAAGCAGATGTCGATGCTGTCGCGCATCCATCAGCTCGTGAGGCAAAACTCGCAGCTGGTCATTGCCACGCATTCGCCGATTTTGATGTCTTATCCCCATGCCGAAATCTGGCTGCTGGACGAATCGGGACTGCGCGAGGTGGAGCTGGAGGATACGGAGCATTACATCGTTACCCGCCAAATGATGAACGACCGCGAGAAAATGCTGGACATTTTGCTGGAGGAAGACACATAGCCAAGTCGTTAAAAAGCGTCCCGATGAACGGGGCGTTTTTGTTTAGGCTTTAGCCAGTTGAGCTCGCGAAGCGTGCGAAACAAAAAACCACCCGCT
>Ga0180220_1001979_pt1 | contig 13955 bp, 12 predicted proteins | sample eDN5th37CBELigBY_FD_151335 | JGI IMG/M metagenome (GOLD analysis project Ga0180220, IMG submission 151335) | Enriched backyard soil microbial communities from Emeryville, California, USA - eDNA 5th pass 37_C BE-Lig BY (version 2) (version 2) | ecosystem: Environmental > Terrestrial > Soil >... | reverse complement strand
GAGCACGCCGAATCCTTCCCGCGACAGCGCCTCCTTCACGCGCGACACCGCTTCATCGAACGGCACCGGCAGCGTCACGCCGAAGCCGTATGCGGAGCGCCGCAGCGCTTTTTCGTCCTTCATCGCCCTTCGGCTCCGTCCGAAACCGTCGCCAGCTCTTCGTCGATCATGCGGGCGAGCGCGGCCTCGCTCGCGGCGCCCACCACCCCCCGCACCGGTTCCCCGTCGCGGAAGAGCACGATCGTCGGAATCGAGCGGATGCCGTATTTCGCAGCCGTCTGCGGCGCGTTGTCGACGTTCAGCTTGGCCACCGTCGCCCGACCTGCGTACCGCTCCGCCAGCCGTTCGATCACCGGACCCACGATCCGGCACGGGCCGCACCATGGCGCCCAGAAATCCACGAGCACCAGCCCCGCCGCCTCCTCCACCTTCGTCCCGAAGTCCCTGTCGTTCAGCTCTATCGCGTGCATGACCACCGTCCTGTTCGAGTCTTCACACTACATGAGCATATAGTAATATATTTGCCAGCGTTCGACAACCTGCAGCGGTGGGCCGGCGTGCCGGGCGGCCCGACCGGCGCCGGGAGTCGGCTCGCGACGCGACCACCGGGCCGCACCCGTAGGCGTGCTCGTGCGGGGACGGGTGTTGCGGTGCACGGGTGAACTCCGAACCCTGAAAACCGGACACTCCCGTGCAACTGCGTGCGAGCGCCGGTGTACGGGGGTTGGACACTGAACCCTGAACACCGGGATACGGAACGATCCCGCGCCCGTCGCGGACGCGGGCCGTCCGGGTAGTTGACGCAGGCGCGGCCGCGAGCGACCATACCGGGACCTGAATTCGATTCGCGCAACAGTGGAGGCAGGGCATGCCCGAATACCGATCCCGCACGACTACCCACGGCCGCAACATGGCCGGCGCGCGCGCCCTCTGGCGCGCCACCGGCATGAAGGACGGCGACTTCGGCAAGCCGATCATCGCTATCGCGAACTCGTTCACGCAGTTCGTGCCCGGGCACGTGCACCTGAAGGACCTGGGGCAGCTCGTGGCCGGGGCCGTGGCCGAGGCCGGCGGCGTGGCGAAGGAGTTCAACACCATCGCCGTGGACGACGGTATCGCGATGGGTCATGCCGGGATGCTGTATTCGCTGCCGTCGCGGGAGCTCATCGCCGACGCCGTCGAATACATGGTCAACGCCCACTGCGCCGACGCGCTGGTCTGCATTTCGAACTGCGACAAGATCACGCCGGGTATGCTCATGGCCGCGCTGCGGCTGAACATCCCGGCGATCTTCGTCTCCGGCGGACCGATGGAGGCGGGGAAGACGGCGCTGGCCAACGGCAAGGGCGTGAAGCTGGACCTCATCGACGCCATGATCCAGGCGGCGAACCCGAACGTCAGCGACGAGGACGTCGCTGCCATCGAACGCTCGGCGTGCCCGACCTGCGGCTCGTGCTCGGGGATGTTCACCGCCAACTCGATGAACTGCCTGACCGAAGCGCTCGGCGTCTCGCTCCCGGGGAACGGCTCGCTCCTGGCGACGCACGCGGCCCGGCGCGAGCTCTTCCTCGAGGCCGGCCGCCGCATCGTCGACCTCGCGAAGCGCTACTACGAGCAGGGCGACGAGAGTGTGCTCCCGCGTTCGATCGCCACGTTCGAGGCGTTCGAAAACGCGATGTCGCTCGACATTGCCATGGGCGGTTCGACGAACACCGTGCTGCACCTGCTGGCCGCGGCGCAGGAGGGTGGCGTCCCGTTCACCATGGCCGACATCGACAGGCTCTCGCGCCGCGTGCCGAACCTGTGCAAGGTCGCGCCCGCCACGAACAAATACCACATGGAGGACGTGCACCGGGCCGGCGGCGTCATGGGGATCCTGGGCGAGCTGGACCGCGCCGGGCTCCTCCACCGCGACGTCGCCACCGTGCACTCCCCGACCCTGGGCGAGGCGCTGGAGGAGTGGGACATTCGTCGACCCACCGCGTCGGAGCGCGCAAGGCGGCTCTACCTCGCCGGGCCTGGCGGGATCCCGACGCAGGAGGCGTTCAGCCAGGACAGCTACTGGCCTGAGCTCGACCTCGACCGCGCCGAAGGGTGCATCCGCGACATCGGGCACGCCTACTCGCAGGATGGCGGGCTGGCCGTGCTCTTCGGCAACCTGGCGCCCAACGGCTGCATCGTGAAGACGGCCGGTGTGGATCAGGAGATCCTCGTCTTCCGCGGACGGGCGCGGATCACCGAGAGCCAGGAGGAGGCCGTCAACGCGATCCTGAACGGCCGCATCCAGCCCGGCGACGTGGTGATCGTCCGGTACGAAGGCCCCAAGGGCGGCCCCGGGATGCAGGAGATGCTGTACCCGACGAGCTACCTCAAGTCGAAAGGGCTCGGAAAGGTGTGCGCGCTGATCACCGACGGGCGCTTCTCCGGCGGAACGAGCGGGCTGAGCATCGGCCACGTCAGCCCCGAGGCGGCCGAGGGCGGCAACATCGCCCTGGTCGAGGAGGGCGACACCATCGAGATCGACATCCCGGCGCGCACCATCTCGATCGCCATTTCCGACGCCGAGCTGAGCGCACGCCGCGAAGCCATGATCGCGAAGGGTGAACGGGCGTGGAAGCCGGCGACCCGGGAGCGGCACGTCTCCCCGGCGCTGCGGGCATACGCGGCGCTGACCACGAGCGCGGACCGGGGGGCGGTGCGGGACCTGTCGCAGCTCGAAAAGCGGGATTACGCGCTGGTCTGAGCGACATCGTCAGGCGGGCAGGGGCGCGGACCGGGCACCGTGAGGGTGGCCGGTCCGTTGTTTTGATTTGTGTTGTCGCTGTTCGATCAGGAATGCTTGCCGGCAGGAACAATCTGAATCATTTTTCTTATTCTTCTTGCATCAGGTGGCGGCCTCACGTACCCTGTCGCATGACTTCATGACAGGAGGGGAGCCAGTGCCCGGAGCACAAGTTCGAGAACTTGTCCGGCAGATTCTTGCGGAATTGCCAGGGAGCCAGGATCTAGAAACCGCAGTCAGTCGAGTCGTCGAAGGACTCGAGACGTTCCTTCCAGGCTTCTCCAGGACTCATGCCGAAGAGATTGCCGAAGCCCGCAGGCAAGTGGAACGGCAGTTCGAGCGGGTTGAGATCCTGCACCGCAATTCGATCATTCGCCCACGGGAGAAGTGGTATTTCGGCCCTCGACTCACGGACCGTCACTGGCCGGCGCTACGGACATATCTGCTGGGGAAGGGCTGGACTTTCGAGGACATCGACCGGCTCGACGAAGCGTCGAACGAGATCGTGTCCCTCATCGAAAATCCAGCCAAGGATCAATTCTCCTGCCGGGGAATGGTTGTCGGTCACGTCCAGTCAGGCAAGACGGCAAACATGACCGCCGTGATCGCAAAGGCGATCGATGCCGGTTATAACACCGTGATCGTCCTGGCGGGCATGACGAACAAATTGCGATACCAGACGCAGTTGAGATTGTTCGGGGATCTGGTCGAACGCAACCAACTCGAGTGGAATGTACGAACTCCCAATCTGGAGTACGTGGACTTCCGGGCCCCTCCACAGGGAGGATTCCTCTCAAACGTGGGCAAAGCCCAGATCGCCGTCGTAAAGAAGAACGTTTCCCCGCTGAAGCAGTTGAAGATCGCGGTCGAGGGTACCCACCCACTCGCCCTGCAGCGCTTGCGCGTCCTGGTAATTGACGACGAGTGCGACCAGGCCAGCGTTAATGCGGGACGGGGCGAATTCGATGTGACTGCAATCAACGAGAGAATCCGGGAGCTTCTATGGAAGTTCCCAGCAGCTACGTATGTTGGCTACACCGCTACCCCGTTCGCCAACGTGCTCATCGATCCGTACCGGAAGGATTCGATTGTCGGCCAGGAGCTAGACGATCTCTACCCGCGTGATTTTATCACGGCCCTTGAACCGCCTCCGCACTACTTTGGAACCGAAAGGCTGTTCGGCCGCGTGCCTGAGGATCCGGATGACGTCCAGCCCGAGGAGGAGGGACTGGACATGATTCGCGAAGTCCCCGAGGAGGACGAGCCTCTACTACAGCCCGCCAGCGCCAGAGAGCGGAATTCCTTCATGCCGGTGATGGCGGAGAGCCTCAAGGAGGCGATCCTGTACTTCCTTGCCTGCTGTGCCGCCCGTCGGGCGCGTGGGGACGCCGGCAGACACATGACCATGCTCATCCACACGTCGGCATACGTGATCGTGCACGAACGTGTCGCGGCCTGCGTGCAGGAGTGGGTGGGAAGTATTAGCTACGATGTCCTCGACCCTACGACCGCGATAGGCAAGCGGTTGGCAGCAATCTGGGAGAGCGAACAGGAACGTATTCCGGCGCACGTCACTGCTGCACCGCGAGTTACGACGGAAGAGGTGTTCCTTCACCTGCCTGACGTTCTGGACGCAATCGAGTTTCCGGTGGAAAACGGGGCGAGCGACGACCGCATCGACTACCGGCACGATGCTCCTCGCACTTACATCGTGGTCGGAGGGACGATCCTGTCACGTGGCCTGACGCTGGAAGGGCTAATGGTGAGCTACTTCCTGCGGTCGGCCAACCAGTACGATACCCTCCTTCAGATGGGCCGCTGGTTCGGCTACAGACCGAACTACGAGGACCTGCCGCGAATCTGGATGTCGAACGACCTCAAGCTACGGTTCAGGCAGCTCGCCAGGGTGGAAATGGAGATCCGGCAGGATATTGAACGTTACAGACTCGAGAAGCTTACGCCGATGGACGTTGCCGTGCGGATCCGCGCCATCCCGGGAATGGCGATTACCGGCGCCACGAAGATGCGGGCAGCCAGAACGTGCGCCGTAAGCTTCTGGGGGGAACACCGACAGACCTTCCGTTTCCACCATCTGGATTCCCAAGAGCTCCAGTACAACTGGGAGGTTGCGTCAGATCTCCTGCGCGCTGCCGATAGGTATGGCCGTCGAAAGGACGGCGGCCGCCGGCATCTATGGAACAGCGTTCCCAAGGGCGTCGTCGTGCAGTTCCTCCAGGATTATCGATTTCATCCTGATCACAGGGAACTCCAGCCTGACATCCTGCTGGCGTTTATCCGTCGCGCCGATGAAAGGCTTCGGTCATGGAACGTCGGGGTTGTCGAATCGGGTGCCACCGATCCGGTGCAAAAACCATTGGGTCCTCTTGCGGGTGTCAGGCCGGTGCAGCGGGCAAGACTGAAGGATGCGGGGAGAACGGCGGACATCAAAGCCCTGATGTCCAGGGGCGACATCTGGTTCGACTGCGATGGCAAGCCGCAGACCGGCCTGGGCTGGGAAGAGTTGAAGGCGGCGCGGCAAGAATTAGTGGGAGAACGCCCCCTTCTTCTACTTTATCCGATCGACCGGGTGTCGGCACCGCGCGTCTCTGGGACCGTACGCGAACCGCTTAGCGCCGCTGATGACGTGATTGGCGTAGGCATCGTGTTCCCGGGCAGCATCACGGAAGGCGCGGATTTTGTTTCGGTTGAATTGCGCCCGCTGTCGGCCGACGAAATCGAGGAAATTGTGGCGGAAGAAGCCGCGCAGCTGGAGGCGGCCGGTGTCTGACGCAGAACAATCCAGTAACGCGCAGGGTTGTTGGATTCTGCTCCGTGCCGGCGGAAAGCCAGAGACGGGTGCTGGTATTCCCACGATGCCGTCCGGGATGTCGGGCGCCAACGGTCCGGCTCGATTCGCACTCGGGGTCAACGGCGAGGCCAGAATTCTCCTACCCCTCGGGCCGGGGGAAGACCCGCGGTTATTTCGAGGCGCACTATCACTCTCAGTTGAGGTCTGCTCCCTTACCATCGCGGGGCGGGGACCGACGCGCTTCCTTGACGTCACCTGCAGGGTGCCGGAGCTCGAGGGTGTCTTTGCGCGCGTCGCCGATCACATTGTCGCGCGGATTGCAAACGGTGCAAGTAGCATCGAAGCCGCCAGCGCAACCATGGAGGAATTCAGGCGACTCCTTTCCCAGCCTCCCGGATCAGAGATCAGCACATCCAGAATTGCCGGCCTTGTTGGTGAGCTGCTGGTACTGAAGCGGCTGTTAGACCGTTCTCCGGACGGCTGGCAATCCTGGACGGGCCCCACGGGTGGCAGACATGATTTCTCTCACGGCACGACGGGGCTCGAAGTGAAAGTTTCCCTCGGCCGAGGGCGAACCCGAGTTACAGTGAATGGACTGGAGCAGCTCGCGGAGCCGGTTGCCGGGCGCCTGTTCCTGCTCCATCTGCAACTAGAAGCTACTTCCGGCGGACTGCTGTCGGTCGCCGGCCTGGGAAGGGCGGTGCTCGCCACTGCGGGGGACCCGTACCGCGTCGCGGACCTCCTGGCCGGTGCGGGCTGCGCTGATGTTGACGACGATGCGTGGAATCGAACTGCGTTTCGCCTTGAAAACGAAACGCTTTACGAGGTCGGGCCAGCATTTCCGCGGCTCATTTCTGCTATGCTTCCCCCCGGTGTCGCTGCCGGGATTACCGATGTCAATTACACTATCGACCTTGCATTCGCTACCGACTCTCAACTTGATCGGACCCGCATTGATGAAGTGGAGGCCTTCCTCGTACCATGACGCTGCGACGACTACAGCTCCAGGCCGAACCATACGCCAGTACTGGCAACATCGGCGAGAATGTAAGAAGGCTAATCGGGGCGCCTGCCCAGGATCCGCTACAGACGGTAATTCGCGAAGCGCTCCAGAATATTGCAGATGCTGCGAAACTAGGCCGCGGTCCACAGATCCTGATCCGCGTCCGCCAGCTAGAGGCACAGCAGGTCGCAGTGCTAAAGGGCTACATTCTGGCCGAACCTCCGCAGGAACGGTCATCACGCGAAATGCTTGACCGCTTTCTAAGCTCACCGTCGCCAACTGTGCTAGAGATCTGTGATTTCGGCACGATCGGACTCTGCGGACCGACCCGTGCCGATCGGATACCCATCGGTACGGCCAACACGGACTTTATCAACTTCTTGCGGAACGTTGGTACCCCACGCGACACCGATCTCGGCGGCGGCACCTATGGATTCGGCAAGGCGGCCTTCTATGACTTCAGCCGGTGCCGGACAATCCTCGTGGATACCCTCACCTGCGAGCCGCCCTTCGAACGTCGGTTAATGGGTTGCCATGCAGGCCACCAATTCCAGCAACCCGACGGTGTGGGAATGTTGCGCCAGTACACCGGCCGACACTGGTGGGGGATCCGTGATCCGCAGGATGGCGTCGTCGATCCCGTCACGGGTGATCAAGCCGCTGAACTCGCGTCGCAAATAGGACTGCCTGGGCGCGACTTCGGCCAGTATGGTCGGACGGGGACATCGATCATGATTCTCGATCCGGACCTGGAGGACGACGATCTGCGCGTCGCCGGCAACCGCATCGCCGAGGCGCTTCTCTGGAGCTTCTGGCCGCGGCTGATGCGTGATACACCAAAGGAGAAGCGGTTTGTGTGTCGTGTCAAAGTCGGCGAGGAAAACATAGAAATACCGGCGCCTGAGGACTTTCCGCCACTGGATCTCTTCTGCAAGGCGATGGCGGCGGCCCGTAAGCAAAGCGGGAACGATGTCCGGCCAATCGCTTGCCAGAGGCCGAGAATGGACCTGGGTGTCCTCGCCCTGGAGAAGGGTTTGCGGGCACCCCGGCAGCCGCTGGTTGGGAAAGAGAGCCTTTTCGGCGCGGACAAACCCTCTTGCCATATCGCCCTTATGAGGCCAGTAGAGTTTGTGGTGACGTACCTTCCGGGAAACCCACTTCCGGATGACCGGTTCGAATGGGCCGGCGTGTTTCTTGTGAGCGATGGCGAGGAGGTGGAGCGCGCATTTGCGCTGTCCGAGCCGCCGGCGCATGACAGCTGGATTCCCAAAAACCTGCCGAAGGGCCATGGCCGCACATTCGTGAACGTGGCGCTTCAGAGGCTTTCGGAAATTGCGGCTTCCATGGGAGGATCCACCCCGGTCCGACCCGGTTCGACGGGCGAGATGCCCATCCTTGCGCGGGTCGCCGGCCGGCTCGGCTTGGCGCTTGCGGGGGTTACGGGCGATGGCGCGCGTCGCCGTCATATTCATCCGCAGGGAACCACTCGACGTCATGGTCAGCGTGCACGTGCAACGCCACCCGCATTTCAACGTCTTGTACGTTCCGGAAGTGAGACTATAGCGGTTTTCAAGACTGACGTCTACCAGGACCGGGAACGGTCAGGCGCGCGCCTGCACGCAAAGGCAGCCATTGTGATGGACGGCGGATCGAGTGTCCGGCTAGACCCATCGATTCCATCACCTGAGATCCTAGAGATCACCGAAAAAGGCGGTCGCAAGAGCGTCAAATCGCACACGCTCGCCCTGGATGGCGCCGAGGGGTCATACGAAATCCATGTTCGGGTTCCACCGGATTGTGCAGTGACGGCCGAGGCTGTGATCCTGACCGGCGAGGGTGACTGATGTCCAGGGTAGCATTTCCGTTCCTTACTCTTGCCCCGGCAAGCATCCAGGCAATGCCCTGGGAAGTGGCGAGGGGCACTGGCGATTTCGCTGTGGCCGGTGATTTTCTTAAGGACTGGGATTATACAGTTGATCTGAGGCTGCGACGCACCATCAGGGTCGTCCGTGAAGCCGCCGCGCAGGATCTCGCCCTGGACAAACGTGATCTCGTCCTCGCGGTCAACGTTCAGGCCGGCACCGGTCCTGGTCATCTTCCCAGAGCGATCGTTAGGCATGTTCGCTGCTCCCTCGTGGACGAAGCGACATTGGAGCTGAAGATTCCCGGCAGCGTGCTGTCTACCGTCCTGCATCTTCAGACCAGCGTTGTGGTGGCCGACGCACCGGTGTCGCCGGGCGAACTGTCCCCCCGTAACGCCGCAGATCGTGTTTGGAGCGACCTGTTCCGGCTAATACTAGAGGGTAATGAGCCTCGATTCCCTATAGAAGTAGCCGATTTGCGCACAATTCTCGGTAACCGTGCTGCCGCTCATTCGCCATGGTACCTGCACTGGTCTCCAGTTGACTGGGAACGCGATTATCATGGTGTTCTTCGCCTTTACCTCAACAATAGTCATTCCGCGTTCATCGAAAAGGTTGAGAGTGAGGACCCGGAGACGCTGCGCTACTTGATGGCCGACGTGATGGGGCAGGTCTGCGAGGTCTTGTTGCGGAGCGACGACCCGGAGGACATCATTGAAAGGTGCGAGGTAGGAACGCTGGGCCAGCAGGCTCGGCACTGGCTGTCCCTCGCCTTTCCAGAATATGATCTCGCCCGAATAAGATCTGTCCTGGAGCACCAACCGGGCGAATTCAGGTCCGCGATGCTTGCGGTTGCTGATCTACCGGAAGGAGAAGTATGACAATCCTGCTTCCACGACTCCCCGCGCATGCCGTAGACCGGTTGCTCGACAATATTCTCGGTGAAAGCGGGCTTCGGTGGTCGGGGTTCAACCCTTATAACCCTCCGAGTGCCGTACGGTATGCAGCCACCGGAGGCACGGCCATCCAGCCCGCCAGGTTGCAACGAATCCGGGATGAGATAGTGAACACTGCGAGGCGTTGTGGATTCCAGAACGATAGCGTGCCAGCGGGCCACGCAAGGTTTGACATGGAATGTGGACGCTGGGCTGCAACGTGCCGGGAGCTGAATTCTGGCGAGGCTCTTCGCGACGATGTGTGGAGCTTTCTAACGGCCGTAATGGCCCCAGACGTCGTATACTGGCGTTTTGGGGCTGCTCGTGAGCGCTATCACGGTGGCGTGCGGAACGCATTCCAACGCTTGTGGCTGCGGGCCATGGTGCTTGATCGGGGTGAAGACTGTCCAGATCGCTGGGGCCTCCTCAGGGATCTTACCGAAGATGCTCTCGTACAGATTACGGAACGTCCAGCGATTGGCGCTGACCCGGTGGTGGCTCGGGCACTGGGCGAAGCGTGGGTGCGGGCATCCGCCCGTTATGGCCGCAGACGAATGGAAGCCGTGATGCGCCTTGCGACACTCCGTCTGCGTATTCGCAACGAAATCCGGGCACTCGCGTTTCTGCCGCGCGAAACCCTTGCGGCTCTCATGGATGACGAGTTTGCGCGGGCTGCGGACGAAATCCTTGGTCCAGGAGCCGTCACCGATCAAGAGCGGGTGCACGCCGTTCCTGTTGCGGTTCGCCCCGCGTGATCGGCGGCTTTGATGGTGGACAACGCTCCATGGGCAAGGCCCGAGTGACGGCATCCGGCACGGGATCAGCGTGATGCGGTTTCGAAGTGGCTGATGAGATTGTACGAACCACAACATCCGATGGCGGGAAGTGTGGAACTTTCGGGAACCCGGAACAGATTCGCATGATCCATCCCAAACCGATCCCGGTGATTGACCTATTTGCCGGTCCGGGTGGGCTGGGAGAAGGGTTCTCATCGCTTACAACGCCGGACGGGAACCGGCTCTTTAGCCTTAAGGTTTCCGTGGAGAAGGAGGAATCGGCGCACCTTACGCTATCGCTCCGAGCGCTTTTCAGGAAGTTTCCGCCCGGGCAGGTGCCCGACTGCTATTACGACCACATCCGGGGCTATATTTCTCGCAAGGAGCTGTTTGCGCATCCTGAAGCCGCGGAACTGGCAAGGGAGGCGCTCGAGGAAGCAATCAAGTTTGAGCTTGGGAAGGATAATCCCGACGTGCTTGACCGCCGGATCGAAAGTGCGCTCAATGGCAGAGACGACTGGGTTCTGATCGGAGGCCCCCCCTGTCAGGCGTACTCACTCGCTGGAAGGTCCAGGCGGGCGAGGGAACCGCAGGAGCAGTTTGAAAGCGATGAAAAGCATTTCCTTTATAAGGAATATCTGCGAATCATCCGCAGGCACATGCCCGCAATCTTCGTAATGGAGAACGTCAAGGGCATCCTCTCGTCGCGAGTCGGAGGGGCGGGAATCTTCGACAGGATCGTTACTGACCTCAGCGCCCCCGGCAGTGGACTCGAGTATGAGATAAGATCCTTCGTCAAGGCGGGTACAGCGAAGGAGATCAAACCGCGCGACTTCGTAATTAAGGCGGAACGGTTCGGCGTTCCTCAGGCGAGACACCGTGTCATCCTATTTGGTATTCGGTCCGACGTTGCCCGATCGATGCCGGATCTGTTGTTGTTCCCGGATACCTTTGTTCTTGTCCCTAATCCCCGCGCGGTCACTGTCGAAGAAGTCCTCTCTGATTTACCGCGCCTCAGGAGCAGACTGTCGCGGGAGTCCGATAGCCATTCGCACTGGCTTGCGGCCATTTCCGAGGCATATGAGACTTTTCTGCGCGAAGCGGGCGACACGATTAGACCGATGGGTGGAGAGATCCGGAACGCACTTGCAATGGCACGTGCCCCTCTGTCAACCGGAGCCCATTTCCTTCGATGGGAAGCGGGACACGCGAAGATGCGCGGGCAGCTGAAGGAATGGTTTTATGACCCCCGGCTTGGGGGCGTGATTCAGCATGAAGCTCGGTCTCACATGCGGTCTGATCTCCACAGGTACCTCTTTGCGGCTGCCTACGCGAGGCTCAATGGCGTTTCGCCGAAAATCAAGGATTTCCCGAAAACCCTCCTGCCCCGACACGAGAACGTTAACGGCAACGGCCGTGGTGTACCATTTGCCGACCGATTCCGCGTCCAATTGAGCCATTCGTATGCATCGACGGTGGTATCTCACATCGCCAAGGACGGACATTATTACATCCACCCTGACCCATCTCAGTGCCGAAGCCTAACCGTACGCGAGGCCGCGCGCCTCCAGACGTTTCCTGACAACTACTTCTTCGCTGGTAACAGGTCCCAGCAGTACGTGCAGGTTGGGAACGCTGTACCGCCTCTCCTTGCGAGAGAGATTGCACGCGTCGTCCATAGCTTGATGGAGGCGTGGTACCGAAGCCGGTCTCTCCAGTGATGGTATGCCACGACAAGCAGCGACCGGGCGCCCCCGACCGCGCGGCAAGTGGCACCCGGCGTGCCGCTCCGTGCGCCTCTTCGGGAAATAGTTTTATGCTTCGTGAACCCAGAATCCAGCGCAGCTACACAGGCACTTGCCGCAGCCGCAATGTACGACCATCGTACGGTGTTGGGTCACTCAGGTCCAAGCGGCGCACAGCCACAGTTGTTGTATAGGGAATGACAGTTTGTCAGTTTGAAACGCATATCACCGAGCCCCGGACCTGGCTAAACCTACCGGAACCGGATCCTGCGCTTGCTCCAGGGCTGCTGGAGTGGTTCGAACGGCATGGACGTCATTTCGTATGGCGCGAAGAGCTGAGCCCATTTCACCTGCTTTGCGCAGAAGTGATGCTACAGCGAACCAGAGCGAAGCAGGTGGAACCTGTGCTGATGGAATTCCGGAGCCGCTATGCAACACCCAATGACGTCATCGACGCCGGGAGAGACGCTGTTGGCAGCATATTTGCCCGGCTTGGTCTCGCCTGGCGAGGAGAGCAATTCTGGCGTCTCCAGGAAGAACTCGTCAGGAGACATGCCGGGGGCGTTCCGCGCGACGACGCATCGCTAAGGGCATTGCCGGGGGTAGGCGATTACGTGTCGGCTGCCGTGCGCGTTTTTGCATTTGGCGAACGACTCACCGTTCTGGATTCCAATGTACTTCGCATTCTGGGGCGCTATTTCGGAATCGAGTTTCCCGATCACGCCCGCCGCAGTCGTCGTGTCCAAAATTGGGCGAACAGCCTGGCTCCAACTGACCCGGTGCAAATTAAGCGCTACAATTGGGCACTTATAGACCTTGGAGCTATGGTCTGCACACCGCAAGCCCCGTCGCATGCTATCTGTCCAATCACGTCGGGTTGTCGCTACGCGGGAGCCTCTTGCGAGTAGAAGGTACCCGACGTGGCACCGGGCACTTGGGCCGGGGCTCCGGCTAACGTGGATACCAATGCTCTGACCATTCTTGAATTGCATCTCGCAAGCCTCTGGTTCCGGCTTTTTGTCTGCTCACGCCGACAGGTGCCCGAACCACTTGCCATACCGCCCGCTCGTGATCAACTCGGTGCCGTAGTGCAAGAGCCTCGATTATGATCGCGGGCAGCGATATCCTAGGATTCTCGAGAGTTCACCTCTCAGTTCCACCACGCCAAGTTTCCGCGACGGTTGTCGCGGCCGTTTGATGTTCCCGCTCAACTCCGCCTCGCAGCTGGGCCATGTCGACGGACACCGTAATCTGCCGCTCTGGAGACACCCAGTTTTACGCACCGAGCTTGACGCTGCCGCGGATCGCGGCAGACTCCGCGTCGACCCTCGACGCGGAGGGATCGGTGGCGAAACGGGAAAAGGAGCACGTGATGGTTGCCGAAGGCATGATTCGCCGAGGCGCGTCCATCCGGAAAGTAGCCGAGCAGCTGGGTGTCACCGAGGGTGCGCTTCGATACCGGTTGCGTCGACGGGCGGAAGGCGTGCGCCCGGACGGGCGCTCGAAGCAGCGCCCGCCGCTGGACGGACTGGAGCCGGTGGTCCACGCGATGTTGGAGGCGTTCGAGGACAGCGAGATGGTTCTCATTCTCCGCCCAGGCCGAAGTCGTAACGCCTTCTGATCTCGGGTGGCGTGGCAGCAGCTAGCGCCTCGAATATGCGATGCAATGGCTCCCAGCCCGGCGGCGTGATCATCCACCAACGCGCCGAAAGCGAGGTCCCGAAGCGCTCGACTTCGATGGCGTAACCGCACCCGCCAACACCAAGAGCGCCATCTCCGAAATCCAGCGGAATGGACAGGCCATCGAATTGGCGCCAAATGAGCTGTTTGGTCTCGCCGTCCACGGCGTAGGGGCCGAACTGTTCGCCCCGGATCTCAACGAGCAGGCTGGAGTCGTTCAGCGTCAGTACCGTTTCGCCGCGTCGAGCGCGAATTGTTTTCATTACTCCCTCTGACGGCGGGTGCGTGAAAACATGGGCGATCCTGAAGGGGGCATGCTTCCATTTACTCCAGCGGCCGTGTCGTCGATCCCACCCCCCCTCA
>Ga0180220_1001977_pt1 | contig 13959 bp, 12 predicted proteins | sample eDN5th37CBELigBY_FD_151335 | JGI IMG/M metagenome (GOLD analysis project Ga0180220, IMG submission 151335) | Enriched backyard soil microbial communities from Emeryville, California, USA - eDNA 5th pass 37_C BE-Lig BY (version 2) (version 2) | ecosystem: Environmental > Terrestrial > Soil >... | reverse complement strand
GTCGAACACGGCCATGCCCTTGGTGCCGACCACCGTCAGCCGCCGCTCCCGGTAGGGATTGAGGCGCGAGGCGAACAGGTGGCCGCGCAGATTGCCGGGAAACCGCATGTGCAGATGGGCGAAATCGCTGAGATGGTCGAGCATCGCCGCGCCTTCCCCATGCACCTCGATCGGCGCGGCGCCGGTAATGGCAAGGATCATCGACAGATCGTGCGGGGCGAGATCCCACAGCGCGTCGTTTTCGGTGTGGAACTTGCCGAGGCCCAGCCGGTGCGAATGGATATAGCGGATTTCGCCGAGTTCGCCGGCATCGACCAGCGCCTTCAGCTTTTCGAAGGCCGGATGGAAGCGCAGCACATGGCCGACCATGTAGACGCGCTTGTTATCCCGGGCCGCCTTCACCGCGCGCTCGGCATCCTCGACCGTAAGCGCCACCGGCTTCTCGACCAGCACATCCTTGCCCGCATTGACGGCCCGGATGGCGGTTTCGGCATGGAACTGGGGGGGCAAGGCCATGACGATGGCATCGACATCGTCACGCTCGAACAACTCGTCCGGCGTCAGCGCCAGGCATTCCTGCTCGCTGGCAAAGCCTTCGGCGCGGTCGCGATTCGCATCGGAGACCGCGTGGAGGGCTCCAAGCGCCTTGAGGGTGCGGACATGGTTGCTGCCCCAGTATCCGCATCCAAGGACGGCAATACGCGGTTTCATCAATCGTGGACTCGAAAATTTCGTGGCTGACACATAGCGGCGGGCCGATCCGAACTCAACCCCGCCCGTTCAGGCAGGCAAGATCGCGGCACGCTGAAAATAGGTTGCCCGGCTTCCCAAACAAGTCGTTTGCGCGCTTGACACGGTCGCCAAGGCCACCTTATATCCGCGCGACCTTGGCGAGGGGTTCGGCGGCGACGCGCTGCAAATCGAATCCCAAACACCGGGGCGGAGTAGCTCAGTCGGTTAGAGCAGAGGAATCATAATCCTTGTGTCGGGGGTTCGAGTCCCTCCTCCGCTACCACCAATCCCCACACCCGTTTGACGCCATTGGGGTATGCGCGCTCTCCAAGGATCGAATTCAGGCGTCCTGCAATCTCGATTTCGACCGCGCCCGGTTCTGAGGGGTCGCGGTAGACCGTCACCGTCTCGACGAGTTCCCGTATGGCTTCCGCGCATTCCCGGTCTCCCGATTGCATGCCTTCCGCGAGTGCATCTTGCAGATTTTCGAGTTGCTCTTCGTAGCGCTTAAGGATGGCGGGGTGCAGCGATACAACCTCAAAGGCAGGTGGGGCTTTTGCCAGTTCTGCAAGAACCGCCTCGCGCTCATGGTAGAGTTCTGTTGAGCGGGGACCGATCACATATGGATCGCCGATGCCGTTGGCGAGATGATCGACCAGCCGGTCGATCTCGCGCTTGAGCTTTTCGGCCCGGCGCTCAAGCCGAGTTCGATTGTCATCGGCCTCCGCCGATAGGCGCTTACGCTCCTCGTGATATGTCTTCACGTATTCGGCAAGTACCTTTGGGCTCTTCATCTCGACACGCAGCCCGGCCAGAACGGCGGTTTCCACGGTTTCGAGATAGAAGGTTTTCGGATCGGAACACGACCCGCTTTCCGTCGCGGCCGAGCATCTGATCCGTATACGGCCCGACTTGTCTTTGCCGTTTGTCGACATGCCCGATCCGCATGCTCCGCACCGAAGCAACCCCGAAAGCATATGGCGCGGCCGGCGATGGTGGTGTGGATGGTCAAGGCTGCGCTCGCGTTTGCGCGCCTGCGCCTGCTCGAACAGTTCGCGACCGACAATCGCGAGTTCGGGCACGTCGGACAATTGCCACTCCCCTTTCGGATTGGGGCGCGAGACACGGCGGCCCGTGTCAGGGTCCTTCACCATGCGCACCTTGTTCCAGACCAGTCGGCCACCATAGAGCTCGTTTTGCAGGATGCCGGTGCCGCGCTGCACGTTGCCGTTGATCGTCGAAGCGTTCCATTTCGTTCCGCGCGGAGGCGGAACGTTGTCGCGGTTGAGGTCACGCGCGATGTCACGCGGCGTTCGCCCAGCGACATATTCGTCGAAGATGCGGCGGATGATTTCTGCCTCTTCTTCGACAATCTGCCTCTTTCCCGGCTCACCTGGAACCGGAGCATAGCCGTAAGTCAGACCGCCGGCGTTGAGGCCCTGTCCGACACGCCCAGCCTGGCCGCGGCGAATCTTGTGCGCGTTGTCTTCACGATAGAGTTGACCGACCAGCCCCCGAAGACCGACGAGAACCGTATTGGCGACACCATCGTGGACAGCGCGGATTTCAATGTTGAGAAAGGACAGGCGCTTGTGGATACCCGCCAGGTCCTCCATGTCGCGTGAAAGCCTGTCGAGGGCTTCGATGACCACGACATCGAACGCCCCATCACGGGCGGCATCCATGAGTTGAACGAGACCTTCTCGTCCAAACACCGAGGCGCCTGAACGGGCTCTGTCCTCATAAGTCGCAACGACCGTTAGATTGTGCTCTCCGGCATGCTTCCTGCAGAGGGTGACCTGATCCTCGATCGACCGTTCATTCTGCAGGTCGGTGGAAAATCTCGCGTATATTGCCGCGCGTTTCGTCATGACATGCGCTCCCTGCTTGTCGGCGCGCATGGTCTTCTCTGGCGGCTTGGCGTGCGAGAACCCGCGCGAGCTTCAGAATCGCATCGTCAATCTCTGCGTGCAAGTCTTTCTCTGCCGTCGGAAGACATTCATGACCAGTCAGCTCACCAGCACGAAGTCTCTTGACCGACAGTTGCTCAAATTCGGAAAGCCGTCGTGCATTGTGCCCGGCGAAGGCAGAATGTGGCGAGGGCACAGAAAATCTCTTGCTAAGGTCGGTCATAAGAATGACCATGAGCCGGAAGCGCGACTTATGAAATGCCTATCGACCTACATTCGAAGTATAGCGCGGCATAGCGTGCATAACGGACAGGTCAGACTCAGCGGAATAGGACTTGGCGCAATGTGTGGAGACCTTCACGTACAACAGTAGAAATCTTAGGATGTCCGGCTGCAGGCTCGTGCTTGGCCCGTCAACAATCGTGCCAACTCGACGTCCAAGGATCGAATCCCTGTCACTGGCTACAGTTTCCAAGTGTAAATTTGGGGTATGGCAAACTTGCGGTTGCCTAGAAAAGGACCGCTGCCTTCGGTGCGAAAAGGCGGGCAGAAAAATGTCGGCGCCTAACGGACCTTCGGCCATCAGATGCACGCAAACCATTCAGGCCAAATGGTCGAGACCATGTCGAAAAGAAAACCTATTCACGAGCACCCAATGCGCGCCGTGCGAGCGCACAGGCGCGGTCCACCACCAAAAGGCGTGCCTAGATCGACTTCTAATTCTGTGGCCTGATTAGCTCGCAAGGATCAACGTTGAGAGCTTTTGCCAGCTGACCCAACACGCTCACACTTGCAGAGACCCGAGCGCGCTCTATCGAGCCCACGTAGCGCATGCTGAGTTCTGCGCGGGCTGCCAACTCCTCCTGCGTCAGATCCTGGTCATGGCGCAAACGACGCATATTGATCGCCATGACCTCTTTGAGGTCCATGGCGAGATAGGAATCAGAATGGGAACTTTCGTTCTAGGAACGATAATTCCCATTCGCTATAGTGAGTTGGCCAAGGGTATAGCTTGCTCTGACCAATCACAACCGAACTGCAAATATGATGCATGAATCCCGAACCGGCACTAAGAGCACGATGAAATCGGAAATCCAAGAAGAAGTCCCCTGGTCCAACGAACTCACCGGTTACGATCAGGAGCACTTCACACTCTACATGAGGCTCCTAGACGCCGCTGCTGACAATGCGAGCGAGAAGGAGATGGCGCAGATCATCCTGGGAATCGATCCTCTGCGGGAGCCAGAGCGTGCCCAGAAAGCCGTCCGCAGCCATCTCGGCCGTGCAAACTGGATGGTAACGACCGGATATAGGAAACTGTTCGCGCGCTAGTCAGCGCGCTCCAGGCGTAGCTCACGCCAGGAAATCCCGGTAGCTACAATTCATGAGGACGCGGCCGCGCCTGATGGCACGGCGGACGCGATCGCGAAGATGGTCGCCCGGGTCCGTCCAGTCGGCCTGGACACGCTGCCGCCCCATCAAGGCCGTCGCGATTTCGCGTTGGGATGCTCCAGCCAGTGACCCGTCAAGCGCTTGAAGGACAAGGCGCAGACGGCTGCCACGCGCTTCGGGTGGAAACAGCCTGTCCGGGAGTTGTCCGGTTGCGCAAAGAGTATTGAGGCATTCGAGCCCATTCATGCGATGTCTCAAGCGATTGGCTGGCCAGATGGCGTCGACATGGAGCTGAACGGGCCCCAATACGCTCGCGCCCTCTACGACAAGTTGGAGATCCCGGTGAGAATCCCGCAGCAAGACATGCTGCCGACCGTCAGCCGTTATCAGGATCACTACCCGACATGGCAGTGCGGCGGGGTCAAACGATGACCTTGCCGATGAGAACCGTGCCTGTTCCGCAATAACAGGCAGCACATGCAAGCATTGGCGGGAGCACCAGAACACAGCCGCGTCACTCCTTAAGGAGTCTGCGAAACAGCAGCCCCCACCGCGTCAGGTCGACCGGCGGTTCGATCGCGCGGAGATTTGACCCCTGGTCTACGTATCTGACGTGCTCCAATGCACGTGCCAAATCGCACTGGAACCTGGGGTTGCGCCGCAGAAACTCCCAGGCCCAGCCACGCCGTGTCAGCTTGATGGTGTACTCATAGGCATCGCGGTTCTGCCATGCCGGCCACTGAGTCTGGGGGCTCCGTTCGGACACGACAAGTTCCCCCGGATCAGCGAGAAACGGCCGAGCGTATCAAGCAGTCTTGCAAGACCACTGGCCCCCACAATACCGGGCTGCCGATCCCGCCGTTCCGGCGAACCACTTCGAGGCGCTCGCGAGTAACATCAAGATAGCCGGCCACGGCTTGTGTCTTGCCGATGGCCCGCGGATCGCTGATCCTTTCCAGCGGCCAGCCGGCCCTGCGCAGAATGCGCTCCATACGCAGGTCGGTCACGGTGACGATGTGGCTGAGTTCGCGGGACACACCGAATTCGAGCATCCCTGTGAAAAGCTGATAAGTTCCATGGCCGATACCGCCTGCACACTTCGGCGCAGATGGCGTCAGGTCGAGCGCGAAGCGGCTGCTTTCCCAAATTTTGGGTTCCTTCGGTGCCGGCCGACCGTCTAACAGGACCGGAAACACCTGGTCCAACATCGTGGGGCCGGTCGAGGGAAGCAGTCGGACGCAACCGCTGACGCGTCCATCCACTGCGCGCAGCAGCAGATAGTAGGGCTCCAAGGCATCAAATCTATCGAGCTCGAAGCCGCCGGCGGTCTGGACCTCCCAATCAAGCCGGCCCTTGAAGACCCGGTGTCGCAGACGGTGCATCTGCCCGATTTCGTCAGCAAATGACTCTCGCCAGCCCGGCTCAATCAGCAGTATCATGACGATAACCTCCTCGCAGGAAAGACCCTGCCATTGGAGGCGTTGCGTCGCGGCAAAACAGCCTGTGCAGTAGCACGGGGAAAGGCCGAGTCGATCTAGCGACGAGCGATCCGTCTCGATGCTGAGAAGCGCGCCACGGCCTGATTGATCGTGCGCACCCCCAGTTTTTCCTTTGCGTTGTCGAGATGGAAAGCGACCGTGCGCCGCCGTATGCCGAGAATCGTAGCTATGTCGTATGTCGACTTGCCCGCGACGGCCCATTGCAGGCATTCGTATTCACGGGGCGTTAACCTGATGCCATCAATCGTTTGATCATCGGCCGTCGTCCGGCGTACTTCCACATGAAAGCATGTCGCCATCAGTTGCAGCGCCAGCTCATACTTTTCCGCTGCACGCAAAAATGCCGGATTGCGCTCATCAGCTGCAAATGTCAGTGCTGCAAAGCCACCGCGAAGATCATGGATCGGGATCGTTAATCCGCTGGCAATGCCGAATTCGGCTGCTTCGTTGAGCATTCTCTGCTGTGCTTGTGTCGCATTGCCTCCGCAGCACCCCCGCCTCCACTGAAACGGGCAACCTCCACACCGAGCTCTCTGGATTACCGGATCGATTTCGTCGTACCGATGACGGAGGTAATAGGATGTCCAGCCCAAGGGATAGTTCGAGATCAGCCTCGGCTTTTCGGCGGATTTCGCCGGGACGACCAAGTACGCAAATGTCGGAAGACCAAGTTGCGTCCCCGCGTCTGCCAATGCGTCGCGGAAATTCACCTCATCTATGCTTTCCGATATGCGCTCCAGAAATGTTTCGAAGACAGTCTGCATCGATCAAGGTCGGGTGAATCTCGGGAAATCTGAAGCGGGCTATTCTTCTGCATCGAGCAGGTGCCTTGCTGCCGCTGATCCGTCGCGAAAGCTCCATCATGCAGCAGGAACGACATCACCACGCCAGGCCAGTATAGCCTCCAGGGACAGACCGATACCAAGGAGTCTTCTGTCGCTTCCAACGGGACCGTCGAGCTCTATACCAACAGGTAGGCCCTGCTCCGTGGCACCAATGGGAATAGTGAGGCCTGGCAGACCGGCATTGGCACCAGGATCCGTGTTGCGGATATACGTGTCGAATACTTTGACGGTTCCGACATCGGGAATATCGATCGTTCCAAAAGCATCATCGATAGCTTCAATCGCGGGAACAGGAGTTGTTGGAAACAGAAGAGCATCCAATCGAGCATCGTTGAAGACGCGCTCATAAAGGCTGCAAAGCTGCGGGCGGTAGATGGAGACTGCCGCTTCATAAGCCTCCCCCAATGCGTCCCGTAAGATCAAATCGAATGCTGCTTGCACATCAGGATTGACGATCTTTTCGGCGATGTTTGCTAAGGTCGTTTCGCCGTATCCGTTTTGTGCCAGATATGCGGGTATATCGGCGATGGGCTCATGTAGCACCACCGGCGCTGAAATCTTTTCCAGAAGACCGCGCAGTCCAGGAAGATCGACCTCAACAAATGTTACACCCTGCTCTTTCAGTCGATTGCACAGTGCATGGCAGACAGTTTCAACCTTGGGATCGAGAGCATCCCAGAAGCACTTCGGCAGGCCGAGCGTAACCTGCGAAAGCGGCACTGGCTCCGCGACCTCTCCGCCGCAGATCGCAGCATCAAGCAACGCGAGATCCGCCACCGACACCGCCATCGGGCCGACCGTATCGTTGGTGTGGCTTATGGGCAGCACACCATCACATGGGTAGCGCCTCTGTTTCCCCCCGTCGCCGACGGACGGACGTAAACCCGCAATGCCGCAGAGGGATGCGGGAATTCTAATGGATCCGGATGTGTCCGTTCCCAAACCCGCCGAGACGATGCCGGCGGCTACCGCGGCAGCCGTTCCACCGGAGGAACCGCCGGTAATTCGCAGCGGGTCGTGGGGATTGCGAGTGGATGTGTAGGTCCCGCCAAAATTGGTGTTCGTGATCCCAAACGCCAATTCGTGCAGGTTGGTTTTCCCTATGACAATCGCTCCGGCTTGCTGGAGGCGGTCGACCACACTTGCGGTGCGGTGCGCCATCAATCCCGCGAGCGACGGCGTTGCGCCTGTCGTGAACCAGCCTTTTACGTCAATATTGTCCTTTATGCAGATAGGAAGCCCCGCGAGCGGTCCCTGCCGCTCGCCCTGGCGGCGCGATTGATCGATAGTCCGCGCCCGTTCCAAAGCTTCGTCAGCATAAACGCCTATGAAGGCGTTCAGGTCTGCATGGGCCAGGACCCTTTCCAAGGCCTCTTTCACCGCCGCTTCGGCGGTCGTTTCGCCCTTGCGTAACGATTTCAGGAGTTCGGTCGCACTCCGCGCCGTGTGTTTTGGTTTCATCAGACCGTCTCCCGTCTCGGCAGCGGCACTGCATGCGCCGTCCGGGCTGTGCGCCAGCGGACGAGGTCCTCGAACAGCCCCACAATGCCGCGCGGCATCAGAACCACACACACCACCAGAATCAGCCCCATGCCGATATCCCGCATATCGCCAAGCTCCCGCATGGCCTCCTCCGCGAACATCAACAAAAGCGCCCCGACGATCGGCCCCCAGATTGTCCCGACCCCGCCGACAATGATCATGGAGAGAAGGAACAGCAAATGCGAGAAAGAGAACACCACCGGCCCTACCGCGCCGGTGTTGACCGCATAGAACGATCCTGCAAGTCCGGTAAAGAACGCCGACAGACCGAAGATCCACAGCTGGTATTTGAAGCGGTCCATGCCGCGCGCCGCCGCGTAGACCGGGTTGTCGCGCAGGGCCTGAAACGCAAGCCCCATCGGACTGCGGATGACGATGATCGAAACGATCATCGCAACCGTCAAAATCGCCAGGCCGACATAGTAGCGACCGACATAAAACCCGGAACCAAGCAGCTCCCGAAAGCCGAGATCGCCAAACCTGGAAAATCCACGAACGCCACCCATCAGCGGCATGCAGCCAGACGGCGGGTTGGTGAAACAGTCCGTATCGTTGACGATGGTCAGATAGAGGACCTGGGCCACGCACAGCGTGAGCAAAGCGACATAGGGGCCACGCAGCTTCAGGCAGGCAAGGCCAAGCGCGACACTGAACAGAACCGCCAACAGGGCACCTATCGGCATGGCAAGGATCATCGAGGTGCCGAAATAATATCCCAGCATGGCGGTCGTATAGGCGCCAATGGCGAACAGGGCCATCTGAGCCAGGGAGAAGATACCGCCGATCCCGAAGACGAGGTTCCACTGGACAACGACGGTGGCCCAGATGAAGAAGAATGTCGTCTGCGTAACCGTGTATCTGACTTCGGACACGAGCGGCAGAAGCGCTGCAAGACCCGAAAAGAGCAGACACAGAGTTATGTCTCGCTGCCGCGCGGTCATAGCCGAACTCCCTGAACGCGGCCGAATACGCCTTGCGGTCGGCCGATAAGTACAATGATCACCAGGATGAGCAGGAGTGCGAAGCTGAAACGGACACCAAAAACATACTGGACGATTGCCTCCAAGACGCCGATGAAAAGCGCCGCCATCACGCTGCCGGGAAGACTCCCCAGCCCGGCAACCACACAGATAATGAACGCCTTGAGCATGGGATCCGCACCCATATTGGGAAGCAGACTGGAGAGGGAGGAAATCGTTATGCCTGAAACCGCGGCCAGCCCGCCCGAAATTGCCAGAACGAGGGCATAGACATAGCCGATACGCACCCCCATCAATTGGGCGGCGTCCCTGTTCTGGGCAGTTGCCCGAATGGCTCTCCCGATCCGTGTTTTCTGGAGGGCAAAGCCCAGCGCCGCCATCAGCAGCATGGCGATGCCAAGGATCATGAGGTTCTGGTAGGGCAGATGCACGCCAGCCAGGGTCAGCGAACCCGGCATCGAAACCGGCTGCGGCTTGGGTTGTGGCCCGAAGGTTTCCAGAATGATGCTTTCGAGAATGACACCCACGCCGATCGTGGCAATAAAGATGCGGGTCTCGAAATTGGCGGACCGGAGCATCGGCCGCGCTACAATCTGATAGATCAAGACACCGACGGCAGCACAGACGAGCACCGCGAAGACGACCCCGACCGGGGCCGGCAATCCCATCCCGCCGACAGCGAAATAGGAAAGATAGCCGCCAAGCGCCAGGATCGCGCCATGGCTCATATTGAGCATGTTCATCGCGCCGAAAACCAGCGCAAGCCCTGCGGTGGATATCGCGTACATGGCGCCCAACGTGAGGCCGGAAGCGAGAATTTGAAGTATTGTGTCCATCGGCCCCTCTAGGATCCAAGATAGGTTTCGAGCAATTCCGGCCGACCGGACATTTCCGAACCTTTTCCGCGCCACGCGATGCTGCCGTGGTCGAGAAGATGCACCTCGTCAGCGATATCCGCCGCGCGCATTGCATTCTCCTCGACCAGAATCACCGTCCGCCCGGACCCGCGCAGGGTGTCGATCACATCGTAGATCTGATCGATGATGATCGGCGCCAAACCCAGGGAAGGCTCATCCAGCATCAGTATCCGCCCCGAGGTCATCAGGCCGCGGCCAATGCCGACCATCCGCCTTTCCCCTCCGGACAACGTGCTGGCCGTCTGCTGCTGCCGCTCGCGCAACTTGGGCAGCAGCGAAAAAACCTCTTCCAGCCGCTGCTTCTCGAGCCGCGCGGCGGCGGGCAGATAACTGCCCATGCGGAGGTTCTCCAGAACGGTCATGTCGGGGAAGAGGAGATCTCCCTGCGGGACATGAACGATGCCGCTGGCGACGATCGCGTCCGGTCGGAGAGGATCGATACGGGTTCCGGCGAGAGTGATCTGTCCGGCCGTGATCGGCACAAGGCCGGAAATCGCGCGCAGCAGCGTTGTCTTGCCATGGCCGTTCGGTCCGATCAGCGCCGCAAGCGTTCCCTCCGTGATCTCGAGCGAGAGATCGCGCAGAACGACTTGCGCGCCATAGCCGGCGGTAAGGTTTCGGATCGAGAGTTCAGCCGACATGTTGCGCATCCCCGGCGGTTAACGCCGCGACATATTCACCGGCACCCTTGCCCAGATAGACGTCCACAACGTCGCGGTCATTGGCGAGCCCCGCGGCCGGGCCTTCGTAAAGCTTCCGGCCGTGATGCAGGATCAGCACCCGCGTGGAGAGCTGGACCAGAAACCGCATGACATGCTCGATCAACAGAACCGTCACGCCCGTTGCCGCGACCCTTCTGACAATCTCTGCCACATGATCGATTTCCTTATGCGTGAGCCCGCCAACCGGCTCGTCGAGCAGCAGCAGCTTTGGCTTCATCACCAGGGCGCTCGCAAGCATCAGAAGCTTGCGGTCGAGCACGGGCAGCGTCGCCGTCAGACAGTCGTCGCTCCCCGCCAGCCCGACATCGCGCAGCGCCGCATCGACCGCTTCCTCGACCGCAGGCTCCATGCTGATACCCGGGACAACGCGGTTGCGGCGGCCGTAATAGGCCGCCACGCGCACGTTGTCGCGGACACTGAGGCTATCGAAGCCCGTGTTCAGCTGGAAAACCCGCGCCATACCCGCATGGCACATCTGCACGGGCGAACAGCGTGTCACATCCCGTCCTTCGAGCAGGATCTGGCCGCTTGTGGCTGTGTTATGTCCCGAGATGACCTCGAACAAGGTGGTCTTTCCGGCGCCGTTTGGGCCGCCGATGCCGAGGATTTCCCCGGCAGGCAGATCGAAGCTCAAATCGTCAATGGCAACCAGCGAGCCAAACCGCTTTGTGACATTTCGACAGGACAGCAGAGGGGGCGAGATACTCGCAGACATCGCCCGACCTCACCCATTCATCCAGGGCGGCAGCTTGAAAGCCGCTTTCCCGTAAGGCCATGGCGCAATAAGGTCGGGTTCCCTCGTGTAGTCCTGTATTTGCAGGAACTGGTGCGGCATTCCAAGAGAGGGGTCGTCGACGCCGCCTGGATACGAATAGACATCCTGGCCGGCGGGAGTAAAGCGCGTTGTTCCGCCCACGCCCCTGAAGATCAGCGAACGGATCCGATCAGCCACTTTCCGGTTCTGCGCGTCGTTTCCAGGTTCGCCGGACCCACCCGCAAGTGCAGCAGCTGTCGCCCAGATCCAAGCGCCATTATACGACTGCATTCCAGAGTTGTGTCCGGAGTCAGCGCCGAAGCGCTCCTTGTAGCGCCGTTCAAACTCTAACCCTATCTCATCCTGGAGGGCGCCAATTACCGTGGAAAACACGACGCCGTTCGCTGCCTCTCCGGCAATGTCCCGGAAGGATTTCACCGAAGGTCCGTACTGCATATAGACGAGACTCGGGGTGGGATTGTTCATGAATTGAATCATTAACTGCGCCAAGTCCGCCGGGAAGTAGTGGGTGACAACTATGACGGCGGGCGGATCTTGACGGATTTTTGCAAGAGTTGGTCCCCACTCGGAAATGGGCACATTGACCGTTTCATAAAGACTGACATCCCAGCCAAATTCCGCAGCGCCGTCGCGAACGGTATTGGCTATGTTCGAAGCGTACGTTCCTGCCGACAGGATGATCGCCATCTTGTTGTTGGGACGGCTGAAAGAACGGTCGTCCTCAAGACTCTTGAGGAACTTGAGAAGGCCGGTGCCGTACCAAATTTCTGCCGGGTCGGTCTGAAACGAACCGAAATAGCGTTGCGGATCGGACTCCACGAGCGCCCCGTGTCCACGCGAGGTGTCGTTGTGCATGTAGATAATCCCCGCATCCGCGATGACGTCCTGGACGGCAGAGCCGGAACCGAGGTTGTAGCCATTTATGACGGCGTGTACGGCATACCGATCGATCAGTCGCTGTACGGCCTGAACGTTGGTGGCATCCCCCATCTGCTTGGTGTCTTCGAAGTAGGGCTCCAAGGGGCGGCCCAGCACGCCGCCCAAGGCATTGATCTCCTCGCATGCGAGGAGGAGCCCGTTCCGGAACTCGACACCATCCGCGGCCGCAAAGTCTGTCAGCGGCGCGGCCTGACCAATGGGGATCGGCTCACCGCTCGCGTACGCAGTACCGTTCGCGCCAACCAATAGACCGGCGCTGCCCGCAAGCAGAGCAGAGCCTTTGAAGAAATTCCGACGATTAATTTGACTGTCCATGGTTTCCTCCTCCAGTCGCTAGAAATTCTGGTTAAAGCTCCGGGCGCCTTCCGCTCCACGGTTTCGCGATCTCCATCTGCCCCGCGAGATTGAAGAGGCTGGCCTCATCGTTGAGCCGCGCCGTCAACTGAACACCAATCGGTAGGTTGTCGCCGGTCCAACTCATCGGGATACTTGCCGAAGGCAATCCGGTCACGTTCGCTGGAGCTGTGAAGGCAAAGGAATCGAGAACCCGCTGCCACGCCTCTTCGCCACCGAGGGTGCCAGCATCGAAATATCCGAGCTTGGGAGGGGCAAACGGCAGCGTGGGAGATAGCCAGATGTCGTATTTTTCGAAGAAATGTCCGAAGACGCGCGCCATACCCTGGAATCGGACAAGATCCTGGATGTAATCGACGGCTCGGCGGTTTATGCCTCTGGAGAAGAGATACTGGTTGAAAGGCTCAAGGTCACGAACCAGAACATCGGGATCGGTGCCGCGGTGCTCCGCAAGCGCGACCAGGCCGCGGGTCACCGTCATCGGCCAGAAGTTGCTTAGGGCCGCGCGAAAGCCCGGGCCGTCGATCGGCGAGGAGATCTCCTCGACGTGGTGTCCGAGCGATCGGCAAAGGTTCGCCGCCTCCTCGACAGCAGCTACGCATTCGGGCGCGACGTTCGTTCCATCCGGAGCGCCTGAGGAAACGGCAATCCGCAACCCCGCTTGAGGGCTGCGTACCGATTCCAAGAAGGGTCGCGGAGGAGGAGGAGCGACATAGGGATCGCCGGCCATAGGACCGCATGTCGCGTCGAGAATTGCAGCGCTGTCACGCACGCTCCGGGTGACAACATGCTCCGCAGTAATTCCGCCGATGGATTCGCCGACATCCGGACCAAGGGTGATCCGCCCCCGTGACGGCTTGAGACCGAAGAGACCGCAGCAGGACGCAGGAATACGGATTGATCCGGCTCCGTCATTGGCATGGGCGGCAGCCACATATTGTGCGGCCACCGCGGCAGCTGCGCCTCCGCTCGATCCACCCGGCGTATGATCGAGATTCCAGGGATTGCGCGTCGCGCCGCGCCAAGCCGGCTCCGTTGTTCCCACTGAGACCATTTCCGGCACGTTCGTCTTGCCAAGGGTCACAAAGCCTGCCTGCCGATAGCGGCGCATCAACTCGCTATCGTGGTCGATGACGTTGTCTTTCAGGAGGCGCGCGCTACCTGTCGTCGGCGTGCCTTTCATATGGCAATAGAAGTCCTTCACAAGGAAGGGAACGCCCCGGAACGGACCATCCACCAAGCTGCCATCCGCGTTCTTACGCGCCTCGTCGAAAAAACGCTGCGTGACAGCGTTGATTTGCCCGTCACAGGATTCAATCCGGGAGATGCTGACCTCGATCAACTCGCCTGCC
>Ga0180220_1001975_pt1 | contig 13964 bp, 13 predicted proteins | sample eDN5th37CBELigBY_FD_151335 | JGI IMG/M metagenome (GOLD analysis project Ga0180220, IMG submission 151335) | Enriched backyard soil microbial communities from Emeryville, California, USA - eDNA 5th pass 37_C BE-Lig BY (version 2) (version 2) | ecosystem: Environmental > Terrestrial > Soil >... | reverse complement strand
CCGCCATGCGCTGGTCCTGTTCGCAGGCGCGCTGCGCGCGGCCGAGCGGCGTCTTGGCGACGATGTACCAGAAGCAGCCGAGCAGGACGGCCGTGACCACCCAGATGATCAGATACTTGTACGGCAGCGTGACGTTGAAATCGTTGTGCCTGAGCAGCACGAACTCGCCCTGGACCAGCGGCGAGACCGATTTGTTGCGCGGCCCCTGCGTCACCTGCACGAAGTTCGACAGGAAGATCGACATGCCGATGGCGGAGATCAGCGGCGCGAGGCGGAACGAGCCGCGCAGCGGCCGGTAGGCGACGCGCTCGATCACCCAGTTGACCAGCGCGGTGAACAGCATCGCCACGATGAGGACGACGAGCAGGATGAGCGCGATCGAGGTGATGCCGAGCCAGGTCGTGAGCAGCAGAAGCGCAATGAGCGCGATGAATGCCGACACCATGAAAACATCGCCATGGGCGAAATTCACCATGCCGATGATGCCGAACACCATCGTGTAGCCGAGGGCGATCAGGCCGTAGATCGAGCCAAGCGTGATGCCGTTGATGAGCTGCTGGAGGAAGACTTCCATCCGTCCCCTAAGTCCTTCCCAGGTCGCCCGGCTGACAACGATTTATGTCATAGGCTTAACAGGGCCGTGGGGGAGCGGCAATCGTTCGATGAAAGGGGCTTGTTATTAAGTCGCAGCCCGCGGCGCGCGCGGGCTGCGACGATGATCGGTGCGCTGCGTGCACCGGCGGCGCGATCAGCGCTAGTGCAAGCCGCCGAAGACCCAGATCAGAAGCAGAATCGGCAGCGGCACTCCCAGCAGCCAGAGCAGCAGATAGCGTCCCATGTCGTTAGCCCCATATGCGTTCGATGAGCATTTCCATGGCAAAGGAACACGGGCGGCCTGCGTCGGTTCCCGAGTATTGGTGCGAACAAAGCGGGGGAACGGGCGGGCGCGCCCGGCGTTAACTTGGGTTACGGCCGGGGAGCGCAACGGACGGAAGGAAGTGCCATGCAGAATAAACCCCAGCAGTCGGGCCAGCAGCAGCAAGGCGGCCAGCAGGGTGGTCAGCACGGCGGCCAGCAGGGTGGCGGCCACAAGCCTGGTCAGCAGCAGCAGGGCCAGCCGGGACAGCGCGGCGGGCAAGGTGGTCAGCAGGGCGGCCAACAGGGTGGCCAGCACGGCGGTCAGAGCCGCTAAATAATTCCCAACCGAAACGGAGGCCCCGCCGTCTGGCGGGGCCTTTGTTTGTGTTCCAACGTGCATTGGCCCCGTCGCCACGTCCGCTTATGCTGCGTCCATGACCGCGGCGGCCCTTCCCCTGTTCCATCTTTACGGCGATCCGCCGGACGACGCGGCATTCGATTTCATTCACATCGAGACCATCGCGTCGCGCTCGTCGGTGCACGACTGGATCATCCGCGCGCATCGCCACCGCAACCTCTCGCAAATCCTGGTGATCGAGAAGGGCGGCGGCGAGATGATCTTCGAGACCGCGACGGTCGCCTTCGCCGCACCGACCGCCATCCTGGTACCGGCCACCGCGGCGCACGGCTTTCGGTTCACGCCGGAAGTGACCGATGGGTGGGTCGTGACCTTCACGGATGACGTCGCGGGTGTGCTGGGCGAACAATCGGGCGATGCGCTCAAGCGGCTGAAGGCCGTCGCCGCCGATCCTTTGGTGCCGCTCGAGCCTGCCGCCGACAAGCGCCTGTCGGCGCTATGCGCCGATCTGCACGAGGAAAGCGCGCTGGCGCGCGAAGGGCATCGCCTGGCGATGCGGGCGCTGCTCGCGCTCATCGCAATCGACGTGGTGCGGCGCGCCGCGAGCCGCGCGCGCACGGGCGCGGTGACGCTCACGCGCGCCGATGCGCAGGTCGAGGCGTTGCGGCAGCTCATCGACCGGCATTTCCGCCGGGAGAGGCTGATCAGTTTCTACGCCGAAAAGCTGGCCATGACGCCGGACCGCCTGAACGATCACGTCAAGCGCGCGACCGGCGTCACCGCGGGCCATCTCATCCGCCAGCGCGTGCTCACCGAAGCCAAGCGCCAGCTCGTCTTCACCACGCAGGCGATCCACGAGATCGCCTACGATCTGGCCTTCTCCGATCCGTCGCACTTCGCGCGCTTCTTCCGCAAGCAGACCGGCGTGACGCCGCAGGTCTTCCGCGAAGGCCGCGGCGGGTAGAACGGCGGCGGTAAGGGCTTATCGCTGATGTTCTTCCGCCAGCTTCACCAGTAAGGCCGATTGCCGGTGCATCGATCGCGCGATCATCGTCTTGCAGCAGGTTGGATTCGAGGCGGGGACGCATCGATGCGAATGCATTCGTCGGAAAGGCGACGGGACTGACGAATGTATCAATGTCGACTTGACGTATCAGATACCGATCCGCGCTCTCTTTCGACCGCTGCTTGATGCGCAAAGTCGCGGCGAAACGATATGCGCCCTGTCCGCGCTTCCGGAAACGCTTTGAGCCGCCGCCACCATTGCGTGCGCCGTTTCCGTTCCGTCTGCGGCGGACATTAACCTTGTCGGACAGAGCTTCCGTGGAAAAGCGCGCGTTTCGCGCGCTTTATGCACAGGGGCGCCGAGTGGGTCATGGTTAAGCGGCTAACAGGTAAGGTAAAGGTTTGGTTTCTTTTGTAATCGGCAGTTGAAACGATTACGCGTCGAGACGGTTAGGCTCGGGAGGAACACCATGCGCAAATTTTCCAGCGCCAGCACGGCCATCGTTGTCGCGATCTCGCTCTATTTCGCGCTCGCGTGGGGCTACGACGCGCTGCGGATCTTGTCCTCCCCCAGCTACGGCCTCGATGAAGTCTGGCGTTCGGAATACGTCTTCATCATCGGCCGCATGGTCGGGCTCGATCCGCTCGGCCTCATCAAGCTCGCGGCCTTCTTCGGCGCGGTGAAGCTGGTCGTCGCCTGCGCCTGCGCCTGGCATGTCGCCGACCGCGTCCGCGCGATGGTCCGCGGCACGGCGAACGCCGATGTCCTCGAAGGCGCGCTGATCATCATCGTCGCGCTCGGCATCCTGTCGGCGGGTCTCGCGGCGCGGTCCGGCAATGGCGAGATCGTGCGCGAATACGCGATCCAGCTTTTGCTCGCCTGTCTCGCGACGGCGCTCTGCATCGCCGAGCGCAGCAAGGTCTACGCGATCGGCGCGGGCGAAAGCACAAGCCCCGCGCCCGAGGCGGGCGTCTATTCCGGTCCGGCGATCCATCCCTGATCGACAGCCGCGGCAGGGAGGCAAGGCGCCATGCCGATGCTCGACCGCCTCATTGCCATGCTCATGCTCTGGGCCATTCGCGGCGCACTCGCGTGGTTCATCGCCTACGAATACACGGCGACCGTGCGCGAGAAGCTCGACGTCGTTGCGCGCGCGTTGTCGAAGCTCTGACGTCCAATCCCTTCAGTTGCTAAAGCTCACTTCGGCCGCGGCTCTTTGACATGCCGGTCCGGCGGCTTCAGCGCGCCGCTGCGCAGTTGCTTCACCGCCTGCACGAGCGCGCGCGCCACATTGCGCACGTCCTCCTGCGTCGCGGTCTCCTTGTCGAGATCGTCGTGGCTGGTGGCGTAAGGCGCGAGATAGCCGATGTAGCGGTCGATCACCGCGATATGACCGGCGGCGATCAGGCCCATGTCCTCCAGCCAGTCGTTGAGGATCCGCCGCAGCGTGTCGGCCCCGGCCGAGTCGCCATGCGCGAAGACGCCGAAGGTGCGTCCGGCGAGATGGCGCGGATAGGGCCAGCCGGCGAGTTCGATCTCCTTGGCCTTCTTCGCGTCCTTGCCCTGGGTCGAGGTCGGATCGGGATTGCCGCCGTCGGCGCAGACCAGCCGGTCCATCATCAGCTTGAAGGCCGACGACACCTGGTACCAGTTGACCGGCGCCACGATCATGATCCCGTGCGCGGCCACCCAGCGCGGATAGATCTCGTTCATCCAGTCATTGTTCTGCTGCAGGCCGTGGTTCGGGTAGCAGGAGCACGGCCAGTGGCAGAGCGGCATCGCCGTCGAGACGCACGATTTGCACGGATAGATGACGCGGTTGAATTCAGAGGCGAGCACCGAGAGGTCGAGGATGTCGCATTCGAAGCCCGGCGCGGCGCGGAAGATCTCGTCGGCGATCTCCAGCAACCGCCAGGTCTTCGACATCTCGCCGGGGCAGGTGTGCTCGCTGCGCGTCGAGCCGTTGATCAGCAGGATGCGCGAAGGCGCGGCCGGGTCCTCGAAGCGTCGCTGCGCGTCCTGGATCGCGGCCTGCGCGTCCAGCCACTCGATCGAGATGTCGTAGTCGGGATCGGCAAAGCGAGGGCCCGCCTTGACGGTGCGCGGGGCCTTGCGGCCGTGACTGTAGGCGTCCCAGGCCGCGTCCACGATCTTCTCGAGTTCGACGGTGAGCGGCTCGAAGGCGGGATCGTAGAAGCGGGAAAGATATCGTCTCTTGAACTCCGCCTCGTCGAGTTCGACCGGCGGCATGCCCTTGCGGACATCGACCATGAGCGTCTCCGTGATGTCGCGCTGACAACGCACGAAGACGCCAAATGGCTAAGGCCGGTGCCCTATTTTGTGTTCTGCACCTCGGCGATGACCTCGGCGGCTTCCTTGAAGGCGTGATTGGCCGCCGGCACGCCGCAGTAGATCGCCTGCTGCAGGAGGATCTCCTTGATGTCGTCCGGCGTGAAGCCGCCCTCGGTCAGCGCCGCGCGCACATGCATGCGGAATTCGTCCCACTTGTCGAGCGCGAGCATCGTGCCTATGACGAGCACGCGGCGCGTGCGCTCGTCATAGTGCGGCCGCGTCCAGACTTCGCCCCAGGCGGCGCGGGTGATGAAGTCCTGGAATTCCTCGGTGAAGGCCGACTTCTTGGCATTGGCGCGGTCGACCCAGGCGTTGCCCAGCACCTTGCGCCGCTGCGCCATGCCCTTTTCGTAACGCTCGCGTTCGTCCATTTCGTTCCCTCGCATATTTCACCGCGCATCCTTGCGCGTTGCCGATGTCGCCGGCGTTGGGTTCAGCCTTGGAGAAAGCTGAGCACGGTGTCCGTATAGGCTTTCGGCTGTTCGACGTTGGAAATGTGCGCGGCGTCGAGGCTCGCGACCTTCGCGCCGGGAATCGCCTTGGCGATGGCTTCGCCCGCGGCGGGCGGCGTCGCCGGATCTTGCGTGCCGACGATCACAAGGGTCGGGGCGGCGATGCGCGCATTGCTCTCGCGGAAATCCATGTCGCGCACGGCGGCGCAGTTGGCGACATAGCCTTCCGGATCGGTGCCCAGGAACATCTCCTTCATGCGCTCGAGCGTCGGCACCGCGCGCGCGCGGAAGCTGTCGGTAAACCAGCGCTGCATGTTGGGTTCGACGAGGCCGGCGAGGCCGTTCTCGCGCACGAAGGCGATTCGGTCGCTCCACGGCTTCTTGTCGGGATACCAGGCGCTCGTGTTGGACAGCACGAGCTTCTCGATGCGGTCCGGCGCATTGGCGCCCAGCCATTGCCCGACCATGCCGCCCATCGACAGGCCGCACCAGTTGGTCTTCTCGATCTGGAGCGCATCGAGGATGGCCAAAACGTCGCGGCCGAGTCGCTCCATGGAGTAGGGGCCGGGCGTCACCGCCGATTTGCCGTGACCGCGCCGGTCGTACCGCACCAGCCGGAAGTGCTTGGCGAATTCGCCCGCCTGGTCGTCCCACATGCGCAGGTCGGTGCCGAGCGAATTGCTCAGCATCAGCACCGGGCCGTTCTCCGGCCCCTCGACCTGCACGTAAATGCGGCAGCCGTCGTCGGTCGTGATTATCGGCATGAAAAACGCCTCCCGGATTTGCTACGGTTGCTTTGGCGACAGACCTAACGTGCCCTTATGCAGGTGCAAAGCTCTTTTCAGCGGGCCATTAAGGGCTTAAAGGCCAGGGTTGGGCCGGCGCCGAACGCTTGGCCGCGTGATTTAAGGAGACGACGCCGATGGCGATGACGATGACGGGCGAGGTTCAGCTGGCCGCGAGCCGTGAGACCGTGTGGGCCGCCCTCAACGACCCCGAGGTTCTCAAGTCCTGCATCCCGGGCTGCGAAGAGCTCAACAAGACGTCGGACACCGAATTCCAGGCCGTCGCCACGCAGAAGATCGGCCCAGTGAAGGCACGGTTCAAAGGCAAGGTGCAGCTCACCGACCTCGACCCGCCGAACGGCTACAAGATCTCCGGTGAAGGTGACGGCGGCATCGCCGGCTTCGCCAAGGGCGGTGCGACCGTGTCGCTCTCCGACAAGGACGGCGGTACGCTGCTGACCTACAACGTGGAGGCGCAGATCGGCGGCAAGCTCGCCCAGCTCGGCCAGCGCCTGATCAACGGCGCTGCCAAGAAAGTCGCGGACGAGTTCTTCCAGAACTTCGCAAAGGCCGTCGCCGCGCAGTAGCGCCAGAGCGGCGGGGGGGCTTCCGCTCTCTACGTCTTCCATGCGGCGCAAAATCGTGTCGAATCGAGCCTGAACGGTTTTGTGAAAGACCGTTTAGGCAATTTTTGCGCCGTTTGCCGCCAGACTCCCTTGACCCGCCCCGGGCCGGGGGTTCAAAGTTATTATCGTTTTAATCTGCGGCCGAGCCGGAATCGGTTCGATTTCCGCAGTCGAGCCCTCCCCGCGCGATAGGCGGGAAGGGGGGAATAGGGCCGATGGGCCCCAAGTCGGGAGGAAGGCCATGCCGTCCGTATCCATGACGGTGAACGGGAAACCGGTCACCGGCGACGTCGAAGCGCGCACATTGCTGGTGCAATTTCTGCGCGAGAACCTGCGCCTGACCGGCACCCATGTCGGCTGCGATACCTCGCAGTGCGGCGCCTGCGTCATCCATATCGACGGCATCGCCGCCAAGTCCTGCACCACGCTCGCGCTCCAGTGCGAAGGCGCCAAGATCACCACGATCGAAGGCCTCGCCGAGGCGAACGGCCCGCTGCATCCGATGCAGGAGGCCTTCCGCGAGCATCACGGTCTGCAGTGCGGTTTCTGCACCCCCGGCATGATCATGGCCGCGCTCGACATCGTGCGCCGCCGCGGCAATGATCTCGACGAGCACACGATCCGCGAGCAGCTCGACGGCAATCTGTGCCGCTGCACGGGCTATCACAACATCGTCAAAGCCATCCAAGCAGGAGCCAAGGCTATGGCTGCGGGCGCGCCGACCGCCCAAGCCGCCGAATAAAGCCGACTTAAAAAACGCAAGGGAAGGAAGACCGCCATGAGCGCGACTGGCATCGGCGCGGCGGTGCGCCGAAAGGAAGACTTCCGCTTTATTACCGGCAAAGGCCAATACACTGACGACGTGACGAGGCCGGGCGAGACGCGCGCGATATTCGTGCGCTCGCCTCACGCTCACGCCAAGATCAAGAACATCGACGTCAGCGAAGCCAGGCGCATGCCCGGCGTGATCGATGTGCTCACGGGCTCCGATCTCGCGGGCGACAAGATCGGCAATCTGATTTGCGGGTGGATGGTCCATTCCAAGGATGGATCGCCGATGAAGATGGCGCCGCATCCGGCGCTCGCCGCCGGCAAGGTCAACCATGTCGGCGACGCGGTCGCTGTCGTGATCGCCGAGAGCGTCCTTCTGGGCAAGGACGCGGCCGAGAAGGTGAAGGTCGATTACGAGGTGCTGCCGGCGGTGGTCGATCCCGCGCAGGCCAAGACCGGCCCGCAGATCCACGACCTCGCGCCCAAGAACACGATCTACGAATGGTCGCTCGGCGACGCCAAGGCGACCGAAGCCGCCTTCGCGGCGGCCAAGCACGTCACCAAGCTCGACTTCATCAACAACCGCCTCGCGCCGAATGCGATGGAGCCGCGCGCCGCGCTCGCCGAATACGACGCCGGCACCGATCAGCTCACGCTGTGGAATACGTCGCAGAACCCGCACGTCGCGCGCCTTGTCATCTCGGCTTTCGTCGGGATCGCGCCCGAGCACAAGCTGCGCGTGATCGCGCCGGACGTCGGCGGCGGCTTCGGCTCCAAGATCTTCATTTATCCGGAAGAGGTGGTTTGCCTGTGGGCCTCGCGCCGCGTGCGCCGGCCGGTGAAGTGGACGTCCGAGCGCACCGAGGCCTTCCTCACCGATGCGCACGGCCGCGACCACGTCACCCATGCCGAGCTCGCGCTCGACGCCAACGGCAAGATCCTGGCGCTGCGCGCGCACACGATCGCCAATCTCGGCGCCTATATGTCGACCTTCTCGTCGTCGGTGCCGACCTATCTCTACGCGACGCTGCTGTCGGGCCAGTACGACATCCCGCAGATCTATTGCGAGGTGGACGCGGTCTACACCAACACCGTGCCGGTCGATGCCTATCGCGGCGCCGGCCGTCCGGAAGCGACGTTCGTCGTCGAGCGTCTCGTCGAAGTGGCGGCGCGCGAGATGGGGCTCGAGCCGCCGGAATTGCGCCGGCGCAACTTCATCAAGAGCTTTCCGCACCAGACGCCGGTGATCATGGCCTATGACGCGGGCGACTATCACGCCTCGCTGAAGAAGGCGATGGAGCTCGCCGACGTGAAGGGCTTTGCCAAGCGCAAGCGCGACGCGGCCCGCCACGGCAAGCTGCGGGGCCTCGGCTATTCGACCTACATCGAAGCCTGTGGCATCGCGCCGAGCCAGGCCGTCGGCTCGCTCGGCGCCGGCGTCGGCCTGTGGGAGAGCGCTGAAGTGCGCGTCAACCCGACCGGCAGCGTCGAGGTGCTCACGGGCTCCCATGCGCACGGGCAGGGGCACGAGACGACCTTCGCGCAGCTCGTGTCGGAGCGTCTCGGCATTCCGTTCGAGAACGTCTCGATCGTGCACGGCGACACCGACAAGGTGCAGTTCGGCATGGGCACCTATGGCTCGCGCTCCGGCGCGGTCGGCATGTCGGCGATCGTCAAAGCGCTCGACAAGGTCGAGGCCAAGGCCAAGAAGGTCGCCGCGCATATGCTGGAAGCGGCCGAAGGCGACATCGAGTTCAAGGACGGCAAGTTCACCGTCGCCGGCACCGACAAGTCGGCCGCCTGGGGCGATGTCGCGCTCAACGCCTATATCGCGCACAAGTTCTCGGGCCAGGAACTGGAGCCGGGCCTGAAAGAGACGTCGTTCTACGATCCGACCAACTTCACGTTCCCGGCCGGCTGCCACATCTGCGAGATCGAAATCGATCGCGAGACGGGCAAGACCGAGATCGTGAACTGGATCGCCGTCGACGACTTCGGCACCGTCATCAATCCGATGATCGTCGAAGGCCAGGTGCATGGCGGCATCGCGCAGGGCGTCGGCCAGGCGCTGCTCGAGGGCGTCGTCTACGACAAGGAAGGTCAGTTGGTGACGGGCTCGCTGATGGACTATTCCATGCCGCACGCGCACGATCTGCCGTCGTTCAAGGTGGAGACGACCGAGACCAAGGCGCCGTCCAATCCGCTCGGCATGAAAGGCTGCGGCGAGGCCGGGGCCATCGCCGCGCCGGCCGCGGTCATCAACGCGATCACCGATGCCATCGGCACCGAAGAACTTGCCATGCCGGCCACCGCCAACGCGGTCTGGTCGGCATTGCAGCGCGCGACCCCGCGCGTTGCGGCGTAACTCAATCTTCCTCGTCCTGAGGAGGCCGCGGAGCGGCCATCTCGAAGGACGAGGGCCCGGTGTCATCCTTCGAGACGCGGCCGGCGGCCGCTCCGCGGGATGAGGCCGGGAACGAACAAAGGAGAATGGACATGTACAACTTCACCTTCCATCGTCCGACCACGGTGCGTCAGGCGGCCGGGCTGCTCGGGCGCAATCCGGATGGCAAGATCCTGGCCGGCGGCCATTCGCTGCTGCCGGTGATGAAGCAGCGTCTCGCGCAGCCGACCGCGCTGGTCGATCTGTCGCTGGTTGAGGGGCTGACGGGCGTCGAGGTCAAGGGTCGCTCGGTGGTCATCGGCGCGATGTCGCGTCACGCCGACGTCGCCAATTCGCCGGTCCTGCTCGAAGTGATGCCGGGCCTTGCGGCCGTGCCGGGCTCGGTCGGCGATCCGCAGGTGCGCAACCGTGGCACCATCGGCGGCTCGATCGCCAACAACGATCCGAACGCCGACTATCCGGCCGCGTGCCTCGGCCTCGGCGCGACCATCATCACCAACAAGCGCCGCATCGCCGCCGACGACTTCTTCCAGGGCATGTACACGACCGCGCTGGAAGACGGCGAGATCATCACCAAGGTCAGCTTCCCGATCGCCAAGAAGTGCGCCTACGAGAAGTTCAAGCATCCGGCCTCGGGCTTCGCGCTGGTCGGCGTGTTCGTGTCGAAGCGCGGTCCGGACATCCGCGTCGCGGTGACGGGCGCGGGCGCCAATGGCGTCTTCCGCGTCAAGTCGTTCGAGGAAGCGCTCAAGAAACGCTTCTCGCCGAAGTCGATCGAAGGCATGTCGATTCCGGCGACGGGCATGAACGTCGACATCCACGCCTCGGCCGAATATCGCGCGCACCTCGTCGGCGTGCTGGCGCGCCGCGCGCTCGCCAAGGCGACGGCGTAACAACGGCGGCGTCGTTCGACCCGCGCGTCCCCGCGAAAGCGGGGGCGCCGCGGCCAGACGCATCGCTACTTCAATGCTGTCCTGGATTCCCGCTTGCGCGGGAATGAGCCGGCCAAGAGACAACAACCGCCGGGGCCGAAGGGCGCCGGCGGTTTTTGTTTGTGTCGACGCGCGTTAGCGCTGTGGCTGGGCGGGCAGGAAGGTCGGGCCGACCGTGCGCACGGTGCGCTCGCAGTCGGGCCTATTGTGGCTCGAGGCCTGCCGCTTTGATGATCGGCAGCAGGTGTTCGCGTTCGGCGCTCAGAAATTGGCGGGCTGCCGCAGGGCTCGTGTCACTCCGCCCTTCGAGGCCGGCGGCCTGCAGCACGCGATCGAATTCCGCATCCTTGATCGCCTTGCCCGTCTCATCGGAGAGTTGATCGACGATCGGCTGAGGCAAGCCGGCAGGACCGAGGATGCCGCACGTCAACTGCACGACCATGCCGGAGAGCGTCTCCGTTGCAGCCGGAATTTCGGGCGCGGCTTTCAGGCGGCCCGGTGCGCAAACGGCGAGGATGCGCACTTTGCCCTCGCGGTGGAAGCCGAGCACCTGCGAAGTGATGTTCGGCGTCATCATTGGCAGGACACCGGCGGCAAGATCGATCAATGCAGGTCCCGCGCCGCGATAGGGTGCGTGCAGAATCTTCGGCGCATCGATGAGCTGTTTGAACAGCTCGCCGGCGAGATGGGTCACCGTGCCGGCACCGGCGGAGCCGTAGGCTAGCTTTTCCTGGTTCGCTTTCGCGTACTTGATGAACTCGGCCAAGCTATTGGCGGGAACGCTCGGATGCACGACGATCGCCGTGGACGAGGTCGCCATCATCGAAACTGGTGTGAAATCCTTCGTCGCATCGTAGGGCGGGCGCACCATCAGATACGGCGCAATGATCTGACAGCTCGTATCGCCGAACAGGAGCGTATAACCGTCCGCTTTGGCCCGGGCGACCGTCGCAGCGCCGATTGTCCCGCCGCCGCCGCCCTGGTTCTCCACCACGACGGTGCCCAATGGCTGGCGCATGCGTTCCGCCCAATTGCGCGCGACGGCATCGACCACGCCGCCGGGGGCGTAGGGAACGATCAACCGGATTGGCGCTGTTGGATATTTGCTTTGGGCGCGCGCGCCGCTGATGAGAACCGTTGGAGCAGCCAAGCCTGCCGCCGACAACGCAATGAATTGGCGTCGATCCATGGTCGTAATCCCCCGACGTTTGACGTTTATTGAAGCGCCGCGTTTTCTTCGCTGCACCGCATTATTGTTCGGGAGACTAGCGGGAGGCGACAAACATCGTCGAGCCGAAAGTTACGTGGCATAACGTCTCGCGTAGCTGCGATTGCCGGAACGATGTTGACATCCAATACGCGTTCGCCGCATCAGCGCTTGCAACTGAGCCGCAGGAATTCACGGTCTTCAAAAGGATTTACGAATGATAGAGCCGACGACTGCAACGGGATTTAAATGGCCGAATGGCGCGCGCATCGCGGTCGTGGTGACCTGCCTGATGGAGAATTGGTCGGGCGATAAAGGACCGCCATTCTCAGTGCAAACCACATCGCTGAAGCCGGGTACGCATGATCGCGCGGCGATGACGTGGGGATGGTACGGCGGCAAGCGCGGTGTCTGGCGGCTCCTGAAGATATTGAACGAGCATCGCGTGCCGTCGACGTTCGTGGCCAACGCCCACTCGATGGAGCTGGCGCCTTCAGCCGTCGAATGCATGCTCGAAACGGGCCACGAGATCGCAGCGCATTCCTATACGCAGGACGCGCTGATGGCCTATCTCTCTCCCGACGAAGAGCGGGAGATGATTCAAAAATGCATTGGCGTGTTCAAGAAGATGACGGGCGCGCCGCCCAAGGGCTGGCTCAGCCCCGTCCTCGCGCCGACGGCGAATACCGAGGAGCTGATCGCGGAAGCGGGTTTCCTCTGGTACGGCGATTACAACAACATCGATCTGCCGTTTTGCGTGTCGACCAAGAAGGGCGATTTGGTCGCCGTGCCGCACACCGACTTCGCTGATCACCGCGTGCTGCGCGCCAATCCGCGCGACTGGTTCGAGGTCTACAAGGATACCTTCGACTATCTCTACGCGAACGAACCGACCTCGTTCCTCAACATCACCTTGCATTGCCATTTCGGCGGCCGGCCGCTGATGGCGGCGCAGCTCGATCGCATTTTGCGCTACATCCGCGGCTTCCCGGAGGTTTGGCTGGTCCGGCACGATGATCTGGCCGAATGGATCAAAGCCAACAACATCGCCGAGTGGACGAACGAGCAGCGATTCTTCGGCAAGTGACTTGATGCGCCGGCGGGCTCGAGAGAGCTCCGCTCGCGCGTGAACGAGCGCACCACGAGACATAAGCCGCCGGGGCCGAAGGGCGCGGCGGCTTTTGTTTGTGTCGATGCGGGTTAGCGCTGCGGCTGCGCGGGCAGGAAGGTCGGGCCGACCGTGCGCACGGTGCGCTTGCCGGGCTCGGTCTCGGCTTCGGCCGGCGAGGCGCTCGCCTGCGGGTCGTTTGCCGGGGCTGCGCCCGTCCGCGGATCGGGGCGGAACGGCTTGCCGTCGGCGCCGGTGCGCGGCTGCGACAGGCGCCGCGCGTTCTGTTCGGTCACCACGACGTCGCCCGGGGCGACGCTCATGTCCGGTCCGCCGGTCTTGAGCGCGTCGGCCCAGCTCTCGCCGGGGCGGCGGCAGCTGCAGGCCTGGCTCATGGCCTTGCGATAGGCGAAGGCCGTCGGCAGGTCGGTGTACGGACGGCCGCTGAGCGACACCGCCTGCGACACGTCCTCGCCGGGGTTGTGATAGGTGTAAAGCTGCACCTCGGCGGCCGGGCAGGTGCGCTGGCAGGTCTGCTCGTCGGTGGCGAAGCGCTCGGGCGAGGTCGAATACGAGATCGGGTAATAGTAGCCGTCGCAGGTGCGCACGCACAGGGTGCGGAACGTGCCGCCCATCGGGCCGGCCGGTGTCGACTGGATGCCGTTGCCCGGCGCGCCGTCATTGCCGAACAGCCGGTCGAAGAAGCCGCCTTGCTGGTTCGCGGTCACCGCGGCGCGATATTGCGGGCCGCAATTATTCTCGCCGAGCGCGATCAGCAGCGACCGGCGCTGCGCCAGGCGCTGGGTGGTGCCGCCGCTGAGCTGCTCGAGCTGCACCTGCAGCCGCTCCAGCGCGTTGCGCTGCTGCCCGATTTCCCGGGTCAGGCCGCCGCACTCCGGCGGGGGATTGGAAAAGATCGAGAAGAAGCCGGTGTTCTCGCAGCCCATGCGCCGGCTTTGGGCGACAAGGCGGTCGACCTCGTATTGCTGGCGGTTGGCGGCGTCCTCGGCGCGGCGAATCTGGTCGGCCCGGCCGGGATCGTTGTTGCCGCGATCGAGCGAGGCAAGCTGCGCCTCCAGCCGCTGGCACATCGGATTGGCGGATT
>Ga0180220_1001974_pt1 | contig 13966 bp, 17 predicted proteins | sample eDN5th37CBELigBY_FD_151335 | JGI IMG/M metagenome (GOLD analysis project Ga0180220, IMG submission 151335) | Enriched backyard soil microbial communities from Emeryville, California, USA - eDNA 5th pass 37_C BE-Lig BY (version 2) (version 2) | ecosystem: Environmental > Terrestrial > Soil >... | reverse complement strand
CGCTCACGCACGTCGCGGCCTCCGGCGGAGGCATTCCGCCGGCTGTACTTCGACACGATCACCCACGGCGTCCCCCAACTCGAGCTGCTGACCGAACTCGCAGGCGAGGACAGGATCGTGTGCGGCAGCGACTACCCCTTCGACATGGCCGAGGTCGATCCGGCCCGGTTCGCCGTCGAGCACGGCCCGGGTCAGGATTCGCTCATCCGGGCGGCCCGCGCGTTCCTGGGAATCCGGGAGGCGCGCGCGGGCGACACCATCAACCCCTATAGGAACCCCAGTGCCACACCTGTTCTCGCCCCTGACGCTACGTGACATCAGCTACGCCCACCGGGCGTGGATGTCCCCGATGATGCAGTTCGCCGCGGTGCCCGCCGGACCCGACGCCGGAACTCCGACCGACTGGCACCTGCAGCACCTCGGTTCACGAGCGGTGGCCGGCGCCGCACTGGTGATGGTCGAGGCCACCGCGGTCGACCCGGTGGGGCGCAGCAGCCACCACGACCTCGGGCTGTGGAACGACCGGCAGGCGCAGTCGTTCCGCCGCATCACCGATTTCCTCAAGGCACAGGGAACGGTGCCGGGCATCCAGATCGTGCATGCCGGACGCAAAGGGTCCACCGGCCTTCCCTGGGCCGACGAAACCCAACCCCCACACCAGAACTGGGCGACGGTCGGCCCGAGCGCGGTGCCCTTCGGGCGGCTCCCGGCGCCGAGCGAGATGACCACCGAGGAGATCGCCCGCACCGTAGAGGCATTCGCCGCGGCCGCCCGCCGCGCCGCGGACGCGGGATTTCAGACACTCGAAATCCACGGTGCGCACGGCTATCTCATCCACCAGTTCCTCTCGCCGCACTCCAATCACCGCGACGACCGGTACGGCGGTCCGCTGGAACACCGGATGCGCTTCGCGCTGGAGGTGACCGAGGCGGTGCGGGCGGCCTGGCCCGACGGCCTGCCGTTGTTCTTCCGGGTGTCGGCCACCGACTGGCTGGGCGGCGACACCGACGACGCCAGACCGGGGTGGACACTCGCCGACACCGTCGAGTTGGCCGAACACATCAAGCGGATCGGCGTCGACCTGGTCGACGTGTCGTCCGGAGGGTCGGCGCCCGACGCCGCCATCCCCGTGGCGCCGAGCTACCAGGTGCCGTTCTCGACGCGGATCCGCAAGGAGGTCGACGTTCCCACCGCGGCCGTCGGTCTGATCACCGACGCCGAGCAGGCCGACTCCATCATCGCTGAAGGGGAGGCCGACGCGGTCTTCTTGGCCCGGGCGCTGCTGCGCGACCCGGCGTGGATTTGGCGCGCGGCCGAGCAGCTCGGTCACCAACTCCCGCACCCGGTCCGCTACGCACGCGCATTCCGCTGACGATGCAGCGGAGAGTTACTGTCGCAGGATGGCCAGGAAGTATGCGACCGCAGACCCGGTGAACCTCGACGAACTGCTCGACTTCGTCCGCCCGAGACATCGCATGGTGTTGACGACGTTCCGCGCCGACGGGTCGCTGCAGAGTTCACCGGTGTCGGGCGGGGTCGACGCGCAGGGCCGCATCGTCATCGCGAGCTACCCGCAGCGGGCCAAGTCGGCCAACATCCGCCGGACACCGCGCGCGAGTGTGGTGGTGCTGTCCGACGAGTTCAACGGACCCTACGTCCAGGTGGACGGCGAGGCCGAGGTGATCGACCTGCCGGACGCGGTCGAGCCGCTCGTCGAGTACTTCCGGGTCATCTCCGGTGAGCATCCGGACTGGGACGAGTATCGCCAGGCGATGGTGGATCAGGGCAAGTGCCTGATCCGCGTCACTCCGAAGCGGTGGGGGCCGGTTGCCACCGGCGGTTTCCCGCCCGAGTGACACGCGTTGCGTCCGCTAAGTGGTCAAACTATAGTCTGGACACATGTCCAGAGGTTTTGGAGTCGGCGCGTGAAGGCGTCTTCCCAGCTCAGCGCGATTCCTGCCGCCGGGTGAGTTGATATGCGCATCGCACTGCTTTCGTACCGGAGCAAGACCCACTGCGGCGGACAAGGTGTCTACGTCCGTCACCTGAGCAGCGGCCTGGCCGAGCTCGGCCACGACGTCGAGGTGTTCTCGGGTCAGCCCTATCCGGAGGGCCTCGATCCCCGCGTCACGCTGACCAAGGTGCCCAGCCTGGATCTGTACCGCGAGCCCGATCCGTTCCGCGTGCCGCACCCGCGGGAGATCCGCGACGGCATCGACGCGCTGGAACTGCTGACCATGTGGTCGGCCGGCTTCCCGGAACCGCGCACCTTCACGATGCGCGCCGCGCGGATCCTCGCGGCGCGCCGCGACGAGTTCGACGTCGTCCACGACAACCAGAGCCTGGGTACCGGTCTGCTCAAGATCGCCAAGCTGGGCCTGCCCGTGGTGGCGACCGTGCACCACCCGATCACGCGCGACAAGGTCGTCGACGTCGCGGCGGCCAAGTGGTGGCGCAAGCCGCTGGTGCGCCGTTGGTACGGCTTCGCCGAGATGCAGAAGAAGGTCGCGCGCCAGATCCCCGAACTGCTCACGGTGTCGTCGTCGTCGGCGGCCGACATCGCCGAGGACTTCGGCGTCACGCCCGATCAGCTGCACATCGTGCCGCTCGGCGTGAACACCGAACTGTTCAAACCCGCCGAGCAGCGCGTGAGTGGACGCATCATCGCGATCGCGTCGGCCGACGTTCCGCTCAAAGGTGTGAGCCACCTGCTGCACGCGGTCGCGCGCCTGCGCGTGGAACGCAACCTCGACCTGCAACTCGTGAGCAAGCTCGAACCCAACGGTCCCACCGAGAAGCTCATCGCCGAGCTGGGCATCTCCGACATCGTCCACATCTCCAGCGGGCTGTCCGATCAGGAGCTGGCAGGCCTGTTGGCATCGGCCGAGGTCGCGTGCATCCCGTCGCTGTACGAGGGCTTCTCGCTGCCCGCCGTGGAGGCCATGGCCAGCGGCACCCCGATCGTCGCGAGCCGCGCGGGCGCGCTGCCCGAGGTCGTGGGCACCGACGGATCGTGCGCGCGGCTGGTCCGCCCGGCCGACGTCGACGAGCTGACCGCGGTGCTGGGCGAACTGCTGGACTCGCCGTCCGAACGCCGCCGCCTCGGCGCGGCCGGACGCCGGCGTGCCCTCGACGTCTTCAGCTGGGAATCCGTTGCCGCACAGACGGTTGCGGTGTACGAGCAGGCACAGAACCGGATGGGGGTCAAGGCGTGCTGACAGTCGACTTCGACCGGCTCGGTGTCGGCCCGGGCACGTCGGTGATCGACGTCGGGTGCGGCGCGGGCAGGCACACGTTCGAGGCGTTCCGCCGCGGGGCGCATGTGATCGGCTTCGACCAGAACGTGGCCGATCTCAACAGCGTCGACGAGATGCTGCAGGCCATGGCCGAAGCGGGCGAGGCGCCCGCCACGGCGAAAGGCGAGGCCGTCAAGGGTGACGCGCTCGACCTGCCGTACCCCGACGGCACCTTCGACTGCGTGATCGCCTCGGAGATCCTCGAGCACGTCCCCGAGGACGACCGCGCGATCTCCGAACTGGTCCGCGTGCTCAAACCCGGTGGCTCGCTGGCCATCACGGTGCCGCGGTGGCTGCCGGAGAAGATCTGCTGGCTGCTGTCGGACGAGTACCACGCCAACGAGGGCGGCCACATCCGCATCTACAAGGCCGACGAGTTGCGCGACAAGGTGCTCGCACACGGTCTGGAACTCACCCACACCCACCACGAGCACGCGCTGCACTCGCCGTACTGGTGGCTCAAGTGCCTTGTGGGGACCGAGAAGAACGACCACCCGGCGGTCAAGGCATACCACCAGCTGCTGGTGTGGGACATGATGGGCCGGCCGTGGCTCACCAGGACCGCCGAGTCGGTGCTCAACCCGCTGATCGGCAAGAGCGTGGCGCTGTACTTCACCAAACCGGATGCCCGTGGGTGATGCGCTGTGCGACCGTCTGAGATCCCAGGTGTGCCGGGTGTTCTGACGCCCGAACAATGCCTGCAGACCGCGCGGTCCATCGCGGCCACCCAGGAGTCCTCGGGTGCGCTGCCCTGGTTCGACGGCGGCCACACCGACCCGTGGGACCACGTCGAGAACGCCATGGCGCTCACCGTCGCCGGGCTGATCGAACCCGCGCGCGCGGCGTTCGAGTGGTGCCGTACGGTGCAGCGGGCCGACGGTTCGTGGCCGATCCAGCTGCGTGACGGTGTCGTCGAGGACGCCAACAGCGACAGCAACTTCTGCGCCTACGTCGCGACCGGCGTGTGGCACCACGTGCTCATCACGGGCGACCGCGGCTTCGCCGAGACGATGTGGCCCGTGGTGACACGGGCCATCGACTTCGTACTGGGGTTGCAGGCCCCCGGCGGTGAGATCTACTGGGCCGCCACGCCTTCCGGGCCGGTTCCCGAGGCCCTGCTGACCGGGTGCGCCAGCATCTACCACAGCATCCGTTGCGGCCTGGCGCTCGCCGACTACGTCGGTGATCCACAACCCGAGTGGGAAGTTGCCGTGGGCCGCCTGGGCCACGCGATCGCCGAGCATCCGGAGGCGTTCTCCGCCAAGGACACCCACGCGATGGAGTGGTACTACCCGGTGCTTGGCGGCGCGCTGCGCGGTGACGCGGCCCTGGCCCGCATCGAGGCGCGGTGGGACGACTTCGTGGTGCCCGGCCTGGGCATCCGGTGCGTCGACCACCGGCCGTGGGTGACCGGGGCCGAGACCTGCGAACTGGTGATGGCGCTGGACGCGGTCGGTGACACCCGCCGGGCCCGCGAACAGTTCGCGGCCATGCACCACCTGCGCGAGGCCGACGGATCCTATTGGACCGGACTGGTTTTCGCCGACGGCAAACGCTGGCCCGAGGAGCGCACGACGTGGACGGGCGCGGCGATGATCCTCGCGGCCGACGCGCTGTCGCGCACCACGGCCGCGAGCGGGATCTTCCGCGGCGAAGGTCTGCCCCGCGGTCTGGAAGGTGAATTCGACTGCGAGTGCGTGGTCACCGACCGCTAGTCGAGCGGGCCGGGCTCTCCCGAGATCCGTTCCAGCACGCGCATCGAACCGGTCGCGGACACCTCGCGGAACGCGCCGGTGGCCAGGGCCCGCTGATAGATGTGGAACGGCGCCTGACCGCCGTCCTCGGGATTCGGGAACACGTCGTGGATCACCAGGGCGCCGCCCTTCTGCACCCAACGGGCCCAGCCGTCGAAGTCGCGCTGCGCGGCCTCCTCGGTGTGACCGCCGTCGATGAACAGGAACCGCAACGGGGTTCGCCATCCCCTGGCGACCACGGGCGACCTGCCGACCACGGCGACCACATGATCGTCGAGGCCCGCGGCGTCGAGCGTGTGCCGCATCTTCGGCAACGTGTCGAACAGGCCGGTCACCGGGTCGACCAGTGACGCGTCGTGGTACTCCCAGCCGGGCTGGTGCTCCTCGGAGCCGTGGTGGTGGTCGACGGTGTAGAGCACCGAGCCGGTCTCCTGCGCGGCCGCGCCGAGCATGACCGTGGACTTGCCGCAGTAGGTGCCGATCTCGACGCCGACGCCGCCGCCGAGGTAGCGCACCGCCGCGTCGTAGAGGGCTCGGCCCTCGTCGACGGGCATGAAACCCGTGACCTGCTCGGCCAGGGCGAACAGACGCTCGGCGCGGGGCGGCAGTGCGGTGTCGGCATGGCTCATGGGTGACAACATACCGTTGCTGGTCACGGCCAGTTGTAGTAGCGTCCGGACACGTGTCCGATCCGGCCATGGAGTCGACCCGACGCCGTCTGAGTGCACGGCAGGCGGACACCGTCGAACGTCTGGGACGCGCGGCGGTCGAACTGATCAGTCGCGAGGGGTACGCGGGCCTGACGGTGCGGCGCGTCGCCGCCGAGGCGGGCGTCGGCTCGGCAACCGCCTACACCTATTTCTCGTCCAAGGAACACCTTGTCGCCGAGGTGTTCTGGCGCAGGCTGTCCGCGGCGCCGCCCGCCGTGCACGAATCGCCGGATCCGGCGACCCGCGTGGTCGAGGTGCTGCAGCACATCGCGTCGCTGGTGGCCGACGAGCCCGCGTTCGCGGGCGCGGTGACCACGGCCCTGCTGGGCAAGGATCCCGACGTCGACGCGCTGCGCCAGCGTATCGGCGCCGACATCCGGCAGCGCCTGGTCGCGGCGCTGGGCCCCGATGTGAGGATCGACGTCATCGAGGCCCTCGAGTTGCTCTACACCGGCACCATGGTGTGGGCCGGCATGGGATACGACTCCTACGAACAGGTCGTGCGCCGCCTGGAGAAGTCAGCGCGCCTGGTGCTCAGCTGAACTCGCGGTGAGGATCGCCCGCGACGCCGCGACGGCCGGTTCGTAGATCTCCCGGATGTCGTGGCCGTCCTCGACGATCAGTGCCGTGAGTTCCCGTAGACCGCCCAGCAGGATGATGGCCATCTGCCTGCTGAGCCCGTTGAGCCCGGCGCGCCGGAATCCCGGACTGTCGCTGAGGTCGATGAGCAGATCGGTGAGCGCCCCCATCGCGTCGCGTTGCAGCGGGCGTGCCGCGGGGCCGAGCGCGGGCAGTTCGCGGATCCAGCTCAGCGTGATGCTCGGGGCGGATTCGATGTGCTCGACGTAGGCGCCGACGGCCTGGTCGATCTGGTCCTGCCATTCGGCCTCGGGGCTGACGGCCGAGCGGATGTGCTCGACGAGCGCGGCGTTGTTGGCGCGCAGCAGCTCGATGAAACAGGCTTCTTTGCTTGCGAACTGGTCGTAGAACGTGCGCTTGGAGGTGCGAGCGTGGCGGACGATGTCGGCAACGGTGCTGTCGCGGTAACCCTTGTCGTCGATGGCGGCCGAGAGCCCGTCGAGCAGGCGGGACCGGAACGCGTCACCGCCTGAGCCCCCCGCCGTGGCGGTGCCGGTGAGCGCGGTCGTCATACGGACCCCCCTTGCGCTGTGTGGTACCTGCGAGTACCGTACTACACCATCACCTGGTACGACGCGGTACCAACAACGGGGGAGAGCCTATGACCGCGACCGTCGAACGTCCCGAGTCCGCGATCCGCGCGGCGCAGCTTCCGCCGGTGCTGCCGCTGCCCAAAACTGTTCAGGGTCTGGCCTTCTCGGTCGCGCGACGATGGGTGGTCAAGCAGGCCGCCCGCAGGTACGGCGACGTCGTCACGCTCGACATCCCGGTGTTCGGCCGGACCGTGCTGGTCACCGAACCCCAACTGGCCAAACAGGTGTACGCCGCGCACCCCGACGACGTCGGCAATGTCCAGCCGAACCTCAGCCGCATGCTCGGCCCCGGATCGGTGTTCGCCCTCGACGGCACCGACCACCGGCGCAGGCGCAAGCTGCTCACGCCGCCCTTCCACGGCCGCAGCATCAAGAACTACGAGCGGATCTTCGAAGAGGAGACCCTGCGCGAAGCCGCGTCCTGGCCCGACGGCCAGGAGTTCCGGACACTCGGGCCGATGATGCGGATCACGCTCAACGCGATCCTGCGCGCGGTGTTCGGCGCCGACGGGGAACAACTCGACGAACTGCGCCGGATCATCCCGCCGTGGGTGACCCTCGGATCGCGCCTGGCGGTGCTGCCGACCCCGAAGCGCAACTACGGACGGCTCACGCCGTGGGGCCGGCTCGCGGCCTACCGCGCGGAGTACGACGACGTCGTGGACCGTCTCATCGACCGCGTCGAGGCCGATCCGGACTTCGACCAGCGTGACGACATCCTCGCGCTGATGCTGCGCAGCGCCTACGAAGACGGATCGTCCATGTCCCGCAAGGATATCGGCGACGAACTGCTCACTCTGCTCGCGGCCGGGCACGAGACCACGGCGTCCACACTGGGCTGGGCGTTCGAGCGGATCAGCAGACATCCCGGCGTGCTGGAGAAACTCGTCGCCGAAGCGGCCACCGACGACAACGAGTACCGCCAGGCCGCCATCGCCGAGGTGCAGCGCGTGCGCACCGTGATCGACTTCTCCGGGCGTCACGTCTATGCGCCGTCGTTCCAGTTGGGGCAGTGGACGATTCCGCGCGGCTATTCGATCATGGTCGCGATCGCGCACATCCAGGAGCGCGAGGAGGAGTTCTCCGACCCGCACCGGTTCGACCCACAGCGCTTCGTCGGGAACCGGCCCGGACTCGGCTGGCTCCCCTACGGCGGCGGCACGCGCCGCTGCGTGGGCGCGGTCTTCGCCAACATCGAGATGGACGTGGTGCTGCGAACCGTACTGCGCCACTTCGTCATCGAGACCACCACCGCACCCGACGAGAAGGTGCACCCGCGCGGGGTGGCCTACACGCCCGCGTCGGGTGGCCGGGTGGTGATGCGGCGCCGCCGCGAACCGCTGGGCGCCTGAGCGCTACTGGCTCGCCGTCTCGCGGCGCGGCAACTTCCAGCCCGGGCGCGGGAAGTGGCACGTGTAGCCGTTGGGGTAGTGCACCAGGTAGTCCTGGTGTTCGGGCTCGGCCTCCCAGAAGTCACTCGCCGGGGTCACCTCGGTGACCACCTTGCCCGGCCACAGCCCTGAGGCGTCCACATCGGCGATGGTCTCCAGCGCGATGCGCTTCTGCTCCTCGTCGAGGTAGAAGATCGCCGAACGGTAACTCGAGCCGACGTCGTTGCCCTGACGGTCCTTGGTGGTCGGATCGTGGATCTGGAAGAAGAACTCCAGCAGGGCGCGATAGTCGGTCTGTGCCGGGTCGTAGACGATCTCGACGGCCTCGGCATGCCCGGGGTGATTGCGGTACGTCGGATGGTCGTTCTGGCCTCCGGTGTAGCCGACCCGGGTGGAGACGACACCGGGCTGCTTGCGGATCAGATCCTGCATACCCCAGAAGCAGCCGCCCGCGAGGATCGCCGTGGCGTGATTGCCCATAGTCGTTCATTCCTTCCCTAGACGCACAATCCATGCTGCCAGAGCCTGTCGGATCGTGGCACTACCGTGGTGCGCATGCGTCCAGTGGTAACCACCGCGTTGACCGGTTTACTCCTGGCAACGGTGACGGCACCCCACGCGGCCGCCGCCGCCGTGCCCGAAGTGCCCGTCGACCCTGATCGCACGGTTTTCACCGACAACCCGCGGATCGTCCATCAGCATCCGGCGCGCGTCGAATCGTGGAGCCGCATCGGTGAGGGGATGCGCGTCAACTTCACTGCGGGCACACCGCAGTGCTACGGCGCGCACGTCGTCGCCACGGAGACCGCCGAGACCGTCACCGTCGAGTTGTCCGTCGGTACCCGCCCCGAGGCCGCCGACCGGATGTGCATCGCGATCGCGCTCGACGCGACCATGGACGTCCCGCTGCAGCAGCCACTCGGCGATCGCACCGTGGTGAGCGCGTGACGGGTCTCGACAAACCTCACTAGAACGTGTTCTAGTTCTGGCATGAGCAGGTTCAGTCGCGACGAACTCAGCGCGGCGTTCGCCCGATTCGAGGCGACCGTGGACACCGCGGCCCGCACGAAGGACTGGGACGTCTGGGTCCGGCACTACACGCCCGATGTCGACTACGTCGAGCACGCCGCGGGCACTATGAAGGGCCGCGAGGAGGTGCGCGCCTGGATCTGGAAGACCATGACGAGCTTCCCGGGCAACCACATGACGGCGTTCCCGTCGCTGTGGACGGTGATCGACGAACCGACCGGCCGCGTGATCTGCGAACTCGACAACCCCATGGTGGACCCGGGTGACGGCACGATCATCAGCGCCACCAACATCTCGATCCTCACCTACGCCGGCGACGGCCTGTGGAGCAGGCAGGAAGACGTCTACAACCCGCTGCGCTTCGCGTCGGCGGCGATGAAGTGGTGCCGCAAGGCTGCCGAACTCGGCACGCTGACCGACGAGGCTGCCGAATGGATGGCCAAGTTCGGGGGGCGCAGGTGAGCACCTCGCTGGTCATCGGCGCCAACGGATTCCTGGGATCGCACGTGCTGCGCCAACTCGTGGCCGACAACACCGACGGGTCCGAGATCCGCGCCATGGTGCGACCGGGCGCCAACACCGTCGGCATCGACGACCTGGACGTCACGCGGTTCACCGGCGACATCTTCGACACCGAGGTGCTGCGCGCCGCCATGACCGGATGCGACGTCGTGTACTACTGCGTCGTCGACACCAGGGGCTGGCTGCGTGACCCGGCCCCGCTGTTCCGCACCAACGTCGAGGGCACGCGGCACGTGCTCGACGTCGCGCTCGAACCCGGGATCGGGCTGCGGAAGTTCGTCTACACCAGCAGCTACGTCACGGTCGGGCGCAGGCGTGGATGTGTGGCCACCGAGGACGACGTGATCGACCTGCGTGGTGTCACACCGTATGTGCGCTCACGCGTACAGGCCGAGGAACTGGTGCTGCGGTACGCCACCGAGCGCGGCCTGCCTGCGGTCGCGATGTGCGTGTCGACCACCTACGGCAGCGGCGACTGGGGCCGCACACCGCACGGCGCGGTCATCGCGGGCGCCGCGTTCGGCAAGCTGCCGTTCGTGATGAGCGGCATCGATCTGGAAGCCGTCGGTGTCGACGACGCCGCCCGCGCCCTCATCCTCGCCGCGGAAAGCGGCAGACCGGGTGAGCGGTACCTGATCTCCGAGAAACTGATCAGCAACGCCGAGGTCGCCCGGATCGCCGCCGAGGCCGCGGGCGTCGCGCCGCCGCGCCGGTCGATCCCGCTGCCGGTGTCCTATCTGCTGGCGGCCATCGGCACTGTCAAGGGCAAGCTGCGCGGAACCGACGAGCGGTTGTCGTTGCGGTCACTGCGGCTCATGCGCGCCGAGTGCGAACTGGACCACTCCAAGGCCGTGCGTGAACTCGGTTGGCAGCCAAGGCCGGTCGAGGAATCGATCGCCGAGGCCGCGAAGTTCTGGGTGGGTCTTCGGGCAGCCAAGCAGGCGCGCCGAGGCGGCTGAACGCCACACCGAGGGCTGTTCAGCCCGTGTGCCGCAACTCGAATCCGATCTAGCCTCGGGGTATGACCGACAAGCTGAAGGTCGACCTGAGCGGCGCGCCGCAGACCATGCTCGCGACGTTCTACGCGAAAGCGCTCGACGCGCGCCTGCCCACCCCGATCCTCGGTGACGACATGGCCGCCGAGATCGCCGAGCGCATCGACTACGACTGGACCAGAACAGCGATCACCCCTGCGCGTGCGCCCGCGGTGACCACGCGCAGCGCGCACTTCGACAGATGGGCCCGCCAGTTCCTCGCGGTGCACTCCGAGGCGGTCGTGCTGCACCTCGGCTGCGGGCTCGACGGCCGGTTCTTCCGGCTGGCCCCGGGGCCGGGTGTCGAGTGGTTCGACGTCGACTACCCCGAGGTCATCGACCTGCGTTCCCAGCTGTACCCGGAACACGAGCGCTACCACCTGGTGTCGGCGTCGGTGACCGATCCGGCATGGCTCGACGAGGTGCCGACCGGACGGCCGGTGCTCATGCTCGGCGAGGGCCTCACGATGTATCTCACCGAGGCAGACGGTGTCGCGCTGCTGCGCCGCGTCGTCGACCGTTTCGGCACCGGCGAACTGCAGTTCGACGCGTTCGACAGCTTCGGGATCCGGACGCAGTGGACCAACACCGTGGTGCGCCGCTCGGGGGCGACGCTGCGCTGGGCGATCAACCGGCCCGACGACATCCTCGACGCGGTGCCGGGCACCCGGCTCTTGGCGTGGATGTCGGTGTTCGAGGATCCGGCGTTCGACGAATTGTCCTGGCATTTCCGGTTGTTGGCGAAGGTCATGCGGCCGATCCCGGCGCTGCGCTACATGGCGCAGTATTACCGCTTCGCGTTCTGAGCTTTCGCGAGTGTGAAACGTCAGCGAACTCTCGCGTGTGTTTTCGCTGAGGCTTCACACTCGCGAGACCCGAAGCGGCCGAACACGAAAGAGGGGCACCCGATCCCGGGTGCCCCTCTTTGCGTGCAGCCGCTCACCGGCCGCTGTGGCGGACCGTGGTGTCAACCTGAGGCGCGGTGGCCTTCGGCTGGATCTTGTCCAGCCACTCGAGGCGGTCCACACCCGCGGTGATGGTGGTGGCGTCCACACCGGTGGACACCGGGGCCACCGCAGGCGCGGCCTGCGCGGGACCGGACAGGCCCAGGATGGCTGCGGTCAACCCGCTTGCGGCGATTGCGGCGAATCCGAACTTCTTCATTTTCTCTCTCCCTTTTGGCGGCTCTTCGGCTTTCGGATTCCGTGCGATCCGTGCCGTATGCTTACCTGAACATGCAGGTCAGGGGTTTAATTCCGGTGGCAGGAATTGACCGCCGGGTGGCAGGAAGTGATCCGCGGACGGCGGGATTTCAGCAACTGCTGGCAGAATCTCACGGTGCCCATCACGGTGAACGGTCAGATCTCCCATTGGTTCGACACCCTGCCCACGCCACGGCCGCCGCTGCCCGGCGACCGGGACGCCGACGTGTGCATCGTCGGCGCGGGGTACACGGGACTCTGGACCGCGTACTACCTCAAGAAGGCGGATCCGTCGCTGCGCATCACGATCCTTGAGGCGCGCTTCGCCGGTTTCGGGGCGTCGGGTCGCAACGGCGGTTGGCTGTCGGGACTGGTGCCGGGCGACCGGCGCCGCATGGCCGAGCTGTACGGACGGGACAGGGTGCTCGCCTGGCAGAAGGCGCTCAACGAAGCCGTCGACGAGGTCATCGCGGTGGCCGAGGCCGAGGGCATCGACGCGGGTGCGGTCAAGGGCGGCACCTTGGAGATCGCGCGCAACCCGGCGCAGGCGGCGCGGTTGGCGGCCTCGATCGCCGAGGAGCGGTCGTGGGGTGTCGATGTCACCGAACTCACCAAAGAGCAAGCAGCAGAACGCATCCGGTTCAACGGCCTGGTGTCGGCCTATCACAATCCGCACTGCGCGCGGATCCAGCCGGCCACGCTGGCCCGCGGTCTGGCCGAGGCCGTCGAACGTCTGGGTGTCACGATCTACGAGCAGTCCCCGGTCACCGAGATCGCGCAGGGGCGCGCGGTGACCGCACGCGGAACCGTGCGCGCGCCGATCGTGCTGCGCGCCACCGAGGGTTTCACCGCGGCGTTGCCCGGACAGCGTCGCGCGTGGCTTCCGATGAACAGTTCGATGATCGCCACCGAGCCGATCCCGGCGCACGTGTGGGATGAGATCGGTTGGCAGGGACGCGAAACCGTGGGCGATTCGGCGCACGGCTTCTTCTACGCGCAGCGCACGGTCGACGACCGCATCGCGATCGGCGGGCGCAGCGTCCCGTACCGGTACGCCTCGCGCACCGACGTCGACGGCCGGGTGCCGCCGAAGACCATCCGGCTGCTCACCGACGTGCTGCACTCGATCCTGCCGCAGGTGCGTGACGTGCCCATCGCGCACGGGTGGTGCGGCGTGCTGGCCGTCCCGCGCGACTGGGAGGCCAGTGTGGTGCTCGACCGGACCACGGGCCTGGGGTGGGCCGGCGGATATGTGGGCCACGGCGTCACCGCGACCAACCTCGCCGGACGCACACTGGCTGATCTGGTGTGCAACCGCAGCACCCCGCTGACCGAGCTGCCCTGGGTCGGGCACCGGTCACGCAACTGGGAGCCCGAACCGCTCCGGTGGCTCGGTGTTCGGGGCCTCTACATCGCCTACAAGCTGGCCGACCGGCACGAGGCCGGTGGCCGTCCCACCACGTCGCCGATCGCCAAGATCGCCGACGTCATCACGCGAAAGCCGCACTGACACGAAAGAGGGGCACCCGCACCGGGTGCCCCTCTCGCGTACGTCACGCGTCACCGCCCGCTGTGGCGGACCGTGTTGTCCACCTTCGGCGCGGTGGCCTTCGGCTGGACCTTGTCCAGCCACTGCAGGCGGTCGACGCCTGCCGAGATGACGGTCGAGTCGACCTGCGCCGGCACGGCCTGCGCGGGGGCTGCCAGGCCCAGGACGGCGGCGGCCAGTCCGCTGGCGGTGATGGCGGCAATTCCGAACTTCTTCATCTTCGTGATCCTTCTGGTCGTTTTCGGTG
>Ga0180220_1001973_pt1 | contig 13971 bp, 11 predicted proteins | sample eDN5th37CBELigBY_FD_151335 | JGI IMG/M metagenome (GOLD analysis project Ga0180220, IMG submission 151335) | Enriched backyard soil microbial communities from Emeryville, California, USA - eDNA 5th pass 37_C BE-Lig BY (version 2) (version 2) | ecosystem: Environmental > Terrestrial > Soil >... | reverse complement strand
GCGGCGGCGGTTTTCCTCGTCGAGTTTTCGGCAGGCTTCTTTTACGGCCCCAAAGATCGGGTCGATGCCTTCGGTCTTCAATATGTAATTGTCCGCTTTCTTGCGCAGCGCTTCCTGCACGTAATCGAATTCGCTGTATCCCGTCAAAAAGATGATCCGGCAGTGCGGCCAATAGTATGCGATTTCGTCAACGAGCTGAAGCCCGCTTTTTTGGGGCATCCGAATGTCGCTGACGAGAATGTCAAGTTTCATTTTCTTTGCGATTTTTAACGCTTCCGCCGCCGAATATGCTTTGCAAACATCCAGTTCGAATTCCGTATTTTCCTGAAAAAGCTGTATGAGTCCGTTGACGATGACCGGCTCGTCATCCACGATTAACAATCGGTACATGCTGCTGCCTCCTTCATGATTTCAAGTACGATGATCAGATCTATTTTTAGTCCGCCATGCCTGCTTCTCGCCACCGATAACCCGCTATCCGGCCCGTATTTTAGCTTGAGACGGTTGTTCACGTTGATGAGGCCCGTGTTCTCGACCGTTTTCGAATCTTTTGCGAGTTTGCCGCGGAGCTCCGCAATCATCTCATCGGTCGCCAGGTTCCCGTTATCTTCGACCGTGACGCGAAGCGCCCCTTCCCGATACGCCGTGCCGATAAATACCTTCCCTTCCATCATGCCATCCTCAAAAGCATGTTCGAACACGTTCTCGACGATCGGTTGGATGATGAGCCGCGGCACCGTGATCGAGGGCGGGATCTCCGTCTCTTCTTCGTATTCGAAGGATACCCGGTTGGAAAAACGGATGCACTGTATGTCGCAATAATCGAGGGCGTGCCGGTATTCCTTGTAAAACGGAACCTCGTCGGCCCCGCTTCTCGTAATGTACTGATAATAGCTTCCAAGGCGCTGGGAAAGCTCCGCCGCTTGTTCAGAATCCCCGACCTTGCACATCATGTAGATATTAAAGAAACTGTTGTACAAAAAATGCGGATTGATCTGGGACTGGAGCTGTTTCAGCTGGGAATGCTGCAGCGCGATTTTTTGCTCGTAATTTTCCTCGATCGAATTTTTGAGCCGCCGCGCCATATTGTTGAAGCTGTTGAACACGTAATGAAACTCGTCTTTGGTTTTAGATTCGATCGTAATGTTGAGATTGTCGGTTTCGATCATATGGAACGCTTTGACCAGCTTCGATAACGGCCGGTGGATCATCACGTTGACGGAAAAGGAATAAAGGATCATCACGATGATCGCGATGATGAACAGCGTATAGAACCAGGTAATGAATTGGCTTAACGGACGGGTAAGCTCATTTTGGTTCACGTACATGATCATGGATAAATGCAGGGAGCCGACGGCGCTTCGGGCGATAAAATAATTGACCCCTTGCATTTTTTTGAATAACGGCGGTTCCTGATCCACGTACTCCTCACCCGTCAGTTTCAAAATCTCCTCCGATTCTTCCGTATTTTGGGCCGTCGTCAGCATCGTCCCGAATTCTTTGCTTCCGAGCAGCACTTCCGACTCAGGATACAATTTCGCGATTTCGTTTAACGACTGCAGCAGCATGGGCCTCGAAATTTCGATATATGTGACGATGCTGCCGTTGTTTGCGCTTTCAATCAGAAAAATCCGGTTCCCGCTGCGGTAAAAGGAGGGTTTGGGCGTGACCTTGATCAGCGACGTAATCAGTTCCATTTCATCGTTCGGCGTTCCTGTAACCCCGGAATTCATCGAGATGGTTTTCCGGATGGACTCCACGTACACCCCGCTGTTCACCACGTATTCGCTGGACGCCATGAGCGTCGATAGCCGATCCCTCACCTGTTCGATCAGCTGCACTTCCTCGTAATCTTCCAGCAAGCTCCCCCGGAAGCTCAGCTTCTGCAGGTCCTTGTCGTTGATCAACTGCAGCTGCAGATTGCGGATAAAATACATCTCTTTGTCGAGCTGTTTTGAATAAAAGGACGCCCCGGCCTGCGAGGAATTCAGAATGGCGTTTTTCGTGACCGACATGCCCTTGTAATTCAGCCATATATTCATGGAGATGAGTGGAAGCAAAAACAAAATGAAAACGATGACAATTTTTTGATAGACATACCATTTGGACGCTTTGCCCGCTGCCTGCAGCTTCATATATGTACCTCCCGCTACTTCCTTGGATGATCCAATCTATTATTTCTCTAGTATAATGCTTCGCAAAAAAAGAACCATCCTTTTGGATGATTCTTTCGGATCTATAAATTTTTTGCAATGGACGGATTACTGTCTTGCATACAGGTAATAAATGTAGTCGGTCATCACGGACGAATTCCCCGTTTGCCGCAGCATCGTGGATATGTTGCCTTTGTGGTACGTACCGTGCGTTACGATCTGCGTCACGATTTCGGCCAGGCTGGTTTCGCGGCTTCCTGCATATGGATTGTTCAGCATGATGCGTTTGCCCAGATCCTCTTGTTCATGAAGGAAACGCGAGCATTGTTCGAATAGCCGTTTGAATTTCGCTTCCAGTTCCGGCAGCGGTCCGTTTTCAATTTCATCCCTGTCGGCCCAGGACGAGTTCAGCGCTTCCGCCAGTTCCGCCCCCTGCAGCGTCTGAAACCAAACGTTGTCGACGATGTAGATATGGGCAAGCGTCTTGGCGATGGACGGAAAACTGCTGGCAATCTCTTTTCGGTACAGCTCCTCCGGAATTTCCTTCAGATGATCGACGATCCGGGAGATTTCCCATACATGGTAATTGTACATTTCAATGGCAGCGTGCATTATTTTAACTCCTCCTTTATTTTGAAACCATCTTACCACCGGAACCATGACACCATCCTGTCATATATCTATCGGGCTGCCGACGAAATACGATCATGCGGCAAACAAGCATGCACGCCTTTCACGCCGTTGACGATTTGGGTGATTCGAAGGTCGATGACGGAGCTTCCCAAACCCATCGCCTCGACCCGATTGAGCCCGTACAATTCGCCCATCAAATCGAGCATGCCGTCCAAGGCTTGAACCGTCGCTTCGTTTAAGTCCTCATGGAAGCCGAACGTGAGCCAGCCGGCCGGCGTATTCGCCCGCGGATATTTTAGGTGCATGTCTTGCAAAAGATGTATGGTGACTTCCACCTCTTCCATCAGACATTCGATCGCTTGGCAACTGACCTCGCCGTCCCCCTGCGCCGCGTGCCCGTCTCCGATGGCAAGATAAGCTCCATCAACCGGCACGGGCAAAAATAACGTGCTGCCGCTTACAAGTTCTTTGCAATCGAGGTTCCCGCCGCAAAAGCGGGGCGGCCAAGTCGAATGGATTCCCGTATCTTCCGGCGGCATGCCGACGATGCCCATGAAGGGACGAAGCGGGACCGTATATGTCGTCCCGTCGATTTGGCAGCTTCCTTTCGTCTTCTCGGGACCCAGTGCCCAGTCCAGCGTTATTTCCCGTTCATCCGTTAATTTCAGTTTTTGATTTTGCCAATTCGGATATTGTCCGGCCGAAGTAAATCCGTAGCTTCCAGGGATGATCCGATTAAAATGAATTTGGAGCGTCATCCCCCGTTCAGCGTTCTCCACGGCAATCGGCCCCACCAAGGCATGCCCTCGGTCCAGTTTATCCCTTCTTGCATAAGGCTTTTTGCGTTCGCCATAAGTCTGCCCGACTCCCCAGGCCGCATCCGGGACGGAAAAACGGACGGAATCTCCGGACACGATGGTTAGGATCGGCGGAACTTCTCTTGTGAAACTTCCAATGAGCGCATCTTGGGTCAAATCAATCTTATGCACAGCCATGTGATCGCCTCCAATAAGTTGATTTTCATCCCATAAGGGTTAGCCTTCATTCCGTTTGCCGAGCCGTTCTCGTATGGGTTCGTTTTTACTTAACATGAAGGATTTACGTTTAAACGTCCATTAAAATGGATGCTCTCGACAGGAACATGATCCGCCCCGCCATCCAAAATGGTTCTTACATCCTGAAGCGTCTCCCGAAGAGGGATCCACTCCGCTTTTTTCTTGGTAAACGGTTCGGCGATGAAAAACGGCTGGGATAGATAGGCTTCTAATCGTTGGCCACGCTTGAACAGGATCCTTTCGGAATCGGGAAGTTTCTCTTCGCCTCGATACAGGACCAACGGACGTAAATCGCGGTATCGGCGCATTAGTTTTCGCGTCTCCTGCTGGATGGATAGATGAGGCGGTTCGAGCTTCGATCCCTCCAACATCACGGAAGTGGATGCGACGGGATCAACGGCTGGAAAAAGTCCCCTTGTCGTCAGTTCGGGATCAAACCGCAAGAACGTATCGAGCGGACCAAACGGCAGTTCCTCGTCTACTGCATTGCCGCTAACGTCGACCAAGATCTTCGTGATCGGACGAATGCCTGAAAATTTCAGTTTCTCTTCGAGATCGAACATTTCGCCGGACAAAACCATGGCACGGTCGGCCCCTAAGATGACTTCCTTGCCTTCGGCGCATTGAAGAATCCGTTCATATATTTCGACAGACGTGGTACCTACGGCATCCGCTTCTTGGAGCAGTTCGTCGATCCCTTTGGTATATGCTTCAGGATTCCAAAATACGGTGGCGTAATCCAATGTGTTGAGCCTGTAAAAAAGCTCCGACAACAAAGTCAGCTGCCCGATATTTTGGCGCGCCACCAACCCTATGCTGCCGCCTTTCACCAAGGGGGCCATCAGATCCAAAACTTTGATGCCTGTTTCCAGCATGCTCGGCGGGTTGCCGCGAATGACCAGTTCATCCATCGTGCAACCGGCAAGCGATGCAAGTGCCGCAAGCGTTCGAACCTCCGCCCTTCCGACCGGTATTTTTCCCGTACACAAGTTGGACACGGTTGCCGGTCTCAACCCTGCGGATCGTGCGGCCACCGTAAGGTTAGGAATTTTGGCGCGCAGCAGGGATACGTTTAAATGAAGCTCTTCCATAATCAACCATCTCCTTTACTTTATAAAGTAATATAATTTCTTTACAAAGTAAATAACCTATTTTTATGATTGACCTTGTAAAAATTCCGCGAACAAAAAAACTGCTCATTGAGCAGTTTTCTGAGGATTTTGAGGAAACATGATGTAGCCATGTCAGTGATTGCAGCAATCCGCTTATACAGATAAAATGCCTGCTGAACCGAACTCAGCGGTTCTTGAACACAAATCGTAAAAATCCAACGATCGATAAAACGACAATGGCGATAAATAGCACGAAAATGATGAGGCTTGGCCAATTTATTGACATGTCTCCTTGAATCCTCCAATCTGAGTGTGAACTCGCTATACATATATAAACACCCGAATTGCATATAAGTTATATTTCTATAAAGCAAAAAAAACGAGTCAAAGAACCCGCCCCTTCGACTCGGTTTTATCATGTTATTTCGTGCTATAAAACAACGTCCCCTCCCCTATTTCTTCAATTTCTCATAGGGTTCTTCGTGCTCCTGAATCATAAGATCGCCGCCGGCTTTTCTCCAGTTCTTGACTCCCCTTTTCCAGACGGCTTCATCGTAATCGCCCATAATAAATCTGTTCTTCGCGTCCCTGTTTGCAAGAAAACAAGCTTTTATCAACCCCCATTCCCCCACGCGCTTTTTCTACCAGCGTAATATGATAGATTATCCGAAATAGAGGTGGTGGAATGATTGAACAAGTTTCATAGAGCGTGCAAATTCTCAAGGTCTGGCAAACCCCGTTTAAACAGCTTGGGATGGGTTTCTGCCAATTGGAGCGGTTACGCCGTGTCCGGACGGTCCAACGCCTTTCATCGCATATCCGCTAAATGGACCGTTCCTTTCGTGCGGCCCAGCTCCCAGTCTACTTATTCATCCGCTTGGATCGGGATCGACGGCTTCGGCAATACGGATCTGATTCAAGTGGGAACCGGACATGATTTCGTGAATGGAAGAGCCCAATACTACGCGTGGTGGGAAATACTCCCCGACGTCATGACGCCGATACCTAACCCCGTCCGGCCCGGCGACCGGATGCATGCCGTCATTTCGAAAGTCCGAGGTTCGACTTGGCTTATTTATTTGCGCAACTCTTCCCAAAATTGGACGTTCCGCACAACGAAAAGATATAACGGCCCGCAGTCCTCGGCGGAATGGATCGTCGAGGCGCCGCAGGTGGGATCCGCCATATCCGGCATGGCCCGGATTTCGACGGTCAGATTTTCCTGCTGCCGTTTGAACGGCCGAAACCCGAAGCTGACGTCGGACGAACTCGGCGTGATGCTTCAGGGAGAGAACATTACGTCGATTCCGACGGCTCCCAACCGCGAAGGGGACGCTTTCCAGGTCCGAAACGCCGTCGGGCGTTCACTGGGGAGCTCCTCCTTGCAGAGAAGCTCGTAGCATATTTTCTGCGGATTCCGCAGTCTACCGGATTGGAATAGAAGACCGGCTTACGCAAAACGTAAAGCCGGTCTTCAATCTTTGGATTCTCCATTCCTCCAATCCGCTCTCCCCTCTCCCTTTCTCGTCCGGGAGGGAGTCACGCCCATATATCTCTTATACATTTTCGTAAAATAATTCGGGTTCTCGCAGCCGACTTTCGCGGCGATCTCGGTCACCGAATCCTGGGTGGACTCGAGCAATCGCCTGGCCTCTTTGACTCTGCACATATTGACGTATTCTATAAAAGTACGGCCGGTCAACCGCTTGAACAATTTACAAAAATAGTAAGGATTCAGATTGACTTTTCCGGCTGCCATCTCAACGGTAAGTTTTTCGGACAAGTTCGACTCGATAAAGCGGATCAGCTCTTTGAACCGTTCGCGATTGGGGAAATAAGCCATATCGTGCTTCCATCCATCCGGAGCGGGCATATACGCTCTCGCAAGCAGCGTAAACAGCAGATGCAGCTGCGATTTTACGACGAGCGGGTACGCAGCCGGTTTGTTTGTCAGCTCCCCGATAATATCATGCAGGAGAGGGATGCAGCCGGAAGCGGATTCATCCCGGTCCGAAAGCTTGACGGGAAACCGATGCCTCCCCTCCAGATACGGCGCGACAACTTGGATATGAACCGGGTCATGCAGCCAGTCGTTAAACAAGGAAGCGTTGACGACAATGCAATCATAATGGACGTCTCCTTCCGCGAGCGAAAAGCCGACATGCAGGCTTCCGCCCGGAATAAGCATAACGTCCCCTTTCTGCGCGACATAAGGGCGACTGTCGATGTGGAAAACCGCGCTTCCCTCTTTCATCAGCAAAAACTCGAAATGTTCATGCCAATGCAAATATAAAACGGGTGCTCCCGCTTGCACGGACGGACATCGATTCCGAAACAGCTGGAACGGATAAGCCGGATTCTCAATCAAGGTATCTTCCCAAAGCTCCTTCGGATAGGTCATGATTGATCACCACCACAAGATCGGACTAATATTGGGCAAAAACGTATAGAGCCAGCCGTAGAAACGGCCGTTATAATGAGGGTGTTACGACTACTATAGGCCAATTTAGGAGTGATCACAAGATGACAATCAAGCATCGGGTCGTCGTCGCGGGTTGCGGCGGCATGGCGAATACCTGGGTCGATTATGCCCTAAATAGGGAAGATACGGAAATTGTGGGTTTGGTGGACATCCGCTTGGAATCGGCAGAAGCCATGGCCAAACGCAAAGGCTTGCAAAGTCCCTTGTTTACGGATTTGAAGCAGGCCATTACGTCTACAGGAGCGAATTTGGTTTTCGACGTCACGATCCCGTCGAGCCATCATTCGGTCGGGATCGCGGCCCTCGAGCTGGGCTGCCACGTGTTTGCGGAAAAACCCCTGGCAGAGTCGTTGCAGGATTGCATGGATATCGTCCGTACGGCGAAACGCACGGGGCGAACGCATGCCGTCATGCAAAACCGCCGCTACGATCCGCGCATCCGCGCATTCCGGAATCTGATTGCGGAGGGGACGATCGGACGGCCGGGCTATATCGGAGCCGATTTTTTCCTCGGTCCGCATTTCGGCGGGTTCCGAGAAGCGATGGACAGTCCGCTGCTGCTGGATATGGCCATACATACCTTCGATCAGGCCAGATTCCTTTCGGGCGCGGATCCTGTATCCGTATTCTGCCATGAGTTTAATCCTCCCGGGTCGTGGTACAAGGGGAACGCGATGGCGATCTGCATTTTCGAAATGTCGGACGGGTCCGTATTCGATTACCGCGGCTCCTGGTGCGCCGAAGGCGCCCCCACTTCGTGGGAAGCGACATGGCGCGTCACCGGGGAACGGGGAACGGCGGTTTGGGACGGGCAAGGCGAGCCATTCGCCGAAGTGGTGGCAGCCAAGGATCAGACGGGAAATTTCGTTCGGGAATACGAGCGGATATCCGGCAAAATCGTGGAGATGAAACATACGTTCCATCACGGTTGTCTGGACGAAATGTTTGCCGCTTTGAACGAAAACCGAAAACCCGAAACGGAATGCGGCGATAATCTGTACAGCATGGCTATGGTGCTTGGGGCGCTGGAGAGCGCCAGGACCGTAAGGAAGGTCAACATTGCGGAATGGATGAATGCAGCGATTTAGAAAACGACTGAAAAGGACCTTGGCTTATGCCAAAGTCCTTTTGTTTTGATCTGCCGGCATCACACCGACAGCTGCCTGTACTGCTGCGGCGAAGCGTCATGCACTTTGCGGAACATTTTCGAAAAATGAGAAAAGTTATGGTATCCCAAAGCCTTTGCCACGTCCGAAATCGGCATGGAGGAACTTGCGATCAAATCTTTGGCCAGCGACATCCGCTCATGCAAAATGTAATCCGTGATCGATTCGCCTACCTCCCGCTTGAATAGCCGGGATAAATACGCAGGGTTCAAATGTACGTAACTGGCAAGCTGCTCCCTGGTGATCGGTTCGCTCAAATGCTCCTTGATATAATACTGGACCCTTTGAACGATGGAGTTGTTCTGATGTAACTCATGATGTATGATGCCTGCCATATGGAGCGCCGACGCCTCCAACTGTTCCAGGTTTCGCGGCTGCGCGTTCAGCAGGATTCCCTCCTGATGCTGGAACAGTTCGAAGGCGGATAATCCGTTTTTATGAAGGATATAATGCACCATCTGCATAAATTCGTGGCGAAACCCTTCAAGTTCGGGCAAGGAGAGCCGCTCTAACTCCTTCAACTCCGAAATGCGGCAGCGGATCTCCTTTTGAAGCTCTTCCAGCTTCCCTTGCTCCAAAAGAATCGTCCAGGTCGAAATCCGCGGAATCATCGTTTGGATCGAAAAAGAACCCTGCGAAGCCAGCGAATACACTTGATTGGACTTGTTCAAATTGTTGTATTCAAGCTCCAGCAGCTGCTTGTAAGTGTCTGCGACCTCATACAAACCGGAGCTTCTTCCAATGTAGCAGGAAAGATTGCACCCGAAATATTTATGGCAGTTCTGCACGTATTTTTCGCAGCGGGAACGAAGATCCGCCAATCCATCCTCCCCGTCCTCGCCTACGATGACGACTACGTTCACGCCCTGCTTCGTTTGAATGACCTCGCCGCCTCCGGCAGGCAGCAGCATTTCGGCCGCCCCTTTGCGCACCGCGTATTCCATGATTTCCTCGTCTTTGGTGCTGAACTCTCGCAGCCAGGATTCCACGCTGACGAGAACCGGGAGAAACACGGCATCCTTCAAATCCGACAGCTCATGTTCTTCCAGAATGCCGGCCGCGTTGTCGGGGGTGCACACGATTCTGCCCGAAAAGAGGTCATTCCAAAACTTATCCACGATCAGCGACTTTTTCTTCCGCCACATGTCGTAATAGGGCTTGTACTGCTTGCGCAATTTATGTATTTCCCTCTCTTCTTCGATCGATGCAAGCGCCTTGGATATCGTCTGCTCCAGCACATCGAATTCGACCGGCTTCAGCAAGTAGTCGAACCCGTCCAGCTGGATCGCCCGCTTCATGAAATCGAAAGCCGAATGGGCGGTCAGGAAGATCGTCTCCGTCTCCGGGGAAATTTCGTTCACCCGCTCCAGCAGCTCGATCCCCGTTCCTTTGGGCATTTCGATGTCGCAAATCATAATATCGATCGGGGTGCGCTCGAATACTTGCAAGGCTTCCCTCATGTTGTACGCTTCATAAACCTCCGACACCCGGAGTTCCTGCCAATTCACGCCGCTCTTGATTCCCATGACCGCATAAATTTCATCATCGACGATCAATGCCTTGTACACCCTTGCCGCCTCCATTTCATTCATCAATAGGAAGTAAACTGCTCCACCGTCCGGAAAGGAAGCAAGATTCTGATCCTGGCCCCGGCAGACGGTGCGTTGTCGAATGCCAAGGATGCTTGTTGCCCGAAAATATGCTTCATCCGGTACAGTACGTTCGAAATGCCCAGATGCTGCCCGTCTTGATTGACCTTAAGCCCTCCCGATTGAAGCTGCGACAGCACGTCTTGTGAGAAACCGTTCCCGTTGTCCCAGATGACGATCTCCAATTGGTCCGCGCCGATGAAACGGACGTCAATCTCGATATGGAACGGATGATCCATGAAATCAAACCCGTATTTGATCGCATTTTCGATAAACGGCTGGATGAGCAGCGGCGGGATGGCCGCCCTCTCCGCTTGTTCGGCGATATGGAACGCATAGGTAATGCGCTCCGGAAAACGGACCTGCTGGATTTTGATGTAGCTCTCCATATGCTCCATTTCCTCGGCGATCGTGACGGCAACCTGATGGGTTTTCGTCGTGAACCGGAAATACTTGACCAAATTCATGCACATCAGCTGAATGACGCCGTAGTTTTTGATTTCGGCCAGATTGTAGACGATATTGATCGAGTTCAACAGGAAATGGGGATTGATTTGAAGCTGCAAATGTTTGAGCTCGGCTTTATGGGCCTTGATCTGTTCCTCGTATACGCTGATTTTGAGGTCATGGATTTCGGATGCCATCCCGTTGAACGTTTCGTTGATGATCGCAAACTCTTTGGCCTTCGATGAATAAAGGCGCGTTTCCCAATCCCCGTGTTTGATTCGCCGCATCCCGCGAACGAGATTGTTCAACGGCTTTAATAGGATATCGTTGAGATACGCCAAATAAATGATCAGCGTAATCAGCGCCGCAATCGAAATGAAGATAATGACCCTGCGAAAATGGTACAAGTTTTTCAGCATTTGGGCTTCCGGAACGAAAGCGCCCAAAATAACATCCGTCCCTTGAATTTGATTCATGACGACGACATATCTCCGGTCATCCTTATGGACGACCTGATATACCTCGTTCGATTCGGACGCGAGCGACGTATCGAGCCGCTGCCGGCCGATGGCCGCCGCATTGGTGATCAGCTCCCCTTGGCTATTGACGAAGCTGGCAAATCCGTCTTCCAAATGAATCAAATCCAGCGGGATCATCAAATTTTCGAGTTGTACGAAAGCGCCGAGATAATACCCGTCCCCTGTATCGACCAAACGAATGAGCGCATAGCGATCGGGGCCGTATTCGACGGCCTTCCACTCCCGGAAATATTCGCTGCCTTGCCGGACGTTTTTGACCAGCTTTTCGATCGCCGTTTTGATCGATTCCAGTTCTTCATAGGACGAGGTCTGGATCGGCGTATGAAACAGGTCCTGTTTTTTCACTGAATAGATGAATTGAAGATCGACGCTTTTGTCGAACCGGTGATATCTCGTAAGCGTATTCAATATTCTTGCTTTGGCCAGATAGTACTCGTCCGTATTTTCAAGCAGCTGCGAAAACGCAACGATATTCGGGTCTTCCATGGCCATGTTGTACAGAAAATTCGTTTCTTTGTTCAGCGCCGCCTCGATCTGGTGCGAATACAGGATCATCGAGTTTTTGTTCGAATCGGCCACCTGTTCACGGATCGTATTGGAAGCATAATAATTGTTGTAGAGAAGCAACCCGACGAGCGGAACCGCCACCGTAACGAATCCGATGATCAGTTTGAAGCGTAGCGAATGTTTGATGTTCAACAGTTTCATGCACTTCCCCGGCTTTTTAGAAGGATGTTGTTCACCTCTGAGTATAGTGACATACGGAAAAAAAGGGAATCCCTAACGAAGGACTCGAATCGATAGTCCCGCCTTCAGAAATTCCCGCTGTAGCGTCACTCGTTTATATTACTTGCTTTGGGTTTTTGCCCATTCGGCAAGCTGCTTTTCGACTTCGGCCTTCACTTTTTCGAAGCCTGCGGCATCGCGCTTTTTCTTCCACTTGGCAATGATCTCTTCCGGATCGGCAGCGCCCGATCTTAAGGTCGATCCAAACTCTTGTTCCACGTTGCTGATCGATGCAAGCTCCGACTTCACGGGCTCTTGATTGAAAGCAAACCCGAGGGCGATGGAGTGCTCCGATCTTTCATTGAACTTCTTGAACTCCTCCCATTTGTTCGGATCCTCGTTGGCCCAGAGATAGGAGTTGAACTGGTTGCCGAACATCCAGCCGCCCGGATTCGGATACCCTTGGGTGTCGGCGTTGACGCCTTCCGGATAGTCGATCATGTTTTCGGATTTTTTGACGTAATGCTTGCCTTCAATTCCCCAATCGAGCATGTTGAGCAGCTTCGGATCGGTATAAAGCAGATTCAGGAACATCATGGCTCTGGCCGGATCCTTGGAAGTCCGGGAGATGCCGAGCATCGCACCCTGCGCGTCGCCCGTCGTCGTGAACGGCTCCGCCGTTTCCACCTGCACCAACTCGACGCCTGCGCTGAGGCTCATTTCCTTGTCCTTGCCCGGCTTCAACGATTGGGCTACCGCAAACGCCTTCCCTGCTTTAATCATGTTAACGCCTTGATCCGCATCCGAGGTCAAAATGTCCTTGTCGAACCATCCGTTCTGGTTCCATTGATGCATGCGTTTGTAAAACTCGATGAATTTCGGATCTTCAAGCGTATCCACCACTTTCAGCTCCTTGCTTCCCCGCGGAATCGCAAGGTTGGCTACGACCCCGTCATAGTTGGCCGCCTCCCATATATTCGTGAATTTGCTGGATACGATCGGCGTCACGCCCTGTTCGTTCTCCTTGATCGTTTTGAACATGGCTTCCAGGTCTTCCAGTGATTTTACGCCGCTTGTATCGAATTTATATTTGTCCACCAGCTTTTTGTCGAACAGGAATCCGAAGCCTTGGCCGAACTCCTTTTTAGTCGGAAGCGCAAACAGCTTGCCGTCGATTCGCGAGCCTTTGATGAAGTCTTCGCCAAGTACGCCGGGGATATCTTTGCCGTATTGGGCCATCAAATCGTCGAGCTCCAAATATTGCCCTTTGGCGGCATCCTTCGCGTAAGAGAACCAGCTTGCCGTAAACATCAGGTCGAACGGTTCGTTGGAAATTTTCATCAGGTTGGTTTTATCGTCCCAGGATGCCCATTCGATCGGTTTGAGCTCAATCGTGGCATTGATTTTTTCGGTCAAATATTTGCTCATTTCATCCTGCACCAGCTGCAAATCTTTCGGTGCCGTAGCCGGGTATACGAGCGTAATTTTGTAAGGTTTCAGCGAAGAGTCCGAACCGTCCCCCCCGGTCGCTGCAGAATCCGGCGTCTTGCCGGAATCCCCTTTGCCGCAGCCGGCCAATGCCAGCATGCTGCTCAGCATGATCATCAGAACCAAATGATAGGCTTTTTTCATGTTCACTGACGTTCCCCTCTCGATAATGGCTTTTGGAATTCATGGAGATGCATCGAAGACGTTTGTCCCACCCCCTCCTGCGTAATAAGGTATATCAACCTTTGACTGCGCCGCTGGTAATCCCGCTGATGTAGTACTTTTGGAAAAACGGGTAAGCGAACAATAAAGGGGCGATCCCGACGACGGCAAGCGCCATGCGGACGGTTTCCTGCGGCATTTTGGCAAGCAGCTCCCCGACCTGGGCCGTGCTGTTGGATTTCATCAAAAGATACTGGATATTCGTCAGCGTTTTGGTCATCAAATACTGGATATTGTACAGCTCCGGCTTGTCGATAAACAGCATGCAGTTATACCAATCGTTCCAGTAGGACAGCGTA
>Ga0180220_1001971_pt1 | contig 13985 bp, 14 predicted proteins | sample eDN5th37CBELigBY_FD_151335 | JGI IMG/M metagenome (GOLD analysis project Ga0180220, IMG submission 151335) | Enriched backyard soil microbial communities from Emeryville, California, USA - eDNA 5th pass 37_C BE-Lig BY (version 2) (version 2) | ecosystem: Environmental > Terrestrial > Soil >... | reverse complement strand
CGGGCTGGCCGTACCGATCGGGGTGGCTCCCCACAGAGCTGCCAGCTGTACGGCGGCAGATCCAACGCCTCCCGCGGCGGCATGGATCAGGACAGTATCCCCCGGGCCGACGCAGAGCTCCTTCAGCGCCGTATAAGCGGTCAGCCCGCTTGCCGTAAAGGCGCCGGCTTCATCCCATGGCATATGCCGGGGTTTGCGGACGATCTGATTCACAGGGACGGTCACATACTCCGCATAGCAGGAAAGGACCGCCCAACCCAACACTTCGTCGCCTGGGGCGAATTCCGTGACGCCTTCGCCGGTTTGATCGACGATTCCCGCAAATTCGTTGCCGAGAATTTGGGGTGTCCTGATCTGGGAGCCCGGCGGCGCCCAGCCGCCGCTGCGTACCGCCGTATCAAAAGGCTGGACGCCTGCCGCTTTGATGCGTACCCTTACTTCCCCGGGCCCGGCTTCCGGCACTTCGAAATTTACAATTTGCAATACGTCCGGCGATCCGGTCGAATAAAAAGCCATTGCTTTCATTTGTTTGCTCATGATCATCATCTGCCTTCCTCGTTTTGTCCGGCGAAGCCGTCTCGATTACCTTGTCGGCATGATATAGCGTTGCTGCAGGTTTTATTTTATAATGAACAATACATAATGAATAATATATATAATTACATCTATTAATAACCTTTGGTATATAAGCGGGGGGTGGATGGAATGGAGCTTTTGCAGCTGCAATATTTTCGGAAGGTGGCGGAGCTTGAGCATATGACCAAAGCGGCGGAGGAGCTGCATATTGCCCAGCCGGCGTTAAGCAAGACGATTTCCAGGCTGGAAGAGGATGTGGGCGTGCCGTTGTTTGACCGGAAAGGCAGGCAAATCCGTTTGAACGCTTACGGCAAAGCGTTTTTGCGGAAGGTTGAAACCGCGCTGCAGGCGCTGGAGGATGGACAGAAAGAAGTGGAGGATATGGCGGGGCTTGAGCGGGGACGCGTCTATGTGGCCACAACGACGCATAAATGCTTTTCCGATGCGATCGGCGACTTTATCGCCCGCCGTCCCGGCGCAAGATTGCACATATCCCAGGCTTCGGAAGCGGAGAAAACCGAAAAGCTGCGCAGGGGGGAGCTGGATCTGTGCATTACGTTTCCGCCCATTCAGCTGCCGGACATCGAGGGGGCGGCCTTTTTGACGGAACGGATAATGCTGGCCGTTCCGCTTGGGCATCCTTTTGCGGGCCGCGGCAGCATCCGTTTGGCGGAAGCGGCGGCGGAGCCGTTCATTTGCATCAAGCCGGAGAACCCGTTCCGGGAGATGACGGATGAATTTTGCCGGCAAGCCGGTTTTGCGCCGAACGTTGTCTGTGAGGTGGATGAGCATTCGGCGGTCGGACATTTTTTGAGTACCGGGATCGGCATCGCCTTTTTGCCGGAGACGTTGTTGGAGAAATTCGATGCCCCTTTCCATGTCCTGGAGATCGAGGAACCGGAGTGCCTTCGCACTTATCAAATCGCTTGGGCGAAGAATCGTTACCTTTCGGCTGCGGCCAAGGAATTTCGCGATTTTATCGTGCAGCGTTTTGCTTCGTATCCGAATATAAGGGCGTAAATAGGTTATGTCGTTAAATGAAGGGATGCCCCGGTCCGTCGACCGCAGGGCATCCCTTATGTTTTTGTAGGGCGGGAGATTCGCCGCCTGCCTCTATATCTTATTTAAAATAGTTGATGCCCATTGCATCGCGAACCTCGTTCATCGTTTGTCGCGCAGCGCTCCGAGCCATGGCCGTGCCCGCCATCAGCACGTCGTCGATATATTGGGGACGCTGCTTGTATTTTTCCCGCCGTTCGCGAATCGGCTCCATCACATCCTCAATCGCTTCGGCGACCATCGCTTTGCAGGCTGCGCAGCCGAGGCGGCCTTGCTCGCAGTTTTTCCGTATTTCCTCGCTGCCTTCTTTGCGGAAAATGCAGTGATAGCCGTATACCGTGCAAATATCGGGATGGCCGGGATCGGTTTTATGAATTCGCGCGGGATCGGTTTTCGCCTTGCGGATTTGCGTGCTCACTTCTTCGGGTGAAGCGTCCAGGCTGATGGCGTTGCCGAGGCTTTTGCTCATTTTGCTGCCGCCGTCCAGCCCGGTAAGCCGCTCGCCGACGAGGATTTCGGGTTCGACGAGCACGGGAGCGTACAGTTCGTTGAATCGGCGCACGATTTTGCGCGCCTGTTCGATGTGGGGAATCTGGTCCTCGCCGGCCGGAACAAGCGACGCCTTGAAGGCGGTAATGTCGGCAGCCTGGCTGACCGGATACCCGAGAAAACCGTAGTACAAGTCCTCATAACCCCGTTCCTGGGCTTCATGTTTGACGGTCGGATTGTGCCGCAGCGAGCTGACCGTGACAAACATGGAGAACATGACCGTCAGCTCGGCGATCTCGGGGATCATCGACTGCACGAAGATCGTGGACCGTTCCGGATCGATCCCGACGGACAGATAGTCCAGCGCGACTTGGCGCACGCTTTCGGCAAGCATGGCGGGTTGATGGAAATGGGTGGTCAGCGCCTGCACATCCGCAAGCATAATATAGGTCTCATACTGCTGCTGCAGCTGCACGCGGTTTTTTAAGCTGCCGACGTAATGGCCAAGATGCAGCTTTCCGGTCGTGCGGTCTCCGGTGAGTACGATCTCCCGTCCGGATTGTGTTGTCGTTTGTGTTGTCATTGGAATTCCTCCTCATGTTTAAGTTCATATACGACGTTCCGATTCTTCGCCACCACCAGCCGTCATCCATGGCCATCACCTCCTATAAGAATTTTTCGAATAAAGCAGCAGTCCGCAATCGATATCATCAAAAAAGGCTTCGTCCTGCGAAAAGCGTCATGCCGGAGATGCAACTCCGGGCATATCGCTTTCCAAGGACGAAGCCGTCAGCTTCGCGGTGCCACCTTGTTTGGCCGCTATTTTCCAAACGAAAATGCAGCCCTGCTCATCAGGTACGGATTCGGCCTGGCGCTTCCTCGATACCCTGCCCCGGATAACGGTGGGGACATGCCGCCCGTCCTACTAATCGCCGCCCATCCAAGCGCGGTTTACGTTCAAACAGGTCACTCCGAAGCCCACTTCGGCGAACGCAGCCACCGGCTTGCACCACCCGCCGGCTCTCTGAAGACATGCAGTCTCGCTTACTCTTCTTCATCATCGTGAATATGGGGATCATTGTACAGCATTTGCCGGCAAAAGGGAATAGGCGGGTTCGGATTTGCCGCGACGATTACGTTGCATTTGCATTACCCGGCCGCAGGCGAAAACGCAGTCATGAATCGTTCCTCTACAATGCCGCCGTTTTCTTTCGGTTTCTTTTTAGCAGCAACAGACCGATTCCATTCACGAGCACCAGCCCGAAAATCGTGTTGCCGAGGGGGCCCCAGCCATTTTCTCCGGTAAAGAGGAGCGACAGAACAACTTTGCCGATAAGCGTCATATTGAGAATGACAAGCCCCATTTTCAGCGAATGCTTCCAAAAAGCCATTCCGATGGCAACCACAAAAACCATCATAAAGGCGATCGTTGCAAGCGCTGAGAGGGGGGTGCCGAGCAGCGTTTTTTCAAACTCCAATACGGCCTCCATCTGCGGATTCACCGTTTTTGGAGCGGGAAACCAGACCATGCTGCTCATCATAAGGACAAAAGTAATGACGAGCCCTTTCCAGCTGCGTTTATAAGCAAAATAAGCCAAAACGATCAAAAAGACGGGCCGGATATACCAGCTTAACGGGTTTAAATGACGCTCAAATGCCCAATTCAGGATTGCGTTGATGTCCATCGATAACACACTCCTTATTCATCGGATCTTGAAGTTGCGTAGATCAAGAAACAATTCATTTTTATTGAACCATAGGTTTATTTCGCAAGCGTACCGGCTACAGCATGGAACAAGATTTCTCTAATCTGCGGAAAAATATCCTCATCGAAATCTTTTCGATGGACGACAAGGAGCATGGAGGCGCGAAGAACTCCCGATATGACCGCCGGGTCGGCATCAAGCATGAGTCCTTGTTTTTGTTGCTCCATAATGTATTCGATTAAAGGCTTTACGTTCCGTTCCAGCTTCCTTTGAACAAATTCGGGGGTGACTTTACGGGCGATCATCTCCATTTCTTCCGGCTGCTCGATCAATCTTTTGGTCAGCGGATTGCGCTCCAACTCGTTCACCATGGCATTCAAATAGGCCTTTAACGCATCCCGTGTGTCCGCCGCTTTCGCTACTTCTTCCCATACCTGCTTTTCCATGGCGATAGCCTCCAGCTCCAACAGCTGCAAATAGAGCTCTTCCTTCGAATTGTAAAAGGCGTAAAACGTGCTTTTGGCTACCCCGATGGCTTGCGTCAACTGCTCCAATGACGTTTTTTTCAGACCTTGCCGAACAAACAACGCACGTCCGTGATCGATCAATTGCTGAAGTATCCTTTCTTTTTCGGTTGGATGAAATTGAGGCATCGGCTCACGCTCCTTTAAAAACATAAAAACAAATTGTTATTTTGTTTTTATTTTACATCATTTACCAAGCATTTTCAACCACTCTACATTAAAAAACGGCACTCTTTAGAATTCTTTAATGTTTTTTGAAAAATAGCTAAGACCTGAGGGGTATCCTTGAAATCAGCCAGGAGAAAACAGCGAATGACGATATCGCCAACGCCGAGGCGAAGCTGCCGGGCGTTATCAGCGAGAGAAGCATTTCAAGGAGGTACTGCCATGTACGACGAATATCGGCATCATCAACAATACGGCCGCGAAAGACACGAAAGGAACGATCGAGAAACCCGCCCGTCAGAAGACCATCCGGCTTATGCAGCGATCAAGGTGGGCGTAATCCTGCTGTTCATCGTTTACCTATATGCGCTTGTCAAAATCATCCTGTTCAAGTTCGGAAGCATAAGCCCGGTCTATTATTTGCGGGAGCTGATCGATCATATCCTGCATCCCGGAATGATCGCAGATCGGCTGCGAACGGCCAGCAATCTCATGCCGCTCAGGGAGATCGGCGGCTATCTCCGAGATTTGGGGAACGGCACGAGCTTCATCAACTTTTTCGGGAATATTGCCGCGTTTATGCCGCTCGGATTTTTGCTGCCTTTGGTTTGCGGGATCCGTTCCATGCCGCCGCTGAAAGTGATCCTGATTTCCTTTGGTGTCAGCCTGGCTTTGGAATCGCTGCAGCTGGCGCTTTTTATCGGCACCTTTGACGTCGACGACATCATCATGAATACCGCCGGCGGAGTGCTGGGGTACGCCGTGTACATCATGCTGTATTTTATTTTGAAGCATGGGGCGCAGGGGAACGCGAATCAACGTTACTAAAAAACATAGCAAGAGCCGTCCCGGGTCCAAGGACCTTTCGGGACGGCTCTTTTTAAGTAGGCGGCAAACTGCGCCGTTTATTTGCTTTTGCCCATTTCGCGGAAGGAAGCTTCCGCCGCTTCGAGCGTATCGATGATATCCTGCTCGGTGTGCGCCGTCGTCAGGAACCAGGCTTCATATTTGGACGGCGCCAGGTTGACGTTGCGGTCCAGCATGTGGCGGAAGAAGGCGGCGAATGCTTCGCCGTCGGTGTCCTGCGCCTCGTCGTAATTGGTGACCGGATGATCGCAGAAGTGCGTAGACAACGAGCCGCGGATCCGGTTGATCGTCAGCGGCACGCCGTAACGGTCGGCCGAGGCCTGCAGCCCGTCCGCAAGCTTGGCGGCCAAGCGGTCCATCTCCTCATAGACGCCGTCGCCCTGCAGCACTTCCAGGCACGCGATGCCGGCAGCGATCGAAGCCGGGTTGCCGGCCATCGTGCCCGCCTGGTAAGCGGGGCCGAGCGGGGCGACCTGCTCCATGATTTCCTTGCTGCCGCCGTAAGCGCCGATCGGCAGCCCGCCGCCGATGATTTTGCCGAGCGCGGTCAGGTCGGGTTTGATCGCCTCGTGATTGGCCAGCCCGGCAAACGTTTGGGTCGAACCGTAGTGGAAGCGGAACGCGGTGATGACTTCGTCGTAAATGACGAGCGAGCCGTTATCACGCGCCATTCGGCAAAGCCCTTCGAGGAATCCCGGTTTCGGCATGACCATGCCGAAGTTGCCGACGATCGGCTCGACCATGACCGCGGCGACGTCCTTGCCCCATTTATCGAGCGCTTTTCCGAGGCCGTCGAGATCGTTGAAAGGCACGGTAATCACTTCCTGCGCGATGCTGGACGGCACGCCCGCGCTGTCCGGCGTGCCGAGCGTGGAAGGTCCGGAACCCGCCGCAACGAGCACGAGATCGGAATGGCCGTGATAGCAGCCGGCGAATTTGATGATTTTGCTCCGGCCCGTGTAGGCGCGGGCGACCCGAATCGTCGTCATGACGGCTTCGGTGCCGGAATTGACGAAACGGACCTTGTCCATGGAAGGGATGGCTTCTTTGAGCATCCGGGCCAACTTGATTTCGAGTTCGGTAGGCGTGCCGTAGAGCGTGCCGTTTTCAGCGGCATGCGTAATGGCCTCCGTGATATGGGGATGGGCATGTCCGGTAATGATCGGGCCGTAAGCCGCCAAATAGTCGATGTAGCGGTTGCCGTCTTCATCCCAGAAGTAGGCGCCTTTGGCCCTCTTCATAAATACGGGCGCCCCGCCGCCTACCGCCTTGAACGAGCGGGAGGGGCTGTTGACGCCGCCGACGATATGTTGAAGCGCTTCTTGGTACAGCTGTTCGGAACGGGAACGATTCATTGGATTCAACTTCCTTTCTTCTATTGGGAAAAAGCAGGCGGGCAGCCGTTAATCGCTGCTGCCCGTACTGCCGCTATCGCCGGACGTGGCGTCCTGCGAGCCGGTATTGGTTGTTCCGGAACCGGTTTTCCCGTCGCTTGAAACGGGTACCGTAGCCGGTTTGTTGAACACGTCTTGGATGTAATCCTTCAGCTTGGATTCGCTCGATACGGTAAGCACCGCCGCTCCGCCGATGGTTCTTTCTTTCAGCAGCTTCATCGGCGGAATTTGCTCGCTGCCGGCCATCTGGCTCTTGTAGCCGACCGTCGCCAGCTTCCACATGTCGTTCACGGACAAATTCGTATCGATGTAAGGACTGACCTCCTCCAAAATATCCGGAAGCTTCATGATGGAGGTGGTGGACTGCATTTTCTCGGCGACCGCTTTCAGGAATGCGCGCTGGCGCTCGGTACGGGTGAAGTCCGAAGTCGCGTCGTGGCGGAAACGGACATATTGCAGCGCCGAGTTTCCGTCGAGATGCTGCATGCCTTTTTTCAGGTCGATGTCATATTCGTGTTTATCCGCCGCGCTGGGGTAATACATGTCTTTTTCGACGTAAAAATCGACGCCGCCGACCGCATCCACCAGCTTGATAAAACCTTGGAAGTCGGTATAGACGTAATATTGGATCGGAATGCCGAGCAAATCGCCGACCGCTTTCATCGCCGTGTTCGGACCGTGGGTGATGGCGGTGTTAATCCGGTCTTTTCCGTGCTCGGGAATGTCCGTATACGTATCTCGCAAAATGGAGAACAGGTTAATCCGCTTTTTGACCGGGTCGAGGGAGGCGACCATCATGCTGTCCGACCTGGGAATCTCGCCTTCGGCGATGCCGCGGGCATCCACGCCCATAAGCAGGATATTGACGGGTTCTGTGCCTTCCCATTTGGGAGGTTCGGGGACTTTGGCTTCGACGGGAGTCACGTTTTTAAAAGGGGAGGCTTCGCCGGTTTTTTGCAGACCCTGCAAACCGGTATAGATCGAAGTAAAATAATATACCGCGTAGCCGATGACGGCTGCCAAAATGATGGCTATAATCCACAATATCGTTTTTTTCCTTGAAGTCATTCCTTCTCTTCCTTTCAATAATCCTGATAAAGGAGGCTTTTGCTGTCTCGTTCGACAATTTGTAGGATAAGGATTCATTTATTATAATTTTTTTTGACCCTACAATCAATTTTACACGGGATTTTGCATTGGACTGCACCCGATGCTGGCATGCATTCCCTGCCGAAAGGAGTCGAAATCATATGACAGAGCTGACGATCGGACAAGAGGTTCCCGACTTTACCCTCCCGGCATCCAACGGCGCGGACGTTACGCTGAGCAGCTTTCGCGGACGAAAGGTCGTTTTGTATTTTTATCCGAAGGATATGACCGAAGCTTGCACGAAGGAAGCTTGCAGCTTCCGGGATGCGCATCATCTGTTGGAAGCGAAAGGGACGGTGGTGCTTGGCATCAGCCCCGATCCCGTCAAATCGCACGGCAAGTTTACGGAGAAATACGGCCTGCCGTTCCTGCTGTTGTCGGACGAGGATCACCGGGTGAGCGAGATGTACGGCGTATGGCAGCTGAAAAAGATGTACGGCCGCGAGTATATGGGCATCGTCCGCTCGACCTTCCTCATTGACGAGGACGGCAAGCTTATGAAGGAATGGCGCAAGGTGAAAGTGAAAGGCCATACCGAGGAGGTTTTGTCCGCCTTATCCTAGAGGCGAACTCATCTAAAATCCCGGCACCGTCGATATGGACGGCATGAGCCGGGATTTTTGCCGTTTCCCGGGCGCATCGGCTGATTTATACGCGACCGCACCACATGATATGACAACATGGCATCGCTTAGAGAATTCGAATCAATTAGGCATGAAATACCGTTGAAAACAAATGTAAACACAGCATTATCCATTTACAATTTAGAATATTCGAAGTATAATGGTGAATATCCGGTAAGAAAGAGGAGAAACGCCGTATGGATAAACAGCCTGAAATCACGGTAGATATGTTATTTGATGTATATAGCGAGCTGTCCCGAAAAATGACTGGCCAACGCATTCGTGCCTTGATGGATCATTTGCGCAAGCATGAATTGTCCCTGAACCAGTTTTTTATTTTGAATATCATTGAACGGGGCGGCGCGTGCTTGTCGAGCCATTTGGCCAGCCATTTGAAGCTGAAGGCGGCATCCATTACGTATTTGGTCGATTCGCTTGAGAAAAAAGGGCTGGTAACCCGAACGGAAAATCCAAGCGATCTGCGAAGCCATTTCATCAGCTTGACGGATGAAGGCCTTGAAATCTCCTCTTACCCGTTCGAGCATTCCTTCGCGGCTGATTTTTTTAAAAAGCTGAACCAGGATGACCTCGAGGTTCTGTACGTGATGATGCGGATCATGAACCGTAAGCTGGACTCGGAATCAAGCGATACGCCAAAAATATGAATCATAATCAAGGGAAGTGTTATTTTGAAAAGGTTACTGAAGGTTAAAATCGCCTGGTTCCCGGTATGGTGCACGGCCTTCCTCATGCTTTGCATGCTTAGCATATATTTGCCCGTATTCGGCGGGCAGACGCAAAGATTAACGGATTTCCCGCTGATCGTGGTGAATGAGGATCAAGGCGCCGCATCGGTGAACATGGGCCAAAAGATCATGGACAATCTGATTCAGACGCAGGACGGACATTCCTTTAAATGGACGATCGAGTCCAGCAGGGAAAAAGCCGTCGAACAAATCAAAAACAACAAGGCGTACGGGGCGCTTGTCATCCCGGCCGACTACTCCGCTTCGCTGTCCGGCGTGCAGAAATCGCTGATGACCGGACAAGCCGGAGGCAAACCTGCACGGATGGAGATATTGGTTAACGAAGCGGGCGGACAACTCGCCTCTTCCGTCGCTACCAGCGCCCTCCAAACGGTCGCGTCGACCGTGAATGCCGGCGTCAGCCAACAAATCAAGGCAGGCATGACGAAGCTTGGCCTGGAGGTATCGCCGCAAGCGGCAACGCTTCTGGATAACCCGGTTCAGGCGACGACCACCAACGCTTTGGGCCTGACGGGCAACATCAACAAAGGGATGACGCCTTTCGTCGTCGTCATGATCTCGTCGATCAGCGGTCTGCTCGGGGTCAACATGATCCACGGGTATGTGGAGAAAATCGCCGAAAACATGAGACGCAAAGGTCACCGGCTGAGCCATGTCAAACAACTGCTGACCGAAATATTGCTCGGAGTCATTACGTCGGTGCTCGTGACTTCCGTCATCATGATCTTCGTGTTCGGCGTTTTCGGCAGCGCGCATACGACGGGCATATGGCGCATTTATTCGTTCCTGCTCTTAAGTTCCCTCACGATGTTTTTCTTATTCAAAATGCTCAGCCTCTTCCTTGGCAAATGGGGCATGCTTGCGATGTTTCCGGTCAACATCATGGGGATCTTCGGGAGCGGCGGCGCGTTTCCCGTTACGACGCTGCCCGATTTTCACCGCGTTCTGAGCTCGTTTTTGCCGACGCGATACATGGTGGACGGCTTCCGCGCTTTGTTTTATTACGGCGGCCATATGGAAGCCGGGCTCGGAACGGCGCTTGAATATATCGTTACCTATTTGATCATGTTCCTGTTCCTCTGCGGGGCAAAGGTCATGATGGCGCATCACCAGGACAAAAAGGACGCTGCCGCCAAGGCGGAACATACGGCATCCGCAGCATCCAAAGGAAATGAAATGCGAGCTTTGGTCGCGGAATAATACACCCATTTTTTGATCAAGCGAAAGCCGGCTTCTCTACCGCTGTTAAAGCGGTGGCGGAGACCGGCTTTTTCCCGTTTCAAGGAGCCTTTTTTCGGAATCAAGCAACATGTCTCATCCGGAATAGTCTTTTTCAGATAATTCATGAAATTACATTGAAAAATTATATGTAAATTTGTTCGTATATTTTTATTGACATGAAAACAGGTAGGCATTAAACTAATTCGTATGCGAAATATTAGGTTGTGAAACAGGGGGGCGGATTTTGGAATCCCAGGAACAAATCGTTGAATTGTTGTATTCTTTTCGCCAAGTGCATCTCAGCTTTTACCAGTTGCTCTGGAAGGAAGCGGATTCGCTTGGGACCACCTGGATTCAATATCTAGTGCTGCGAGCGCTCCGTGAGCATCCGGACATCGGACTCACCGAACTCGCGAATCACATTCTTATAGGCAACAGCACCACCAGCGGCGTCGTGAACCGGCTCGTCAAGGCGGGAATGGTTGAACGCGAACGCTCCGAGTCTGACCGGAGATCGATTACGCTGAGAAACACGAAGGAAGGGGATGAACTGCTGAAACGGACGGAAGTCATTTGCAATAATTATCTTGAACCTCTTTTACATATCAAGGAAGAGGACCGGCGTCAACTGCTACGGACGCACAAGCAGATTATCGACATATTATCCGAAAAAGGGAGAGAGAGAAGTACGTTATGAATAGCAGCGAAGCTCAGTCCATCGAGCATATCAAGAAAGGGCCGATTATCGCCGCCCTGCTCATCGGCGCTTTCGTGGCGTTTTTGAATCAGACGCTCATGAACGTGGCCCTGCCTAAAATCATGGCAGACCTCGGGATTACCCAAGCCGCGACGGGGCAATGGCTGACCACCGGCTATATGCTCGTCAACGGCGTGTTGATCCCGGTCACCGCCTTTTTGATCGCCCGTTTTACGACACGTCAGTTGTTTATATCGGCGATGACCTTGTTTTCGATCGGCACGCTTATATGCGCCTTGGCTCCGTCCTTTGCCGTATTGATGGTCGGACGTTTGATCCAGGCCGGGGGAGCGGGCATTTTGATGCCGCTGATGACGGTCGTGTTCCTGAACATTTTCCCGATTGAAAAACGCGGCTCCGCGATGGGGATGATGGGGATCGCGATGATCCTTGCTCCGGCGATCGGACCGACGCTTTCCGGTTACCTTGTGGAGCATTACAGCTGGCGCGTCCTGTTCTACATCATTCTTCCGTTTGCCATTATCGCGACGTTGATCGGGATTTTCTTCTTGAAGAACGTTACCAAGGTGACCAAACCGAAATTCGACGCCGTCTCGGTCATTTTGTCCACGATCGGCTTCGGCGGCCTGTTGTACGGCTTCAGCGACGCAGGTACGGACGGCTGGGGAAGCCGGGAGGTCATTTGGTCGCTTGCGGTCGGCACCGTCGCTTTGATCGCGTTCGTTTGGATGCAGCTCATGTCCAAAAACCCGATGCTCGAATTCCGCATTTTCAAATACAACATGTTTACGCTGACGACGCTCATTAACGTAATCGTCACGATGGCGATGTACGCCGGCATGATTCTGATGCCTCTGTTCCTGCAGAACATCCGCGGCTTTACGGCGCTGGAGTCCGGCCTTATGATGCTGCCGGGGGCGATTTTGATGGGAATCATGTCGCCGATTACGGGAGCGATTTTCGATAAAATCGGCGCAAGATGGCTATCGGTCATCGGATTGGCCATCACGACCTACATGACGTACGAATTCAGCCGTTTGAGCGTCAATACGACCTATGCGCATCTGATTACGATATACACGATCCGCATGTTCGGCATGTCGCTGATGATGATGCCGATCCAGACGGCGGGCCTCAATCAGCTGCCGCGCAGGTTGAACGCGCACGGTACGGCGATGTCCAATACGCTCCGGACGATTTCCGGTTCGATCGGTACGGCGATCCTTGTGACGGTCATGACTTCGCAAACGAAACATTACGTCACCGAAGGTTTGAAAGCCGGCGCTGCCAAAGCGACCGACAAAGCCCAAATGGCGGCCTTATCGGCCCAATCCATGGTGCACGGCATCAACGACGCGTTCGTGATCGCCACCTGGCTGAGCGCCGTCTCGCTGGTTTTGGCTTTCTTCATTAAAAAGACCAAACCGCAGGACGAAAACATGAAATCGGAAAAGGCGGAGATGCCAAGCGTAGGCAAAACCGTCAACGCCAAAGGTTAATCGCATCATTCCCCAAAAAAAGAAAGGGTGTCCCGATAGGTTTGAACAACCTAAGGGATACCCTTTGTTTTTATTTAAATGTGCTTTTTAATTGTGCTTTCATTTAGAGTGTTTTTCATTTTTAACTTTCGTGGCCATGTTTCAGCGCGTTTTCGATACCGGCTTGGTTTTGTTTTTGCGGAACAACTTGTACATCAGCGCCGAAAGCGGTTTGCGGTAACGGATGACCAGCAGCACGATGGCGATCAAAAGGATGGCGGCTATGATCCAAACCGAATATTTCTCCACCATATGAAAGGCCATGTTCCACTGGGGGCCGAACACCTTGCCGATGCTGATGAACAGCACCACCCAAAACAGCGCCCCGCTGTAAGCATAGAAAGCGAACTTCCGGAAGGGAACGGAAATGATTCCCGCGAAATAGCCCGTGAAATGCCGTACCCCGGGGATGAAGTAACCGATGAAAATCAAGCTTTGCCCGTACTTGTTGAACCATTTTTGCACGTGATCGATTTTGCTTTCGGATAGCAGAACCCATTTGCCGTAGCGATGAATGAAAGGAAGCCCCGCCTTGAGACCGATAAAATACGTGATGGTCATGCCGATGGTCGTCCCGAGGAACGCGAGCACGATCAGCCAGCCGAAATCCAATTTCCCCGCGTAGGACAAATATCCCGCGTAAGCCATTGTCGTCTCACCCGGAAACGGGAGCGCAATAAACTCCAGAACCAGTCCCAAAAACAATACGACATAACCGTAATCCCCAAACATTAGCTGTATCCATTTTAGCAGCTCCAACGTTCTCACTCCAAACCAGATCCAAGATGTTCTTGCCAAAAGACTGATCCCGTAAAGTCTATTTTCGAACCTCCCACCATATAATCTACCAGAAAGCAGAATTCATAGAAATAGTGGAGGTTTTTCCGATGGTAAAACGATTATTGATTGCTATGCTGCTCCTAATGATCTTCCCCTTCATCAGCAAACAGGAACTGGTTCGGCAGCCTCAAACTGCGGAAGCTTCGGTGCAGGAACAGGTTCTGCAGCAGATTCCGCCGATGTATGCATCAACATCCGCATCCCCGAAATCCAAAAATCCAACTTCAGCCGGAAAAACAGTCTTCCTTACGTTTGACGACGGACCCAGCGCTTTAACCGGCAAAGTTCTCGATATTTTGAAAAAAAATGATATCCGCGCCACGTTTTTCGTCCTCGGCGAGCAGGTAAA
>Ga0180220_1001970_pt1 | contig 13995 bp, 15 predicted proteins | sample eDN5th37CBELigBY_FD_151335 | JGI IMG/M metagenome (GOLD analysis project Ga0180220, IMG submission 151335) | Enriched backyard soil microbial communities from Emeryville, California, USA - eDNA 5th pass 37_C BE-Lig BY (version 2) (version 2) | ecosystem: Environmental > Terrestrial > Soil >... | reverse complement strand
TCCGCCCGGCATCGTGGCCGGAGAGCCGCGACTTCTTCGTGTTCCTCGCAGGCCCGGACAAGTCCCTGCCGCCGGAGAGCGCGTTCTCGCAGGCGCACTACGACCACGTCATCGAGAGGTTCGGCGACCCGACGCAGCTCGACCGCTACCAGACCTTCTTCCTCGACTCGATCACGCAGCTGTCCCGCCAGTGCTTCGCGTGGTGCAAGACGCAGCCGGGTGCGGTCAGCGACCGTACCGGCAAGCCTGATCTGCGCGCGGCCTATGGGCTGCTCGGCCAGGAAATGGTCAGCGCCTTGACCCACCTGCAGCACGCCCGAGGCAAGAACGTGGTGTTCGTCGCCATCCTCGACGAACGGCTCGATGACTACAACCGCAAGGTGTTCGTGCCTCAGATCGAAGGCAGCAAGACCAGTCTGGAGCTGCCCGGCATCGTTGATGAGGTCGTGACGCTGGCCGAGATCAAGGCCGACGACGGTAGTGCCTACCGCGCATTCGTCACGCACACCGTCAATCCCTACGGCTTCCCGGCCAAAGACCGCAGCGGTCGCCTCGACCTGCTGGAGCCGCCGCATCTCGGCGCGCTGATCGCCAAGTGCGCGGGCGCATCGCCCGTCAGCGCCGCCACCCCCGCACACATCGAATCTCAGGAGTAATCGCAATGACCGCATGGAATGACTTCAACGACGCCGACGCCCAGCAATCCGGCTTCGATTTGATCCCCAAGGGCACCGTCGTCCCGGTGCGCATGACCATCAAGCCCGGTGGCTACGACGATCCCGAACAAGGCTGGGGCGGCGGCTACGCCACCGAGTCCTTCGAGACCGGCTCCATCTATCTCGCCGCCGAATTCGTGGTCACGGCTGGCGACCACGCCAAGCGCAAGATGTGGTCGAACATCGGCCTGCACTCCAAGAAGGGGCCGACCTGGGGCCAGATGGGGCGCAGCTTCGTCCGCGCCGCCCTCAACAGCGCTCGCAACGTCCACCCGCAGGACAACAGCCCGCAGGCTGCCGCCGCGCGTCGCATCCAGGGCTTCCACGAACTGGATGGCCTGGAGTTTCTGGCCCGCGTGGACATCGAGAAGGACGCCAAGGGCCAAGACCGCAACGTGGTCAAGATCGCGGTCGAACCCGACCATCCCGACTACGCCAAGTTGATGGGTGTTCCGGCGAAAGCCAAACCGGGTGGTGGTACCTCCGGTGCCCCGGCGCAGGCGGCTCCCGCCTACGCAGCCCCGGCCCCGCAACGTGCGCCGGTGACCGGCAAACCGTCCTGGGCTCAGTGAGGAGGCGGCCATGAACGCAACCGTACTCACTGCCAGCCACTACGGCGTCGTGCGCTTCGGCGACCTGCAATGCGAGGCCGTCGTCCTCAAGGGCGGCGAGCGGGGCTACGTGCGTCGCCAACTGGCCAAGCTGCTCGGCTTCCACGAGACGCACAAGGGTGGCCGTTTCGCCCGATTTCTGGCCGATTTCGCGCCTAACTCCTTGTCGGCACTGGAAAAAACTCGTGAGCCGATTTTGCTGCCCTCTGGACGGCAGGCGCAGTTCTTCCCGGCCGGGATCATTGCCGACGTTGCGTCGGCGGTGGTCAACGCCGCCATCAATGGCACGCTGCACAAGGCTCGCCTGGGCATCGTCCCCAACTGCATGAAGATCATGCGGGCGCTGGCCACCACCGGCGAGGTCGCGCTGATCGACGAGGCCACCGGCTACCAGTACCACCGGGCACCCGACGCACTGCAGGACTTGATCTCCAAGCTGCTGCGCCAGTCCTGCGCCTCGTGGGAGCGTCGCTTCCACCCGGACTACTACCGCGCCATCTACCGCCTGTTCGGCTGGAAGTACCAGGGGCACGACCAGAACCCGCCGCACGTCGTCGGCCAGATCACCCAGCGCTGGGTTTACGGCCCGGTGTTGCCCGACGAGTTGATCGACGAGATCCGTGCGCGCAAGGGCATCTCGCAGAAGCATCACCAGTGGCTGTCCGAGCAGGGGCTCGCGCGGCTCGAAACGCAGATTCACGCGGTGACCGCCATCGCGCGCAGTTCCACCTGCTACCGCGACTTCAACCATCGCTGCGAGGCGGCGTTCGCGGGCGGTTCGCTGCAGCTGGCGCTGCTCGCCGACGAGCTTGGGGAGGTGGCGTGAAATGTTGGGTCTGCAAACGACAGGCCCGGGGCTTCGGCCACACCGACAACCGTCACGGTGTCGGCGATCCCCGGCGCTATCCCATCGACTGGGTGTTCTGCTCGAAGCGTTGCCAGAACGCGTTTCACGCGCTGTACGGCAACTGGCTGCGGGTCAAGGAAGGTCGCATCGACATCAAGGAGGTCGCCATGATCGATCCGTCTGATGTCGAACTGGCCGCGATGAAGAAGTGCCTCAAGGCCTTCGGCGAGGCCGCGAGCGAGATCGGCTTTGCGAAGCCGCTGGGCGACTACTCCGAAGCCGAGGCGCTGCAGGTGATCGACGCCATCGTCACATGCTGGACGGATGCGATGGTCGAGCACCACGAGGTGAGCAAGTACCCGCCGGTGCGGGGCATGACGCCCACTCCCGATCCGCTGGCCAATCCGTTCGCCGATCTGGAGGACGACCTGCCCTGGGAAGAGCCGAAGGGGAAGAAGCCATGATCGACTTCAACTCCTCATCGAGCATTTCGGGCCAGGTCACCGCCTTGGTCGATGCCGGGATGCAGCAGGCCCGCGTCCGCCAGTCCGAGCGCCAGTACCTCGGTGCCTCGCGTCTCGGTGTGGCCTGCGAGCGTGCGCTTCAGTTCGAGTACGCCAAGGCACCCATCGACCACGGGCGCGACACACCGGGCCGGATGCTGCGCATTTTTGAACGCGGTCACGTCATGGAGGACTGCATGGTCGCTTGGCTGCGGGACGCGGGCTTCGACCTGCGCACCCGCAAGGCCGACGGCGAGCAGTTCGGGTTCTCGGTGGCCGACGGCCGCCTGCAGGGCCACATCGATGGCGTCATCGTCGGCGGCCCGGATGGCTTTGCCTATCCCGCGCTCTGGGAGAACAAGTGCCTGGGCAACAAGGCCTGGCGGGAGCTGGAGAAAAACCGGCTCGCGGTGGCCAAGCCCATCTACGCCGCGCAGGTGGCGATCTACCAAGCCTATCTCGAACTGCACGAGCACCCGGCGATCTTCACGGCGCTCAACGCCGACACGATGGAGATCTACACCGAGGCCGTGCCCTTTGACGCAGCCCTGGCCCAGCGCATGTCGGATCGGGCGGTGAAGGTCATCACGGCGACCGAGGCTGGGGAGCTTCTGCCACGCGCCTTCCACGATCCGACCCACTTCGAATGCCGGATGTGCGCGTGGCAAGACCGCTGCTGGAGGACGCAAGCATGACCGACAACAACACTCCGGCGACTGCCATCGAACCGATGATCGACGCCAAGCAGGCGGCGGCCGCTCTGCGCCTGCCGTACTACTGGTTCGCCGACCACGCGATGCGCAGCAAGTACCGGATTCCGCACTACCTGATGGGCGGTCTGGTGCGCTATCGCTTGTCCGAACTTTCCGCATGGGCTGCGCGCAGCACAGCCGTCCAGGGCCGTGACGCTCAGGATGCGGATGTACCTGTCGAGGGAGCCGAATGATCGACTTCAACGACACAACTCAAACTGCGGAGCACAGCCGAGAGTCAGAGCGCGACGAGATTCGCGCCGAACTGATCGCACGCCTGGAGTCGGTGCTGACCACGATGTTCCCAGCAGGCAAGAAGCGCCGTGGCAAGTTCCTCATCGGCGACGTGCTGGGCAGTCCCGGCGACAGCCTCGATGTGGTGCTCGAAGGCGAGAAGGCGGGACTCTGGACGGATCGCGCCACAGGCGATGGCGGCGATATCTTCGCCTTGATCGCCGCCTACCTCGGGGCCAACGTCCACTCCGACTTCCCCCGGGTGCTCGATGAGGCTGCCGATCTGCTCGGTCGCTCGCGGTCGGTGCCGGTGCGCCGCGCCAAGAAGGAAGCCCCGGTCGACGACCTTGGCCCAGCCACGGCCAAGTGGGACTACTTCGACGTCACGGGCAAGCTGATCGCGGTCGTGTACCGCTACGACCCACCCGGGCGTAAGAAGGAATTCCGCCCCTGGGATGCCAAGCGGCGCAAGATGGCCCCGCCCGACCCCCGCCCGCTGTACAACCAGCCGGGTCTAGCCGCTGCCAGCCAGGTCGTGCTGGTCGAGGGCGAGAAGTGCGCGCAGGCCTTGATCGCCATCGGCGTGGTAGCGACCACGGCGATGCACGGTGCGAACGCCCCGGTCGACAAGACCGACTGGTCGCCTCTGGCGGGCAAGTCGGTGCTGATCTGGCCCGACCGGGACGCGCCGGGCTGGGACTACGCCGACCGCGCATCGCAGGCGATCCTGAGCGCGGGCGCGACCACGGTCGCCATCCTGGTGCCTCCCGACGACAAGCCGGATGGCTGGGACGCGGCCGACGCCATTCCCGAGGGGTTCGACGTCGGCGGCTTCCTTGCCGTGGGCGAACGGATGCCGGTGACGCGCTCGGTCGAGGACACGTCGCCGCCGGACTTGCTCACCGGCGTCGACTGGACAACGGAGGACGGGCTGTCCTCGGCCTTCACTCGCCGCTACGGCGAGGACTGGCGCTACTGCGCGCTGTGGGGCAAGTGGCTGGTCTGGACTGGCGTGCGCTGGAATCCGGATCAGGTGCTCTACGTCTCGCACTTGGCGCGCGGCATCTGCCGGACGGCGTCGCTCAAGGCGGACAGCCCTCGGCTCAAGGGCAAGCTGGCCAGCTCGGCCACGATTTCCTCGGTCGAGAAGATCGCACGATCCGATCCGAAGCACGCCTCCACCGCCGAGGAGTGGGACGCCGACGTCTGGGCGCTCAACACCCCGGGTGGCGTGGTCGATCTGCGCACGGGCCGTATGCGGCCGCACCGGCGCGATGACCGGATGACCAAGGTGACCACCGCCACGCCGCAGGGCGACAGTCCGACGTGGCGTGCGTTCCTTGCCGACGTCACCGGCAGCGACGCCGAGTTGATGGCCTACCTGCAGTTGATGGTCGGCTACTGCCTGACGGGGGTGACCAGCGAGCACGCGCTGTTCTTCCTGTACGGCACGGGCGCGAACGGCAAGTCGGTGTTCGTCAACGTGGTGACCACGATCCTCGGCGACTACGCGGCCAACGCGCCGATGGACACGTTCATGGAAGCACGCACCGACCGCCACCCGACCGATCTCGCAGGCCTGCGCGGAGCACGCTTTGTGTCGTCCATCGAAACCGAGCAAGGGCGGCGCTGGAACGAATCCAAGGTCAAGGCCATCACCGGGGGTGACAAGGTGTCGGCGCGCTTCATGCGCCAGGACTTCTTCGAATACGTCCCGCAGTTCAAGTTGGTGATCGCGGGCAACCACAAGCCATCGATCCGCAACGTGGACGAGGCGATGAAGAGGCGACTGCACCTGATCCCTTTCACGGTGACCATCCCCCCCGAGCGCCGCGACGGCAGGCTGACCGAGAAACTGCTCAAGGAGCGCGACGGGATTCTGGCGTGGGCGGTCGAGGGCTGCAGCCTCTGGCAGCGCCAGGGCTTGAAGCCGCCCGCCAGCGTGGTGACGGCGACCGAGGAGTATTTCGAGGCCGAGGACGCGCTTGGGCAGTGGATCGAGGAGCGCTGCCTGCTGGCCAAGACCCAGCGCGAAGGCGTCTCCGAGCTGTTCGCCGACTGGCGTGAATGGGCCGAACGCGCGGGCGAGTACGTGGGCTCGGTCAAGCGCTTCTCCGAGCTGATGGCGACTCGCAAGTTCGAGAAGTGTCGGCTGACCGGAGGCGCTCGCGGCATCGCGGGCATCGCACTCAGGCCCAAGCCGTACAGCCACGCCTACCCCTACCGAGATGACTGAGCAATCCGGGCGAGTGACGGATTTGACGGGTTTCCTGATTGACGCGCTACGCGTGCGCGCACGTAAAGGCTGTTATCCAGAGAACCCGTCGCATCCGTCACTCGCCCGCCCCAAATAAGCAGAAATCTGGACCAATCGATGATGAACACGACGATCCTGGCCCTTGATCTGGGCACACACACCGGGTGGGCTCTGCAGCACCTGGACGGCACCATCACCAGCGGCACCGAGCACTTCAAGCCGCAGCGATTTGAGGGCGGCGGAATGCGCTTCCTTCGCTTCAAGCGCTGGCTCAACGAACTGCTTTCGGCCAGCAGCCACATCAACGCGGTGTTCTTCGAGGAGGTTCGACGGCACGCGGGCGTGGATGCGGCGCACGCCTACGGCGGCTTCATGGGGCACCTGACCGCGTGGTGTGAGCATCACAACATCCCGTACCAGGGCGTTCCGGTCGGCACGATCAAGAAGCACGCGACCGGCAAGGGCAATGCGGGCAAGGACGAGATGATTTCGTCCGTCCGCGAGCGTGGCCACGCCCCGACCGACGACAACGAAGCCGACGCGCTGGCCCTGCTGCACTGGGCTATCGAGACGCAGGAGGTGTGACGTGAAGGTTCCGACACCCCAATACCGCTGCCCCCTCGGACGTCTGCAACCCCAAGCCACGGATCTGGACGCCATCAAGGAACGTGGCTGGCGTGACCAACACATCCTGGTGGTCAACGCGTCCGACGAACGTCTGGACTTCATCGAGCGCGAGATCGTGCGACGCATTGGTGAACGGCTGTACGGAGGGCCACGTCATGGCTGACCATCACACCACTTGGACGATTGAGGACGTGGCTGCACGCTTTGAGGACGCAGCCACCACCGGACGACGCCTGCCGCCCGTGCGTGTGCAGGGCTACTTCAACTGCTGGCCTGCCTTCGTCCGCACGGAGTGGGAAGCCTTTGCTGCGGACGAGAAGGTGTACCGACCGTTCCCACCGAGCCCCGATGCCATCGACCGGATGCTGGAGACGATGCGATGGGTGCAATGGCTGAAGGTCGAGCAGCGCCACCTCGTGTGGATGCGGGCCAAGCGCCACGGCTGGCGGGACATCACGATCCGCTTCGCTTGCGACCGCACCACGGCGTGGCGGCGCTGGCAACGGGCGCTGGAGATCGTGGCGGCGCAGCTCAACAGCGACGGCGTGCGGTTGCCTTCCAAAAACGTGGGCAATTTAGGGTAATGCTTGCCGCGTTTGTCCTCGCCTTGCCTTGCTTGTCCGTTTCGAGGCCCGGCAGCCCTGCAACAAAACAGCCCGGTCGGGGGTAGTATTTCAGCTATCTTCTGGACAGCGGTGACGGTTGAGGGGACGGGCCCAGGCAAAAGGGGTCCTTCCTGCCGAAAATCCCATGCGGGGGGCGCGAGCGCGACGCTTTTTTAGCGTCAGGGCGCGGACAAGGTTACCAGTCGGCCAGGTTACCGGCTCCGGTTACCACCCCCAGGCGCAGTTACCACCCCACCAGAATCTTCATTCAACCAACCCGCCCGGCTGCAACGCTCGGCGGGTTTTGCTTTTGGGATTCCCACTTTGAACACGCTCAACGTCGAGTACCGCAAGGTCGAGGCGCTGATTCCCTACGCCCGCAATCCGCGCACGCACGCCGAAAGCCAGATCGCCAAGATCGCGGCCAGCATCGTCGAGTACGGCTGGACAAATCCGATCCTGGTCGACGGCGACAACGGCATCATCGCCGGGCACGGGCGTTTGGCCGCTGCGCGCAAGCTCGGCCTGGATCAGGTGCCGGTGATCGAACTGGCCCACCTAACCGTCGCGCAAAAGCGGGCACTGGTGATTGCCGACAACCGACTGGCACTGGATGCAGGCTGGGACGAAGAGATGCTGGCCTTGGAGCTGGCCGAGTTGTCCGACGCGGGATACGACCTCGCTCTGACCGGCTTCGAGGAAGCCGAGATCGAGGCACTGCTCACCGGCGCGGTGGCCGTCGCGGATGATGAATCAGAGTCTGAAGCCGACGAGTCTGACGCGGCCGACGACGTGCCGGAAGTACCCGTCATGGCGGTATCCCGCCCCGGCGATGTCTGGGCGATTGGCCCGCACCGCCTGATCTGTGGTGACGCCACCGACCGGGACGTGGTCGCTGCGCTGATGCAGGGTGAAGCCTCTCGCCTGTGCTTCACCTCGCCGCCCTACGGCAACCAGCGCGACTACACCTCGGGCGGCATCTCCGATTGGGACGGCCTGATGCGCGGCGTGTTCGCGCACCTGCCGATGGCAGGCGACGGTCAGGTGCTGGTCAACCTCGGCCTCATCCACCGCGATAACGAAGTGATCCCGTACTGGGACGCTTGGCTGGGTTGGATGCGCCAGCAGGGCTGGCGGCGCTTTGCGTGGTACGTCTGGGATCAGGGGCCGGGGATGCCCGGCGACTGGGCAGGCCGCTTCGCGCCGAGCTTCGAGTTCGTCTTTCACTTCAACCGGGAGAGCCGTAAGCCGAACAAGATCGTCCCCTGCAAGCACGCAGGCCAGGAATCCCACCTGCGCGCCGACGGGTCGTCCACCGCGATGCGCGGCAAGGATGGCGAGGTGGGCGGCTGGGCGCACAAGGGGCTGCCGACGCAAGACACCCGCATCCCCGACTCTGTGATCCGCGTGATGCGCCACAAGGGCAAGATCGGTCAGGACATCGATCACCCAGCCGTGTTCCCGGTGGCGCTGCCGGAATTCGTGATCGAGGCTTACACGGACGCGGGCGACATCGTGTTTGAGCCCTTCGGCGGCAGCGGCACGACGATGCTGGCCGCCGAGCGCACCGGTCGGATCTGCTGCAGCGTGGAGATCGCCCCGCAGTACGTGGACGTGGCCATCAAGCGCTTCCAGCAGAACCACCCCGGTGTGCCGGTCACGCTGCTGGCAACAGGCCAATCGTTCGAACAGGTCGCCGCCGAACGCGTCGCCACCTCTGATGCCGAGGTGATGGCATGAACTGGCTGGCCGACAAGATCGAACAGTGGCCGACCGCCAAGTTGCTGCCCTACGCCCACAACGCGCGCACCCATTCCCAGGAACAGGTGGCGCAGATCGCCGCCAGCATTGCGGAGTTTGGATTCACCAATCCGATCCTGGCGGGCAGCGACGGCATCATCGTCGCTGGCCACGGTCGTCTCGCCGCCGCCCAGAAGCTGGGTCTGGAACGGGTACCGGTCGTAGTGCTCGACCATCTGAGCCAGACGCAGCGCCGGGCCCTGGTCATTGCGGACAACCGCATCGCCGAAAACGCGGGTTGGGACGACGCGATGCTGAGGATCGAACTGGAAGCCTTGCAGCTCGAAGGCTTCGATCTGGACATCACCGGCTTTGACGCCGACGCACTGGCGGAACTGATCGCGGGCGACGAGCCGGACAACGAGGGCGAGACCGATAAGGATGCGGTGCCCGAAGTCAGCGAGACACCCATCTCGCGTCCGGGCGATGTCTGGATCATGGGCCAGCACCGGCTGCTGTGCGGCGACTCGACCGTGGCCGAGAGCTACGACCACCTGATGCAAGGCGCGGTGGCGGACATGGTCTTCACCGACCCGCCGTACAACGTGAACTACGCCAACAGCGCCAAGGACAAGATGCGCGGTAAGGATCGCGCGATCCTGAACGACAACCTGGGGGATGGCTTCTACGACTTCCTGCTGGCAGCGCTGACGCCCACGGTGGCGCATTGCCGGGGCGGCATTTACGTGGCGATGTCCTCCAGCGAGCTGGATGTGCTGCAGGCTGCCTTCCGTGCCGCCGGTGGCAAATGGTCGACTTTCATCATCTGGGCCAAGAACACCTTCACCCTAGGGCGCGCCGACTACCAGCGCCAGTACGAGCCGATCCTCTACGGATGGCCGGAAGGCGCACAACGCCACTGGTGCGGCGACCGCGATCAGGGCGACGTCTGGCAGATCAAGAAGCCGCAGAAGAACGATCTGCATCCGACGATGAAGCCGGTGGAACTGGTGGAACGTGCGCTGCGCAATTCGAGCCGCCCCGGCAACGTGGTGCTCGATCCTTTCGGTGGCTCCGGCACGACGCTGATCGCGGCGGAAAAGTCAGGCCGGATCGCGCGGCTGATCGAACTCGACCCCAAGTACGTGGACGTGATCGTGCGCCGCTGGCAGGACTGGACTGGCCAGCAGGCCACCCGCGAGGCGGATGGTGTGGCCTTTGATGAGGTCGCTTGTGAGTCTGCCCAGGAGTAGTCCGTCTGCGCAAGAATGGCTGTTCGATCTGCCGGAGTTGCCGGAACTCAGAATGCCCCCTGTGCAGCGGGCCGGCGACCGCTCGATCAGAACGAGCCCGACCACCGAAATCGGGCAAGCAGCAGAGCATCTGGTTTGCGCGGACTTGTTGCTGACGGGCTGGACCGCCTACTTGGCAGGGCCCGGTGTCCCATACGACATCATGGTCGATACGGGGATGGCGCATGTGCGCGTGCAGGTGAAGTCGACGCTCGTCGCGAAGACACCCACAGTGCAGCGGAGAGTGACGCCTGCCTACTTCTTCCATTCGGCAGGTACCACCCGCAAGCATGGCAAGCGTATTTATGGCAAAGATGAGATCGACATCTTCGCCCTGGTGGCGCTCGATCGGCGACTGATTGCCTACTTTGCCGCCTGCGAGCTACCCCAGCAGCAAGTCGTCTTGCGTGTGCCGGGGCTGAGCTACGGCCCCAGTGGAAAAATCGCGCGGGACTTCGAGGGTGCGACGTTTTCCCGCGCCATCAAGGTGTGGAAAAGCGGTCAATCCTGGATGCGATAGACCCGTTCGCCCTGGTCTGACTTGCTGCTTGTGATGGGGAGTCCCAGCTTGCGCTTCAATGCGCCAGAGAGCGTCCCACGCACGGTATGGTTTTGCCAGCCGGTGGCCGCGCAGATCTGGCCAATGGTGGCGCCCTCGGGGCGTTGCAGCATCCGGATCACTTCGGCCTGCTTGCTATTGGGCCGGGTGCGTGGTTTGACCCACGTTGCTTCGGCAGCGGTGACGGCGGCTTCCAGTTCGGGATCGCTCGCGGCGGCTGGCGCGCCTTCAGCGTTGGCGATGATCTGGTCGAGATTGGCCTCGAACTGACCGACGATCTTCCTGTTCACGCCGGGGCGCGGCATTCCCAGGGCATCGTAGCCCTCGGCAGCGACACACCAACCGTCACCGTCGGGCGTGATCAGGGCGCGGTTGAACATGCCGTCCAGCACCTTCTTGCGTGCGCCGCCTTTGATGTGGTCGGGGAACCAGTCGATCTTGCCTGCGCTGGTGTTGATGGCCTTGGCGAGGATGGCGTGCTGGGCCGGGGTGAGTTGGGTGGTGGTCATGGGCTGCTCCTTCGGGGGTGGTGGATGACGATGTGATGAACGCGCTGTTCGGGAGTGAAGCCAAGCGCTTTCCGCTTGGCTTGGCGGCTTTCCCGTCAGTCCTTGGCGATTTACCCTTCCGTGGCCTTCGGGCTCGATGCGCCAAATTCGACGCCCGCCTTGAAGGCCGCTTCCAACGCGTCCTTGAGGCACCACACCGCCGTGTCGTGGAAGTCGAGGCTGTCGGCGTTGCGGGTCTGCAGGGTTTCGATGCCGAGATGCTTCTGGGCGATGAGGGTGAGGATGGTGTCGATCTGGCTCATGGCGTTTTCCTTGCGGGGTTGGTTGGCGTGACGTGATGAACGCGCTGTTCCCGATGGAAGCCAAGCTCAATCTTCGGACATGACGAACAAATGATTGAAGGTGACGATGGGACTTTCCATTCGCGCCTACGCGCGCCACCGTGGCGTGTCGCACGTGGCCGTGAAGAAGGCCATCGACACCGGGCGGATCACACCGCTGCCAGACGGCACGATTGATCCGGATACCGCCGACGCGCAGTGGGCACAAAACACATTGCAACCCCGCAAGGCGGCAGCGCCGGAGAAGGTCAGCCCCTCGAAGGCGCGCGTACTGCCCGAGCGTGAGGTGCCCGAACCCGGCACCCCACCGTTGTCGACGGGCGGGACATCGCTGCTACAGGCACGCACCGTCAACGAAGTGCTCAAAGCCCAGCTCAATAAGGTGGAGCTGGCGCACCGCAAGAAGGAACTGGTGGATCGGGCGCAGGCCGTGGCCCACGTGTTCAAACTTGCGCGCATCGAGCGCGACGCGTGGTTGAACTGGCCCGCGCGTATCTCGGGGCAGATGGCATCCACGCTCGGTGTCGATGCGCACCAGATGCACGTGGCCCTGGAGGCTGCCGTGCGCGAGCACCTGATTGAGCTGGGCGAGCTGCGCCCGCGCGTGGATTGATGACAATGGACTACGAAGGCGCGCAGGAGATCGAACGGGCGTGGCGCGACGGGCTGACGCCCGATCCTCTGCTCACGGTATCGGAATGGTCAGATCGCCACCGCATGCTCTCCAGCAAGGCATCTGCCGAGCCGGGGCGCTGGCGCACCAGCCGCACGCCGTACCTGAAGGCGATCATGGACTGCCTGTCACCGACCTCGCCGGTCGAGCGCGTGGTGTTCATGAAGGCAGCGCAGCTCGGGGCGACCGAGATGGGATCGAACTGGATCGGCTATGTCATCCACCACGCGCCGGGGCCGATGATGGCGGTCTGGCCGACGGTGGAGATGGCCAAGCGCAACTCCAAGCAGCGGATTGACCCGCTGATCGAGGAGTCGGCGGCGCTGGCTGAACTGATCGCCCCGGCGCGCTCGCGCGACTCGGGCAACACCATTCTGGCCAAGGAGTTCCGGGGCGGCGTGCTGGTGATGACCGGCGCGAACAGCGCGGTCGGCCTGCGCTCGATGCCAGTGCGCTACCTGTTCCTCGACGAGGTCGACGGCTATCCGCTGGACGTCGAGGGCGAAGGTGATGCGATCTCGCTGGCCGAGGCCCGCACGCGCACCTTTGCCCGGCGCAAGATCTTCATTGTTTCGACGCCGACGATTTCTGGCGCCTCGGCCATCGAGCGCGAGTACGAGGCCAGCGACCAGCGCCGCTACTTCGTGCCATGCCCGCACTGCAACCACCCGCAATGGTTGCGCTTCGAGCAACTGCGCTGGGACAAAGGCGCGCCGGAAACCGCCGCCTACGTCTGCGAATCGTGCGACACCGCGATTTCAGAGCATCACAAGACGTGGATGTTGGAGCGCGGTGAATGGCGTGCGATGGTCACCGAGGGCTCGGGCAAGACAGCCGGATTTCACCTGTCGTCGCTGTACAGCCCGGTGGGCTGGCGATCCTGGCGTGACATCGCCGCCGCCTGGGAGAGCGCTGTCAACAAGGAGTCGGGATCGGCGGCTGCCATCAAGACCTTCAAGAACACCGAGCTCGGCGAGACCTGGGTCGAGGAAGGCGAAGCGCCCGACTGGCAGCGGCTGGTCGAGCGCCGCGAGGACTACCGCATCGGCACGGTGCCGCAAGGCGGCTTGCTGCTGGTGGGCGCGGCCGACGTACAGAAGGATCGCATCGAGGCCTCGATCTGGGCCTTCGGGCGTGGCAAGGAATCCTGGTTGGTCGAACACCGCGTGCTGATGGGTGACACCGCCCGCGATGCGGTGTGGAAGCGTCTTGGCGAGTTGATCGCCGAAACCTGGACGCACGCCTCGGGTACGGTGATGCCGCTGGCCCGTTTCGCGCTGGACACCGGCTTTGCGACGCAGGAGGCCTACGCCTTCGTGCGTGCGTGCCGTGATCCGCGCGTGATGGCTGTCAAGGGTGTGCCGCGCGGCGCGGCCCTGATCGGTACCCCGACGGCCATCGATGTCTCGCAGGGCGGCAAGAAGCTGCGCCGGGGTATCAAGGTGTTCACGGTGGCGGTCGGCATCGCCAAGCTGGAGTTCTACAACAACCTGCGCAAGGGCGCGGACGTCGATGAGGACGGGGTGACCACGGTCTTTCCGGCCGGGTTCGTCCATCTGCCCAAGATCGATGCGGAGTTCATCCAGCAGCTCTGCGCCGAGCAACTGATCACCCGCCGCGACCGCAACGGCTTCCCGAGTTCACTGGCTGGACGCTGGGGCCCGGAGCGTGACGGGGCGCCGATTGCCCGCAATTGCCATCCAATTCGGAAGATCACGCACATCATCAA
>Ga0180220_1001969_pt1 | contig 13996 bp, 6 predicted proteins | sample eDN5th37CBELigBY_FD_151335 | JGI IMG/M metagenome (GOLD analysis project Ga0180220, IMG submission 151335) | Enriched backyard soil microbial communities from Emeryville, California, USA - eDNA 5th pass 37_C BE-Lig BY (version 2) (version 2) | ecosystem: Environmental > Terrestrial > Soil >... | reverse complement strand
AGCGAAATCATCCAGGACGACCACGGGCTGGAATACATGAACCCGAACAGTTCACGTCTGGAGCCAGAATGGGTGAGCGTGCTGGTGGCGGCGCTGGTCTATTCCGGTGACATCGTGCTCTCCATCCCGGGCAAGAAATTCGATGCCACCGGCCTGCAGCAACTTGCCGCGACTGGCATGGACGAGCTGGTCCGCTTCAAGCACCTGGAGCAGCCCAAGGAATGGAACCTGCCCGCGCTCAAGGCGCTGTTCGAACTGCTCGGTATGACGCCGGGCATGGCCCAGCTCGTCACCCAGGGCAAGGACGAGCCGGTGCAGAACCTGCAACAGGCCGTGGGCAAGATCGTCAAGCGCATCGTCATGACCCAGCAAACCCTGCGCGAACGGTTGTCCTTCTGGGGCCTAGACCTACTAGCCGAAACTGACCTAGCCAACCAGACCAGCGGGCTGGACGAGGCCAAGGACTTCTTTGAATCACTGCAGGCCTACTCATCGCCGGGCAAGCTGAAAAACTTCCGCTATAGCGCTCCCGAGGTGCTGGCCCATGAAATGGCCGTGAAGGCCCTGGATGAGCTGGACGCCCTGCGCGAGTTCATCATGGACCACAGCCCGACGGCGTCCTGGCTCTCCACCGCCGAGGCGGTGCTGCCCGCCGAGCATGACTGGGTGGATCGCATGAAGACCATCCGGCAGGATGTGCTGGATGCCCTCAAGCAGGCCGACCTGACCGAGCTGGCCAGCCAGTCTCAGAGCATCGGGGCCAAGCTGCAAAAGCTGAAGAAGGATTACACCGTCGCTTACATCGGCCTGCACACCAAGGCCCGGCTGGGCGTGAACGACGACAAGCGCAAGGCGGGCCTGCTCAACGACCAGCGCCTGCAAACCCTGCTCAAGCTGGCCGGTATCGACCTGATGCCTCGGCAGCAGCTTACCGATTACCAGAACCGCTTGGCTGGGCTAAAAAGCTGCTTCGCGCTAACCGAGCAAAATCTCGATGCCTCGCCCATATGCCCACATTGCGGCTTCCGGCCGTCAGTGGAAACCGGTGCGGCGGCAGGCTCGCAGATGATCGACCAGATGGACGCCCAGCTTGACGCCATGGTGACGGCTTGGACCTCCACCATCCTCAGCAACCTGGAGGACCCGATTACCCAGGCCAACATGGATCTGCTGAAGATCGACGACCGTCAACCGCTTGAAACCTTCATCAAGTCGAAGGAACTGCCGGTGCCGCTGGACAGCAACTTTGTCCATGCATTGAAGGAAGTGCTCTCCGGTCTGGTCAAGGTCACCGTCAAAGCGCAGGAGCTGCAACAGGCTCTGCAAGTCATGGACGGCCCGGCCACGCCAGTGGAGATGAAAAAGCGTTTTGATGAGTACATCGATCAACTCACCAAGGGCAAGGACCCGGCCAAGGTGCGGATCGTCATGGAATGAGAGTAACCAACTCCGCCGAGTTTGGCCACCTGCGAAGAGACCAAGCTGAGACACAAGACGAAAGCCAAGGATTATGAAGATGAAAGAAACCAGTTTGTTCGACTCGCTACTTGAAGAGGAGCAGAAGCCCTCCGTCCCGGTGACTTGTCTCGGCATGGCCTTCGAGAATGACGAGGCCCGCCGCGCCCACTTTACCGAGGAGCTGCGCAAGAGGCTGCAAGACCCCGAGTTCCGCAAGATCGAAGGCTTTCCCATCGGCAGCGACGAGGACATCCTGAACCTGAGTGATCCGCCGTACTACACCGCCTGCCCGAACCCGTGGATTGCCGACTTCATCGCCGAATGGGAGGCGCAGAAGCCGGAACAGCCCGAAGGGTACCACTACCACCGTGAACCATTCGCGGCCGATGTGAGCGAAGGGAAAAACGACCCTATTTACAACGCGCATTCTTACCATACCAAGGTGCCGCACAAGGCCATCATGCGTTACATCCTCCACTACACGCAACCGGGGGATATTGTGTTCGACGGCTTCTGTGGAACCGGTATGACCGGTGTGGCTGGAGCCTTGTGTGGTGAACTCGGCAGCGCCCGAACCCCATCTGTAAAGGAAGCGTCAATTGGAGAACGAAAAGTTATTCTATCCGACCTCTCACCAATCGCGTCTTTTATTTCAAGCAACCTTTTGAGGCCTGTATCAAGATCTTCTTTTGCGAGAGAAGTGGCTCGTATTTGCGCCGAACTGGAAAATGACTACGGCCACATCTATTCAACAAATCACAACGGATGGAAGGTTCGGGATAGAAAGATTCTTGAACATAAGCAGTACAACCACAGGGGCGTCCAGAAAGGAAACGTTGAATTTACAATTTACTCCGATGCTATTCGATGCCCAGAGTGCAGCCATGAGACGACCTATTACGAAGTTGCAGTAGATGAGGCAAACGATGCCTTATTCAGCGAGATTCGGTGCCCCTCTTGCGACTCTCTCGTCCCAGAGGGGAGATGGGAAACTGTTTTTACAAACAAGTACGACCCGGTTTTGCATGAGCCAATCAAAACGTCCAAGATTGTTCCCGTAATTATCAATTACACCGTGGGATCTACTAGGCATGAAAAATTGGTTGATCGCGACGACCTGGATGCAATCGAAGAAGCAGAAAAACTATTAGAGTCAATTAGCCTTCCAAAGATTCCAATGATGCCGGGTAAAGAAACCCAGCGTAATATTGGAATTGGGATTACGCATATCCATCATTTCTTTACGACTCGTGAGCACCTGTTCATTGCTCTGTTAATCAATAAGATTCGAGCGGTTGAGGATTCGAACATAAGATTACTGCTTATGTTCGCACTAACATCGTCACTTCCTTATGCGTCTCGCATGCGCAGATTCCGTGCAGATAGAAAAGGTGGCGGGCCGCTTTCCGGGACGCTCTATGTAAGCTCGCTTGTAACTCCCCCACATGTATTGAGGACGTTTGAACGGAACGCTAAAACGATTGGGGATAGCCTATCTAATCCCGTGTCACCAATGCGTGGTCAGATCGTTTCCACACAGAGCGCTGACTGTCTGAGCAATATGCCAGACAACACCATAGACTACATTTTTACAGATCCTCCTTTTGGCCATAATTTTGATTACTCTGAATTAAATTTCTTCTGGGAAGCTTTCCTTGGCGTTTTAACAAACCAAGCACCAGAAGCAATTGTCAGCTCATCCCAGAAAAAGGGCGTAGAAGACTATCGACACCTGATGGAAGCTTGTTTTCGTGAATATTATAGGGTGTTGAAACCTGGCCATTGGATTACGGTTGAATTCTCGAACACTAAGGCGGCTGTATGGAACGCCATCCAGTCTGCTCTTGAGAGATGCGGGTTCGTTGTTGCTAACGTCGCAAGCCTGGATAAAAAGCAACATTCTTTTAAAGCCGTAATGACGCCAACCGCAGTCAAGCAAGATCTTATTATTACCGCCTACAAGCCAAACGGCGGCCTCGAAGAAAGATTCGAGCAGGAAGCGTCAACAGAAGCAGGTGTTTGGGACTTTGTCCGGACTCACCTCAATTATCTTCCTGTGATAAAGCAGCATGGCGGATTGCTGCAAATGATTCCGGAAAGAGATCCGCGTATTCTGTTCGATCAAATGGTCGCCTACTACGTTCGAAAGGGCTACCCCGTCCCGATCTCCGGCCAGGAATTCCAGATCGGCCTGGCGCAGCGATTTATTGAGCGTGACGGCATGTATTTCCTGCCAGAACAGGTAGCGGAATATGACCGAAAAAAAATGACATCTCAGCAGCTTGTGCAGGCTTCTCTTTTCGTCTCTGATGAAGCATCAGCTATTCAATGGTTACGGCAAGTAATCAAAGAAAAGCCTCAGACATATCAGGATGTTTATCCAATATTCATCAAAGAAACCCAACGGGCTTGGAACAAAAACGAATCTTTCCTAGAGCTTTCAACTCTGCTTGAGCAGAACTTCTTACGTTACGACGGCAAAGGCCCGGTGCCCGAGCAGATCCACGCTTACCTCTCCACCAACTGGAAAGAGCTGCGCAACCTGCCCAAGGATGATCCAACACTGGTCGCCAAGGCCCGGGACCGCTGGTACGTGCCCGACCCCAGCAAGGCTGGCGACCTGGAGAAGCTGCGCGAGAAAGCGCTGCTCAAGGAGTTTGAGGAATACAAAGAGGACAAAAAGAAACTCAAGGTCTTCCGCCTGGAAGCTGTCCGCGCCGGGTTCAAGAAAGCCTGGCAGGAACGTGACTACGCCGTCATCGTCGCCGTGGCCGACAAGATTCCCAACAACGTCCTGGAAGAAGATCCCAAACTGCTCATGTGGTACGACCAGGCAGTAACAAGAATGGGAGGAGAATGAATATGTCTACCGCGTGGGATTGGGCTAGTGCCAAATGGTGGAAGTTTGACTTCCACAATCATACTCCAGCATCGGACGATTACGGTAAGGGTCCTGACCAAGCTCAGTATAAGCAGATATCCCACAAGGATTGGCTGCTCAACCACATGCGACAAGGCATCGATTGCGTCGCGGTGACGGATCACAATTCAGGTGCCTGGATTGATCCACTCAAGCAGGCACTGCAGGATCTGGCATCTGAAGATCATGCAGATTATCGACCGCTCTACCTCTTCCCCGGCGTTGAGATTACCGTTCAGGGGAATATTCATATCCTGGCCATTTTCGGCCCAGACAAGACCACCTCGGATATTGATTCCCTGCTCGGTGCGGTGAGGTATCGCGCCACCAAAGGGAAGAGCGACGGCTGTTCCGAATGCTCCGCCGTTGAGGTGATTGACGAAATTGCAAGGTCGGGCGGGCTTGCAATACCTGCTCATGTCGATCAAGCCAGTGGACTTTTTACGGTTTTTAGCGGCAACTCGCTGGAGCAAGTGCTCGACAACAAAAGTGTATATGCCATAGAGGTCACGGACCTTGCTCAGGCAAAACCGCAACTCTACATCAACAAGAATTTGAATTGGGCGGAGGTTCTTGGAACCGACTCGCATCATCCGTCCGGTACCGCCGGTCAACGCTACCCCGGGAGCCATTTCACCTGGGTAAAAATGTCGAAACCATCCTATGACGGATTACGGCTAGCGCTCATTGATGGGGCTCTCTCCCTAAAGCGGTCAGACTGCTTCATTGGTGATCCCAATGCTCATGGACAACTCGCTATTGAAAGCATCGTGGCTGACGATGCGAAGTACCTGGGCAGAGGGCAGTCCTTTTCCTGCCAACTGAACCCTTGGCTAAACACCATCATTGGTGGACGAGGCACAGGGAAATCGACTTCGTTGGAGTTCCTGCGGATTGCTCTCAAGCGGAAGGGGGAAATCCCAAAAAGCCTTGAAAAGGACTTTACAAAATACAGTCAAACGTCGAGTGACCGCCAGGATGAAGGGCTGTTAAAAGATGCCACGAAAATCACTGTCGGCTTTCGAAAAGACGGTGGCCGCTTTCGAATCACTTGGTCTAACGCCGACAACACACACGTCATAGAGGAAGAAACCACTCCCGGAACCTGGAGCGCTTCCGAGGGAGACATTGCACAACGATTTCCCATCAGAATTTACAGCCAAAAGCAAATTTTTGAGCTGGCGAAACATCCCCAGGCACTATTGCAGGTTGTCGATGACGCCCCGACGGTTAATCATCGTGATTGGCAACTTGAATGGGACGAGCTTGTTACAAAATATCTCTCTATTCGCGCCCAAGAGCGTGAAGTCCAGTCTGGCCTTCAGGAAGAATCGGTAATTAAGGGGCAGCTCGAGGACGTAAAGCGCAAGCTCGAGGTTTTTGAAAAGGCGGGCCACGCGAATGTCCTTAAGACTTACCAGCTCAGGCAAAACCAGGGCAAGGCTATCGACTCTTGGGAAAAGGCATGGGAAGATTCCGCCGAAGATGTCCGGGACATTTCAGAAAGCCTGTTGCCACCTGAATTGGATTTACAGCATTTCGACTTTGGGAATACGGATGATAAAGAGCTGATCGACGCTGTAGCGGACATCCGTGCGACGTTCGGGAAACTCCAGAGTGAGATAAATTCAATCGCGCAACGGATTGATGATGCGAAAAACGCATGGAATCAAGCGCGGCCAGGCTTGGAAATATCTAAAAAAATCACTACGGCGAACCAGGAATACACCGACCTTCTCGGTCAACTCAACGCAGCAGGTGCGGGCGATCCCTCGGCATATGGCGTTCTGGTTAAGCAACTGCAAGATCTCGAGGAGAAGCTCAAGGGATTCAACAAGAAGAGAGAAACTCTCGCGCAGCATCGGAAAAGCGGGGAAGAGTGCTTGACCAAGCTCCATGAGCATCGGGTCAAGATAACCAAGCTTCGCGAGGATTTTCTCGAGGATACCCTCGCCGGCAATTCATATGTACAAATCAATGTCATTCCGTTCGGAAACAAGATCACGGTTGAGGAAGAGTTCCGCAACCTGATCGACCGGAGCAATGGCGGCTTTGACCGCGACATCGGCGTGGTCGGCGGAGATGAGGGCCTGCTGGCTACACTTACGCAAAACTCTTCCGAAACCATGGCAGAAAAAATTGCGGTATTGAAATCATCACTGCTGGCCATTCATTCGAACGATACAACGGCGGTGGCTGCAGCCAAGGATCGACGTTTTGTCTCCCATATCCAGGGACTGACTCCCGAGCAAATAGATCGAATCCGCTGCTGGTTTCCTGATGATTCCCTTGACGTCAGATACAGTCTTAAGGACGGCGAGAGCTTCAAACCCGTGGAGCAAGGGTCTCCAGGGCAAAAGACGGCTGCGCTCCTGGCCTTTATCCTTTCGTATGGCAATGAGCCTCTCGTGCTTGATCAGCCAGAAGACGATCTCGACAACCACTTGATCTATGACCTGATCGTGACGCAACTGAGGGAGATCAAACAGAAACGCCAGGTGTTGGTGGTCACGCACAACGCCAACATCGTCGTGAATGGTGATGCGGAAAACGTTATCGCCCTAGATGTGAGATCTGGGCAGACCCGAATCGTGACACAAGGCGGACTACAGGAACGTTCCATACGGGATGAGATATGCCGCGTGATGGAAGGCGGCAAAGAGGCCTTCGATCAGCGATACAAACGAATCAATGCAGGACGATAAGGAATTGGGCTGGAATGGCGTCTAGTGAAAACATATGGCAATACAGCTCCGTTCATAACAGTCCCTGCAAGGTCATCGAAGAACAGACCTTGTGGGGGCAGACGGTGTGCCGTGTCTGGTTGCCGAACCAAGACGCGGTGGTGCACGTGCCCCGCTCCACCTTGCGGCCGCTGAGTGCCGATCTGCAGCCGGAGATCGAGGCCGCACGAATTGCCTATGTAGCCGCCGCCGCCAAGGTGGCCGAGGTGCTCGAAGGCTCCACCAGCGCCACCGACGGCCATGTATTGCTGGCTCCCATGGAGTCCAACGTCACTCCGTTGCCTCACCAGATCCATGCCTTGTCCCGGGCCATTTCCGGTGATCGCGTGCGCTATCTGCTGGCTGACGAGGTAGGCCTCGGCAAGACCATCGAAGCTGGCCTAGTGATGCGTGAGCTCAAGCTCCGGGGGTTGGTGCGACGCACCCTGATCGTTGCACCAAAAGGTTTGGCCACTCAATGGGTGGCTGAAATGAGAACTCATTTTAGCGAGCCCTTTCGGCTTGTCCTGGGTGAAGACCTCAGCACATTACAACGCATGAAGGCTGGCGATCACGCAAGCTATTGGGCTACACCAACCGGCTTGGACAAACTGGACCTGAGCCGGGCAGCCAACCCCTGGCAGGTATTTGACCAGGTGATTGTTTCGCTGGATTCCGTGAAACCCCTGGACAAACGACGTGGTTGGTCACAAGAACGAATTGATGCCTATAACCAAAATCGGTTTGAAGACCTGGTCACCGCTGGTTGGGACTTGGTGGTAGTGGACGAAGCGCACCGACTGGGCGGCAGCACTGACCAAGTCGCCCGCTACAAACTCGGCAAGGGACTAGCAGAGGCTGCACCCTACGTACTGCTACTTTCTGCCACCCCCCACCAGGGGAAGACGGATGCCTTCCATCGCCTGATGAACCTGCTGGATGGGGATGCCTTTCCAGATACCGACAGCGTGTCTCGCGACAGAGTGGCGCCATACGTCATTCGGACTGAGAAACGCAAGGCCGTTGATGCCGATGGCAAGCCGCTGTTCAAACCCCGACACACACAGATGGTCCCGGTAGCCTGGGAGAGCCGCCATCACCTACAGCAGCTTCTTTATGAGGCCGTGACCGACTATGTGCGCGAGGGCTACAACCAAGCCATGCGTGAGAAGAAGCGCCATATCGGTTTTCTGATGATTTTGATGCAGCGCTTGGTCGTCTCAAGCACCCGTGCAATCCGTACCACGCTAGAGCGTCGTGTCACTGCACTCAAGGAAGGCGAACAACAAGCCAGCCTGCGCCTGGATGCACTAGAAAGCGGTACAGAGGGATCAGAAGGTCTCGAAGAACTCTACGACATGGACGGCCAGGATCTACTCGACGAGATGCTGCAATCCAATATTTCAGCCTTGCAGAACGAAGGCAGCCTCGTGGAGACCCTGCTGGACTTGGCAATACGCTGCGAACAGACGGGTCCAGATGCCAAGGCCGAGGCCTTGATCAACTGGATCTACGAACTACAGTCGGAGGAAGATGACCCTGACTTGAAGGTCTTGATCTTCACAGAATTCGTGCCGACCCAGCAGATGCTCCAGGAATTTTTGGAAACTCGGGGGATCTCCGTCGTCACTCTGAACGGCTCCATGGATATGCAGGCGCGTAAACAGGCACAGGATGCCTTTTGCAAATCACATCGCGTGCTGGTTTCCACTGATGCGGGTGGCGAGGGCCTGAACCTGCAATTCGCTCACGTCATCATCAATTATGACATCCCCTGGAACCCGATGCGGCTGGAACAGCGGATTGGCCGCGTAGACCGAATTGGCCAGCCCAAAACGGTACGTGCTATCAATTTTGTCTTTGAGGATTCAGTCGAATTCCGAGTCCGCGAAGTGCTGGAGCAGAAACTAACTGTGATCTTCGACGAGTTCGGTATCGACAAGACCGGCGACGTGCTCGACTCCGCTCAGGCGGGTGAGTTATTTGAAGACGTTTTTGCACAAGCGCTTGTCAACCCTGATGGCATCGAAACCTCCGTGGAACACACTGTGGCGCGGCTTCGCGAGGAAATCCACCAAGTACGCGAGTCCTCCGCCATCTACGGCATCTCCGAAGAGCCCGATGTGCAAACCGCCGAGAGTCTACGCTCGCATCCACTGCCCCACTGGGTGGAACGGATGACGGTGGGCTATCTCAATTCACACGGAGGTTCGGCCAGCCGTAAACGCGCCTGGTGGGATTTGACTTGGCCGGATGGCCAGAAACATCACAAAGCCGTATTCAGCGCCCAAGAACCGGATCGCCTGTCCGACACGACACTGCTCAATCTTGAAAACAGCCGTGTTCGTGGGCTGGCGCTGAACTTGCCACAGACCGCTGCTGGCCAGCCATTGCCCTGCGTCACCATAAGTGGATTGCCAGCCAGCATCTCCGGACTCTGGGGGCTTTTTGAGATCCGCCTACTCGCCGGAATGCACCAGAAGACACAGCTCCTGCGCATTCCCACGGTGCGACGCGGTTATATCAGCGTGTTCCTGAGCGAGGAAGGTAAGTTGTTTCTGCCCACGGCCCGGCATATCTGGGATGCGCTGCAGACTACGGAAGCCCAGGTGCAGGCTACACTTGGCGAGGATAAATCCATCATCGCCTATGAGCGCTTGCAGGAAGCAGCCGAGCAGGCCGGACAAGATCTATTTGACGCCTTACAGCGGGCACATCTCGCATCTTTAACTCGCGAGGAAGAACGCGGACTTGTTTCCTTTGCCTCGCGTCGCAAGGCCATTGAACGGGTTGGGCTGCCAGAGGTGCGGCACTTCAGGCTGTCCCATTGCGATGTGGACGAATCCGATTGGCGACATGAGCTGCAGTCAGCACGGCAGATTGTGCCGGAAATCCGGCCTCTGCTGATGCTACGGATCGCCAAGGGAGACGCTCAATGAATAGTTGGCGAGACGCCATCCTAAGCGACTTCGTACCTAACGTCAGCAAGCTGACCCTGGTCGCGGACCCCGATTGCCTGCTGACCGAGGAGAAGCTGGCATTCGAGCTTCGCGGGCGCGGGTTCGACCTGATCGAGTTTAGCGACCCAATCGAATTCAGATACGCCTATGAGTCGAAGTACCGTTCGATATGGGACCATGGTGAGCACACCGATCTGGTGGTGGTCCTCCGCTTACAGGATGCGGAATTGGAATCACTACCATACGACCTGCTCCAGGCAGGCCGCAAGTTATCGTTCAACCTGGGAGAGATCTTTCCCAATCTCAGCTACCCGGTTATTGGGCAACTCGACCGTAACCTGTTAGATGCGCTCTTTGAGGCTCAACGCAAGTCACCACCGGATCGAATGGGCGACAACGCCACCAAGGATTTCATGCTCCGCCATGTGTTCGGCATTGCGGCGGAACTGATTCAGAGCGATGTAGCGTTGCTTCGTGCCCTACTTCGCTTGCACTACAGCAAGCTTCAGCTCCCGTCAATGCTGGCCGAGCGGCTCACCCAGGTACTCGACGAACACGCTGGATTCAAAGCCTGGCCGCTCTCGGGCATCGTCCCCGACGATGAGGCCTTCTTCACCTTTTTGCAGGAACGTTGGCCGGTTTTTCTTTCCAGGCTTGCCAGCGCCAATCATGTGCGGGAAATCTCGCCAGAGTACGGCCTCAAGTATTCTGGCCCTGAAAACCTGCCGTTCGACCATCAGGACATCAAGGTCTACATCGACAACCTGTTCCTCGAAGGCAAGCTCACCCCTGTCGAGGTCACAGGCGTTGCAGTGGATGCTGCGCCTTGGATTCGAAGTGGTATCGTCACGTCCCGGGCAGACGATGATGAGCTGCGAATCTCCCGCCTGTTCGACCTGGTTGAGAAAACGCTACCTGCTGCACAAGCACGTTACTCAGACTGGACGGCCTTTGCACTGAAATGGGCCGAGCTTTCTGCGTTGGTCTATTGCGGCAATGACGTAGCGCATCAAAATCGGCACAGAGGAATCGGCGATGCATTGAACACGAGCTTTGCCGCTTGGCTGGTTAGCCACTATTCCAGTCTGATCAATTTGCCGCCGACCAATCCGGCCATGCTACACCATGTACCGCGTCGCCTTGCCCGCGACATCGAACAGCCCGGCAGCAGCGGCGCAGCACTGATTGTGGCTGACGGTCTTGCTCTTGACCAATGGGTAACGATCCGCCAGATTCTGCAAAAGCAGAACGCCAATCTGATCATGCGCGAATCCGCGGCGTTCGCCTGGATTCCGACGCTGACCTCCGTATCACGGCAATCGATTTTCTCAGGCAAACCACCGCTTTATTTTCCATCATCCATCAACTCAACGAACAGCGAAGAGAAGCTCTGGAAGCAGTTCTGGGAGGGGCATGGCCTGTCACGGTTGGATATCGCGTACCAGCGTGGCCTTGGTGACGGCGATGCCACAGCCATCCTCGATGACCTTGTCCATCCTGGAAAGACCAAGGTGGTTGGGTTAGTCGTAGACAAGGTCGACAAAATCATGCATGGCATGCAACTCGGTTCTGCTGGAATGCACAATCAGATCAAGCAATGGTGCCAGGGTGGATTTCTGGCCTCACTGATCGGCCGATTGCTGGAATACGGCTATGAGGTCTGGCTGACAGCTGATCACGGCAACATTCAATGCGATGGCAAAGGCCGTCCGTCCGAGGGCGTGATTGCTGAAACTCGCGGCGAGCGTGTTCGTGTCTACCCGACGCCCGAACTTCGCGCTCATGTGGCTGGGACCTTCCCTTTTGCCCACGAATGGCAGCCGGTTGGGTTGCCAGGCGATTACTTCCCTCTTGTGACTGGTGGCCACGACGCATTCGTGAACCCTGGAGACACTATCGTAGGTCACGGCGGTATAGCTATCGAAGAGGTCATCGTCCCCTTGGTGAAGTTTGAACGAAGGGCACGGTGATGAGTAAAAGACACGAAACTATTGGTATCAAGCAGGCGATTCGTTTCGAATGGATGCAAAAAACGGCCAACCTACTGCTGGCAGGGCTCGACGCCAAATCCATCCGCCAAGAGTTGCATGAATTCCTAGCAGATAGGAAAGGCAATGGCTCCGAAGGAGAACGAAGCGATCAGACTCGGACCTTTGTCGTCAACAACCTGATGAAGATCTGGGTATCTCCTGACCCCGAGCTGATTCCATTCCGGGATGCCTTGCTGACGTTTCTTCGGGATAGCCCATCCATGGCTCCAGCTATCCACTGGGCGATGCTCTCGGCGGCCTATCCATTCTGGTTCAATGTGGCCCGGCAGACCGGCCGTCTGCTAGCCCTGCAAGATCAGGTGACGCAGACCCAGATCATCAACCGCATGAAGGAACAGTACGGCGACCGGCAAACAATATTCCGCTATGGTAGGTACGTACTGAGATCATTTGTTGCGTGGGGTGCGCTGAAAGATTCTAGCGCCACAGGTTGTTATGAAAAAGCCGTGCCAGTATGTGTTGCCGACACAAACCTAGCTATCCTTATGTTCGAATCTGCCCTTCTGGCCGCCCCAGATGCCAAAGGTGCATTAGGGCTGCTTTTAAACAATCCAGCATTCTTTCCATTTCAGTTGCCCATGATGACCGGTGACCTTGTCACCCAGCGCAGCGAGCGGATCAACGTGACTCGCTATGGGCTGGACGATGAGCTGCTGACCTTGAATATAGCCGGATCGTAAAAACCTCAATCCTCCCCCCGCAATTCCGGCCAAATCTGCCACCAGTCATCCGGACGCAACTGCTTCCGGGTGACTTCCCCCCCAGTCAGTTCCTCGATCTCCACACACCGAATGATCGGTATCGGCCGCTGGCCGATGGCCCAGCTGTGGATGACCTGCGGCGGAAGGCCTAGGCGTCTGGCCAACGCACTGACGCCTCCCGCGAACTCACAGGCGGCACGAACAGGTTGAAAATCCGGCATATGCTTCTATATCCACGTTAACAGTATGGATTATAAGATTATTTTGATATATCAATATGAAGACTAATCCTGGCAGCCGCATGGCATTACCTGGCAACAGGGTAAAAATGATCATTAAACCGTAACAAGGCATCCCAGCTCTTGCCATTCACCAGATGCACGATCAGGGCGGCAGCCCTTGGTCTCCCTATGGACCAGCTCCGACAAGCTTGAACTCCATAGGTTCAAAACTGACACAGCAAAATACAAATTATCGTGTGAAAACGGGGCCTTGCATAGGGTAATCAGCTACCCTTTTCGGGCCTATCAGGCATCTCAGTCAGCACAAATAAAAAGGGCCAAATAGGGTATTGACAAGGTAAATCATTTTGCTGAAAATACCCCTAAGCTGATCACATCAGCCCGGCTCTTTAACAAAAAACAATCGATAAATACTGCGCCCTGCCCGATTACGCGGCACGCGCTTGCGCAGCAACCTGTAAGGCATCGGGGTTGAAGTAAAACCGGTGAAATCCGCTTCGTGCCGTCGGCCCCTCGCGTGGGGTATCAACGACAGCGTGCAGCGGGGACCTCCCCCTTTGCGGGAAGCGCCTGGTTCGCCACAATGGCGTCCAACATCGAGGATGGCGACGTAATCCAAGAACAGAATCCCTGACCTGCTGGCATGCCGGCAGGTCACTTCCGTATTCGGGCACATCATGTTGAATATGCCCGCAGAAAGAGGTAATCGCATGAACGAACCAAGCCGGTCGGAAACCGACCTTTTCCCCCACCCTGCCCCCGCCGCCAACATCGTTGCCATCACCCGCAAGGAACTGCTCAGCAAGGTTCCGCTGTCTGATCGCACCATCTTCGATATGGAAAAGCGCGGCGAATTCCCGCAGCGCTTCTGCCTGTCCAACCGCGTCGTCGCCTGGGACCTGGCCGAGGTCAACGCCTGGCTGGAATCCCGCAAAAGCACG
>Ga0180220_1001967_pt1 | contig 14020 bp, 11 predicted proteins | sample eDN5th37CBELigBY_FD_151335 | JGI IMG/M metagenome (GOLD analysis project Ga0180220, IMG submission 151335) | Enriched backyard soil microbial communities from Emeryville, California, USA - eDNA 5th pass 37_C BE-Lig BY (version 2) (version 2) | ecosystem: Environmental > Terrestrial > Soil >... | reverse complement strand
CGAGGTGCCGGCCGAACCGGTCGTCTCGTCCGTCGTTGCCAATGAGGATGCCGCCCCGGCGGAAGAAAAGCCGAAGCGCGGCGGCTGGTGGCAGCGCAAGAGTTTCTTTTAAACTCTGACTTCCATTGAGAAAAAAAGCCCGGATGGTCCTTTCCAGCCGGGCTTTTTGTCTTAAAGAGCCGTTCGAAAGCAGTCAGGCGCCGAACACCGACCAGTTCATCGCCCGCGCCAGCTTTTCCAATGCCAGTGTGCCCAGCCGCGAATTGCCGTGTGTATTGAGGCCCGGCGACCAGACCGCAACCGAGCCGACGCCCGGCACCGTGCCCAGGATGCCGCCGCCCACGCCGCTCTTGGCCGGAATGCCGACGCGGAAGGCAAAGTCGCCTGAACCGTCATAGTGGCCGCAGGTCAGCATCAGGGCGCTGATGCGCCGCGCCCGCTCCGCCGAGACGACCGAATGGCCGCCGGCGCCACGGCCCCGGTCGGCAAGGAAGCGCCCGGCAAGTGCAAGCTGCCGGCAGTTCATGGCGATGGCGCAATGGTGGAAATAGACGCCCAGCGCCAGTTCCGGCGCGTGATCGAGATTGCCGAACGACTTCATGTAGTTGGCCAGCGCGACATTGCGATAGCCGGTGGCGCGTTCCGATGCCGCCACCTGATGGTCGATGACGATGCCGTCATCGTCGGCGAGGAACTGGACGAAGCGCAGGATTTCGCCGATGGCCTCGCGCGGCTGATGGCCGGCCAGCAACATGTCGGCGACGACGATGGCACCCGGATTGATGAAGGGATTGCGCGGCACCCCGGCTTCGTGCTCGAGCTGCACGATCGAATTGAACGGATTGCCGGAGGGTTCCCGCCCGACCCTGCGCCACAGCGCATCGCCCACCTTGCCAAGCGCCAGCGTGAGCGTGAACACCTTGGAAACGCTCTGGATCGAGAAGCTTTCCTCGGCATCCCCCGCCGTCAACACCCGGCCGTCGACAAGCGCGACCGCGATGCCGAATTTGGCCGGATCGATCCTGGCGAGCTGCGGAATATAGGCGGCCACCTCTCCGCGATCCGTGCGCACCGACATTTCCGCGGCGATTTCATCCAGAACGCCCTGAAGATCCGGCACGCCCTGCCTCCCCGTCATTTCAGCCAGCGCTCAAGGCGGGCCAGCGCCTCGATCATGTCGGCATGGCTGCCGGCATAGGAAAAGCGGATGTAGCGATGGCCCTGCTGCGGGTCGAAATCCTTGCCCGGCGTGGCCGCCACATGCGCCTCAGCCAGCATGCGCCCGGCAAACGCCATGCTGTCGTTCGTGTGGCGGCTGACGTCGCAGAAGGCGTAGAAGGCCCCGTCCATCGGCGCGGCCAGCGGAAAGCCGAGTTCCGGCAGGCGGCGCATCAACAGCTCACGGTTCTGCGCATAGCGCGCCTTGACGGCCTCCAGCTCTTCGGTGGCCGAAAACGCCTCGATGGCCGCGATCTGCGACAACTCCGGCGCGGAAATATAGAGGCTCTGGGCGATGCGCTCCACCGGGCGCACCAGTTCTTCGGGAAGCACCATCCAGCCGATGCGCCATCCGGTCATGCAATAATATTTGGAGAAGGAATTGATGACCGTGACCTCGCCGCCATAGGCAAGCGCGGTCCTGTCCGGCGCCCCATAGGCCAGCCGATGGTAGATCTCGTCGGAAATCACGGTGATGCCGAGCTCGCGGGCCGTTGCGACGAGTTCGCCCAGTTCGCGCTCGGGAATCACGGCCCCGGTAGGATTGGCCGGGCTGGCGAACAGCACGCCCTTGAGCGGCTTTTGCGCATGAGCCGTTCGAAGATGGGCAGCGTCCAGATAGGGAGCGCCGTCCAGTTCGATCTCGACCACCTCGATGCCAAGCGCCGCCATGATGTTGCGATAGGCCGGATAGCCGGGCGCGGCGATCGCCACGCGGTCGCCGGCATCGAACATGGCAAGGAAAGCGAGGTTGAAGGCGGCCGACGACCCCGTCGTCACAGCGATCCGGGCCGGCGACACCTCGACGTCATAGTGTTCCGCGTAGTGGCGCGCGATGGCTTCGCGCAAGCTCATCAGGCCGAGCGCATCCGTATAGCCGATGCGTCCGCGCTCCAGCGCCTCGGCGGCAGCGCGCCGAACCGCGGCGGGAGCCGGATCGGACGGCTGCCCGACCGCCATCGAAACGACGTCGATGCCCTGCGCTATCAGCCGGTTCGCCCCGGCCAGAACGTCCATGGCATGGAACGGCTCGACCGCTCCGCGACGCGACGACGACACATTCATTGGTACCAATCCTCGTTCCGTTCCGGCCCGCCGGTCGGCAGGCAGCGCCGCACAATTGCCCGATTGCTGTGGGGATCACAAGTTCATGAACTTTACGGCGGCGCCTTTTCATCGCACGAAGGCTCAGCTACCAGTGGAGCGGAAATGATGAACCTGCCCATTAACGTCCGGCCTTTTGTCCGGGCCGGCAAGGCGCTGGCCACGATGACGCTTGGCGTCGCCATGCTGGCTTCGACCACTGCGCAGAGCTTTGCCCAGGGCGTTCCGGTCGTCCGCGATGCCGAGATCGAGGCGCTGGTGCGCGACTATTCGCGGCCGATCTTCAAGGCCGCGGGGCTTTCCAAGGCCGGCATCCAGATCGTTCTGGTCAACGACAAGAGCTTCAACGCCTTCGTGGCCGGGCGGCGCATGTTCATCAACACCGGCGCGCTGATGCAGGCCGAAACGCCCAACGAAATCATCGGCGTCATCGCCCATGAAGCGGGGCATCTGGCCGGCGGCCACCAGCAAAGGCTGCGCGACCAGCTCGAACGGGCCAAGACCATGGCCATCATCGCCGGCCTCCTGGGCGCCGGCGCCATCGTTGCCGGCGGCGCTTCGGACAATCGCGGCCTGGCGGGCGCTGGCATCGGCCTTGCCACCGGCGGTAGCGAAGTGGCGCGCCGCAGCCTGTTGTCCTACCAGCGCGGCGAGGAAATGGCCGCCGACCGCTCCGCCATCACCTATCTCGATGCGACCGGCCAGTCCGGCAGGGGCATGCTCGCCACCTTCAAGCGCTTCCAGAGCGCGTTGTCGCTGTCGGGAGCAAGGGTCGATCCCTATCGCGTCAGCCACCCCATGCCGCAGGACCGCATCTCCAACCTGCAAACGCTGATCGAACGCAGCCCGAATTACGGCAAGGCCGATTCGGCCGCCTTGCAGCAGCGCCATGACATGATGCGCTTCAAGATCGCGGCCTACACCCAGGGCCAGGCGGCGGCCTCGCGCATGATCGCCAAGAATCCCGGCGCTATGGCCGCCAAATATGGCGACGCGCAGGTCACCTATCTCTATGGCAACCTGCGTTCCGCCCAGAGCAAGGCGGATGCGCTGGTCAAGGCCCAGCCCGGCAATCCCTATTTCCACGAGTTGCGCGGCGATATCCTGATGAAGACCGGCAGGCCGAAGGAAGCCGCCGCCGCCTATGGCAAGGCGATCCAGCTCGATCCGGCCAAGTCCGGCCTGCTGCCGGTCATGCAGGGGCAGGCGCTGCTGGCTATCGGCACGCCCGATGCCGTGAAGCAGGCCGTGGCGCAGATCAACAAGGGGCTGGAGCGCGACCGCGAGAACATCTCCGCCTATCGCTATCTCGCGCAGGCGCAGGGCATGCTCGGCAATGTCGCGGAAGCCGAGCTTGCCACGGCCGAGGGCCACTACTATTCCGGCGCCTATCGGGACGCGGCCGTGTTCGCCGCCCGTGCCCAGACACGGCTGAAGCCCGGTTCCCCGGCCTGGCTGCGCGCGCAGGACATCATCAACCAGGGCAAGTCTGCCCGCAAGTAACGCCATGCCGCGCCACGCCGCGCACCAGAAAGGACGATCCCCATGAAGAGAACAGGCCTGCTCGGCGCCACGGCCCTGGGCCTTGCGTTGCTTGCAACCGGCTACATGGCCGGCAATCGCGGCCTTGACGTCGCGCCCGCCGCCCATGCCGAAACGCTGGATCGCGCGACCGTCGAGAAGATCGTGCGCGACTATCTGCTGGCCAACCCGGAAGTCCTGCTTGAAGCACAGGAAGCGCTGGAGACGAAGCAGCAGGAGCAGCAGCGCCTCGCCCATCTCGACACCATCAAACAGAACAAGGACGCCATCTTCAATTCCAGCTTCGACGGCGTCGTCGGCAACCCGGACGGCAAGGTCACCATCGTCGAGTTCTACGACTACAATTGCGGCTACTGCAAACGCGCCATGGACGACATGGAAGCGCTGACCAAGGAAGATCCGGACCTGCGCTTCGTGCTCAAGGAATTCCCGATCCTGAGCGCGGACTCGCAGAAGGCCAGCATCGTTTCCATGGCCTTCCACCTCATGCAGCCGGAAAAATATGGCGATTTCCACCGCGCCCTGATGAGCGGCGAAGGCCGCGCCACGGAAGAGGAGGCCATCAAGGTCGCCCTGTCGCTAGGTGCCGACGAGGCCGAACTGCGCGCCAAGATGAAGGATCCCTCCATTCCGCAGGCGCTTTCGGCGACCTACGAGCTGGCCACCAAGCTCTCCGTCAGCGGCACGCCCTCCTATGTGGTGGGCGAGGAAGTGATCTACGGCGCGCTTGGCAAGGAAGTGCTGGCCGAGAAGATCGCCGCCGCCAAGGAAGCGCTCTGACCCCGGAACGGGACTTTTGCGGACAGAGCCTGCTGTGGACAGGCAAAGAAGCGGCTTGCGCTCTTTTCGCACCGGTTTAAGCGCATTATAGAAGGTCCGGCGTGGGTGATCGACTTCCGCCACAGGACAAGGTCGGCATATTGAAAACTGTTTTCATTCTGAACGGTCCCAATCTCAACATGCTTGGAAAGCGGGAGCCGTCCATTTATGGGACGCAGACGCTTGACGGCATCGCCGACCAGTGTCGCGAGGCGGGCCGCGCGCTCGGCCTCGACGTGGATTTCCGCCAGACCAACCATGAAGGCGTATTGGTGGACTGGATCCACGAGGCCGCCGACAAGGCTGCCGGCATCGTCATCAATGCCGCCGCCTATACCCACACCTCGATCGCCCTCCTGGACGCTGTCAAGGCTATCCAGCCTCTGCCGGTGGTGGAGGTGCATCTTTCCAACATACACGCCCGCGAACCGTTCCGGCACGTCTCGATGATCGCGCCGAACGCCGTGGGAATGATCTGCGGCTTCGGCCCCCTCGGCTATACGCTGGCGTTGCAGGCGCTCGCTGCGCGACTGTAACCGGCACACAACAAGAAGGCTCGACCATGACAAACAAGAAAACCGGTGTTGACCAGCAACTGATCCGCGATCTGGCGGGAATCCTGAACGACACCAACCTGACCGAGATCGAGGTCGAGAACGAGGAATTCAAGGTGCGCATCTCGCGCCACACGCAGACGGTCCATGCCGCCGTCGCCGCACCGGCCTATGCGCCCGCCCCGGCCCCGCAGGCCGCGCCCTCGGCTCCGGCGGCGCCGGCTGCCCCCGCCGCGCCCGACCTTTCGAAGAACGCCGTGCCTTCGCCCATGGTCGGCACCGCCTATCTGGCACCGGCCCCCGGCGCCAAGCTGTTCATCGAGGTCGGCCAGAAGGTGAGCGAAGGCCAGACGCTGCTCATCATCGAGGCGATGAAGACCATGAACCAGATTCCCGCCCCGCGCGGCGGCACCGTCACCGCAATCCTGATCGAGGACGCGCAGCCGGTCGAATTCGGCCAGCCTCTGGTCGTGATCGAGTAGGCCCTTGGGCATGTTCCAGAAAATCCTCATTGCCAATCGCGGCGAGATCGCGCTTCGGGTGCTCAGGGCCTGCAAGGAGCTCGGCATCCAGACCGTCGTCGTCCATTCGACCGCCGATTCCGACGCCATGCATGTGCGGCTTGCCGACGAGAGCGTTTGCATCGGCCCGCCGCCCTCGCGCGACAGCTACCTCAACATCCACCAGATCGTCGCCGCCTGTGAAATCACCGGCGCCGACGCCGTGCATCCCGGCTACGGCTTCCTGTCGGAGAACGCCAAGTTCGCCGACATCCTCGCCGCCCACAACATCACCTTCATCGGCCCCTCGGGCGACCACATCCGCATCATGGGCGACAAGATCGAGGCCAAGCGCACCGCCAAGCGCCTCGGCATTCCTGTCGTTCCGGGTTCGGACGGCGCGGTCAGCGAGGAGAGCGAGGCCAAGCGCATCGCTGCCGACATCGGCTATCCGGTCATCATCAAGGCTTCCGCCGGCGGCGGCGGGCGCGGCATGAAGGTGGCGCGTTCCGAGGACGAACTGGAAGTGGCGCTGGCCACCGCACGTTCGGAAGCGGGCGCCGCCTTCGGCGACGATGCCGTCTACATCGAGAAATTCCTGGAAAAGCCGCGTCACATCGAGCTTCAGGTGTTCGGTGACGGCGCCGGCAAGGGCGTGCATTTCGGCGAGCGCGACTGTTCGCTGCAACGCCGTCACCAGAAGGTGTGGGAAGAGGCGCTGTCCCCTGCCCTCAACGAGGCCCAGCGCGAGCGCATCGGAACCATCTGCGCCAACGCCGTGGCCGAGCTTGGCTATTCGGGCGCCGGCACCATCGAGTTCCTCTACGAGAACGGCGAGTTCTATTTCATCGAAATGAACACCCGCCTGCAGGTGGAGCATCCGGTGACGGAAGCCATCACCGGCATCGACCTGGTTCACGAGCAGATTCGCGTGGCCTCCGGCGGCGGACTGTCGGTGACGCAGAAGGACATCCGCTTCCACGGCCACGCGATCGAGTGCCGCATCAACGCCGAGGACCCGCGCACCTTCACGCCGTCGCCGGGAACAATCACCCATTTCCACACGCCCGGCGGCCTCGGCATTCGCGTCGATTCCGGCGTCTATTCCGGCTATCGCATCCCGCCCTATTACGACAGCCTGATCGGCAAGCTGATCGTGCACGGCCGCAACCGCGTCGAATGCATGATGCGCCTGCGCCGCGCGCTGGACGAATTCGTCGTGGACGGCATCAAGACGACGCTGCCGCTGTTCCGCGACCTCGTCGGCAACCACGACATTGCCGACGGCAACTATGATATCCATTGGCTGGAAAAGTACCTGGCCAAGGGAGAGTAGCTTGCCGACGGCGCCAGACAGGGCCCGCTATTCCACCCCCCTCGCCGAGGGGGGTGTTTTCGAACAAGCGACCTGCCGGAGGGGTCGGCCATGATCCGCCCATTCGCACCCGGCTTCCGCATCCCGACCGATCTCCTGCTGAAGGCCTATGCCTCGGGCGTGTTCCCGATGGCGGAAAGCGAAACGGACCCGGAAGTGTTCTGGGTGCGGCCCGAGATTCGCGGCATCATCCCTCTCAACGCCTTCCATATTCCCAAAAGCCTCGCCAAGAAGCTGCGGCACAACCCGTTCGATGTGCGCTTCGACACCGATTTCGAGGCGGTTATCGACGCCTGCGCGGAGAAACGCGACGACCGCCCCTCGACATGGATCAACGGGCCGATCCGCGAGGCCTATGTGCAACTCCACTATATGGGCCACTGCCATTCGGTCGAGGCCTGGCGCGAAGGCAGGTTGGTCGGCGGCCTTTACGGCGTTTCGCTGGGGCGTGTCTTCTTCGGCGAAAGCATGTTCTCCAAGGAAGTCGATGCCTCCAAGGTGTGCCTCGTCGCGCTGGTCGAGCGCCTGCGCCAGCAGGGCTACCAGCTTCTCGATACCCAGTTCACCACCGAGCACCTGAAGCGCTTCGGTGCCATCGACGTCCCGCGTGCCGAATATGAGACCATGCTGGCCGAGGCACTGGTCGGCACCGTGACCTTCACGCCGAACGCCGACCGTTGAAGCACCGCCGCCGCTGGCGTAGGATGCCACACGTTCCTCGTATGTTCGACCGATGCGCGCTGCCGTCAATCACCCCGACCACGGCTTCTGCCGTGACTGCCTGACGCCGCAACAGAGCGGCGTGCGCCGCTGCGCGCATTGCGGCAGCCCGCGGCTCGTGCGCCATCCCGAACTGTACAAGCTGCATCTGGCCCATATCGATTGCGACGCCTTCTACGCCGCCGTGGAAAAGCGCGACAACCCGAGCCTGAAGGACAAACCCGTCATCATCGGCGGGGGAAAACGCGGCGTCGTCTCGACCGCCTGCTACATCGCCCGCATCAACGGCGTACGCTCGGCCATGCCGATGTTCAAGGCGCTGGAGGCTTGCCCCGAGGCGGTCGTCATCAAGCCCAACATGGAGAAGTACGCCCGCGTCGGGCGCGAGGTGCGGGCGATGATGCAGGCGCTCACTCCGCTGGTCGAGCCGATCTCGATCGATGAGGCATTCCTCGATCTCGCCGGCACCGAGCGGCTGCACGGCATGCCGCCGGCGCTGGTTCTGGCGCGTTTTTCACAGGCGCTGGAGAAGGAAGTCGGCATCACCGCCTCGGTCGGCCTGTCCTATTGCAAGTTCCTCGCCAAGGTGGCCTCCGATTTCCGCAAGCCGCGCGGCTTTTCGATCATCGGCGAAGCCGAAGCCACCGGTTTCCTTGCCGAACAGCCGGTCACGCTGATCTGGGGCGTCGGCAAGGCCTTCGCTTCCGTGCTGGAGCGCGACGGGATCCGCCTGATCGGCCAGCTCCAGAAAATGGATAAGGCCGAACTGATGCGCCGCTATGGCAGCATGGGCAGCAGGCTCTATCATCTGTCGCGAGGCCAGGACGAGCGCGTGGTCAGCGCCGACCGCGATTCCAAGAGCGTATCGGCCGAAACCACCTTCGACATGGACCATTCGCAGCTCGACGATCTGGTGCCGGTGTTGCGCGCCTTGTCGGAGAAAGTCTCCGCGCGCCTCAAGAAGGCGAGCCTCGCTGGCCGTACCGTGGTGCTCAAGCTGAAATCGAGCGATTTCAGGATCCGCACCCGCAACCGCCAGCTCGGCGATCCGACCCGCCTTGCCGACCGCATCTTCACCACCGGCCTCGAACTGCTGCGCAAGGAAATCGACGGAACGCGATATCGCCTGCTGGGCATCGGCGTGGCCGACCTGTGCGATTCCGGAAAGGCCGACCCGCCCGATCTGGTCGATACGCTCTCCCACAAGCGCGCCTTGGCCGAGGGCGCGATGGATGCACTGCGCGACAAGTTCGGCCGCAGCGCCGTCGAAACCGGCTACACCTTCGGCAAGGGCCATCGCGGCAAGCCCGCCCGCCCCGGCGAGGAAGACGAGCCGGAAGTCCGCCACCCATGGGAACGCATCTGAGACCGGGTGTCCCGGGTCAGTCGTTGTCGTCGGGAATATTGAGGATATGGCCGCAGGCCTTGCAATGCACGGCATCGGGCTCGTGCCGCTGCAAACCGCAGCGCGGACAGGGAAAAAAGACCTTGTTCGGCCGGAACAGCGCCCTTGCCAGCCGCACGAACAGCGTGATGCCGATGATCATGGTGACGATGGCTGTCAGCTTGCCGGCGACGCCCGGCAGCACGATATCGCCGAAGCCTGTCGTGGTGACGGTCGCCACTGTCACATACATGGCATCGACATAGCCCTCGAAGCCGGACCCGTTGCGGAAGAAGAAGGTGTAGACGAAGCCTGTGACGACGAACAGGAACGTCACCAGATTGACCACCGCGTGACTGGCCTCACGCCATGGCCGCAGCCGCTTCATCTCGAAGTGACGCCACAGGGAGCCGCTGCGCGACAGCGACCACAGCCGCAATATGCGCAGGAACGCCAGATTGGCCAGCGCCTGCGGGAACAGCAGCGTGAGCAGGATGAACATGTCGATCCATGACGTGGGCTGGCGGATCAGCCGCACCATGTCCGTGGAAGCGAGCAGCCTGCCCGCCATATCCGCGGCAACAAGGGCCGCGACCAGATAGTCGATCCACAGGAAGCTCGGCGTCTCCTGCAACACCGGCGTCAGGATGAAGAAGACGATGATCGCCAGATCGATCAGGATCGTCGCGATCCGGAAGCGGAATGCGGCGGGCGAACTTCCGTGATAGAGTTTGCGCAGGCGGTCCCTAAGCCCTGCGACCCCCGTCAATTGCTCTGCTTCGGCATGCTTGGTCATCGCCAAGCGATAGAGCATTTTGCCATCAAGTGGAATCACCTGGCGTTGCGCAAATCCGGCGAAAACAACCGGATAGAGCAACATCGGACAGTCGGACTGTTGCTCCAGCCTGCCGCAGCAGGCCGGTCCAGTGACGCCGCCGCCTATACCAGCTCGACGTCGACCACGCCGGGCACGGCACCGATGGCCGAGGCGATGCGCGGATCGATGCGGTAGCGGTTGGGCAGCGCCACTTCGACCTCGCCCTGCCCTTCCTCCTTCAGCACCACGATGCTGACCTGTCCCTCGCCGCTTTGTGAAAGACGCGCGGCCACCGAATCCACCGGCGCTGCCCCGCGCACGAAGATGCGCAGCAGCTTCTGCACCTGACTGGCGGCATCGTCCAGCGATCGTACGGCCTGGATGCGCAGATTGACGCCTTCCGGCCGGTCCTCCGCGCCCACCTCGATGACCACCGATTTGCCGGCCTCCAGAAAGTCGCGATACTGCGCCAGCGTTTCGGAGAACATCACCGCCTCGAACTGGCCGGAGGTGTCGGAGAAATTGACCACGCCCATCTTGTTGCCGGTGCGCGTCTTGCGCTCCTGCTTGGAGGTCACCGTGCCGGCAAGCCGCCCGGCCGATGCGCCGCGCTTCACCGCCGCGGCGAAGTCGGCCCAGTTCTGCACCCGCATCTTCTCCAGCACCTGCTTGTATTCGTCCAGCGGATGCGCCGAGAGATAGAAGCCGACCACCTGGAATTCGCGATGCAGGCGCTCCGCCGGCAGCCATGGCTCGACCCCCGGCAGGTGCAGCGCATTCGACTGCGCGCCGAGCGAGGCGCCGAAAATATCGCCCTGCCCCGAGGTCGCATTCTGCTGGGCGAGTGCGGCCAGCCCCATCATGCGCTCGACGCCGGCCATCATGGCGGCGCGCTCGTGGCCGAAGCAATCGAAGGCGCCGGCCATGATCAGGCTTTCGAACACGCGCTTGCCGACGATCTTCGGGTCGATGCGCTCGCAGAAATCGGCAAGGCTGCGGAACTTGCCTTCCTTGCGCTTCTCCACGATGTGATCGACGGCGGCCTCGCCCACGCCCTTCAGCGCGGCCAGCGAATAGAAGATCCTGTTCTCGCCCACCTCGAAGTCGCGATAGCTGGTCAGCACCGAAGGCGGCACCACCTCGATGCCGAGCCGCAAAGCGTCCTGCCGGAAATCGGCGAGCTTGTCGGTGTTGTTCATGTCGAGCGTCATCGACGCCGCCAGGAACTCGACCGGATAATGCGCCTTGAGGTAGGCCGTCTGGTAGGACACCACGGCATAGGCGGCGGCGTGCGACTTGTTGAAGCCGTAGTCGGCGAACTTGGCGAGCAGGTCGAAGATGAAGTTGGACTGCGGCTTGCTCACGCCCCGCTCGACCGCACCCGAGACGAAGCGCTCGCGCTGCTTGTCCATCTCGGCGCGGATTTTCTTGCCCATGGCGCGGCGCAGCAGATCGGCTTCGCCGAGCGAATAGCCGGCCAGCTCCTGCGCGATCTGCATGACCTGCTCCTGGTAGACGATGACGCCTTGCGTCTCCTTCACCAGATGGTCGATCTTGGGGTGGATGGAGGCCGTTTCCTCCTCGCCGTGCTTGCGGGCGTTGTAGGTGGGAATGTTCTCCATCGGGCCGGGTCGATAGAGCGCCACCAGCGCGATGATGTCCTCGATGCAGTCCGGGCGCATGCCGATCAGCGCCTTGCGCATGCCCGCCGATTCCACCTGGAACACGCCGACCGTCTCGCCGCGCGACAGCATGGCATAGGTCTGCTGGTCGTCCAGCGGCAGTTTGGACAGGTCGATCTCGACGCCGCGCCGGCGGACCAGCTTCACCGCCGTCTCCAGCACGGTCAGCGTCTTGAGGCCGAGGAAGTCGAACTTGACCAGCCCCGCATCCTCCACCTTCTTCATGTTGAACTGGGTGACCGGCATGTCCGAGCGCGGATCGCGGTACATCGGCACCAGTTCCCACAAGGGGCGGTCGCCGATGACGATGCCGGCAGCGTGGGTGGAAGCATGCCGGTAGAGCCCTTCCAGCTTCTGCGCCATGTCGAGCAGGGTCTGGACGATGGGCTCCTTCTCCACCTCCTCGGCAAAGCGCGGCTCGGCCTCGATGGCGTCCTTGAGCTTGACCGGATTGGCGGGGTTGGCCGGCACCATCTTGCACAGCCGGTCGACCAGACCGTAGGGCATCTGTAGCACGCGCCCCACATCGCGCAGCACCGCGCGCGCCTGCAGCGTTCCGAAGGTGATGATCTGCCCTACCTGCTCGCGGCCGTATTTGCCCTGCACATAGCGGATCACTTCCTCGCGGCGATCCTGGCAGAAGTCGATGTCGAAGTCCGGCATCGACACGCGGTCGGGGTTGAGGAATCGCTCGAACAGCAGCGAGAAGCGCAGCGGATCGATGTCGGTGATGGTCAGGGCATAGGCGACCAGCGAGCCCGCACCCGAGCCACGGCCCGGCCCCACCGGGATATCATGCGCCTTGGCCCACTTGATGAAGTCCGCGACGATGAGGAAGTAGCCGGGAAACTTCATCCGCTCGATGACGCCGAGCTCGAACTCCAGCCGTTCCTGGTAGTCCTCGACCGTGTGGCCGGCGGTCGGCCCATGCGCCTCGAGGCGGTGCGCAAGACCCTCGTGCGCCTGACGTTTCAGCTCTTCCGATTCCGCCTTTTCGGCAGCCTCGGGGTCCTCGACATCGGCACCGGCGAAGCGCGGCAGGATCGGCTTGCGATTCTTGGGATAATAGGAGCAGCGCAGGGCGATCTCGACGGTATTGTCGAGCGCCTCCGGCAGGTCGGCGAACAGCTTCGCCATCTCGGCCTGCGATTTCAGATAGTTGTCGGGCGAAAGGCGGCGGCGGTCGTCGACCGCGATCACCGAACCTTCGGCAATGGCAATCAGCGCATCATGCGCCTCGTAGTCTTCCCGCTCGAGGAAAAAGGCTTCGTTGGTGGCCACCAGCGGCAGTTCGTGCCTGTAGGCAAGCTCAATCGTGCGCTGTTCCACGCCGCGATCATAGCCGGACACGCGCTCCAGTTCGACATAGAGCCGGTCGCCGAACATGTCCTTCAGGAACAGGAGCCGCGATTCGGCAAGTTCGTGCCGGTCAGCCTTGAGCGCACCGCCGATCGGCCCGCGCGGCCCGCCTGTGAGGCAGATCACGCCTTCGCAGTATTGGGCCAGCATGTCGCTGGTGACATGCACTGGCTCGCCGGAAGGCGTGTCCAGATAGGCATGGCTGACCAGCCGCACCAGATTGGCATAGCCTTCCTCGTTGGCGGCGATCAGCACCACCGGCGCCATTTCCGGCCCTGCCCGGCGCCGATCGCGCGGGCCGTCCGCCGGCTCGCCCGAAAAGCTGAGATCGACCTGGCACCCCATGATCGGCTGGATGCCGTCCTTGGTCGCCTTCTGGGCGAATTCCAGTGCACCGAACAGGTTGTTGGTGTCGGTAACGGCAACCGCCGGGCAATTGTCCTTCAGCGCATGGCCGACGATGGCGCCGAGCTGCAATGCGCCTTCCAGCAGCGAATAGGCCGAGTGCACGCGCAGATGGATGAACATCCGCCCGGAAACCGCGGCCGGCAGGGCCATCATCTTTTCACTCACGGATTGATCGTCGCTCATATATCGCAAACCGGGGATTCGTTCACAGAGCTTTATAGTCGGGATCGGGACGGCGCGAGTCCAGCCCGTCCCTGTTCACAACCTGTGTCCGGCAGGCGGCTGAGTGTCTCAGCGTCATGCGGCGGCTTGCACGCCTGCCTCTTGCTGCTAGTTTGGCGGCAACCAGATTTGCGTTGCAGGGAGGAACTCAATGAAAACGCGTGCCGCTGTAGCCGTTGGAGCGGGCAAGCCTCTGGAGGTGATGGAGGTTGACCTTGAGGGCCCGCGCGAGGGCGAGGTGCTGGTCGAGGTCAAGGCGACGGGCATCTGCCACACCGACGAGTTCACCCTGTCGGGGGCCGATCCCGAAGGCATC